>Ga0105052_10004528_pt1 | contig 15285 bp, 20 predicted proteins | sample FRY03_FD_78094 | JGI IMG/M metagenome (GOLD analysis project Ga0105052, IMG submission 78094) | Freshwater microbial communities from Lake Fryxell liftoff mats and glacier meltwater in Antarctica - FRY-03 | ecosystem: Environmental > Aquatic > Freshwater > Ice > Glacier meltwater ... | reverse complement strand
TCTGCCAGCGCGACGATCAGTGCATTTGATCCGATGGACAGGTTCTGATACTGGCCGTCGACGACGTTGTGTAGATACACCGAACCTGTTCGGTTCCAGTGCATCCTTCCACGGTCGTCACCCATGAAGTCGTTCCACCTGACCTCTACGTATGGACGTCGGTCAGGCCACTGGGAGTGTCTACTATAGAAACTCTTGAGATAGTGGTTTGTGTAGTTGCTAACTGCCTCCACAGAGGAGGTCATCCTCACAAGGAGTCCGTCGTTAGGGAACGTACCTGATGCCCACGACTGAAAGATCGACGTGACATCTACATCTAAGTTCTCATTACCGAGATCGAAGTGAGTCGTCAGACGTGGGTTGGCTAGGAAATCTCCCCCGCGTGAAGTCCAGTACTCGGCGGACGTCCGTTTCCACCAGTTAGCCACACCTTTGTCGGTATGGTCAGAGGTGTCCATGCCTCGACCCTCATCCCATGTGCCAGACACCGGGAACACCTCCACATCGAAACTTGACGGGAGTGCCTCGGAGGTGGTCTCATGGATGAGCCTCATGTAGAAGAATTTGGCCCTCGCCTGCACATAACCCATGTCGACGAAGGTGTCCAGTGTCCCTGTGTTGAACTGGAGGAGGAGCCTAGAATATTGTGAACCGGAGTTGACACTTGTGGTTCCGGAGATTCCGGCGATCTTGTACAGCTCCAGCGACTCAGCGTGTCCATAGTTGGAGCCGGTCTGCGGGATCGATCGGAGTAGCACATTGGACACAAATGTGTCCTTCGTGGGATAAATTCGAAAAATCACTTAGCCACCCCGATGATGTCTTTACGTGGGAACTTCAACTCGAAGATCGAATCCTCCGGAGCGTAGATGATACCACTCCTGGTCGATGCACGGAAGTCAAAGCGGGTCGAGGCGTAGTCCGACAGGTCCATCTGTCCGAATACGTTCGAAAAGGTCAGCTCATAGACCGAGATGACACCAGCCACACCCTGCAGCTCTGCACTTACGTCTGACCGAACGATCGGCTGTCCTATCTGCGATCGCTCGTGATCGAAGTATGTCACCATTGCGTCGATACATCGTGAGAGGACCTCTCCCTTGTTGAATTTGGGAGAGACCACCACACCGAAATTGACCCTGAAGTTTATGATGTCACTATCAAGGATGTTGTATCCATCAGTCAGCATCCTATATTGACGGAGATACGTGGCGATGTTATGTTTCAGTGTGGAAGCTGCGGTCGTAAGGTGACCGGCCGAGTCATATGCCAGTACATGTACATCAATGGAGAACGGCGAGAGACTGTCCTTCTTGACATATACCTTGGCCGAGCTACCGAACTTGGCAGGCAAGGACAGGACCCTGGAGATGACGTCCTCCCTGGTCACACACCGCTCCTGGGCGGCGAAGTAGGCGGCGGCGTTGATCTTGATGTCTCGAACGCTCTCCTCAGCCTTTCCACCCTCCGTCTTGTCTATGTTCACACACTGGACGGAGTTCTCGACGTCGCCTTTGATCACCGCGTTCAGGTTTGTTGAGCCGAACGAGATACTCACGTCCACTGGTGTCTGGATAGTACGTGGGTCCACGTTGCCCTCAGGACCACCCCCTGTGCGGTAGGTCACAGTTAGCGTGGTGTTGTAAGGGCTGAGTCCCATACTCCTGGTGAGAAGAAAGTTCCTCGGATCGATCGCTGTGCTTATGAGTGTGCGCCTCCCATACAGTGGAAGGGCATAGTCTGCCACGTTCGGAATGAGCTCATCGTCGAAGTTCACACCGTCACCAGACCCAAATATCAGCGATGTCTTCTTGGTAGACGGGTTCCAGCTGCGCTCGAACCTTCTGGGGACCGAGACAACCTTGAGGACGAACGGGACATCCTCCGAATCGGTGGCATCATTAGTTGTGCCGTCGAACACCCAGTCCTGAGCGAGATAGTCTACCTCGATCCACTCGTTACCCTCGCTATCTGTCACCGAGATCACCTCGATGACGTCTGCATCGGCCAATTCGATGGTCTTAAATTTCCTGAACTCTGTGATGACGAAACTCTCTGTCTTCGTCTCACCTGCGATTATGTCCACGAACTTTCGCATCACGAAATGGCTGGGGAGTCCGTTGTCGGAAAAGGCTGATCCAGTAACTTGTCGACCATCAGAAAGGGAGAAATCGAGGTCTGCCAAGGTCTCAAAGGAGACACCATTGGTAGCCGCAGCCCGACTTCCTTTGGAGATGACCGGGGCATAGTTGTCGTCGGGTACCACCTGACCGAGCTCGTTCACAATGGCAGGAACCTCAATGATCCATGCCTGTGTCCCTCTTGCTGCCGCCTTTCCCTGCGGGCGGTAGCCTTTCGCCTTAGCGAACGCAACGACGTTCTCTAGCTGCCTGGCGGTGTCTGGTCTCAGCTCGTTGAACTGCTGGTCAATGTAGAACGCCAATGAATCGCCCACGAACGCCGCGAGCTCCACTAACGCCATCGTGGTGGACGGTGTGGACCGGTCGGTGAGTACGCCACTGGCGTGCGCATCGGCAAACTTCAGGAGGTCACGCTTGAACGCGTCGAAGTCCTTGTTCAGGAGCGAGATGTCCCTCAGTCTTGTGATTTCCCTAGCCATTCTCAGTTACTCCGTCAGGGGTTGACTACCTGGATGATCGTCGCTGCCTTGCTCGGATCTTTGCTAAACCTAAATGTGATCCTAATCGCCATAGCGTTTTCACCGAGCGCGGTCTCATCACTTGAGAACAGGACGTTCAGTTCGTCGATGGCGAGAAACGGGAACCACCTAGCGAACTGCTCACTGATCCGGTCGGCAATTGAATGACGAAGCCCGTCGGTCTTCTGCTCGAACAGGAACTGGCGGAGGTTGCAGCCGAAGTAGTAGTTCATCGGCCTCTCACCCCAGTTCGTGACCAAGAGGGACCGTGCATTGGACACAACTGAGTCTAGTACGGTCTCCGTTACCTCGAAGTAACCGTTGGAAGATGTTGCCAGTTGGAACGGCAGGGTGAAGTTATACGCCATGCGCACCTGTAAGTATGCGACCTGGCTGCCTGTCTGCGGCGCTTAACCCCGTGATTTGGATGTGAAGACCGTCGGTGGGGCCAGCATCGCTGTGGGGCCGGTGGGTCCCAGTGGATGCGGATGGGTGTGCGCTGCGAACGTGCTGTTCACGAATGACTCACGCACGAGATGCTCTGTGGTCCCCTCACCGAGCTGGATGTCACCATCAAGGATAATGGTTCCGTCCTGTCTGATATGAATCCACGCACTCCCGACACTGATCTTTAGGTCCTTCCTGGCAGACAGTCTCAGACTATCACCACGAAGCACGACGGTAGAGACGCCTCTTTCATTCGATCCTTGGTCGATGTCTAGGGCGTCGTCAGGATCACATTTGGCCGAGATATAGATCGCCGCACCGTCCGACTGCAAGGAAGGATCCTCTCCCTGTCTACCCACCACGATATGGATAGCACCTGCGCCAGGGCGATCGCCGTAGCCACTGTCTACCGCCCCGACCCGATCTCTTCCGATGATGATACTGGCATTGTTCGGTCCTGAGACCACCATGTCCCCTTTTCGACGTTTCAGGATCGGAACAGACTCCCTCAAGATATCATAAGACATGTGTCATCCGCCGAAGAGATCGTTATGTTTTTTCTTGGAAGAGACCCTGGTCGAGAATGCATCCGAGGACTTCTGTTGGACTGGGGCCGTGCCACCATCAAAGTAGCCGTTGAGGTCTCTACCTCCGAGTTGTGCTCGGAAGAACTCCTCGCCAGTGAGGAAGTTCGGATCGTCCTGCCCAGAGATTCTGAAGAGCCATAGGCCGTGCTGAAACGCCTTGTCTTCAAACATCGTGTAGATGTGCTCTCCTGGGGAGATAGGCATGCAGAACTGGTCTGGTGGAAAGAACGGCCAGAGTACCCTGGCGGCTGACTCATCTATGAACGAGTCCCTTGCCTCATCGATGATGATGGCCTTTACACTGTTCCGTGGGTTCTTCGGACCGAGCACAGACTGGTAGGTCCGTTCCTTCCCATCGACACCGACACCCACAACGGACGCCCTGGAGTTGTCGCCGGAGAGTGAACCACCGCCCTCATCGATCGCCAACACCACGGCACGGTGGATTACCTTCGGGGAAGACGAGGTCTCGGTCATCTCTCCGCGTGAATATTTTCGCAGGAGCTCCCCGAGCATGATCTCGGGACGGCGGAACCGTTCGTTATCCTGGAAGAAATCAGCCATTGTTCATCCTACGCGAGAGTTCCTCGGCGAGCGGGGAGAGCTCCTTGCGTAGGTTGTCTACCTTGGCGAGCTTCGCCATCGCGGCCTTCGCGGCCTGATCGTACTCGACCGCAAGGTTGTTAAGCCTGCGGGTGAGTTCGTCCATGGATATCTGGGTCAGGTCGTCAGCCATCAGTTTTCCTCGTGTTTCACGGAGAAAGCGTCTTCACCGATATCATTGAAGACCGAGTCGTTCTCGTCATCGGGTAGGACTCTCATCTTGTCCTTAAGCAGCATAGCTGCCAGGTTCGCGGTCTGCTGTGTCATACGGTTCAGGACATCGTGGGCTTTTACCATCTGCTCGATCATCACCAGCGCAGCGTTCGAGTCGTTCTCAATGAGATTCTCCATCGCATCGACGACCTCAAGCAAACGCTTGCGGTCAGATTCGACGTTGTCCTTGACGGAGTTCGCTACTTCCTCAAATGTCAGAACTTTCTTCGTATCTTCCGCCATCTTCGCTATCGTAGTCCTTTTTGAATTCCAGGTAGAGGTCTCTGAGGTTCTTTAGAGCGTTGGCGATCTGCTTTGCGTTGAGCCCAGTTATCTCTCTGACGTAGATCGAGATCGCCTTCTTGTTATAGATAGAGACGATTCCTGAGTTTTGGAAGAGGAAGATAACTGCGTCCAGAACCAGACGCTCGTTCGGTTTCACAACCTGCCCACGCCACTCGGTCATTTTCTTTGAGAACGCCACCCAGAACTCCTTCTCCAGGATGTTCTCCTCGAAAGGCTTTACAACCACGCTAGGGTTGTGTCGAACGTTCTCATGATCAAGGTCATAGAACAGCTCACTTTCGTTCCTATCCTTCTTCTTGTACTCTTTGCTCTTGTTGATGAACCAGTTCTTGGCCACCACGTTGAAGTAGGAGAAACCCTTACTGCCACGGTTGGCGTCGAACTTCGGAAGCATCTCGTACAGGTGTGTGAGGCACTCTGCCTTGAGTGTCTGGATGTCGTCAAGCTTCTGAAACTTGTAGACATAGATTAAATTGTGGACCAGCTTCTCAAACACAGGTCTGATCTCTGTGTTGAAGATCTCATTCCTCTGTCCATTGACCGTGCATGTGTTATATCGGTTGATCGCCTCGTCCGCCGTCGGTCCAAAATATTCAGCCATTTGTAATCTCCTCCTCGACCTTGACTTCCTTCTTCATGAGATTGGAGACCTCCATCACGAGCTTGTGGAACTTCACGACCTCCGGTGCATCGGAGATAAGTGCGTGTTCCCTCAGCTTCTTGCAGTACCTCACCAACATCTCGATACTGTCGTCAAGGACCTGAAGGGATGACTGTAACTGAAGCATGCGCTTGGCGGCGATCACTAACAACGTCGTTAGTGTGATGATGACTAGCGTCAGAAAGATGGTGAGAAGGATCACTTGTACCCGTCCCTTTCCCAGCAGTCACCTGTCAGTGAGAACGAGTTCGAGGAGATCATAAGCTCACCCTCACCCTCTGGACAATGTTCACAGGGTGCCGGCAACTCCCGCTGTGCGACGGTGCGTATGTACTCCGTGACCTCCCCGCAGAGTTTGCACCTGTACTCATAGACCACCTTCAGGCCTTCCTGTTTGCTGCCAACCACTCCGCTGTGAAGGTGATGGCAACACCGTCTTCCTTCAGGTCGAGACCGCGCATGCGGTTGGACACATCCACCTGTTCGGTGATACCCTGGATAAAGATATCGATGAGTTCGGCCAGTACTTCGGGTGCAAGCTTCATAGATCAGATTCCTTTCGCCGTCTTTAGTTCTGTCTCAGATGGGACGGCTGGACCCATATGTGAGACAACTCGCGAAGCAAGATAGTTCGCGTATCTGGCAGCACTGTGGATCTCTGGAACCTCACAGAGGCGGAGACCAAGCGCTGCGGTGAACGTGTCGCCACACCCGGTCACATCGACCTCGGCATCGGCGGGGAAACTGCGATGGTGCGCGCTGTCGATCCGGTAGGACTTTCCCTGTCCTTCGAAATGTTTCACCACACACCCACGGTCCCCAAGGGAGACAATGCAGTAGTGGCACAGCGCCTCTACACACCTGTCGTCGGTGGTGGCCATCCGGGCGACCTGCCTGCTATACTCATGCTCGTTAAGCTTGAAGACCGTGGCACCCCTGAAGATTGTAAGATCCTCTCGCTTGGAGTCGACAATGGAGATCTTTCCGATCGCTAGCAGCTTGGCGGCCACCTCAGCGGTGACCGCGCCAAAGCCGTAGTCAGAGATGATCACGAGGTCAAACTCAGGACAGGGGGTGATTAGAGGTGCGGAAACAGAAAAAGTCCGTCGGTTATCAAGCCGACAGACAATCTCGTCATCCTGCGTGACAAGTCGCTCTTTGATTATGTAGTTCGCGTCAATCTTCATAAGATTTGACGATGTACAGAGCTTCAGCGTCGTGAATGGGGGATGGAAGCCGGAGATCCCACCGTACCAGATATCGACCGGGTCGCCAGAATCCTTGGCGATGGCAACGACATTCTGTAGGGTATTTCCTGCACACCCAAGACGCTGGAAGATAGTCTCACCGATGTCACAGACCGGGGCATCTGCTGCCTCTGGACACTGCCTGGTCACGGAGACCCGGGTGTACTTGTCGATCACGAAATCACCATAGACTAGGACTCTCACCTAGTCTATTATACATCAGTCTTTTTCGTGATTTCCCAGATTTTCCATACGTGCGATTTCATCGATGATCTTTGTCGTCGAGTGCCCGTCGACAAACGGTACGATCTCTACCTTCGCCTCACCGGCGATGATCTCATCATGCTTGTAATCGCCACCCTTGATTACGACCTTCGGGTTCACGACGTTGATCAGGTCAAGGAGGTCAGGACCTTCGAAGATGACTACGACCGACACGTCACGAAAACTGTTGAGTAGTCTTGTACGGTGGGTCTCGTCGAAGATGGGCCTACCAGATCCCTTGAGCATCCCCACAGAGTGATCGGAGTTCACCCCTATGACCACAATGCCAAACATGTCTTTGGCCCGCCTGACACACTGTCGTACAACTGCGAGGTGACCAGGGTGTAGGATATCAAAACATCCATTTGTGAACACCACCTTGTTGTTCGCGACCTCCCAGGCAAGAAGGTCCTCATCCTCTGGAAATCGAAGAATCATCTTTCTTCTCCTCTGGCTCAGTCATAGGATAGAAGCCGCCACATATACGACACTCGATGTATCCCTCTGATGGATCTCTGCGGTAGGTGAGATATAACTCCAGCAACTCGAAGAACACGTCAGGATCTTCAGGGCACTCATGCTTGCTCACTTCTCAACGACCGCCCGACCCTTAAGCTCTTCCCAATCACGCCCCCCACGGACCTCCTCATTACGTTCGACCACGGCAGTGAACAGCTTCTCACCGGTGCCAAGCTCCTTGGCTACATGTCTGATACTACTGACATCCTTAGGAAAACATGAACCTCCGAAGCCACGCTTACCATCATGTCCTGGGACGTCTAGATGTGAGGGAGAGAGGCGGGTGTCAAGCAGTGCCAGGGTCTTCACCTGGTCATACTCTACACCGAGCTTCTCGCAGAGCAGGGCAAACTCGTTAGCAAAGGTGACCACGGTGGAGAGGTAACAGTTGGTGAAGTATTTGGTGGCCTCGGCCGAGGTCGAGCTACAGTTCAGGATGGTCACAGGACCGTCCGGGTGACTGACGTAGTTCTCCGGGATACGGTCGATCCAGACTGACTCGAAGAACTTGTACACCACACTTGCGTCGTCGATATGTCCACCGAGGATGAGCCTGCTGGCCGTCTTGAAGTCCTTGACACTGCTCTTCTCGGTGAGAAACTCCGGAGAGAACACGATACGCAGGGCGAATCTGTCGTTCATTCTCTGGGTGAATCCCGGAGGAACAGTACTCTTGATGACGACGATGAAGTCATCGAGTTCCCTCGACTCCTGTAGCGCAGTGTTCTGGATGTCCTGCAGCACCGACTCAACGATCCCTGTGTGACACGAACCATCCTGGTTCATGGGCGTGGGAACAGCCACAAAGATAATATCGGCGTTCTTGACCACCGATGAAAGTGTCTGTAGGTGGGGCTTCGCCTTGTCAGACACAAGAACCTGACAGTGAGGCTTAAACAGCTCGTCTACCGCCTGACCGATATAACCATGGCCGACCTGCCCGACAACTTGGTTCTTGATGTCAAACTTGGGGAAAAAATCGGGATCGTTGATGTTCATCGTCGCAGTTCCTTTATGACTCTATTGAAGCGTTCTGCCTGTACCGACCAGTCCTCCGTGAGGGAGAACATGCGGGCCTGGGTTCCGATGGAGAGGTGCTGTCCGCTTTCCCTGATCTCGTTGATCTTCTGTGCCCAGAAGTATTTGTTTAAGGACCGGGGAATGATTACACCGGTCCTTCCGTTGATTATAAGCTCAGATGGAGACCCGTGATCACTGGGGTAAAGCACCACACTTCCTGCCGACATCCCTTGCCGATGGACACGTGAGGACGGCTCCATGAACGTCGAGGTGTACGGCACGAACATGGAGGTGTTGAACATGTCCCACAGCTCTGGACTGTTCTTGATGTTCCTGTGTACTTTGATGCCAGGGTGGCTCACCGACAGCTGTTCCTTCACGTAGTCCGGTTGTAGGACATGTAAGTGATACCGCCGGTCCTTCTTGTACAGCTCTCCGAATACATCGAGACACCCTGAAAGTCCACGGCCTGGATCTGATGCCCAGAGCAACTTAAATGGGTCCTTCTCGGCTGGATAATAGATCTCTGTATCTACGCCGAGATGAAGCTGAGTCACGAAATTCTCGAAACCGACCTGAAGCTCTTGTTGTAGTTGGCGGACGTGCCACGTCTCGAACGCGATGATCCGGGAGAGCTGTCCGTTTCCCAATGCGGTCTTCGCATTGCTCTTCCATTCCTCACCGTAGGTGTGATCACAAGTATGGAGCAAGTGTGTGGCATTCGGACAAGCATCCCATGCCCATTGCTGCCACGCACGCCAGTGAACAACCACCTCAGGCTTTTGTTCCTCTGGCATTGAGGTGAGGTATGATTCCTGGACCACCCAAATCATCGCATCTTTATCTTCTCGAGTGTAGATGTTATGTTCTGGGTTTTCCCACTCATCGTCATCGAAAATTGTTTTCGCACCTGTATCGACGGTAGTGACAAAGATGTCATTCTTACCATACTTCGAGTAATAAAAAGGAAGTTCGATGTGGAAACGTATAAACGTCTCGTAGTCGATACCGATGTCTTTGGTGATCGTCTTGAACGGTCGTTTGATGCCAACGAACGCGATCCTCATCAGAATTTCCTCGCGACTAGCTTCAAGTTCCAGTTGTCACGCATGTGGTCCTCCTCGACGAACTTCTGTCCGACAAACCCTGTGTTTGTAAGAAGAGCATGCAGCGACGACTTGGTGAAACCGTTCATATGGTAGTTTCCAGGGAAGTCCTGGCCGCCGTACATTCGTTTGATAGCAACCTCCTTCACGTCATCCCAGTCCTGGTGACAACGCCAACAATGTCCGTTCTCGTCCTCGGTTGGCATCTCTTCTCCACACTGGTTGCATGGGATCGACATTCCGACAATCGCACGTGCACAGATCTGCATGTCAGGGACCTGGACAACAAGAAGTCCGCCGGTGTGTAAAATGCGCCTACACTCCAGCAAGATTGGCTTGGCCTTCGCGAACTCGAAGTGTTCGAGAAAGTCCAGCATCATGACCTCCTGGACCGAGTTATCGGTCCACATCCACGGAAGTGTCGACAGATCAGCCACCTGTACCTCCGGCCTCACGGCACGAAAGTCCACGTTGGTGTAGTCGGGTCGCACGTCATTGCCACACCCTAGATTAAGTCGGATCATAGGCTCTCCAGGATATTTGTAAGTTCCTTGGCACGCACCACGGGATGATGCTTCTCCATCACCTCATCGTACAGAAGATTCGCCATCATCTTTCTGGTGGCCTCACTGTCCATAAGTTCTCTAGCGAGAGAGATGAGATCTGCCTTATCCACGAAACGAACAAAGCTCTTCAGGGTGTCTTCCTCTAGCTCCCTATTGGACAGGAGACATGAGCGCGTCATGCCTGCCTCGAAGTGTCTACACTGATATCCGTATCCTTGACCGAATGGTAAGGACTCGTCTGATGCATGGTTCAGAACGACCTTAGCGCGGTTATACATCTGCCTGATCACACTGACGTCCTGGATCGATCCCCAGATCACGCTGTGACCCTCTGCCTTCAAGGCCCCGATCATCTCATGACGCTGCCAGTGGGCGTGTGAGCCAAGTGAACCAATGAAGCAGAAATCGATGTCCTTCTCACATTCTACAGGATAGTAGATGTCTGGATCTGCCGTCATTAGAAGTGTGTGGATAGTCTTAAAGGCTAGCCTTCCCAACTGCTCTGGTATGGTGTCGATCTTTCGGAACAGCAGCAGATGCTCTGAGTACTGTCGCATCTGTACCAGCATCTGCTGGATGTGAGGGAACCTCACATCATCTGGTTGATACAATATCACATTTGGCATCTCTAGGAGGATGTCGTTGTGGTCCAGGGCGGTCTTGAAGACCAGCGTGAAGTCTGCGTCGCGCGCAAGCAAGTCCACCGAATCGATATTCGGATCATACTCCACGACCTGATGACCGATTGCTCGAAGTCCTTTCGAGAAGGCGATCTCTGAGGCAAACGGTGCGTTGACCGTGAACGGCCCGATGATGTTAATCTTCATCATAAACCTTGTGTTCTGGAGAGACGGAAGGAATCCTGGTCCTCGTGCGGAGTGCTGAACTCTAACAGCAGTGAGTCAGGAAGCAGGGAGCTAATCTTGTGAGGCGTCAGCCTTGGAATCTCGACAGAGCTTCCTTCTGTGAGTATGATGTCATGGCGGCTACCGTCGTTCGTATCGATGTACTCGATAGTAAACGCGCCGACCACACAATACATGGTCTCACGTTTCATTACATGGAAATGCATAGAGGTGGAGCCACCGACCTCGGTGAAGTGCAGTTCCTTGCCACAGTACTCGTTGTTGTTCTCGACCCAAATCTCATATCCCCAACTCTTCTCTGCGCGGTGATGAGATCCACGGGGAAGTACATTAAGTCTGCTCATCACATTTCCTTCTTCGACCTGAAAAACCTAATCATCAACCTTAGGTCTTCTAGCGGATCACGAAAAGTTGTAGGATCGTACGGCCTCGAGTACGAATTGGTGAATAAAGCCTTCGAAACGTTCTGGTATGCATCCGGTTTGTATGGGTTGTCAACCAGATATGCAAACTGCTGTGATCCACCAATTTCATCTGCAGCTGTGGCGATGATGTCACGAATTGAGATCGCTTTACCTCTTCCAAAATTGTAGACTTCACCTTGGAAAAAGTGACCGTTCATAGCAGAGTTCACGAATCCAGCGATGGAGTTGCCGACATCTTCTACAGAAATAAAATCACGTAACGTATCTAATGAATGGACGTTCAGTCTACTCTCTTTCCTGTACATGTTTGCCGCCGCACATGCCACCCGATAAATGAATGATTGGGTGTGTTCATACTTTGAGAACTCTCCCTGGCCATACACGTTAAAAGGTCGTACAATGCATGTACGTAATGTACCTCTCACTAGGTGATCACCCAGAAGTTTTGAACATGCGTATGGGGTCTGCGGCTGGAATGTATTCGTCTCCTCATCGCAAGGAAGATCACCATATACAGACGCAGATGAAAAGTAGATCATCTTACAGTTTGTGAAACTCTGCTGTTTGTCAAACAGTTTAGCTGTCATCTCGTAGTTGGTCTTCATCAACTTCTCGACATCATCAAAACGACTGTCAGAGATGCCTGCCGCATGGATGATTACATCATACTCGTTCTTGACAGACTCTACGTCTGTCAAGAACTTCCTAAAACTAGACAGATGTTTCAGATTTTTAAACAAGACCGGAGCCTTGTCTAGGATATCGATCACATGATTAGCAGGGGGTACATCATCTGTGCTCTGATCCCAAACAGGAGACAGTGAGCGAATGATCTGCCTTCCAATGAATCCGGCGCCACCGGTGACTAGAATTCGTTTACCCATTGATCAGCTCCTTCCAAGAATTATATACTATGCCAACACTGACAGGTTCCTCATGGCCTTGGAGGACGCGCCAGTTTTCACACAGCGGATGGTTCTTCACGATAGTGTTCTCGAAATTGAAGACAGTCACCACGGGCTTGTTCATGGAGGCTGCGACGTGCATCATACCAGTGTCATTTCCGACATATGAGTTACAGGAGGCGATCCTTCTGAATGAATGCTGAAGATCTGTATGTATCGAGAACTTAAACCTCCCCTTGTAGGATGAGAGGTCGCTGATTAATGATCGTCCTGTACCAGAGAGATCCTGCAGACCACCTGTACAGACTATGCTCTTCTCAGGATGGTTGTCTAGCACCAGCTTCGCAAACTCGATGAAGTTCTTATCACCCCAGTGTTTTTTGTCCCAGAATCCTGCGTCGTCATATTTGCGGCCGATCCCAAGATAGACAAAGCCGTCGTCGGTGATCGGCTCATCCCAGAAAGAACTGTCTAGGAGACAGTCATGCCGCCTACCGGTGACGCGTTCAGCTATCTCGAGTTGATACTTGGCTTCATGTCTCTCCCACGAGGAGAAACCGAATGTGGATGGGTCAGGTCGAGGGCGACCGTCATGGACCTCACATGGGAAATTTGTGTTCGCTTGGGTTCCATATCTCCCGTCGTACGGCATCGACAGGACGATGTGATCGAAGTCCTCAAATCGAATAACACCTTGCTTGTCACCCACCACACTCACACCAGGGAGTCTGCTGAGCACCTCCTTGGCCCCGAAATCATCCTTGGTGGAACCAACCAGGACAGTTACATCATGGCCTGTGTCACGGTAGTGCTTGATGGCAGGGATCGAGAGTACAGCATTACCAATACCAAACACCCTAACAAAGAGGATCTTCATGCAACCTTTGTTTTATCCATGCCCGATCTCCCTCAGCAGGTATCTCACCCGTGCTTCACATGTGTGATACAACATCGCGTGCTCGTGACCTCGTTTCGCGATCTTCTCTCGGTGTGCATCGGAGTTTTCACACGTCAGTGCTGTATCAAGCCACCCGTCAAGCTCATTCTCGTTAGAAAAGAACCCACAGTGGGTTTCCTCTTCGAACGCATCCAGCTGTCTGAAATCTGGTGTTGTGGACAACATGAATGATCCAACATAAGGAATCTCAAAGAATCTAGCTGCTCGGCCGGCGTCAGACCCACCTCGAATGTTCAAACAGACTTTCGCTCGCTGCATTCGCTCGAAGTAGTCCTGTTTTCCGATGAACGTCTCGGTGATTCCAGGCTGTCGCTCTAACATGATGTCCAACTTCATACCTGACCACTTTGTATGTGTGAGGATATGGTCAACATATCTCGCCCTATCAGGATGACTGTTATACCCGTAGAAGAAGATGTCGATGTCTTTCTCCACCTTTGTGGGCCGGTTCCAATAGTGATCGAAGTTGATGGACAAGTTGATCAAGGAAACCCGGTCCAGCTGGTAATACTCGGGTTTCCAGTCGTCCAGGAACATCCTTAGCAACGACGAGCCGAATCTCTCCTGTACATGTATAGGAGAGACGTTCCAGAACTTGTCATGTCCAGCTACGATGACGACGGGTGTCCTGATAAACGACAGACCGAGTTTACAGTATTGTGTGTACGTCTCATCCCGTTCGTCCATAATGACGGTGAGTTGGCCGGCGGCTGCAAGACCCTTGATATCTGTGAGATCCGATGACACTAGGTCGTTCATGCTTGTGAAACCGAGTGTCCGACGCTCTTTGCCCCAGTCGGCGATACCGATGTCCGAGTATCCCCACTCCAGGTGCTTCTCCTTGTGAGGGTACATGAGGACGTTGTGAGGGCCGACCGTCTTCACGAGTCCAGCGAAAATGAGGTCCATAGACCAGTCACTACCGGTCCGTGTGTCGATTACAAGATATTTCATAGGATCTTCACCAGACAGAGAAATCCGAAGATCAGTGATCCGAGCAAAAAGTCAACCAGCCACTGGTACAGTAAAGTCAACCAATAGGTCAGAAATCTCGCCAATAAATCGTCGGAGGTTATCGAGTCCAATGTTGGTCTCCCAGGTCCAGTGTAGTCCGAGGGTGATCATCCTTGTCTCTGACTCACACCTGAGATGCTCGACGGCACCTCTGACAAGTAGCTCGTCTGAACGTCCATATTCCAACATCGGCATACTAGGGATGTAGACCATTCCCTGGTTCTTCACAAATGCCGGTATTGTCGGATTTGTCTCTGGACCACCCGTGATCGCCGTGAAATGCATGTCTTTACATGCGATCACTGTCTGAAGGTTAATCACGTTATGCGGTGGCATATAGACAGTAGGCTGTTTAAATCCGGCCCACACCAGACACTCAATCCCCCGCTCTAGGCAACCCATGATCGAGTCGGTATTCATACCCACAAACTCATCCGGATGTGAGGGTGTCTCATGGTGGAAATAACCGTGGAGTCCTGGTACAACCTTGTGTAAGCCGGTGTACTTCCCTGCATGTCCTATGATGTTGTTCGGGATCACCCCAAGCAGGTATTTCCTAGGAAGGACCGCATCGAACTCTCTGTACGCCTCCACGGTGTGGCGTCCGGCCCGGTACTCCTCAACCTTCGTGAACAGAAAATCATCCACTCTCAACTGGACGGGCATAGCATGTCCTTTATCAACAGCCCCTCAATCACCTCGACCCACTGCATCTGAAACCTGTCGAGTGATGCGAACTCCTGTACAGTTTTCTTGACGTGGCGGGACAGGAACATTTTTTCTGTGCATAGCATCCTGTCCGCCATGTTCGCGGTCATCTCCGGTGAGCGTGTTTCCCGTGGAATGATGATGCCGAGATCACTGTACATCCAGTTCGTAGGATCGCTCTGGTCAGTAAGTCTCCTGGACATCTCATAGA
>Ga0105052_10004525_pt1 | contig 15287 bp, 12 predicted proteins | sample FRY03_FD_78094 | JGI IMG/M metagenome (GOLD analysis project Ga0105052, IMG submission 78094) | Freshwater microbial communities from Lake Fryxell liftoff mats and glacier meltwater in Antarctica - FRY-03 | ecosystem: Environmental > Aquatic > Freshwater > Ice > Glacier meltwater ... | reverse complement strand
CCATTTTCAACCGAGACAACGAGCCTTGTGTAATTATGTAGAACATGGTGTAGGTCGAGTGACGGTGTTTTGTGCAGCACAACACACACCTACAAACACGCAACAGTGCGCTGTAGTATGCGTTATGCGTTGTGCGTTATGCGTTATGCGTTTGGTGGAGCATGAGGGGCGATAGAAAACAAAAAATGGACAAACACGAAAGTCCTTTTAATTCAAAGTGCAAATTGACAAGTCGTTTCATGTTGATAAATGATTGAGTTTTGCGAGATCGTGCCCAGGCTCCTCATATTGGCCGCAACTATGGGCATTTATACGATATGTAGTTCACATGCGAGACACAAGCAGCACTCTTGTCGAATGCACAGGGGGGGGGTCATGGCTTACAGCACCGTCAAGGATGCACTAGAACAAGAGGAATACGACAATCGACACTCTTCTTGTGTATGTTGCAGCGGGCTGTCGTATTATTCGTGCGTCGATTAAGCGCACATATTTGGAAGACCACTGGCACACGAGGCGCTTCGCCGAAAAAAACTGGGAGGTGGTGGAAATGCTGTGTTTGAGTTGGAATAAAACACGAATAATATGCAAGCACCATGCCCATCATCACACTTGCTTTGCTGTACATGCACATGCATCTCTCTCTCTCACGTGTGTGCACACTCGTCAAATATCTCAATAAGTCGCGTCATGCCACCCATCTCAAGGCGCCACGTCACCCGTCTCAACTCGTCATCACATAGGATCGAAAACACGTATCTTTGCTGCGAAAGGTCCGGAGTCGCCACTCGGCGGGCATGGCTTTGTTCTGTGTGGGGTGTGCGCGCACAAAGGTATATAAGCAGACACTTCGTGGCAGTGTCAGCGCACAAAAGCTGTAGAGTGTATACTGTCTTCATAGTCAGGTTTTTCGCAAACAGTGTCTGTCACAGACACCTGTCGGGCTCAACCCAAAGCCCCCCCCCGCTTCCTCCACGTTGGAGAAGACTTCCCCACCCCACACCATGCCTTTCCGCATGGTCACCCCCGCCTCGATGCGTGTCCTCGCCCTGCTCGTGTCGTTCGTGTACATCAACGCGATGACCCCGCAGCAAATCGAGGACAAGCGTATCGCGCTGGCCCTCGCTGAGGACAATGCTGTCGGCGGGGCCATTGCCATGTTCCATTCCCCGATCCAGCTGCCCCCCGTGGACTACAGCAACCTGCTCAGCTTCGGCCGCCCGTTCCTGAACACCGAAGTGTGGGCGCACCATGCCCGCATTGGCTCCGCCCCGCTCGCAGCGACCATTGTGTCCTTCGAGAACTTCGGCACCGGCGACCCGCCGGCCATCCGTGTCATGTTGTCCGATGGCAGTGACAGGCTGGTGCGCGTAAACGTGTATGACGTGTATACTCGCACCGAAAATGATGCCGACGAGATGGCTCTTCTCGTTCCCGAAGTTCGCATGCGCATGGACGCAGTGGACGCGTTTGAGGATTCGATTGCAGACATGCAAGCTGCAGCCGCTCACGACGCTGCGATTGTCGCTGCTCCTGCTCCTGTGGCTCCTGCTCTTGTGGAAGCTCCTGGTGCCGCTGTTGCGATCGCAAGGCTCGAAGCGACCCTGGCAACCTACCGCACCAACGCCGAACGCTTGGATGAGAGCCTGACCACAATGCAGCAGGCGCGCAACCAAGCGGAGGCCAATGCGGAAGATGCATACAGGGAGCTGGACGAGGCAGTGGCAGCGGCTGCGCGTGCTCAGCATGCGCAGCAGCATGCACAGGATGCGGAGCAGATTGCTCAGCAGTCGCAGGAGGAGGTTCAGAACGAACTCCGTGTCTTGCAGCAGCAGTTGCAGGACATGCAGGATCAGCATCAGCAACACGCGGCTCCTGACACGCACAATGTGGGCATGAATACCGAGGCTCCTGTCACGTTCAGTGTTGGCATGGCTACCGAGGCTCCTGCCACGCACAGTGTTGGCATGGCTACCGACAGCGACATGACGGACGAAATCGAGGCTGGCACGCCCTCGCGCGCCAGTGGGCGCGCGAGGGCCCCATCGGAAAGGTTCACCTACTCGGTTCTTGGCGCCTCAGCCAAGGACGGCGACGTGGGTGGCCGTGGTGGTGGAGGAGGATGTGTCTGAGGCGCTTCGGCGCCTCAGACGGAGCAGGGCCCCCCGCCTCAATGGGGGGGGGGGCTTTTTATCCCATGTGTGCCGTGATTTGAGTTCGAAAGTTCTCATTTCTCGGTACACATCGGCAAGCCGCAAGTCTTGAACCAACTTGAGCAGGTGGATGCAGAGGATGTGGTGTGTGCGTCAGCGAGCAGCAACACCATCCTCGCAACACCACATCCGGTGCACCCACCTGCTACAGGCGCAATCCTGTCCAAAAATACGGGATGTGACTTTGGTGTCAGTGCGATCGATACAATGTGTCTGGTCGTACGCGGGGTTCGACTCCTCGTCATAGCCCTTGAATTGTCATTTTGATGTCCTTAGAAGAAAAAACGTCGGAAAACGTCGGACCAGCATACAAGGCTCATTCGGACTCATTCGGATTGGTATGTTCATGTACTTTCCACACAAGTGCACGGATTCTGTGCCAGATACAAAATCAAGAGACAATGTGAAGGACGACCATAAAATCATTGATGTTGTTTTTAGTCAGGTATATAAGGTGCAATCTATACAGCAGTACGCCAAAACCATATCTACATGCACCATAATGCAACAGCAATACTTTGCACTGTGCACAAAGAGATCAGACTTCGAAATTCGGCTCACCCAACTATGGACCGAAGCCAAAGATGTATCTGTCCAGTTGGCATTACATCAACGGAGACGGAACGAGCTTGAAAATCGACTGAATGATTCGAACCAGTCTCTTACAGGGCCAGCAATATGCAGGATTGCAGGTGGCCCGCAGAACCAGTCGCTGCGGAATTTGGTGCTTCTCATGACATTGAAGCGAAGTGAAATACAAGTGAAAATCGAGTCAGAACAGTCGATAATTGGCAATTTTGCGACCAGGCACCGCAATGTGCTGAAGGATCACGACAGAATCTGTCGCGAGGCAGATATCATTGACCAGCAAATTGCGCATATTACAAATCAAATCAGTCATGATACAAGGGTGGGTTGGCATCGGATTCACGAAGCCAATTCCTTTTGAAAGCATGTTTATCCAACGTTGTGGCAAAAATTAGTGGAAAGCGCGCGTTTTTTATCATGGCGGCCTGTGTTTTTTTCAGTGTTTTTTTAGTTTTTTTTAGTGCTTTTTCAGTGTTTTAGTGTTTTTAGTGTTTTTTAGTTTTTTTTAAGTGTTTTTTTAGTGCTAGTTCGCGCGGCGGGGGCTTTTCCCGAGTTCGCTAGGGGGGGGGGCTTTTGCTGACAGTACGCGAACCGTCAAAAATAGAAAATCATCATCATCAGCATGCCCATGACCACGCGCAGCTTGGCCGTCGCGAGCACGCAGTTGCGCGATGAGCGGCTTGCCGGTCGTATGCAGCAGGACAGGCTCCAGCGCGCCCGTGAGGTCGTCTTGCAGAAGGCCGAGGACGACGACAACAATTGCATGTATGGCATTGTGTACTCTCCCAAGTTGCTCCGCGAAATGCTGCTGGGGCACACCGACGAGCATGGCATTCTTTCGCCCGCGGATCGTGTGCATGTGCGAACGCACTATGACAGGCGTGAGGCGTGGAAGATGGTGACCAGCTTCCGTGCCGCTTTCAACTCGTTGGCTTTGCTGCAGTCGGCTGCGCTGGTCGAGCGCGGTTGCTCGTGGGAACAAGTGGAGGAACGCAACGCGTCTCCGCCCGGTTTCAACCTCTGGAAAATGCTCTTCCAGTTCTCGTTGGACCCGCCCTACACACAGGCATCTGCTGATAAGGAGTTGGCACGGCTCAACTGGTGCGAGAATGCGAACTATTCCCTCTGGAAGCTGCGCCAGCGCCTTGATTTTGAGCTTTGCGCGCAACACTACACGCCTGCCGTGCTCGTGGCGAGCGGATGCCTTCCTGTACACGAGCAAGACAACGTGGAGCTAGCCGAGGCTGCGCGCCTTGCCATTGCAGCATGCGCCTCAGTCCGTATGATGCGCGATGGCATTTCGGTGCAGGATGCCTTTCTGGCGGTGGTGCTGTCGCAAGGCCTGCAGGCCGTCTTTTTTGGCTAGTCTAGGCCCAAGTATTTGGTACAAACAATCGCTTGTGCATCGACCCATATCTCCCCCTCTGATGCCTCATCTGGTTACTCTGATGCCTCGGATGCCTCTGATGTCTCATCTAGTTTTGCACACAGCACAGCACGCCCCCACCCCACACTACACACATGACACGAAACTTTGTGGGGGCACCTCCGCTGTTTTAAAATAAAGTACGTGTGGAAGCATGAGAGTATATTAGATCCTTCTAAAACCGGGGGATGAAACAACTAGCAGTCACCACAGCAGAAATGTCCGACTCAGAAGAGCAAATAACACCAGTTCCCGATGTCGACCTGTCATGGCGACTCGCACTGATGTCGGTACGCAGGTCGCACCGCGGTGCTGAGGAACTAGACAAAATGAAGCGTTTGTCACGGGGGTTCCACAAGGCTGCCCGCGAAACAGAACAGCTGTATCTTGCACAGAGCGTGGGGTTCAAACAGCAGTTGCAACAGCTCGTGCATTCACGCAACGCCCTGAGCCTCCGCAACCTCGTCTCGTTGCAGCAAGACTTTGCGTCAGACGACGAGATCCAACACGACATTCTCGTGGCCATCGGGCAAGGCATGTCGGCGTTGCATGCTGCCAAGTGGGTATACGTGGGCTCGGAGAGGCCCATCACGTACGAAAAGGAAAACGACAATCTTGCCCTCGCCCTGAGCCAGGGCAAGCTAGCCTTCACCCGCCAGGAATTGCAGGACATGGGGCTTTTGCTGGGCATGGCACAGGACGCATACATCCAAGCGGGCGGCGGGTTTTTCCAACCCGACTTGTCGCAGCTGAATGCCCACGACATGGCCCCTGTGGAGGTCCTGCACGACCTGGTTTTGCGCATAATGTCGCAGGGTCACGGTCATCAACCACGAGAGGAGATCTGTATGTGCGCCTTCTTGCTCGACAGCTTCTACAAAAGCCCCTACAGGGAGACATTCCCGCCCGGACAGGAGAGCCAGCACCGCGCCATAGCCGCTTTGAAGCTGTTGGTCTTGGCGATGAAGCAGTACTCGTCCAATGCACAGGTGCAGGCAATCGCTACAGAGGCCTGTGTGTCGATATGTGAGCACTTCGGCCCTGGCGCGACCACACAGTTGGTCAGTCAGGTGGGCGGGCACCACTTGATCGACACGGTGTTTGCCGCCATGCGCCACTTCCCCATGGATTTTGCTGTGCAGTTGCTGGCTCTCCGGATCATTGTGCACGACACCTCTGTGGCACCCTCCGTATCGCCTCCACACCAGCTCGCCTCCGGGCATGCAGGCAGCGCGGCACAGGCTCTGCCTCTGCTGCAGCCGCTGCACCCCCATCTTGTCGAGCGCCGACAGTCCATGTACACGGGCATGTTCCAGCGCATCGAACACATAGTCCGGCACCACCCACCAGATCTCGTCCCCGAAAAGTACGTGTGGCGTGCACTCGAAGCGCTCATCCTGGCCAAAATGCCTGTGTTGCGGGCCGAGGACAGCGACTTTTGCGTCATGCTGTTTGGGCGGTGTATACGGACATACCACGACACAACGGCGTTGCATTACGCCACCCGTGACGCTGCCATGTCGGCCATGCTGGCGCTGCTGCGTGCCAAAAAAACCACAGCGCCCAACAGCTTACTGTGTGATTATGCGGTCTTTGAACACAGAGCAGGCATCCAGCGCATGTTGCTGGCACTCGGTATCGGCAGCTCCGAGCCCGCAGCGGCAGGCTCCGTGCGCCAACATGATGCTGTCATATCCCGTGTGATGAGCTATTGCTGTCGGTATGCTACGGCCAGTAGCTCGGGCATGAGTATCCCGATGCTGTGCAGGTCCCTCGAGGCCATTGGCGAGATGTGCAAGGACAACGATGAAGCGCGCAGGGTCTTCCTTTTTGAAACAAACGGCATCTTCACCAGCCTGGCTCTTGCACATGTGCACAGGTGTGGACATTGGTGTAAAAACGCATATGTGTGGGCGTCCGATGACATGGCTGTGGTGGAGTGTCTCGTCGACCTGCTGCACGCCGTGTACGTGCGAGACTGTGTGTGCGCCGAGGCAGTGCCGCCCGCTATCCTCCACACTGCGGGCAGCACATCGTTCGCGCGACAGGACACCACAAAGCACACGCGGCATAATACCACAGAACCCAGAATGCTCCCCGTGCACTCCCTCACACAGAACCCCTCCGGTCAGGGCGCGGGGTGCGACGGCGAGACCGTCGTGGAGTATCTGCAACTCCAGATGGAACAGCCGGGGGCATCGAGACACCTGGTGAAAACGTGTCTCAGCATCCTCTGCAGCTGTTGCACTGTCGACACAAATGCGCGTTTGCTGCACCCTGGTATCATACTGGCGGCCGCGACCCCCTTCTTTCCGGGCCAACAACGCCATGACAACACCCCCCTCCAGCCCAGTATGCCTGCTGGCCTTTCTACTCATCGCCTCAGCAGTCGCGAGTCCGCCGACTCGCACGACACAATTCAATCCCTCACAGACACCGTGCTGCGCCAAGCACGCAGCGTTTCAATTTTGGCTTGAGCGGGGAGCGCCCCGCCCACAAGGGGCCCCCTTGTGGGGCGCGCGCTTGCATGCGTGCGCACACAAAGTAAACACGCTTCACAGATGGCATCGCTTGTGTTTTCATGAATACAACTACAAAACACAAACCACAAAGCAGGACCAGCGTGTACGCAAGCGGTGCACCTCAAAAGATTTGTACAAGGACCTGTTTAATAAACACAAAACAATTGCAGTTTTCCGGGTGTGTGTATGCTTCGATCTCACAGTGGCTGTCTACAGCTGAAAAGTAGTGCCACCGGTGGCCGTGTTGAGTTGGTGGTGTTGGTGGCGGTGTTGTGTTGGTGGTGTTGGTGGTGTTGGTGGTAGGTAGAAGTGGTGGCACGATTGCCTACGTCGTGTGAATGTGTCCACAAGATGTCAGCGTGATCCTATGTCACCGCAAGTGCCACCGGCGTGGTGCTCGCGAGTATTTCAACGGGGAGCGCTGGAGTGGTTGCAACAGCAACCGTCACACAGTCTGAAGCTAGTGTGCTGTGAGTGGTGGTGCTCGCGAGTATTTCAACGGGGAGCGCTGGAGTGGTTGCAACAGCAACCGTCACACAGTCTGAAGCTAGTGTGCTGTGAGTGCGGTTGGTAGTCATACCGTGGGGGCATTCATAACACATGTCTCGCTGCGGGGGTGGTCTGTCGAGTGGCAGAGCACCGGTGGAAAAAAACCCAATGTCGCAGGCAACACAGTAGTCCCTGTCGTCGTATATCGACAATGTGACGCCGCCGAATCCCACATTACAGTGGCATGTATTTTCATTGTCGCGTGGCAAAATAGACCTTTCATTGGGTCCACAGTGTATGCAGGTGGTAGAGTTGCTCGAATTCGAAAAGAATCCATTCGCACACCCGATACACTGCATCCCCGAGAATGCGTTGAACATTCCTGGGGCACAAGGGCGACAGGTGGTGTTGACAAGCTCGAAGCCAGCCAGGCATCTCCGTGGCACATTCACACTTTCTTGCGCGGAGGTCATACCAATAGTCGCGATGCTGGCCGCGAACAGCACGAGCACCACAAAATTCATTTTTGCCGCGAGTGCGCGTCCGCCGCTTATATATGCAATTCGACACAAGAACTCGCACGTCTGCCCCGAATACAAATACGTTTGTCTCGTTTGCTGTCTCCTGTTGGCGTACGTTTGTCTCATTTGCTGTCTCCTGTTGGCGTGCACGGTGTGTGTATGATGCTCATTTTTTCCATGCAAGATGCTCGACGCCAAAGCATCTCCTTGATACTTTTATGTGAGGCAATTTCACAACGCAGCACAACAGCCAGCAAATCAGGTGTCCGCAAGATCTTCCTAGCCCAAGCATACCGAGAGGTCTCCATCGCATAGATTGAAAAAATTTTAGAAAAAAAAACAAAAAAACAAAAAAACTATTTTGGGATCTTTTTTGAGCCCCCCACCCTATTGTAGGACCCAGGTGTCGAAGCCCCCGATTTTTTTTTCTTTCTTGCGTCGGTCAAAATCGAAGTTCGACGAAGCAACGAAGCAACGAGGGCACGGCAGCAATGGGCAGCAGTGGGAAAGAAGCGCAGGTGCGGGTGCGGCCCAGCCGCACGCGGACGCTTGGGCGGAAACCAGATGCACACATGCCCTCGATGGCGCGCGGGTGTTTCGGCTCGGACGCAATGGTGCTGGGTCGGCGTGACGTGCTTGACGACTTGTTTCGGTGCAATGCTGCGAGCGAACGCATAATCGAGTGGCTATTCGTGCTGAGGTTGGTCTCGAAGACCTGGCGCGCTGCCATTGATTGCGTGGTCATAGATGAGGTGTGGCTGTCGGACTTCCGTTCGTCTGCTGCGGCCTGGGCGTGCAGCATTCCGGTGCTCCTGACCGAGATGAAAGCACTTGCCAGCACGGAGCAGCCGGGAGACCCCAAATTCGGCGAGTACATGGGCCAAATGCAGATGTATCTGTACGACGAACCCACGCAATACAGCGCACTGGTCGGGCTCGCTACTATTATTGTGCCCGAGTTTCGTGGGACGCCACCACCTCAGGCGGTGACTGTAGCGGCGATCAACAAGTGCTATACAGAGCATATGCCTGTGGTCAGCAGAGTCATCAAAAAACACGGCACGCACGAGCGCATACAGCTGCAAGCGTGCGCCTTGATAGAAGCCTTTGCCACACACAAGGCCGCCATAGTACCTCTGATGCAAGCGGACGCAATTTCCCAGTTGGTGGACATGCTCAAGCGGGATGGTGTGTCGTGCGGTGTGGCTGATGTGGCTGTGCGCGCCCTGCGCAACATGCTACACTGGCATACCCTCTGGCGTGGTGGTCAGAACAAGTGTGGCGAAGCAGTGGTCGTGAAGGCGCATGCGATTCCTGTCGTCTTGCGCCAGATGCAAACACACGCCGCCGAGGAGTATTTTTTCACCACGAGCACGGAGTTTCTCGGCTGTCTGGCGTACAGGTGGGTGGAGGAGCTGGTGGAGTGCGGGGTGGACACTGTGCTCTATGACTGCATGCGCATGTTTCCGGACAGGTCAGGCATGCAGCTCTCTGGCATCAGGACGCTGCACCAGCTCGTCAATTCGGGGAAACGCGACAACATGGACTTTTTCGGTGCCTCTCGCGGCATGGAGGTCATTTTTGCAGCGCTTCGAGCTACTCCGTTTACGCACGAGACAGACGCGTCTGGCATGCGTTTGCTGCGGTCGCTGCTACAGAACTCCAGGAAGTTCGGCGACAGTCTCTCGGGCGGCGGCGCGGAGAGAGACACTAATTTGGCGATGCGCATGGTGGCGTGTGGGCTTGTGCCTCTTGTGCTCCGGGTCTTGGGCGAAGGACTCGTGCAGTTCAAGCCAGACCCTGCAAATTACCATCAACGGTTGCAGGTGCAGACCGTGTGCATGTCGATTCTGCGCACGCTCACGGCAAGTGGAGCGCACCTCGCACAGCAGCCGAACCATCAACAGGCGGCCCGCCATGCCGTACTATCTGCCGGCGTTATCGCAGTGGTGCAGACGGTGCAGACATCCATGGTGTTTTTTCCCGGCGACAGGGGGCTGCAGACTGACAGCTGCTACGTGCTGCAAGAAGTCTGCCAGCCAAACGGCCAAACAAGGCAAGTGAGTGTCCCACCCCGCGTTGTCGGGCTCGTGAAGCTCGCACTGGGGCGTTGTGGCAGCGACATGGAAATGCTGGAAGCTGGTGTGGGTGCGATCCACAGTTTCCTGCAGAGCCGCTGCAATGTGAGAGCTTGCTGCGAACAAAGGGTGGGAGACGTGTTACTGCCAATCATGCACAGCAATACCAATGGCCTGTCGTCTTCGGCGGACTCCCAACGCCACATCGCACTGCTCGGGAGTGCCATGCTCGTCCGGCTAGCGGCATTTGGCGATGACAGCAACCTCGCGCACATGCAGATGTCAGGTGTCTCAACGTCGTCTTCCCTGGGAACGGTGCATTACAGTGTGGTGTCATTGATGGTACAAATATTGGCCACACACGCCGAGAACAGGCCAATCGTGCGCCAAGCGCTGAAAACACTGAGTTTTTTTGTGGTCGCACGCCCACACCTGCTGCCGTACAACAATGGCCCGGAGGGGTATGACCACCCTGGAGCTAAGAAGGGCATGCACGCGATTTTCCGCGACAACGGCGGTGTGCAGGTGGTGACGTCAGCGTTGGCGTTGCACCGCCACGACGCCAGCTGCAAACGCGTGGCGCTCAGAATCCTCCAGGCCTGTTCGTAGCGAGCACGAAGCGGTGGTGGCGCACAAAAACAAAAACACGCACAGAGTGCTGTCTTGGGCACGCTAGTCCTATGCATATATATTTATTATCAACATAGCTGGGTGGCGGTGGTGATGCAGCGAGCAGAGCGTCTTGTCTGGGTCCAGGCGGTGCCAGGGCTGGCTGCCCCCCGGCCTGCCGTCGGGGAAGGCGAGGCAGCAATCGGTGCCGAGGCAGCAGCAGTAGCACTCGGCAAGCGGAAATTGGACGCCGACTTGTCGCGACTGGAGATTCGCGAACGCGAAATGCAGTGTGACAAGCTCAAGATCGAGGCCCAGAACAAGAAGATCGCCACAGCTACGCACTGCATGCAAGTCTTGTCGTCCCTCGACACATCCTGGCGCCAAGACGTTGACTTGGTCAACCTACTCAAGGCCTATCTGCGCGACAGCTTGGCCGGTGATGGTGATGATGGGCTTCATGCGGGGTAGCTCGCACAAGCATATATGCACACACAGATGCGAGGGCTGTGTCTCAAGGCGTCCGGTGAACCTACTGGGGTCTGGTTCCCAATGCGTTTGAAGCATTGTAAGAGAATGTGTTGTTTGAAGACGCGAGAACCTCTACCCAAAGCAACCCAAATTGTGTGACTATGGTGTTTTTTTTGACGACTTTCCAGTTTTGCTTTGATAGGGTGCGCTCGCCTGCGGAGTTGACAATAACTCCCGAAAAGAGTGAATGTGTTTCCTGCACTTGTTTTTGAATGGTCCCGACCCAGTGTACTACCTTGCTTAATTCTGCTTGCCAAGCGGACACATCCAAGAAGGGCATGGTCTGTGTCAAAATATTGGTGTTGATACTTTGAAGCTGCTGGAGTCTCCGGCGGAGTCTTGTTCCACTTGAGCGCAACTTATCCAAGGAAGTTGCAAGTAAAAAATCTGCTGTGCGAGCCTTGATGATTTCGTTATCATAGTCACGAATATCGTGGTAGGTAATGTGCCTCTTTGGTGGCGAGTTGAGCACCCTTGCCTTGTGCATCATTTCTTGGTGAATTGAAATCGTCTCGTGCATGTCGAAAATATACTTGTACGCTGGCCGAATGCCGATGCCAGGACTGTCACATTTGGCACGCATTAAATCCAAAATACGCATCACCTGCTCGCCTCGAATCCAACATTCTGTCATGAATGATGATGCACAGTAGGATGGCCCCACCCCATCGATTTGAACTTGAATGGGAAGTCGTGCATTTGAAGCAAGTGGCTCTTCCTGCCTCTCACGTCGGCAAAATTCATCCACCGCTGTGTCGTGCATGCGATTGTGCCACGCGAGGAACTCTGTGTTCTGTTGCGCGAGTACGCTCGATCTCCGTACCACATCAGCAAGCAGAATCTTTATTCCGCGACTCTCCTGGTGTGTGTTCGCCCAAACCGGCTCTTGCATGCTCGCGAATGTGATCTGCTCTGGTTGTGTGCTCGCAAATAGCGACAAGTTGTGTTCCAAAACACGCACTTGTCTTATATAGTACTGCTCCAACACGTACTGCTCCAACACTGTAACATTGGGCTAGTCTGGGACGGTAAACTCTCAATGCATATGATACATACGAACAGTGCACGCTTTCGTATAAAAGACGGACCTGAAAACACAACCCGTTTTGCATGTGTTTTCTCGGCGTGCACAGTGCAGTCCTGAGGCGCAAGTGCAAGCAGCGCCACTCTAGGGAATCGTACTTATATTCGCAATCTAGGAGGGAGTTGCATGTTTTTCTCCACTCGCTGTGTGTCCTGTTGGTTGTGATGAACCTCGTTGCCATCACCTATAACCTGACCTCTTCCGCACAACTTCTCGACAAACTACAAACACAGAATGACGTGCTCCAACAGCGCGACCATATCATCGTCTCGGAACTGCGCACTCGCCAAAGCCTTCCAGTTGCCCGCACTAGACAATACAGAGAGATGGCAGGAAGCGAGGCGCGCGAGGGCGAGAGCGAGGGGGGTGAGCAAGAAGCATGGCGTCCGGAGTTTCATCGAACATCAGCACACACCTTTACTAAAATACAAACAAACCGCCGTCAAGTCAAGACGTCAAGTCAATAATAAACCAACCTGGTCAGTCAAACCCCATCAGATAGCGCAAGCCCTGTCGAGCAGCACGGGGCGGCTGAATACGCATGTCGCCAAACATAAGCATGACCAAATCCACATAGTCGGCATCATGGTACAGCGTGTCTGCGCCCAGGCGCTCGTGATGCCCCATGGCAAACGCCTCGGCCATGTCCTGGTACCGCCGATGCCAGCGGCCTACGCGCGCCATACCGAGCTGTGTCTTGGACACCAGGCGTGGGATGCTGTGGTCGAGACCCGAAACAAACTCTGCGTACCCAAAGCCCCCTAACACGGCCGTTCCGAACGTGTAGAGGCTGCCTCCCTCGGTCACGAGAGCAAATTTTCTATGCCCGGCGGCAATGGCGGCAATGTTTCCATTGTAAAACTCTTCAACACCAGCAGCAGCAGCATGCGTGCGAGCGGCATTGGGGATTTGCACGGGCCGGCTGCTCGAATCCATGCCACATATCCACACCTGCTTGCTGTGCGTGAGTATGAGCATGTTCGAGTGCCCATGCGCTGCCGTGCGCGCGCCGCCGGGGCCGAACCATTCGTCTCCGCCCACACGGGTCAGGTAGTTGGTGGGAGCAAGACTCCCGTGTCCGAGCTGCCCAGACGCGTTGTTCCCACACGACCACAACACACCATCCACAGTGATGACAGAACTGGTATCATGCCCAGCTGCGATATACGACACATTCATCCCGTTGTGTGTTTGTGGTGCTATTCGCCTTGGGATTCCTGGATTCTGCGTGTCGCCTTGCCCGAGTGCGCCTGAACCCGATCGTGCATGCCCCCACGATGCGTTTCCCCACGAAAATAGAAAGTCTCCTGCGTTACCAATCGCCAGGGTGTGTGATGTTCCGGCGGCGATCATGGTAATCCGTATGGTATCTCCGCCAAAATGCACGGGGTGCACTTGTGTAAAGGTGTTTTTGTCTTGAAAATCGCCATGTCCAAGTTCTCCATGTTCCCCATTGCCGTAGTTCCACACGCGTCCCGCCGTTGTCAGGAGCACCGTGAAATAGCTTCCACACGCAACCATCAGCACCGGCGAATTCCCAAAGTGACACGGGCCCAGTCGGCTTGGACGCATCATACGCAGATCATTGGCAGTTGGGATGCCATTCTGAGAAACAAGTGGATTTCTTCCCCACGTCCAGCACGCCCCATCGACCGTCACACACGCCGTGTGCTCCGACCCAGCCGATATCATGACCACCTCGCTGCCACCAAAGACAGATTCCTTGCTCAACAAGACGGGTGTCAACTGATTTTCGTGTGAGCCGATGCCAAGCCGTCCGTCATTGTTGTAACCATACGTATAGACGTCGCTGTTCTCTGTCACGACGTGTATACTTGCTAACCCCAGAGCAATCGCCATACTTTGCCAATTCGACTCACACCACCCCGCGGGGTACTCGTCGTTTATATACCGGCGACTTGCCTTGTGTTGATCAGGAATTGGAGGTCGTGAACACGACAGCGAGTGCACATGTCCTTGATTTTGTAAGAAGACACGTGTGATTGGAGGTGACCATTTTTTTAATAAAAAAACACGTGAGACAGAACCTTGCACGTTTTGGAATAGACGCCCGTGGGCGCCGAGATCTCCCACACAGTGTTGCTTGAAATTGCTTCGCATGGGAGGTACCCATTTTTTAATAAAAAAAAAACAGCCTCCCGAAATAGCATTGGAGGTAACCATTTTTTAATAAAAAAAAATAAGGGAGACAGGCGGGTATAATTCTATTTTTAGAACTCGCAGTCCCCCTGCAATTCTATTTTTAGACCCCCCCCCAAAAGCTTCTTTATTTAATCACAGTGATTTTCGAACACACACTCTTTCTACCACCCCACGAAAACAGACACTAAATGAAAGCCCGTGTCAAAGGGCCAGGCTGCATGCACAGGGCCCCTGCAAGCGTGCTGACGATGTTGCGTGAGTTTCAGAAAGAAGACGACCAAAATTTCGGGGGGAAGACAATCCGCATTGTGAAACACGACCGCATTGACGCAAAGGGGAAAGAAGTCAGTGGTTGTTTCGCCTGGCTGGATGTTGTGTCGGCTGTGTTGCCCGGAGAGGTGGTGGCAGTAAGCGCTGACATCGCCCCGAGTCTTGGATATGTCGACGACGGCCATGGTCGTCCGCTTGCTGTCGTGCATCCGTCGGACCTGCATAAAGCCTTCACGAAGCATATGGAGATGGCAAGTGTACTGGTGCCCTCCAATGATGCCCCAGTCCAGCATGTGCAGGCAGGGGTTGGTGGCGTTGCTGTGCAGACGGCTGGAGGTGACTCGTCTCTCGTGCTGCCCAAGGACTGCTTTGTTGTTCCCTCGAAGAATGCCTCCATGTACGGAAAGAAGATCAAAGACATCCACATGGGCGGGTTTTCAGTTCAGAACCGTGGTCTGGATGATCGTGTGATTCGATTCCGCAAGCGCGACCACAAGGTGCTCATGCCCGAATTGTTGGCGGCGTTGGGGAGGTATGACTGTTACAAAACTGCACATCGTGCTATTCTCAAGCTTGTAACGAATAAGGACGAAAAAGTCGCAGACTTGGCAAGCTTGGAAATTGACACAACATTGTTCGACACGGTAAGCACTTGATTGTTTATCAAACATTTTTATTTTATTGTTTGTTTTTCTGAATGATATCAAACAGTTGCGACTGGAGTAGCGCTACTCCCGAGGTTCCGTGTACTAAATAGTTGACTAAATGTAAACAGGGCAATCCTATGGTGCTG
>Ga0105052_10004520_pt1 | contig 15298 bp, 17 predicted proteins | sample FRY03_FD_78094 | JGI IMG/M metagenome (GOLD analysis project Ga0105052, IMG submission 78094) | Freshwater microbial communities from Lake Fryxell liftoff mats and glacier meltwater in Antarctica - FRY-03 | ecosystem: Environmental > Aquatic > Freshwater > Ice > Glacier meltwater ... | reverse complement strand
GTTGTTGTCCTTAACTTGTCCGTATGTTAACCACATGTATTTTGCCATCAAAGCAGCATCAATTGGGCCAGTCTTTGATTTTAGAAACTTTTGGTTTGGAAACAATCGTTGTGCTGCTAGAAGCGACATCCCTTTTGTATCTCTTGCCCCTTTTGAGTTTAACATGTTCGGTATCCCTTGCCAAGCAACAGCCTGCCATTTTTTTGGAGCAACTTTTTGAAACTCCGCCTTAGAAGCAATCAGAAAACCCTCTTTCAAACCTGCCATTTTTCCAAATTTAAAAGTGTTTCCTGCGGCGCTCCCTGCAATTGCGTGTACATCTTCCAAGCAAAAAATGTGTCTTTCTTTAGTGTACTTCTCGAATATCTCGAATAAGCCTCTCGCATCAATTTCTTTGTTTCCAATTAAAGGGATGTCATACAGAGTTAGTTCCCCTGTCTCTGCATCTAGTGCAGCGATACCACCTGTTACTCCTGGGTCTATACCTATAAAATATTGTATCCTCATATTACTTTTATTTTTAACTCCTTGAGTAAACTCTTTACTCCCGTGTCGGCTTTCACCTCGTCTTCTGTAGCCAATCTAAATCGTCTCGGGTGGAAACTGGTTAGTGTTGGACAATAGTTGTTGATGTTGATTTCTTGGAGAATATAACCAAAATTTTTGGGATGTATTCTACCGCAAGTGTACAGAGTGTCCTTGCATAACCAATCCTTTTCAGGAACACAACTGGGTCTGTTCTTGTCATCAGTACAAATGACCTTCATCGCAGCTCTCTTTTGATTCTTCTTTCTGTCCAACCTTGTCTCCTTCTTTTTTGGATATGCGCTGCGATCACCTCGTTTAAGAGTTGTTGTTTTGTGCGTCTTTTTGTTTCTTGTGCTGCGTGTCCAACATTGAGAGCTAGATGCTGCAAGAGGTCTGGTTTTTCTTCTTCGTTAGAGGTCATAGTGTGTCCGGATTTGTGTTTCTAGTTCTGCAAGTAAGTCTGGGTTCTCCCTCATGAGGTCTACAACATTGTCTATCCCCTGTCCCAATTTTGTGTCGTTATAGGAGTACCATGAACCTGCTTTTTTGATTAGCCCTAACTCGACTGAAAGGTTGGTGACATCGTGCACATTGTCAATGCCCACGTTGAATATATTCATTAAACTCGCTTTCCTAAAAGGGGGTGCTAGTTTGTTCTTAACAACTTTTACGTTGATTTCCGTGTTAGATATATCCCCGTTATCATCTATATTTTTACCGATTTTCCTTCTGATGTCTAGTCTTTGGGAAGCATAGAACTTCAAGGCGTTTCCTCCTGTTGTTGTTTCGGGGTTTCCGTACATGACTCCGATTTTCTCTCTGAGTTGGTTAATGAAAAATAAGACGCACTTGCTCTGAGCGACTAACCCTGTGACTTTTCTAAGTCCTTTTGACATCATCCTTGCTTGTACTCCCATTTGGTGGCTATCCATGTCGCCTTCCAATTCTGCTTTTGGAGTCATTGCGGAAACTGAGTCAACAATGCAATAGACAACTTCTCCTGATCGAATCAGTGTTTCTAGTATATCAAACCCCATTTCTCCGTGATCGGGTTGGTTAATAATAACCTTGTCTGTGTTCAACCCAAGTTTCTTGCAAAAAGCTAAGTCTATTGCATGTTCTGCGTCGATTATTGCAATGTACTTTTCAGGATATTTTTTCTGGGCCTGTATTGCGCCCGTTATCGCTAGAAGGGTCTTTCCCGAAGATTCGGGACCATACGCTTCGACTATTCTGCCTTCTGCGTATCCTCCGCCAAGAGCAATATCTAGCGATAGTGAACCACTACTTATCTTTTCAACTTGAATAACTTCATTACCTACAATGACAGATCCTTTGCCATATTTTTTTGTAATTTCACTCAGTGCTGCTGTTAGTTTATCTAGTCCCTCTGCCATTTTTCTGCTCTTGTTTTTTAATATAATCTGTTAGTTTTGGAACCCAAATTCTCTCGCCTTGTAGCATCTCGTCTATAGTCCCTTTCTCAGCGAAACATTTGATAGTTTTCTTACCAATCTTTATCTCGAAATAACCAGTCCCCACTTCAAAGGTTTCTGTTCTTTCTGTTTCTAAAATCTCCACGAGTGTTTTTGACCCGACTCGGAAACCTACTCCAGTAGTTGTTTTCATTCTTTTTTATTTTTTTACTAATTTAAACTCGCCTAGTTTCTCACAAAGTTCTTCCATGGTGTATTCTGGAATATCGAAACCACGTTTCACACCGTCTGAATTTTTATAGGTCAATTCGTTTCCATTCGAGTCACGAGTGTATTTGTATGACTGCCCATCTGAGCACTTAAAGGTCAACGGGTTCCCGTTTGAATCGGATGTGTATTCCCATAAATACCCCCTTGCATCTCTATAAAACTCATAAACGTTTTTCCCATCTCTATTAAATAACTCTAAGTTATCTTCTGTGCCAAATATATTTCTCATGCTACTTGCTTTAAGGTTTGGCTATCAGAAACAGGTGCGAGAATATCTTCCAATTCTGACCAGTATTTCTGTACGGTTTTATGCGATATCTCATTGTTGGCGGATATCTTCCTTTGGGTTATCTTCCCATGTTTTTCGTGATTCCAACCAAAAATAATTTGTCTCAATTTCTCGATCGAGGTTTGTCTACGCATATCAGCAATAGTTTTAATAACAAGCCCGTTCTTCTCCTCCCGAGACATCTTTGAATTCTCCGCAAAAATAATTTTTCTTTTCTTTTCAGAAACAAAGGGAACGAGCGTACCATTAGCCTTGTAACCAAATATCGTGTCAACCACCCTCTTCATGTGATCTGCATCAACTGGGTCAACGAAGGCTTGCATATTAACAGCAGAAAGAACATCCATGACCCTACACTGACTTACATGTGGATTCAACCAAACAAGGTTGTTTGTATAGCTTAGTAACAAAAGGTTTCTCCCTGTCTTCTTCCTTCTTGGTGGAACCCAACATTTAACCTCGTCATACCCCTCAAAATCTGTGATGAACTTTTCATCCCCAGAAACATGGTCCTGAGCGTTAGTAAAACGCAATGGCTTGAACTCACAAGGCGAGTCCCCAGAAACGGTCTCTTTTGACCCCCCATCGTTGTAGATATGCTTCTTTCTTTTCTTCTCTGACGATGGGGGGTCAAAATTATCATCAATAATTGGGAATATTTTTGAATTCATATTTACTTTGATTTCGGGGTCAAAGCTCAGTATGTTGTATTGGGATGCTTTTATGGCTCCCTTGTCAACGTACTGTGTGATTCCAAGTTCCTCGGAGATGCCCAAATAAGTCTTTTTAAAATTTTCGAGAGATAACTCTTCGACTCTCACGACTAGACCGTAACCCTGTCCTCCAAGTGATTTGTATATGGCACAGATTTTATCCATATCCAAGGTTTGTGGGTCAAACTCCGGTTTGTCAATATCAATATACAAGAAACCCGTAGAACAGGCTATGTTCTTGTCATTTTTGTATGAATTGTACTGGAAATTGTAGGTTATTGCGGGAAGCATGTTCTTTTTTACAAAGTCATACTTCATTCCGCCTATTCTTGCGGAAGCAATTAAGTCTGAAAAATCGCTTTTTTTGATCATCTCAAACCACTCTTCTATAGAGATGTTTTTCACCACCACTGGCGAGATGACGTTGTGGAAATAGGATACCCCATTCATGCTTATAAGTTTTACGCCCTTCTTGCGTGATTACGTAGGAAAAGAAAGGGGAGGCATGAAGGGAAACTCCCCAGTCCTTTCCACACTAAATAAATAGTGCGCAACAAAACTACACATAATATTTGAATTGACAAATTAATTTTAAAAAAAAATATATTTCTTCAATAAATATGCTTAGGTTTGCCGTCTAAACTTAGTCCGAAAAGAGAAACGAATTTTTGAAGGACGAGTATTACTTGTAATTTTGTTTGTACGTTCGGGTGGGTAATTAACTGCAATCGGTTGCGACGGACACCGACGGCAAACTAAAAACGCATTAGGTCTGGAGAGGCTCGCAACTCACCCGACGTATGGGCAACAAATGTCAAACAACACTAATTATGAAAAAGATACATATAAACAACGATGACAATTATGCAACACCGCCTGAATTTTATGAGGAGTTGAACAGCAGATTTAATTTTGATTTCGACCCTTGCCCTTACAATGAAGGTGAGATTACGGATTGTGGATTGCAAAAAGAATGGGGAAAAAGAAGTTTCATAAACCCCCCTTATAGTCAAAAACTAAAAGAACAATTTATAAAAAAAGGTATTGAAGAAATGGATAAAGGCAATCTTTGTGTTTTCCTGATTCCCGTGTCAACCTCAACAAAATTGTTTCATGAATGTATCCTACCAAATGCAACTGAAATAAAATTTATAAAAGGTAGAATTAAGTTTGGTAAATACGACGCAAAAGGAAAATTCTACCTACCACTAAACAAACAAGGCAAAACCCAAAGTGGAACGAAAGATAGCATGATTGTCGTTTTTGATGGACGCCCCCAAATTTTAGTACACAGTAAGTAGCAGATTAAAGCACAGAATTCAGGAAACAAATTAACAACAAAAAACTTGACATGGAGAAAATAAAAGCCTTTGACATTTTTTATCCTGTAGAGAATGAGTTTGAAATCATTCAAAGCCTTGTTCTGATATACCTTCAAAACGAGGTGACAACAGGAAGACTAAATTCCATGCCCAGCCCAAAAATGGTGAGTGCGTTGGTTTTTTATGTCAAGTACGGATATACACCAGAGGCCAAAGAGAAAACAATGAGGTATCTAAAACTACCCCACATGCAGGCTGTGGACGGTATAAATCACAAGTTGAAAACAGTGGGGCTGCTCGTTGATTCAGCCATGTCTAAGAAAAACAAGCGTTTAAATGACAGCCTAGAGAAGTTTAGAGAGTACATCAGACTAAATATTGGAGGTACGTTTGTAATCCGATCAATAATTTACCAGAATGGCAAAAATTAGGATAAAAGACAGACTAATACAAAGACCTCGACAAGCAAGGTACATTTCTTTCGAGGACGACCTTATCAGCGACACCGCCAGCATTGACGAGTTGTTCAGCGACAGCGAGGTTAAACACGCATATAATGCCCTAACAAGAACAATAAAAAGAAAAATAAAAGCAGACGAATGCCTCTCTGTAGCCACACCAATAGGAGAGTTTTATTTAAAAACAGCATACCTTGAGAGGACCAAAGACACCCTTCTTGAAAAATGTAGGAGAGGCGTAGCAACCAGAGGGAATAAAGAAAGACTCAGCAGGTTTGTCTATAAACTTCAAATCTACAAAGAGAGAAGAAGCTACTGGGCAGAAACATTTGGCATGTACTACAAAGGGAGTGGTAAAAAACTGTACCTTCACGACATGAAATCAATGACAGGAACTTGGCCTTATACTAAAAAAGAGAGAGAGGAAATTCAAAACCTAATACAGTAACAAATGTCAAAAATAACAGACATAGCAGAGGCATGGATGAAAGACGAGCCCGTAGACGAAAAATGGTATCAAGAGAGACTGTCTATTTGTAAAACCTGTCCAATGAACTCTGCAAACGTGGAAAAGAAAGACAAAACCTTTATCCAGAAAACTAGAGAGGCTATTGGAGGGATATTTGCAGAAGATTACTGCACAGCGTGTGGATGCACTATAAGAAAAAAAGCATCGTTAAAACAATCTATTTGTGGGGCCGTAGAGGCTACACCCCCACTTCCCCCCAAATGGGGCGCACTTGAGGTATCGACAATGACACACAACAAAAGTGTTATTGTTAGTCATGTTGAGGGGCAAAACTATAGTCTTGTTTTTGGAAACCCGATGGAGATTCATTTGGGGGAGCGAGAGGAAGATATGGTAGAATTCACAGTCGATGTCAAATATGACGAAAAACTAAGGTTCGACAAAATAACCGTAAGTTGTGGATGTACAGCAACCAATATAACCCCGCTAAAAGACAACAACTTTAGAGTAACCGTAAAGATATCAACCATTGCTTTTACAGTTGATAAACTCACTAAGAAAAGTTACTTTTTAAACTTCTTAGATCAGAAAACAAATTTCGAACAAATACATCAAGTACAATGTCTAATAGAAAAGAAGACCCCAACTACACGTACTTGATTTTTGAAAAGCTAATGGAGTTCGAACAGAACTTTGAGGCACTTTCCTTTGGAGAGATGATTTATTCTTGTATGAGAGTACTACGCCCAGGAGATGATGTGGTATTGAAAAAAAGTGAATTCTTAAATATATCCGATAGAGATTTATATTCTGCTCTGTGCAAAGTGTACCAGAAAGAGATAGATTTGGATTTAAAAACCAACAGTGATGAGTAAAAGTAAAAAACCAACAAACGTAGATAAGGTTCTGATGGACCCGAAGTACAACAATCAACAGTTCAAGAAAGGAACGAAAGTTGAAATGGATTCAGAAATTTTTGTAAGTTTCTTGAATCTTAATGCAAAAAATGCCAGTCTATTAAATCAGTTCCGACTAACTTTTAAGGAGATGGCCGAAGTAACAGGGCAAGTGATTACCGAATCGGATGCAGTAACCGAGAAAATGGTCAATGTATATATTACCGCAGTAGATGCAGGATTAACAGAAAATAAAAAAACAGAAGAAGATGGAAGTACTAAATAGTCTTTACAACGCAAAAATTGAGGAACTCAAAGCATACGACAGTGCTATTCGTAAGTCACACGAAGAAGCCACACAAATTCACGCAGATATCCTAACATTTCGTAAGAATCATTCGGAGGCGACTAAGGAAGACCTTGCGGATATGTTTGTAGCTTTTAAGAAGAGTTTCATCAAACGAAATGTTTTACAAGATATTTCTCGTATGACAGTAGCGGAGTTTGCAAGTTTGAAGATAGTTATAGATGTTACAGGGACAAAAGTGAAAGCCACAGACGAGGAGTTTGAAAAAGTTGTGCTCGGTATCATTAACGGAGAAAGCAAACCATATATGGTAGAAAAAGGAGAGCTCGTTCAAGTAGTCAAAGGGTTTGAAGAGAAAATCTTCACACAAGTCGAGAGCGACACAAGGACTCCGGAACAATTAGAGAGCCTATTCAACACGCCGGAGTTGACCCCCCAATAAAAAGAATACATGGCCATAGAGCTTTCAAATGAGATGTTCATCAATATGAAGGACATTCCCCCATACGATCATACGAAACCGTACTATGATCAGGCTCTATCGACGCTCGAATTCTGGGATAACGAGAAAAGAAAAATAAGAGAAGGAACAACCATCGGTGGATACTTTGTCCACCCTTGGTTGTATTTTATTTTAAATTACTTTAAGACACCAATTCCCCACATGGGGAACGATGGCAGGGCAAAAGACAGGATAGAGAATCCCCCTCTCAATGATCTTATATTCTACACGATAGAATCGTACAAGGAGGCACAAGAGAATAATAAAATATTAGCTTTGTTTGGTACCAGAGGAAGCTCCAAATCAACTCTTGAAGCTGCCAACGCTCACTGGACTATTGCGGCACATGGAAACGGTAATTTTCAAATTATTGGGGGGAATCAGAAAGACTTGACAGACGTCACTGGGCTTATTCAAACATCCTTTAACAACATCGAGAGAGCATTTCATCTCCCGACATTAAAGGCAGACTGGGAAAATCACGTAGAATTTGGATACAAGGGGAAGGGGAGTAGCGACAAAAGAACAGTCTATGCAAATCTTCTAACCACAAACGTAAATGGGGGGCACGGGGACAGATCTTCTGAAAAAACCGCAGGGGGGACGTCGATAGGATATATTACAGAAGAAATAGGCAAGTACGATTTCTGGAAGACACTGGAAGCAGCAATACCTTCTTTTAAGATGGCGGGCGGGTTCAGGTTCGTGCCAATACTATCAGGGACATCGGGGAATACAAAATTATCAAAGGATGCAAAGAGGGTACTCTCAGACCCCGAAAACCACCATATCCTACCAATGAACTGGGACAGGTTGAACAGAATGGTGCCAGAAGAAATGATTACTTGGAAGGATGACACCAAAAAAAAGTTCGGAACATTTATGCCAGGACAAATGTCACTTCGTCTCGAGACACCCAAAATACAGACTAACCTTTCAGATTTTTTGGGGGCAAACAAGAAGGAATTAAAAAAAATATCAATATTCGTTACAGACTGGGAAAAAGCCGCACAAGAGATTGCGAGAATGACGGCTGACAACATGCCGGGGGACATTGCAAATAAAAACAAGATGTACCACCCCACAGAATTGGCACACGTGTGGCTCACTGACAACCCAAATCCGTTTCCAAAGGATATAATACAGAGAAGGTTACAGGAAATAGAAGACGAGGGGAGAACCGGCAGAAAAGTAAAAATAATCAAAAACGGGATAAAGAACGAGGTTTCTTTGTCTGAGAAAGAAAAGGCGAAGGTTACGCATGACGGCGGAGTCGCAGATGCACCAACCCTTCTTTTTATGGAGTTACCAGAGACACCACCAGCAATGTATATTTTTGGCGCCGGACTGGATGACTATAAACTAGATACAGCAGAAACAGATTCATTAGGTTCGCATTACATTCTCATGAGAAGAAACATGATGCCCAACCAACCTTGTGAACTTGTCGCTTGCAGCTACACAGCAAGACCCTTAGTCCACAAGGCTTTCCACCAAGAAATAGAGACCAACATAGAAGCCTTCTCAGCCATGACACTCATGGAGTATATCGACGTTTCTTTTGAGGCCTATCTAGTCGAAAGAGGAAAGGACGGCATTTGGTTGGCACCCTCAATGAGTTTCACTTCTACAAAAGCAACAAAAAAACTACTAAGAAAGTATGGACTGCCACCAACAGCAGCGAACAACGAACACCGATTTAAAAAGTTTGTTGACTGGACATGGGAGCAGCACGTAGTAGATATTGATGCACAGGGAAACCCTGTTATCAAGTACAGCGTAGAGTTTCTCGACGACGTGGATTTATTAGAGGAAATACTAAATTGGACCAAAGGCAAAAACTCAGATAGAATCACAGCCTTCTCCCATGCACTCTTACTCGTACAGCACTGGGACATCAACAAGTACAGACCAAAAAACAACCCTTACCAGATAGGGGCAACAGAGGAACACAGAGAGATAAAACCACCAAGACCAAGGAGTTCACCGTACAGTTTGGACAAACGATCCAGAAATCCATACGGCAACAGGTAACGAGGTTTGAAATATTTTTTGATAATAACTAAAAAACAAACAACTTTGCAACTATGATTGGATCTAATTGGTCAAATATGGTGTATAAGTCAGACGGCTTGCCACCAACTACCGTATCTAAGAAAGTAAAAAACTCTGAAGAGTATCAACATGCGATGCTCGATAGTTTAGAGCATATCGCCAAGAAACAGTTCACGGAAAACTTAAAGTTCAACGACTTCTATCGTATGATGGATAACGAGATGACCTATCAGGAACTTCGAGAGGTAATACCACATTTGGAGGGACTACAGGACCTACTTAATGGCGTAGAAATACCAACCTTTTTGAAGCACTACGATATTCTCGGCAGTATTGTTAGAGACATTGTTGGGCGGCACAGGGACATGCAAGACAAATTCTACATTACCGATATAGGGGATGTAGCGGAGAATGAATATCAAAAGTTCAAGTTCGAACAGATTGTTGAAGAACTAAACACACAGGCAGAGAGAAAATTAGAAAAACACATGGCCGAGAACGGCATTGACCCCCAAGGACAAAAGTTTCAATCTCCTCAAGAGCAGCAGCAGTTTATGATGCAACTGGAGCAAAAGAAACAAGAATTGGAGGGCAACGGGGCAAAAGCCACCAAAAAGAAAACGTTCAAGACTATTGGTATGCAGTGGGCGCAAGTCACACTCAAAGGGGACAATGAAAAGTACGCACTCCACAACAAGGATGCGGACAACATGAAAGACAAAGTTTTAACAGGAAGGTGTTTCAGACATTTTATCATACACCCTAATGGATATGACATTGAAAACTGGTCTCCAAAAAACGTGTTCTTTTCAAAAGAGATAGGCAGCAGATTCACCCAAGATGGGGAGTACATTGGGAGATTGACTATCGAGACACCTGCGGGGGTTATAAAAAGATACGGGCACAATATAGACACAAAAACACAGAAAGAGATTCTTGGCGGAAGGAGCGACTGGAAGAATTTTGTAGGGGAAGGGTTTTTCTCAGATACAATAGAAAACAATCTAAGGACAGGCGGTTCAAAACCAGTAACAGTTCCCTTTGCAAATTACTTTGACTACAAGTACTACTTAGCCCTACAAGACGAAACTGGGGTTCCAATGGGGGAATACACACAGTTCAACAAAGACGGGTCACAAGAAACACAAAACACTTTTTTACCACGATACGGACAGACAACCAATACATCTGCAAAATTCTATGCAAATATACTTCGTAGCGACTTCCAACACAGAAACGACCTTTGTGAAATAGTAGAAGCCTACGTGAGATGCTACGATAAATACGGCTTTCTGACCTATGAGGACGAGAATGGATCCTTGGTTACAGAGGAGGTAACGGAGGACATACTGCCGGAATTTCTAAAAGAGAGAGGCATCAAACAAATAAAAAACCAAAGCCTTGTCGAGGTAATCACAAAAGCCCCAGAACCAAACACAATTGTTTGGATCAATCGCCCAGTTATGTACGAGGGCGTTAAAATCACATGCCCAAATGTTGTGGCCCCGATTTACCTTTACTTTAGAGAGTGCGAACACCAAATAAAAGGGGCGCATGTTTTCGATGTGCAACCACCTGTATCGGGATTTGTAGGTAGAGGTGTTGCGGAAAGAATAATGCCTTTCCAAGCAAGGTACAATTTGCTCCACAACCAGATAACCAATATGCTCGAAAAAGAAATAGGCATTTTCTTCTTACTTGATGTGGCACTCATACCAAGCGATGTTGAGGGGTACGGGGATGCAAAAGAAGCCCTGTACTCGATGAGGGACATTATCAAGGACGTGGGTTTTGCCCCTGTCCAAACATCGGGGGATGCCGATAAGAATCAAAACCACTTCAACCAATTCAGCACCTATAATTTATCTTATCAAGGGCAAATAGAATACAGGATAAGACTAGCAGAAGACGCCAAGCGACTCGCCTACGAACAGGTAGGGTCAAATCCCCAATTAGCAGTACAACCTTCCAAGTACGAGACAGCAGAGGGCATAAGACTTGGACAAGAAATAAGCGTGGCACAACTAGCGGAGATTTATGATGAGTTTTCAGAGTACCGACAAAGAACACTAGAGATGCACTTATCAGTAGCGCAATATTGCCAATCAAACAACCTGGATTTCTCTGTACCAATGAATAGGGATGACGGCACCATGATGTGGTTACGATTTAACGACCCGTCCCTCCCGTTTAGAACATTAGGTTTGATACCTACTGAGAACAGCAACAAGAAGAAAGAATTGGAAATGTTCAAACAATACTTGTTGAATAACAACACTATTCAATCAGACTTCATGGAAGTGGCTAGACTAATCTCTTCTGAGGCCATGGTAGAGGCCATTGAGATTGCAAACAACACGCAACTTGAAAGACGTGCGCAAGAAGAAGCGACCCATGGACGACAAATGGAAGCCATAACAGAAGACGCTAAATTAAAAGCCCAAGCAGAGGACAAGAGATTTGAAAGAGATGTAGAACTTAAAAAGATAGATGGAAGAATTAAATTGGGAGTAGCAGAGACTACGGCCAAGGGAAGAGCCGCAGATAAAGAAGCGAATCAAGAAGGCTACCGTGAAATCGAAGAGTCAAACAGAACAGCTCTCGCAGAACTAGGGTTTGAAACCAAACTATCAATAGAAGAGGGGAAACTTGATAGACTACAAAACAAAGATAAAGGAGACGAGGCTTTCAGAATGAAGCAACTCGCTCTTAAAACACAAGAGTTGAGAACAAAGATTGAACTCAAGAACAAAGACGTTCAAATCGCCGCAATGAATAAAAACTAATTATTTCGTTATTAACAATAATGAAATAAGCTATTTTGTTATTAGCAATGGAGACTATAAATTTGTAGCAAATTTTTAATAAACATAGTTTTGTATGATAGAACAACACACACAGATAACAGAGATTGACGATATTGTGTTCCCAACAGTGGTAGCTAAAGATGCCCTTGGAGTAACACAAGATCCAGATAAAATAACAAAACCACAAAAGAGTGGTTTTCTTGACGACTTGGAAGAGTTGGAAGGAGAAGAGAGTTCTTTGACAAATGATAATCCCACAGGCGATGCCGAAGAGGAAGAAGAAGGCACAGACGAACCGTTGGCAACAGATGTAGATCCAGACGTTGAAAAGCAACCAGCAGGGGAGACAAAGCCTGATAGCAACCACTTTAAAGACACCCTCAAAAACTTATATGGTGAAGACCTAACAATAGTTCAAGAGGTTGACGGGCAAGAAGTCGAAACGAATCTTGACGACATAGAAATCGACTCCGAGACTTTTGCAGAAATAATCCGTTCGAGAACAGAACAAGAAATAAAGGAAGCTACGAGAGACAAGATTTCTTTAGAAGGAGCGTCAGATTTCACTAAGCAACTCATAGAAATAGAGAGTCGCAACGGAAATGTGACAGAACTTTTAAAGTTAAAAGAAATGTATATAGATCCCCTACAAGGGATAGATTTAGAGACAGCCGAGGGACAAAAGGAAATTCTTTCTTTGTACTATAAAGCTAACGGGCGACCAGACGAAGAAGCAGACAGACTGATACGAACCTTTGAATTAGATGGTGTTCTCGAAGACAGAGCCACTGATGCAGAGGTAAAAATCAGATCTGCTGTTGACAACCAAGCGGAGCAAGTAAAACAAGCAACAATACAAGCAGAAGAACAAAGAAAGGAGGTCCTAAAGCAGTACCGCAAAACAGTGAAAGAAACGTTCTCAAAGAAATATGAATTCAATGAGAAGGTAATTTCAAAACTAGCGGATTCTGCAACAAAAGTGGACGAGGCTACAAAAAAAGTAGGGATCGTTGTTAAATACCAAGAGATGATGGCTAATCCAGATTTGGCAGTTGACCTCATTTTATTTTTAAATGACAAAGAGGAATATGACAAACAGGTTTCGAAGGCGAAGGTTTTCGAATCCCAAATAAAGACAGCAAATAGAGTCAAGGTAATGAAAACAACAGGAACTAACGTAGAGATTCGAAAACAACAGAAAAGTGACGAGGACAATTTTGTCCCAGTCGTAGTAGGTTAAATTAAAACAAAATAAAAATGAGCTTAAACGTTAAAGACATTAAAGCATCCATCAACGGCGATTCAGTTATCGGCTTCACGTCTTACAAAGACTGGAAGTTATCTGAGTTCGTTGACGCATCTCGCTTACACACCTATCTTTTGAATGAAGACGGGAAACAGCATACCAAGTATTTGGGGATGTTAAACTTATTTGCAACTACAGAAAACGTATCGGTACCAACCATGCGTAGACTTTTGCAAGACGCGGCAGTACTTGAAGTATCTCCCGGGCAGACAATTACTTACGATTTAGCAGTAAATCGTGACGCGACTCAATGTGCAATTATTGAGGACACAAGCGGCGACTCCGAAGCACCGGGTATTGATGAAACGGTTTTCCGTTTAATCACGTCCCGCTCTTTTGCTAAAGGTGACGTCCTAGCTTATGATGCACAAAGAGGGGTACAAGTTGTTGTATCCAATGACCACGAAGTCCAGCCTTGGGGTGAGGGCTATTTACACATGGTCACACTTGGTGAAAACAACAAGGCAAAATGGTTTCCAAATGACAAGTTAAGAGTTGGTGTTGAATACCACAAGGTTGGACACATCCTTGGGGAGTACGATACAGACTACTCTACGATTCAAATTGGAAAAGGACCAACAGGCTCTATGCGCAACGAGTTCTTGCTCGGTGATCCAAGAGGAGCGGCAACGTTCTACACTGCAAAAGCAGCAAACATGCACTCAGACGGTTTGACACGTATTTCGGAAATGGCACGAGAAGAGGCCTCTTCGAAATTGGAAATGCTCGGCGGGAAAGACAGTATGTTTATCATATCCAAAAACATTCCAAATGTAAAAGGATTAGGTTTGCAAAAATCTTCCGCAATGGTTGGACCAACATTGGAGTACTTGGTATTAGCTGAAGTAGCTAAAATGGAGGCACACTCCCTCCAATTCGCACAAGCTGCGACTATCCGCACAGGAAACGGGTCAAAACGCATCAACGAGGGGTTATATCACCAACAAAGACGAGGTAAGCGAATAACTTACTCTGAAAGAGGCGGTATCACCATGGACAAAATCTTTCAGGCTTCCGCTTATATTTATAAGAATAGCACGACAGACATCAGCCAGCGAAAAATCAAGTTTACTTGTGGAACAATGGCCTATGCAAACATGGAGTTATTGTTCAGAGATTACATTAAACAACAGTTGGACAACATGCCAGCCAACCTATTTGGCACACAGTCAAAAGTAGGCGGAACATTGTTTAGTGGAGATTTGAACGCCTTACACATGAATGCAGTAGTATTCAAGAGTTTACAGGTACCGGGTGTTGGAACTATTGAGATAGAATTGGATCCTTCAATGGATTACATGCCCTTCACAGATAGATTGAACACAGGTTTCTTCGGGCAAGGTTATGCGCACACAACTTATTCTATGGTTATTGAAGATGCTTCTAAAGTATCGGGAGTAGACGTAAGAACAAAAGTAAGTGGAGCAAATCTTGTAGAGGGCGGCAAAACAAACGCAAACATATACTACGTTCAACCGGAAGGTGGTAGTCTTGTTTACGGTTACGAGCAAGGCCGTATGGCAAACAATGGGAATACAGCGTATGTGCAATCGTCCATGAAACAAATGGGACGAGAGTTCTGGGCGCATTCATCTTCTGCGACGTTGATGCTTGACACTACACGTTACGTGTGTATCGAGTTGGAAACACCTATTAGCTTCTAAATTCAAAGAGACCCCACCATATAGTTTGGTGGGGTTGTTTTAAAAACGACAAAAAACGACAAAAATGAGTAAAGAAAGAAAGATTTTATTTAGTGTAAGGGGAATGGACATTTATGAGAACAGTATTTACATGGTCGAGCACAAACCCGATCCATCTGCCTCACTAGCTTTACAAGCCATCGGTGCAACAAAGTATCCAGGCGCAGGCGTAGCTGATGGTCACGGCTTTCCCGTTTACGAGCTCTCAGACGAAACAAGAATCTTTATAACAGGATT
>Ga0105052_10004515_pt1 | contig 15310 bp, 7 predicted proteins | sample FRY03_FD_78094 | JGI IMG/M metagenome (GOLD analysis project Ga0105052, IMG submission 78094) | Freshwater microbial communities from Lake Fryxell liftoff mats and glacier meltwater in Antarctica - FRY-03 | ecosystem: Environmental > Aquatic > Freshwater > Ice > Glacier meltwater ... | reverse complement strand
GACTGCCCGCACCATTGGCGCGCTATTGGCGCGCTATCGACCGGAATATCCCTTCCCAAGTTGCGTCCCCGCAGAGCTTGAGTCGGTTTTTCCCGGCACTTACGAGAGTACCACGTTTCAACGCCTGCTGCCGAATCACTGGACGCAGGAGCGGACGCCTGCAAAAATCCACCGCCCTGTTCCGAGGTCGAAAGACCGAAATCGAACCTCACCCTTGCCACTAAAATCCAAGCAGAACCTTGTTTTTGGCGTTCTTCTTCGCGGTGGCGTTTTCGCCGCCCGGACCATTGGGCAATTCGTCCGCGTTTATCTCGGGGGCAAATCTCAACAACTCGGTTTTGACTCGGCTCAGCTTTGGATCATCGGCAACGTTGGTCCATTCGTTGGGATCGTTGGCGTGATCGTAAAGCTCTTCGCTGCCGTCGGCGTATCGGATGTAACGATACTGTTCACTACGAAACGCATGATTATTCTTATGAAACGTCGTCAACGCGGGGGCTTCCCATTTTGACTTTGGATCTTTCAACAGCGACGAAATATCCAAGCCTTCAACATGCGATGGTTTTGCCACGCCCGTCAAGGAACAAAGTGTTGGATAGATACTCATGTAGTCGACAGGACGGTCGCACTGCACGCCTGCGGGAGTCAGGCCGGGCACCTTCCATATAAATACGGTTCGCGTTGGCTCTTCCCATAAAGCAAATTTTCGCCAATGTTCTTTTTCTCCCAAGCTCCATCCATGGTCGCTCCAGAGACATACCACGGTGTTGTCTCGATAGGGGGACGCTTCGAGTGCATCGATCAGACGTCCAACTTGCGAGTCACAAAATGCGATCGTGGCGAGGTAGGCTTGAACGGCTTCTTTCCAGCGACCTGATGCCAAAATCTGTTGATGATCGCCATCGGGTTTCGCCATTTTAATACCCGCGGGAGGCACATCGGCGAGGTCATTTTCGGTGTGCGGTGGAAGCTGAATGGTTTCGAGTGGAAACATATCAAACCATTTCTTGGGCACACTGAACGGCAGGTGTGGTTTCACGATACCAACGGCGAGAAAGAACGGCTTGTCATGTTTAGCTTGCAGTTGTTCGATGCCGTAGGAGACAACTTTAAAATCGGGCATGTCTTCATCGGTATTGGCAAGCGGTGAGAACTTGATTCCGCCCACCCCATCATCTTTGGACGATGGATGGCGTTGCATATTTCCGCCGCCATCTTTGGTGAAATACTCCGTCCATTCTTCGCCGTGGCCGTAGCCACCATGATAAATTTTCCCCGCACCAAAGACGTCGTATCCCGCTCGCATGAAGGTTGTGTTGAGCAGTTGGTCTTCGCGAATTGCCGGTTTCCAATCTTGGGCATTGTCATAGCAACCCGTCGTGCTTGGACGCATGCCGGACATCAACGCGGCCCGAGAAGGATTGCAAGCGGGCGCCACGCAGTATGCTTTATTGAACGACACACCGATCGACGCTAGGCGATCTATGTTTGGCGTTTTGGTTTGAGGATGAACGCCAAGGTGGCCAACCCAGTGATTCAAATCATCAATAGCAATGAACAGAACATTGGGTTTGCTCGACTTGTTTTCACTTTCCGCGGCGAGTAGCGGTGAAGCCGAAAGGGCTGCCAAAAAGAAGAGCGGCACAAGCAACGGTTTTTTGGATAGCAGTTTCATGACGCGGGTCCGGTGGCGGGATCTAAGGAGGAAGTCTTCGCAAAAAGAGTAACTCAAAGCCTCTTTGCCGCCCCTAGGATAACCGCTGCGCCGCGGCGAGATCAAAATCTCGCCAAAAATCGTCGAGGATCAACCGACTTCTTTTTCACCGACGAATTTTGTTGATACCCAGCCCGCCGTCGAGGAGATCTTTCTGGCCTCCACCGACGAGAAGATCGTCTCCGATGCCGCCGAAGAGCGTGTCCCAACCGCTTTCCCCATGCAGAGAGTCGTTGCCGCCGCCACCGAACAGAGAGTCATTGCCGGTGCCACCGTAAAGGACATCATTGCCATTTCCACCGTCGAGGCTGTCGGCCCCCGCGTCGCCATAGAGTCGATCGTTCCCGGTGCCGCCGAAAAGTTGATCGTTGCCATCTTGGCCGCGAAGAAGATCGTTGCCAGCACCTCCGTCTATCCGATCATTGCCACGCCCACCATAGAGGCTGTCGTTACCTTCGCCGCCGAGGAGGACATCGTGGCTGAAACCACCTGCAAGTTTGTCATTGCCGCTGCCACCATCGATCGTTGCGGGGATAAAGATACGCCCGATCAATTCAACAATATCGTTTCCGCCACGCGCATCGATGGAGATGGAGTCGATGGTGGACGCTTGATAACGAACTCGCACGCGACCGTTGATTGCGACTTCGATCCGGCTTCCTTTGAGGATCAATTGAATCTTCTCAGCGCGATTGGTGCCGATCACCGTCAAGACTCCGTCGTTGAGACCAATCCGCAGCGAGGACGCGTCGAGGAGGGGAGGCAGCAACGTATCCGCGACGAAGCTTCCGATGGCATCGCCAATTACTAATCCATCCGCGTTGTCGAAGCTCCAATGAATGCCACCATAAAGGCGGCTAACTGCGGACTCTTGAGCGGCTTGAGAGATCGATGTGAAGGAACGATCGTTGACGCCGTCCTCTTCGGATTCGAGCGTAAAGCTGACCGAGTCGGTGCGGAAGAATTTTTGCAGCACGCTCGCTGCGGTGCCGCTGAATGCCGCGTGTCCGGCAGCATACGACGGGAACGGTGGCGTCGTGATCAATGGCTCCCAGTCGGCGTCCTCAATCGTCAAATCATTGCCATCGGTTGCACCGGAGCGAATGGCGGTGACGGGTCGCCAGAAATCGGTTTCGTACTTTGCATCCCAGACGCTGATCGCGGCATCGGCCATGGCAATGTTCAGCAGTGCGAACAACCTCGCATTCTGCTCCAAGGTCGCATCGAGCGCGTCCGAAATTTGCTGAGCCATGAGGTTGAGCGCCCCCGGTGGCGTCGAGGTCCCTGGGCCGTTGGACCAGAATTTTGCGATCTGCGTTTGATCTTCGGTCCGAGTGGAACTTGTCGCCGAGCCCAGTTCCTTGGCCTCGTTATAGGCGGTCGTGTATGCGGCCGAATCGAGTTCAGGAATGGAAATGATGCCAACCAGATCGCTGATCGGTTGTACTTGGACCAATCCGAACGGAGTGACCGAACCCCAGTGCGGCAACGCTGCCGAGAGACTATCTGGCGGCGTCGGTTGCCAATTGCCTGGTTCGCTTCCGGGCTGGTAGGCCGATGTGGCCGTCGAACCGTCGTTGGCTCGCAAGGTTAGAATTGCCTGGGCGGCAAGTCTTCCAACCGTCGTGCCTGCGGTCTCGTCGCGGCCATCTTGAATACCTGCCAGGACCGCGGTTTCCTGGGCCAGAAACGTCGCTGCTTGATCGGGAAACAGCACCGTTAATACGCCCGCGGCGGCAGCGGATACAGCCGCTGCTTTCGACGCCGTAGGCGGCGAAACGACGTCAAGCTCGTAAGCTTGGTGGGACTGGGTGATCGAATTGACCGCATCATAAATAGCCGTATGGACCATCGCGAGCGCACGCGAGGCAATCGGTGGCGGGATATTATTGAGGCTCAATGCTTCAAGCGTCGTATCGTTCCACTGGGTCACGATATCCGCCGACATCAACTGTCGGGCTTCCAGGGTTTCAAAGCGGCGAACTTTTCGCAGGGACAAACGCTGCCGAAGCGTTGCTTGGCGAGTGACGGTACGGGTGTTCGAGGAAATCAGGCGATGGAAAGGCAGTTGCACGGCGAGGCCCCAGCGGGTTCAGTGTGACAGACAAGCGGAGCATCGAAATGGAGTTTTCAAATGCTCCAGAAACGACAATCGCAAATTTCAGCCTTTTTTCCATAGGCCAGTTTTAGGACTACCATTTTTGGACTCTTTCCAAATACGCATCGTCTTTGTGTAAGATAGGAAGCCCTCCTGACGTTGTGTGGCCGTACCATCCACCAAAGCACGACGCCTCCACTTACTCTGTCTCCCAGACCAAATTACAAAAATGAATCGACTTCTTCTCACTAGTTTTCTCCTGGGCAGCTCTTTGCTAGCGTCGATCACGCTCGCTCAGGAAACCAAGCCGGAAAAAAAGAAGCCCGCCGAAAAGCCGGCTCGTCAGGCATCCGTTGGACCAGCGATCGGCAATAATAAGTCGACGCCTATCGATCGCATCAAAGCAATGCCCGGCTTTAATGTCGAGTTGCTTTACTCGGTCCCCGGTGAAGACCAAGGTTCGTGGGTCAATCTTTGCACCGATAACAAAGGCCGGTTGCTAGTCAGCGATCAATACGGCGGGCTTTATCGCATTACGCCACCACCCGCAGGAGAAACGATTGCGGCCGAAGCGGTGGAAAAAGTTCCTGCGGATATCCGAGCCGTCAACGGCATGATCTGGATGAACGACTCGTTATACGTTGGCGTTAATGATTATGAGAACAAGATTCCCAGCGGTCTCTATCGACTCACCGATAGCGATGGCGACGACAACCTCGACAAGGTTGAGTTGATTCGGCAACTGGAGGCACGGGGCGACCATGGTATCCATGCGATCGTACCCACGCTGGACGGAAAGTCGTTTTATCTGGTCTGCGGCAATGCAACCAAGCCAACCGAACGAGCCGCGACATCGCAGGTTCCTGAAGTGTGGGGCGAGGATCACCTGTTGCCCCGCATGCCCGATGGACGAGGGTTCATGCGAGATGCGCTTGGCCCTGGTGGCGTGATCTACAAGGTGTCGATGGATGGCAAAGAGTTCGAAGCGTTCGCCGTTGGATTTCGTAACATCTTCGATGCGGCGATCAATCGCGAAGGCGAGCTGTTCACTTATGACGCCGACATGGAGTACGACTTCAATACATCTTGGTATCGACCCACACGCATCAATCATGTGGTTAGCGGTGCGGAGTACGGTTGGCGAAACGGTGCGGGCAAGCGTCCCGAGTTCTATGTCGACAATCTTCCCGCGACGTTGAACATCGGTCCAGGTTCACCGACGGGCGTGACCTTTGGCTACGGCGCGAAGTTCCCCGCGAAGTATCAAAACGCGCTATACGCTCTGGATTGGAGCTGGGGAAAGCTCTACGCGGTGCATCTTGAGCCTTCGGGTTCAAGTTACGTTGCAAAGAAAGAAGAGTTCCTGATCGGTGCACCGCTTCCGATCACCGATGCGATCATTCACCCAGGTGACGGCGCGATGTATTTCGCAATCGGTGGACGCCGTGTGCAGTCAGGCTTGTACCGCGTGACCTACACCGGCGACGAGTCGACCGAAGCCGCATCCGTAGAGCCGGTTGCCAATGACGCCCGTGATTTGCGTCACCAGCTTGAAGCGTTTCATGGTCACCAAGATCCTGCCGCGGTTGCGACCGCTTGGCCGCATCTTGAAAGTTCCGATCGCTTCATTCGCTGGGCGGCGCGGACGGCGCTGGAGCATCAGCCCGTAGACTCTTGGAGCGAGAAAGCGCTCACCGAATCAAACGCTTCGTTGCAAGTGGAGGCGTTGCTTGGCCTGACGCGTGCCGGGGGTATTTGCCCTCCTCACCGAACTGAGAGCTCCTCGCCCGCAGATGCCGAGTTGGGTGAAAAGTTGGTCGACGCGTTGCAAAAGATTGAGCCTGCTTCGCTTGATCACGAACGACGTTTGACAATGCTTCGAACGATTGAGATTGCGCTCAACCGATTTGGTCGTCCGGATGATTCGAAGGTATCAAGCTTGCTGGCGAAGCTTGACCCCATGTTCCCGGCGCCGACGCGTGAAGAGAATTGGTTGCTTTGCGAAACGCTGGTGTATCTCGGTTCAGAAACAGTGGCACCGAAGGCAATGAAGTTGATCCAAAATGCTCCTTCACAAGAAGAGCAGATCGAGTACGCACGTTCGCTTCGAATGTTGAAGAACGGCTGGACGCCTGAATCGCATACCGCGTATTTCGAATGGTTGCTCAAGGCGGCAAACTATCGCGGCGGAGCGAGTTTTACGAAGTTCATCGAATACATTCGTCAGGATGCGCTCGCGTCGCTGACCGAGGAAGATAAACTGTCGATGGCTGAACTGCTGGCCAAAAATCCCGTCGTGATGTCGCCACTGGAAGCGATGAACGAGTACTTCGCTGGACGAACGCGAACGGAATGGCAACTGGATGAGTTGTCCGCATTGACTAAGTCTGAATTGATAAGCCGCGATTTCGAAAACGGCCGCAAAATGTTTGGTGCCGCGGCTTGCTACTCATGCCACCGCTTCGCGAATGAAGGTGGCATGACGGGTCCTGATTTGACCGCAGCCGGAGGACGGTATTCGCCTCACGATCTGCTGGATCAAATCATCAACCCAAGCAAAGAAATCAACGAGCAGTTTTCGTCCGTGGTTGCGTTGACTGAAGATGGCCGAGTCTACAACGGAGTCGTCGTGAACTTAAATGGCGACACCTTGACCTTGAACACGGACCTGACCGACCCGGATATGCGAGTCACCTTGGATCGCAAGACAATTGAAAGCATGGAGATGTCCAAGACGTCGGCGATGCCAACCGCACTGCTGGGGCTTTTAAGCAAAGACGAGATCCTTGATCTTGTCGCCTACACTCTCAGTGGCGGGAACGCTTCGCATGCGTTCTTTCAGAAGTAGCAAGAATCGTTAACTTACCACTAATGAATCTCGCTGTGCATCCACGTTCCCAGGCATTGCCTGGGAACGTTTTTAAACGTCTTTGATTAGGCGCGAACGATCGTCTTGCCATGCTTGGTGACGACAACTTCGACGCAGTGACCACATGGCCATTTGTAGGTCAAAACTTTGCGACCAAAGATTCCTGGGCGGCATGATTCCAGGCATGGAACTTGGCAAGCACATTCCGCGGGGACGCAGACCGACACTTCGTACACGCAGCAACTGCATGGATCTTTAACGCAAAGCGTTACGCTGACCGGTGGTGGCGGGCAAACCGGAGCGGGTGCACAAACTGGCGCACACACCGGAGCGGGTGCACAAACTGGTTCGCATACGAGAGCCGGTGCACACACAGGCTCACAAACTGGTTCGCAGGCGGCCTCCGCTGCACAATGACGACCGAACAAGCCAGCATCTGCCGACTGTGGCGCCAAAAAGCTGACACTGGCGATGACCGCGGAAGCGGCGATCCAACGAGCAACAAGTTTCATCTAACTAATCTCCTGATTCCTAAAACTGCTCACTCCCCGTTGGAGCGAGAGCCCAGATTTTACCTAGTCTCTGTAATCCGCATACCCGGCCAGACTGGCCTGATGAAAATGTCTTCGAGTTGGTAATTTCGGCAGGCTTTCGGGAACACCCTCCCTCCGGAGAGTCGAGCCCCAGGGGAGGAGAGGGTTCGACGATTTTGCGTAGCACTCAGGCAATTGACTGCGAAAACGGCCCTCCCCGGCCGCTACCGCGTCCGCCCCTGCCGAAACGGGAGGGAGCTTCTCCGGTTTGACGTTCGGACAATATTCAAACATTTTCATCAGGCCACGGCCAGGCTTTCTGATCGTGGAATCGTCGAAACGCAGCACAGCGGCAATTGGCACGCTGGTTAACTTCGCCAACCCATTTGCCGGTTGGAGGAAATGACGGGTCACGATGGGTCCAAAAACGGATCGCAGAGGAAGATGATTTCACCAACCGTTGGTGCGTGAATCTAGTTACAATCATTCTTTCCCGCCTGAAGCAGCTTGAATCCCCAGTTCCTCGGGTCGGTTTAGGACCGCACGATTTGGAACGCTCGGATTCGGTTTGCTGAGCTCACTTTGCACAACGCCCGCTTTGGGTTGTGTTTCCTCGAGTTATCCGCAAGAGATTTTGATGATTCTGAATCGATTTCGTTTGGGAAGCCTGCTTCCGATTGCTCTGCTCACAGTTTCGGTCTCAGCCTACGCGGCGGAGTCCGCCTCAATCGCTGTGGTTCCTGCAGAATTCTCGCTTCATGGCGAAGACGCTCGGCAATCTCTTTCGGTCATCCATGTTCGCGACGGCGTTTCTTCGGCTGCGTTTGCGAGCGACGCAGTGGAGCTGTCATCTTCCGACCCAATGATCGCCCGCATCGAAGGTCGCCAAGTGGTTGCGGTTGGCGATGGCAAAGCAACGATTACGGCGACGTTGAATGACGGAGGATCCGCCTTTTCGGTTGCGAGCGTTGCGGGAATGGATGGAGACCGACTTTTCAATTTTCGCAACGAAGTTCAGTCGATTTTGGCTCGTCAGGGTTGCAACATGGGAGCTTGCCATGGGGCTCTGGCTGGCAAAGGCGGCTTTCGTTTATCGCTTCGTGGTTATGACAGCGACGCTGACTTTCATGCCATCGCTCGCGACGTTCGCGGACGGCGAATCGAGATCGCTGCGCCTGGTACAAGCTTGCTGCTTGCGAAACCGACCGGCGCCTTGCCGCACAAAGGTGGCCTTCGCCTTTCGACTCATTCTCGCGACTATCGAATCATCGCGGGCTGGATCGCCGACGGTGCGACTGGACCGCAAGATTCCGACCGACGATTGAATCAGATCACCGTGATGCCAGAAAATGCGATTCTCACGCCAGGCGACCGTTCGCAGGTGTTGGTCAATGCACATTACAGCGACGGAAGCATTGTGGATGTGACCCACTGGGCCAAGTTCTCCGCAACGGATGAAGCGGTTGCAAGCGTTAACGATGATGGAGAAGTCAACGTTCGCGGTGCGGGTGAAGCCGCGGTGCTGGTCTGGTTCAACTCACAAGTCGCTTTGTCTCGCATGGTTGTGCCTTTCTCCCACGAAGTGCCTGTCGAAGTCTTTAAAAAATCACCGCGGCGAAATTTCATCGACGAGCTTAATCTTCGCCAATTGCAAACGCTGCATCTACGGCCTTCGCTGCCTGCGGAGCATGCAACGTTTGTTCGCCGAGCGACGATTGATGCGATTGGACGATTGCCGACGACCGAAGAAACATTGGCCTACCTGGCAGACAACGATGTGGGAAAAAAGTCACGCTTGATTGACCGTTTGCTCGCCAGCGAAGACTTCGTTGCCTATTGGTCTTATAAGTGGAGCGATCTTCTACTCGTCAACGGAACGAAGCTTCGCCCCATCGCCGTCGAATCGTTTTACGGATGGATTCGAAACTCAGTCCGTGAAAATAAGCCGTGGGATCAATTCGTTCGCGAGATTCTGACCGCGAAGGGGACAAGTGACGAACAGGGAGCGACGAACTTTTATGCGATACACCAAACTCCCGAAGAGATGACGGAAAACGCCAGCCAAGCATTCATGGGTTTATCGATTGGCTGCGCGAAATGCCACAACCATCCGCTCGAAAAATGGACCAATGATCAATACTATGCGATGGCGAATTTGTTTTCGCGAGTTCGCGCGAAAGGTTGGGGTGGCGAGCCACGCAATGGTGATGGCCTGCGCACCGTCTATGTTGCCAATGACGGTGAATTGCTTCAACCGAAATATGGCAAGCCACAACCGCCCGCTCCGCTAGACGCGGATCCCATTGCATTTGACGACCCGCGAGATCGTCGTGAGGTTGTCGCGGCCTGGATGACCGATCCGGCAAATCCCTATTTCGCCCGGTCGATCACCAACCGCGTGTGGGCAAATTTCTTCGGTCGCGGCTTGGTCGAGATGGTGGACGATTTGCGATTGAGCAACCCCGCTTCCAACGAACCCCTGCTTGCCGCGGCATCGGCTCATTTAATTGAAAATCGTTATGACCTGAAGCAATTGATGCGGGCGATTTTGGAAAGCGAAACCTATGGGCGAAGCAGCACCCCCCTGCCTGATAACGAAGATGAGACCAAATATCTGAGTCACTATTATCCTCGCCGCTTGATCGCTGAGGTGTTGCTTGATTCGATTGATCAGGTCATTGAGACATCGACGGTGTTCAATCGAGTGGCGTTTCCCGGTGCTGATTTTCAAGACACGAAACTTTATCCCAAGGGAACCAGAGCGATCGAGTTATATGACTCAGCGGTCGAGTCGTATTTTTTGAAAACGTTCGGACGCAACCCTCGCGAGATCACTTGCGAATGCGAACGGAGTTCCGAACCGAGCATGGTGCAGGTGTTGCATTTGTCGAACGGCGAGACGATCAATCCGAAGCTTTCCGAGGCCGGCAATGCGATCACGCGATTGATCGAGTCAGGCAAGACCAACGAAGGCGTGATTGATCATCTTTTTCTGTCGGCATTGGCCCGCAAACCCACGCATGACGAACAGGCAAAGTTAATGGAAGTCATGAATGAGTATGGCGAAGACCGCCGCGTCGCGATTGAAGATGCCTACTGGAGCGTCTTGGCCAGCACTGAGTTCACGTTCAATCATTGAAGCCGATCTTTAATCTCGTTCCCAACTCGTCCCACTCATCACCCGCCGAGACTTTCTGATGAAACCACGTCTCCTTGTTCTCGTGATCGCATTGATCTCGCCAACGATTTCGTTCGCTGAATTATCGATGCCGAAATTCTTTAGCGATCACATGGTGCTTCAACGCGAACGTTCCGCCTCCATCTGGGGCGACGCGGATCCGAATGCCGAGGTCACCGTTTCGTTCAAAGGCAAAACCGCCAAGACCCATGCCAACGCGCAAGGAAGCTGGCGTCTGGGAATCGAAACCGGTCCTGCGGATGCGATCGGCGAAGTGCTGACGGTCACCTCGGGCAACGATTCGCTCGCCATCAAAGACGTTCTTGTGGGTGAGGTTTGGTTCGCTTCAGGGCAATCGAACATGGTTTTTACGATGAACCGTGTTCCTGCGTACGAGGCGTTGATCGCCGAGTCGCACCACCCCGGAATTCGCATGTTCAACGCACCGCTGGTCACGGCGGTTGAACCCCAGGATGACATCGAAGGAGTGTGGACGATGTGTGATCCGAGCACTGTGCCTACTTACTCCGCGATCGCATTTTTCTTTGCAAGAAAACTTCATCAAGAACTTGGCGTTCCCATCGGTGTGATCAAATCCGCTTGGGGTGGCAAACCGGTCGAAACATTCACCAGTCGCGAAGCTCTCCAGACATTGCCGGGAACCAAGGCACTCGTGGATGAAGTCGTCAAAGCCGACGCAAACTTCGACGCCAGGCGAGTGGAGCGTGCCTACCAAGCAAGGCTTGAACAATGGAAAGCGAACTCGCAAGTTCCGCAAAAAAAGCCGGTGGCAGACCGTCGGCGCGTGGTCAAGAAACCGGCTCCTCCCAAACGTCCTTTGGACACCGAAGGAAATCCTGGCGTTCTATTCGACGCGATGATCAACCCGTTCGTTGGCTACACAATGCAGGGCGTAATTTGGTACCAGGGCGAAGGAAATGCGAAGCCAGGAGCGGTTCCCTATGATCAAACATTGCCGCTGATGATTCGTGATTGGCGTCGGCGATGGAATGATGAGTTTTCGTTCTATTTCGTGCAACTGGCAAACTTTCGTCAACCGTCCACCGAGCCAGGAACGCCTGACCACTGGGCGTTGCTTCAGGATCGCATGCGGTTGATCCTCGATACGACTCCCAAAACCGGCATGGCGATTATCAACGAGGTCGGCGAAGTCGCTGACATTCACCCGAAGAACAAAAAAGATCCTGGCGAGCGGTTGGCGCGATGGGCACTCGCGAAAGATTACGGCCGCGACATCGTTTACTCCGGTCCGCTTTATCAGTCGAGTGAAGCCCCATCGAGCGCAGCGAAGAGCCGTTACATCGTCATCACTTTTGATCACGCGGGAAGCGGGCTTAAATCACGAGACGGTGGCTCCTTGAAGCGATTCGAGATCGCCGGAAAAGATCGAGTCTGGCACTGGGCGGAGGCAACGATTGATGGTGCGAATCGAGTGAAGGTGAGCAGTAAAAACGTTCCCGCTCCGGTTGCCGTTCGATATGCATGGGCATCGAACCCTGCGGGCGCGAATCTGGTGAACAGCGAAGGTCTTCCCGCATCGATATTCCGCACCGACGATTGGGATGACTTCGAAGCGATTACGCAGCAACCGCCCAATGTGCTTTTTATCATCGCGGATGACGCGTCGCGGCACTTCGGCGAGTCCTACGATTGCGACTGGGTCAAAACGCCAAACATCGATCGTCTCGCGCGCGAGGGTTTGGTTTTTGAGAACGCGTATGTGCCAACGTCCAAGTGTGCACCGTGTCGCGCCGCCATTCTGACGGGACGTAATCCTTGGCAAAACGGACAAGCCGCAAATCATCAAAATCACTTTCCCTCCGAGCTGCCCACGTTCAGCGAATGGTTGCGGACCTCCGGTTTTCATACCGGAAGCATGGGCAAGGTTTGGGGGCCTGGTCGAGCGGTTGATGGAAAGGGTGAGCCAAGAGATTTCGCGTTGCCGCCAGGAAAGACTCAGGGCAAGAAGCAGCCCGGCGTCGGATTCAGCTCGTTCTTAGCCGACGCTTCCGATGGGAAAGCATTTTTCTATTGGCATGGCAGTCACGATCCGCATCGACCGTACGACAAAAATGCCGGACAGGCAGCGGGCAAGAAAGTTACAGATATTGATCACGTCCCCACGTACTGGCCGGACAACGACGTTGTTCGCAACGACATGCTGGACTACGCGACTGAAGTTGAACGTTTCGATTCTCATGTCGGCGAACTTTTGAAGATTTTAGACGAGAGCAACGCAGCGGACAATACGCTGGTCATCGTCACTTCAGATCATGGAATGCCTTTCCCACGAGTGAAGGGGCATACTTATGATGATGCGCATCATGTTCCGATGGTCATGCGTTGGCCCAAGGGGATCGTCAATGCGGGGAGACGCGTTGCTGAACCTGTCAGCGTCATCGATTTGGCACCGACATTTCTGGAGCTTGCGGGCATCGATGCGAGTGTTTCTGCGATGGATTTGACCGGAACCAGCTTGGTGGATTTGCTCAAAGATGCGCCGACGCAAAAACGACCTTTTGTGCTCATCGGACGTGAACGAAATGATGTTTATGCACGTCCCGGATCCGAAAGCGGTCTTGGCTATCCAGTGCGTGGGATCCGAAAGGGTGATTATCTTTTCATCCACAATTTTAAGCACGAGCGATGGCCTTGCGGCAATCCAGAACTAGGCCTGAAAGATACCGATGCCAGTCCCACCAAGTCGCTGATTGAGTCGCTCGGCATCGACGATCAATTTTGGCAACAAGCGTTTGGGAAACGCTCTGCGGAGCAACTGTTTGATGTGACCAAGGATTCCGATTGCGTCACCAATCTCATGGGGAGTCTCCAGTTTGCTTCGGTCGTCAAGGACTTACGACAAACTTTAATGACAGAGCTAAAGCGTCAGAAGGATCCTCGCATCGTTGGAGATGGCGATGCGTTCGATCATTATCCCACGATCAAGCCAGCGCCCCGGGAGTGGAACCCAGACGCGAAAAGCGGCGAGTAGTTGCGGAAAACACTCGTCGCGGTGGCAATGCAATCATCACGCTTTACGCGTGATGATTCGAAGACGAATGGGACGCTAAATGAACGACGCTAAATGAACGAGGAAGCTAAGCGGCCGAAGCGTCAACAGCTCTCTCATCTTGAAGCGTGTCCAAGTGCATCAGTTTTTTTATCAAGGGCGAAATGACAAGGACCGCAACGCCGACAGCAATGGCGATCCAGCCGATTTGCGAGTAAACGGCGAGCACGGTCTCTTTGCCCACCCCGGCCCCCGACGCGGCCTCGGAGCCTGTTGCTGCGGCAATCAATCCCGCGGCAAAATTTCCAGTCGCCGATGCAAAGAACCATGTTCCCATGATCAAGCTGGCCATGTGTGCCGGTGCCAAACGATTCATCGCGCTAAGGCCAACGGGCGAAATACATAGCTCACCGGTGGTGTGCAGCAGATAGATCAGAAAAAGGAAGACCACGGGGGTCGCGTTTTCCATGCCTGCTGCGTTGGCACCCCATCGAAGCACCAAGAAGCCGAGGCCAAGCTGCATCAGCGCCAACCCAAATTTGGCAGGTGCAGAAGGTTCAAGGCCCTTGCGACCAAGAAAGGTCCAGGCGGCGGCAAACAGGGGAGCTAGGAGGATGATGTAGATCGCGTTGACCGATTGGAAGACAGACGCAGGCACCCCGGCGCGATCGACGTGGCGGTCTGTAAACAGATTCAGCGATGAACCGGCTTGTTCAAACAATGCCCAGAACAGGATTGAGCCGACGATGAGAAACATGGCGCTGAAAATGCGATCGCGATCATGCGGCAGCAACTTGGTCACCGCCGTAAACAAGACGTAGGCAACCAACACCGCTCCGGCGACGCCCAAAAGCTTTCCCACCATGGCTTGGTTTTGCACCAGCCACCACACAACGCCGACGGCAGCGGTCCCGATAAGATAAAGCAGGTATTCGAACTTCACGCCTGCGAAGGTCGCCGACAGGCGGGCCGGATCAGGGGCTTCACCGCGCCCCAGGAGCAGCGGCCTGCCCCAGATGAAAACCACCAGGCCAAGCAGCATGCCGATGCCTGCGACGCCAAAGCCGTAAGACCATCCATAGGTTTCTCCTAGGTAACCGCAAATCAGGGAACCCAACGCCGCTCCCAGATTGATCCCCATGTAAAAAATCGTGTAGGCCCCGTCACGACGCACATCCGTCCGCGGATAAAGTTGGCCCACGAGCACCGAGATATTGGCTTTCAGAAATCCTGAACCCACAATGATAAATGATAGTGCCAGCCAGAAGACGTTGAGAGCGGCGGCATCCTTCCCGCCGGTTCCCTCAAAACCCATGAGGAAGTGACCAAAGGTCAAAAGCACCGCACCGAACTGCACCGCTTTGCGTTGTCCGAGGTAGCGGTCGGCGAGGTATCCGCCCAGCACCGGTGTGATGTAAACCAGGGCCGTGTAGGCTCCATAAATTACCCCGGACTGTTCGTCCGAAAATAGCCAATGCTTTGTCAGGTAAAAAACTAGCAGAGCGCGCATTCCGTAATAAGAAAACCGCTCCCACATTTCGGCGAAGAAGAGTACAAACAGGCCCTTCGGATGCCCAAGCAAGGTCGCTTGATTGGCGTCGCTTCCCCCGGCGGAATCCTCGGAAGGAACACTGCCCGATGAGTACGGATTGGCTGGATGGGTCACGGTGTCGGTCTCCGCGCTGCTTGCAGAATAAGACTTGGGTTCAGAATCCGAAGAGGTTAGCAGTTTGCGAGTACCGAGGCGACCTCGTCGCGCGGAATCGTCTGCGATCTGTACATCGCTGAAGGTTCTTCTCGGATTTTAGTGGCATCTGTCCAGAATGGGGGATTTTTTGAGGCATCTACTCCTGCGTCCAATGGGAGTCCAAAAAGCAGTCTCGGCGG
>Ga0105052_10004513_pt1 | contig 15311 bp, 16 predicted proteins | sample FRY03_FD_78094 | JGI IMG/M metagenome (GOLD analysis project Ga0105052, IMG submission 78094) | Freshwater microbial communities from Lake Fryxell liftoff mats and glacier meltwater in Antarctica - FRY-03 | ecosystem: Environmental > Aquatic > Freshwater > Ice > Glacier meltwater ... | reverse complement strand
CGTAGAACTTAGCCGTACTTTTAGTAGTCTGACTGTAAAGAGTGAATTTCTGAGGGAGATCAATATCATCAAGTTCTGATATATCCTGAAATACCAAAGCATCCTTATTAGTCTGGCCCTGCAATCCTATTACTTCGGCATGCCCATGTTTGCCAAATAGGAGCACTTTTTCCTTATTGTCATATGAATTCTTGACCCGATTCTGAAGTTTTAAAACAACCGGGCAAGATGCATCAATCAGTGTAATATTATTCTCAAGTGCAAGCCGATATGTTTCGGGGGCTTCACCGTGCGCCCGGATCATGACCTTCTCATTTTTAATAAGCAACATATCTTCATGAGAAATAATCCTAAGTCCCATCGCTTTTAAGCGGTTTACCTCTTCATCATTATGTACTATATCGCCTAGGCAATACAGATAACCATCTTCGGCCAGAATATCTTCAGCCATATCAATTGCATATACCACTCCAAAACAGAAACCAGAATCCTGATCAATCGTTACCTTTAGATTATACTCCATTGCTTAAACTCAATTGCTGAAATTCAGCGGATTTATTTACAAAAATACAAAAATGTTTATCAGAAAGCCCATAAATTAAGGGCAAGGAAGAAAGCAATCTGAGAAAAAAGAAGTACCACTGCTGCATAGTTCTCTTTTCTAAAGTTCAAACTTGAAAAAAACAAAAAGAGAAAAAATGAAAAAATATACCAGCCCAAGTAGTTTTGAATAGGGATAATTCCGCCAAACCATGACCAATAATCGAACCTTACGGCCACCGGTTCAATCAGGAAATCGATTCCAAGCAAAATTCCTGCACCAAGGGCAGAAAACAACCATCTACTTTTTAGATTAAAACACATTAAAAACACACCTGTACAATAGACCAGAATTAACCAATTTACACCAATAAGCAGAGGGACAGCCAATAGCTTAACCCCCAAAGCGGCTCCATAGCTATAATAACCAAAGATTAGTCCTGTATTTACCCCAATAACTTCGATGAAAAATCCTGCAAGATAGACTACAATAGCAAATTTTATGAGATCAGCAGATTTGTCATTGACTGTAAATATCATCAACAACAACATCAGAAGAAGATGAAATGGAACCAGCTTTATAAACAATCCATTGAAAGCCGGAGTCAGGAAACCATATAATCCAACAAGGTGAAATAATATGATTATTATGCTGCAAAGTAAATTCCTTTTCATAATCAGCTTCTTATTGTTCTACCCTTCCAGAGAATGGTTTTAGTAAAATATTTTTTCACGGATTGCACTGAAATAAAAATCATGCATAGCAATTGAAAAGGATGCAGCAAAAGATTTCGCCAAACACTTTGCCCTGAAAGTAAAGAAATCATTATTCTGCTTAAAATAATTAGAGATAAAGCAAACATAACCAGTTCAATTCCAAGAAAGTAAGCGATGGCCATTGGTCCCAAGACGACGAGCAATAGGTAAAAGAAAAGGCCGAAAACATTATAGTTAAAGCCTGCAAAAAAGTTTTTACTAAAGCCCTCCACGGCCTCGGAAAAGGAGCGATACATCCTGCAATGGATATATCCATTTGCAAGAAGTGCTTCCGCTTTGTAACCGCTGACTTTGATCAGTTTCATTATCTCAATATCCTCTACCACTTTTATCTTTACCTTTTCATGCCATTGGTTTGCTTTGTAATTATCCGCATCAAACATCATAAACTGACCACTTGCAGCTGAAAAAGAAGGGTTACCAGACAATCTAACCAAGCGGAGTGGCAACAGATTGAGCAACAGAAAATGCATTAGCGGAACCACAATACGCTCACCCCAAGAAAGCATCACCTGATCTGTAAATATACTGAGTAGACTAAGCCTATTTACTTTCATTCGGTGGATTGAATTATTGATCAGCCCCTCAGCGATTGTTTCATCCGCATCGAGAAAAATAAGGTATTTGCCTTTCGCCAGCTCAGCAAGCTGGAAACATGAATAATTTTTACCCAGCCAGTCTTTTGGTAGTTCTTTCCCTTGAACAACTTTAAAATGTCTGTTCTTTTCACAGAAATCAGAACAAAGCTTAAAGGTTTGATCTGAAGAATGATCATCAAGTACAATGACCTCATAATTTTTATAATCCTGATCACGAATAGACTCAAGCAGATCAAAAATATTGTGTTCTTCATCCCTTGCTGGGATTAAAATTGAAACAAATTCATTGTATTGTATAGCAGTTTTGGTCAATTTGGGATTTGAAATGAAGTTGAACAAAGTTACTGTGAACCTCAGAATAAGAAAAAAATAGATCAGGTAGATAAGGACCATGTTTATACTTCAATCGCAGTTTGCTTTTGCCGCGAAGTTTCATAATGTTTATTATATGCACTTTTAATGAGTTGGAGACTTGTAAACTCTGCACCCTCCCATTCCTGAAGATAACAGGTTAGAACCGGTTTGCGATGTTCAAAATAATCGGCAAAACTTGCAGCAAAAATATACTGGAATTTGCGGGTTGAGCTATTAATCAGATTGATCAAACCCTTTTGAAACTGAACTTCATCTATATGACCCGAATACAACTTGCCTTGAGGAAAAATAAGTACCAGATTTTCAGGATCATTGAGCAGATTGCCGGCATATTCCAGAGTTTCTATCACACTTCGGGAGTTCTTTTTTACTGAAAAACCGCCCAGATACTTAAAAAACCAAACCTTTTGGTAATTTTCTTCAGTAATCATCACATGTAACCTTTTTTTGAAATAAAGCCGGTTGATCTGAAACATAAAGAAACCGTCCCACCAAGAACAGTGATTAGCCAGTAATAGTAGTGCTTGTTCTTTGGAAAAGTCAATTTGGTTAAATTTGAGCTCCTCAAAGTCCGATTTAATAATTCTATTTATATACCAAGAGAAGAATTGATGGATAAATTTATTCCGGCGTGGTTCAAGCATACTTAAAGATATAGTTTTTTGTAATCCTGAAAATAAATAAAGACAGGCTCATCCAAAATATTACTTAATTAGATCGTCAACTATTTTTGCTGATAGCAAAGCAAGTGGTATTCCTCCTCCAGGATGAACGCTACCACCTGAAAAATATAAATCCTTAATACTGGACGAAAAATTAGCATGTCTCAAAAAGGCTGAAAACTGACTGTTAGAGCTGCTTCCATATAAAGACCCTTGGTAAGAGAAAGTCTTTGAATCGATCCCTCTGGGATCAAGAACGGATTCACAACTAATCAGTTTACTGATATCTTTCCCCAAAATTTTAGAAAGCTTTTTAATTATGTTTATTCTTGATATCCTAATCAACTCATCCCAGTTCTGACCAGTATCCGAAGGTACATTAATCATAGTAAACCAATTTTCTGAACCTTTCGGAGCATCTTCAGGATTGTTTTTGGAGCTGATATGAACATATATTGTTGGGTCAGAACATATACCTTTCTCCTCCCATATCTGCTTGAATTCATCCTGATAATCTTCTGTAAAAAATATATTATGAAGGCCTAGTTCAGAAAAGGAAGTATTGATGCCCCAGTAAAAAATCAGCGCTGAACTGCTGCGTTCCTGATTTTTTAAGCGTTCAGGAACCTTTAAACTCTTCAATAAACGAGTGTAGGTATACCAAACATCCATATTGGAAATGATCAGATCAGCAAAGTGGCTCTCACCTTTGCATTTGAGGCCAGTTACCTTATTATTTATAATTTCTATTTCATCAACATAGGAATTGAAATGAAATTTAACCCCGAGATCAACTGCAAGCCCTGTAAGTGAGCTGACAATGGAATACATTCCTCCAACAGGAAAATAAGCTCCAAAATGCTGTTCAAAATGAGGAATTATGTTAAGCGTTGCTGGGGCTTTATAAGGGTTGGAACCATTATAAGTTGCATAGCGATTAAAAAGACGGACTGTTCGGCTATCTTTAAACCTAGCTTCATTAGATTGATTCATCGAACGGAAAGCGTCAATCTGAGAAAAGCGCAAAAGAGACTTTAAGGTTTCTAAGTTCAGATAACTTCGTAGCTTATGGAGGGATCTTTGCAGAAATACCGGATTTGTAATTTCATAGATATCCTTGCTTTTTTTCAAAAAATCTAAAATAGAATCAGCTGAATCATTGGTCTTATCAGCTATCTCTTTTGAAAACTTTTGTGGATCAGCAAATGCATGAATCCGGGTACCATCTTCATAAAAATAATTGCAAATGGTATCCAATTTTTCATACTGAAAATAATCCTGAGGATTTTTACCGGCTAGACGAAATAGCTCATCAACATATTGAGGCATTGTAAATAAACTCGGTCCTGCATCGAAACGAAATAACCCTAGCCTGATTTCAGAAAGTTTTCCTCCCGCCTGATCAGAGGCTTCAAAAACCTCAACCTGATGACCTTTTAAAGCCAGGCGTATTGCAGTGGCTATACCTGCAATACCTGCACCAATAATAATGGCTTTAGACATAGAACGAAAATACGTTATTTCATCCTGAAATGAGATTTGGATGAAAAAATGACAGGAATATTATTCAATAATGTAGATAAGAGACTCCAAAAAATAAGTTATCTGCCTCTCGAACTTTTTAGCCATTTATCAACAGAATAAGGTCCGGAGCCCAGAACCCAAAAAAGAACAAGTAGCATTAATACAAAGATCGATAACCAAAGTTCTGAATTTAGTGGAGTGAACCCTTTGGTTAGGTTCACAAAAAAGACTGCTCCTAAAAGAATAGGGATTTGAATCACAGCTGCAAAACGGGTTACTAGACCCAGTGTAATTAAAACCCCTCCAACCAAGTGGGCAAAAGCGACCGTGTGCACCACTGCAAGTGCCATCAGACCTGAAAATCCAAATACACTGTTTTGTATGATCCAGTCCTTCTGGGCTTCTGTATCACTGATAAAAGCAAGTCCTTTACTAAAAATTAAAAGACCAAGAACAATCCGAATTGAGTCGAGCCACTTTGCGTGATGCACATCGCCCCAGTGCTCTATTTTTTGAACTAAGTTCATAATAACCTCCTTTTGAACAAGTTGATTATATTAATTTACAAAAAATTAAGGAATAAGCAAATAAAAATCAGTGTCTGATCATTTTAAGGTGTTGAGCACCCTGAAGATTTTTTGCCTGATAGCGGCACTGCTTCCATTATAATTATTGATTATAAATGAAAATACCACTGGTGTTCCAGATGTCGAAGTAGAGTATCCAGTATAGGCGATTACGTCACTGATAGATCCGCTTTTCATTTTCATATTATTATACAGCGGAAAACTATCATAATAGCTATCAAACCAATTTTCTTTCATCAGGGATTGAAGTATTTGTGCCATTGCCATAGTAGTGATCCGGTTGGCAGGCGAAAGTCCGCTACCATCATAAATATTCATTGCTGCCGGATTTATGCCAAGCTTTTTTCTCCAGAATTCCTTGACAAATTCAGCACCCTGAGAAAAGGTAATTTCTTTTCCCTCTTTCCAGGCAAATGTTTTGATCAGATGTTCTCCAAAAAGGTTAATGCTTTTCTGGTTAAACCAGTAAACAATCTCATGAAGAGCCGGCGAAGTATGAATTGAGATTATCTGTGTTTGAGGGCGCAAGGGCTTGTTGTTTACTGCCATTAATCTTGAAGTTACGACTCCCCTATCAACCTGAATATCCAATTGCCTTAATTTATTCTGCAATTGATAGGCTAGATCAAAGGCCGGGTCAGGAACCGAAGCTGAAATTACTTTTTTAAGGTCGACACCATAAGTACCCCTTAGATAAATTACTGTTGAAAAAGGAGCAGAATAGGCATAAACATTATCTCCAGTACCTGGAGCACCGGTCTTTACTTCATTAATGATTTTAAGGTATGACATCTCCGGATCGGTTCTTAAAAGCGCTACAGGTTCTCCGACCCTCCCGGGTTTAAAATGCAAATCAAACTGATTCTCGCGCCAGGATAATGCTGAAGGGCCGGCACCATAATAATTCCCAATATCCTGCCAAATCCAACCACCAGGCGTGGTTTCGGTGCCAAACAAATGATCATCGGCAATGATTTGCCCACTGATGTTTTTAATTCCGGCTCTTGCCAATGCATCAGCCCATTTCTTCAGGATTAGCTCAGATCGGCTTTGCTCATACCGATCACTTCCCAGAGAAGGATCTCCTCCACCGGTAATGATAATATCTCCATTAAGGGTTCCGTTAGTAGAAATTGAACCGGAATAACCCAATGTTGTTTCCCAAGTAAAATCCTTACCCAGAATATAGTAGGCAGTTGCAGAAGTGATGGTTTTGAGGGTAGAGGCACTCGCCAGACCGGTATTTCCATTTGCTGAGTAAATCACATCTCCGGTTTCTGCATTTAATACGCTCAGTGAACTGCTCGCATACTTCATTTGGGGATCTGATTCGAAAATTTTGTAGGCATTTTCAATCTTTAGCTTCAGACTTTGAGCACAGACAGAAGGAATAGAAAATATAAGAATAAGAAACAGGAAATTTTTCATGTTTATTTGTTTGCCTAAATTCCGAATCGAAAAATTCAACCAGAAAAAAAATTAAATACTTTTAGATAAAGAAAGGAGCCTACCAATTGTTATAGATGTACGGATCAGGTTGGAGGCAGTGTATTTCATGGCAGTTTCTAGATCAGTAGGCTGATTACCAATAGCCATCAGAATATCGAAGTACTCATGCATCTCAGCACTATGTGTCATTGGTATTTTTCCAGCAATTCCAATCACAGCAATTCCTTTTTCCTTTGCATGCTTAGCCACCGCAAAAGGCCCCTTTCCCTGCAAGGTCTGCTCATCCAGACTGCCTTCTCCGGTTATCAACAGATCAGCACTCTTCAAACTTTCTTCAAAACCGGTAATCTGTAAAAATTGTTCTCCACCATTCAGTAATTCTGCATTTAAAAATGTTTGTAAAGTAGCAGCAATGCCGCCTGCAGCACCTCCATGAATAATCTCATTCATATTAATCCCCCTTGACTTATAAGTTAGATCCGACAAATTGGTCAAGGCAAGATCCAGAAGTTTTACATCTGCCGGGCTAGCGCCTTTTTGAGGACCAAAAACTGCCGCTGCCCCTTGTTCACCTAAGAGTAAATTATCTACGTCACATAATGCTGTAATTTGACATTTCAAGAACCGCTGATCAAATGCTGAACTGTCAATATGATGGAAGCGGGGCATACTGACAGGTAATGCAGCTATTTCAATTCCATCTGCATCCCTGAATTTCATTCCCAGAGCACTTAAAATTCCAATACCTCCATCAACAGTTGCAGAACCCCCAAGACCAATGATGATCTTTTCAACCCGCCTGTCCAGTGCAAAACTGATTAACTCACCCGTTCCGAAAGAGGAAGCCATTAAAGGGGATCTTTCATCAGGATTTAACAAGCGGATACCCGAGGCATCCGCCATTTCAATAACTGCTGTTTTACCCTGATCTATTATTCCCAGAGAAGCTTTAATCAAGCGTCCTAATGGATCGTGAACATCATACTGATGCCAAATACCACCGCATTTCTCCACGATCAAATGTCCGGTACCATCACCACCATCTGCAATTGGGAAGCACTCAGAGGTAAAATTTAATCCGCTACGATTTAAACCCTCCTGAATAGCATCAGCAGCTTGATTTGCTGTCAGACTGTGTTTAAAGGCATTTGGAGCAATCAAAATATGCATGATGCTAAAATCGATCTATTTTAATCCTCAACTTCTACTACCATCTCAATTTCTGTTGCCCAATTTGCCGGGAGCGCAGCCATTCCCACGGCTGAGCGGGTATGTTTACCTTTCTCTCCAAATACTTCTACCATCAGATCAGAAAATGCATTCATAACTTTTGGTTGATCTTTAAAATCGGGAGCAGATTGTACCATTCCTAAAACCTTCACTATACGTTTCACTTTATTTAGATCCCCGAGTTCTGCTTTTAAGCTAGAAAGCAAAGAGATTGCGGTTAATCGTGCCGCCTCTTGACCTTGTTCAATTGTCAGGTCATCGCCAACTCTTCCGGTTACCCTAGTACCATCCGGTTTATCAGGGCCATGTCCGGCCGTATAAACAAGATTTCCTACACGGACAGCCTTTACATAACTAGCTAAAGGCGCACTTGGTGCTGCCAATACAATATTCAGGTCTTTCAGGCGATTATCGAAATCAATTATCTCTGACCTTTGCTCTCCTTTTGTCTGCTCTTTAGGTTCAGTACTACAACCAATTAAACCAATAGCGGTCAAGGTTATTAAGAAATACTTTTTCATCTGCTTATATCTTGTAAGCGGGTGGTGAAAACACCAACCGCAGGAAAACAGTTTGTAAAAAATTGACGCTGATTTACTAAATCTTTAAGAAAAGTAAATCAGCAAAAAATTAGAAAGGTATATTTAAGGAATTTTTAATCTTCTACTTCAACTATCATTTCAATTTCTATGGCAATGTTTCCAGGCAATGCACTCATACCAACTGCTGAACGGGCATGCTTGCCTTTTTCTCCGAAAATAGCAACCATCATATCAGAAAATGCATTCATCACCTTTGGTTGATCTTTAAATTCAGGAGTAGACTGAACCATTCCTAATACTTTAACCACACGCTTTACTTTGTTCAAATCGCCGATTTCTGCTTTTAAACTTGAAAGCAATGAGATACCGGTTAAACGCGCAGCTTCCTGACCTTGCTCCAAGGTTAAATCACCACCTACCCTGCCTGTTAAAGGACCACCTTCCGCGCGATCAGGACCGTGCCCTGAAGTATACACTAGGTTTCCAACACGAACAGTTTTCACGAAATTAGCTGTCGGCGGCTTCGGAGTTGTCAGCTCTATATTTAATTCCTTTAAACGAGCTTCAACGTTCACTGTATCAGCAGCCGCTGTTGTTTCCTTTTTTGAAGCATCTTCCTGCTTTGGGTTGCAACTTAATAAGGCCGCTGCGATCAGAAATAATAGAGAGTACTTTTTCATAATAATTTAATTTTGGGTTTTATTTATTTATAATATTAACAGGTTTTTGATTCAGGAATGAAGATAAATTATTTTCTGCAATTCCCATCAATCTAGAACGTGCTTCTTTCGTTGCCCATGCAATATGAGGGGTAATTAAACAATTTTTTGCCGTAAATAGTGGATTATCTGCTGATGGAGGTTCTACCGACAACACATCAATACCTGCTCCGGCTATGATACCTTCGTTCAAGGCATCTGCAAGATCTTGATCAACCATCAAAGGCCCCCTTGAAGTATTCAGAAAGAAGGCACTTCGTTTCATCAGTTTCAAGGTATTTTTATTAATGATGCCCTGTGTTTCAGGAAAGAGCGGACAATGAACACTCACAACATCTGATTCTTCCAAAAGCTGATTCAGTTCTGCCCATTTGAAGTTTTTACGATGCGACTGGTCTGATCTGGTTTTTGAAAAGCCAAGAATATTCATTCCAAAAGCCGTAGCAATATCTGCCACCTTTTGACCTATTCTACCAAAGCCAATGATTCCGATTGTTTTGCCTTCCAGCTCTATCAAAGGAAAATTCCAGTAACAAAAATCGGGTGAAGCAGCCCAATCGCCCTGACGAACTGAATCACTATGACTCTGTACATGCTGGCATAATTCGAGCAATAAAGCAAAAGTCATTTGTACCACCGATGCAGTACCATAGCCCGGTACATTGGCCACTACAATCCCTCTGGTTTTGGCGTAGTCCACATCCACTACATTGTAACCTGTAGCCAGAACTCCGATATATTTCAAATCAGGCAGTAGTGCCAGTACAGACTCCCTGAGTGGGGTCTTGTTCGTAAAAATAATCTCTGCTCCCTGACAACGTTCTACGATCAAGCTTTCCGGCGTACGATCATGAACCTCCAGGTTCCCGAATTTCTTTATTCCTTCCCAGTTCAAATCCCCTGGATTTAAGGTATAACCATCTAATACAACTAACTTCATTTCAATTTTATTTTTTAATTTGTTCCCTCACATCTCACATCTCACATCTCACATCTCACATCTCACATCTCACATCTCTAAACCCTTGCCCATGCCAGATTAAGGACCCGCTTGGCATTGGCAATCACTACATCAGCGTCTTCATCTCCAAAAGGTTTGATCTCAAAACTCACTACCGGTGGGGTTTGGGTGTTGAGAAAACCGATATTCAACAGCACCCTCAGATATTCCACTACTTCATCCACATCATTCTCTCCGTTAGGGAAGCCAAACCTTGGGTGCACATCTCCGTAAGCTGCCATCTCCGGACTTTTAACCACACAGTTGCCGATATGAGCATGCACAATATAGTCCTTTACAGGAAGGATTGATTCCTCAATTGTTTCATGGATCAGTGGAATATGACTTAGGTCTACCATTAGTCCGAAATGATCGTGTGCTTTGCGAATCTCTTTGGCATATCGCAAGGCCAGATCTGCAGGACCGATAAGGCTCCTTTTATCCACATCATAATCAAAAACTTCAAGAGCAATTTTCAATTCACCTTTACTCTTGGCATAGGCACAAATCTCATTGGTTGAATTCACCAATGCCTGAAAAGCTTCTTCCTTTCTACTTTCTTCATAGTTACCACTCAGAAAGGCAAAGCTGGCTGCTCCAATCTCATAAGCCTCATCAATACCCTGTTTCAAATTATCCAGCGCTTTCTGACGTTCTTCCTCCACCAAACTATTGATGTTCATTCCGGTGGTCAGTAAACGAGGTTGTGCTCCATAAGCTACAGTCATATGAGACGTTTCCAGCATTTTCTTTACGGCCAAACGCGTATCAGGATCCTTAATCGTAGTTATTTCAATCGCGCTGAAATATTCATCCACTGCAATCTTACGAATTGTTTCAAGTACCGGACCTTCACCTTTGATCGTTGCCGGAAAAGCCATGAAGTGGACTAATCCCACACGCATGTATTTATATAATGATTCGTTCATCTTGATATTTTGTAATAATTAATGGTATTTAATTTAATTCCTTGACCTATAAACTCTCGCGAATCGTTTTAATCAGGTTCAACGCACGGTAGCATTCTTTACTCAAGTCATCATATAGTTTATTCTCAATCACCGTTTTTGTGATCATTTTGCTTCCCCCAACCGCAGAAACTCCAACTTTAAACCAGCCCCTAAGATTATCTTCATTCAGCTCAATACCACCTGTAGGTAAAAACGTCATATCTGTAAACAATGCCTGAACGGCTTCAATATAAGAAGGCCCAAGGGTATTTGCCGGAAAAAGTTTTACCATATTCACTCCACAGGCTTCAGCGCGGATGATTTCACTTGGGGTCATGCAGCCCGGTACACAAAGCAAATTATGACGATCAGACAATTCGATCACCGATTCCAAAATACCCGGGCAAACTAGAAACTCTGCACCCTCATCAATATATTCCTGCGCTGCTTCGACATTCTTAATCGTACCGATACCCAAACGCATTCCTGGCATTTCCGCATCGCAAGCTTTTCTCATTTCCTTAAAATTCTTCATTGCCTGTTCTCCACGGTTGGCATACTCTGTTGTTCGAATACCTCCCAAGTACATTGCACGCATTAACTCAATACTCACACCGGCATCAGCAGCATAATACAAGGGAACAATCCCCTGCTCCTTTATGAGTGACTTAAGTTCTGTTTTCTTATCCATTTCTTTAATTTGTATTCTGATGAATTTAGACCTGAAAGGAATCTCATCCAGTTTGTATTCTATTTTGTATGTTACAGTTTATATCCTTGCCGGGCAAGCAATTTCCATTGACCATGCTTCTTGTACCAAACCATGACATTCCCAAATCGTAAGGATACTGGATTGCCTTCACGAGTAGCACTCGCAACAACTATATGTCTGACGATGGCATGCTTACTACTAACTTGAATAGTCTGGCCCTCCGGATCAATCGATTTGAAAAAGGTAGGTCCAATCAAAACGGCTTTTATAAAGGCTACCTTATCCTGAATAACACCTGCCGAATGACCATAGGTCAGTTCATCCAAACTTATTTTAGCTAAAGCGGCACTGTCTCTTGCCACTATAGCACGATTCAAATCTTTAACCATCTGTGCTACTCGAACTTCATTTTTCGTCTGAGCTTGAATACTTGTGATGATCATCAGTAAGACAATCAGTGTTGATATTGATCTAAGCATAGTATTAATTTTTAGTTAATTAACATCTTTTTCTTTAATCGGTTTATTCTTCCAGTATGAGGCAAGAATGGATCCAGTGATATTCATCATGGGTCCATAGATCATGGGTGCCAATCCAACCGTACCCAATTTGCCCATACCATTAGCCAATCCCTTAGATAGACCCGCATTCTGCATACCCACATTTATGGCTATAGTTCGGCAATCTTTCTCATTCATTCCAAATAATCTTGCTGACCAATAGCCCAAAGTATAGCCTAGTAGATTATGAACCAGTACCAACAAGATCAGCAAAGGGCCGACTGACAAAAGACTTTCACGCCCCACTGCGGTGACAATGATAATGATGAAAGCGATACCAAACATAGATACCATTGGCATGACCGAATTTAGCCACTTGATCTTGTCCTTGAGTAATTCATTTAACACGATGGCTAAGGTAATCGGAAGTATGACCATTTTCATAATATCCCACATCATATCTAACACATTGATCTCGATAAAGGAACCACCGAGTAACTTCATCAACAATGGTGTTAGAAATGGAGCTAATAAGGTAGCAATCGAAGTCAGCGTGATTGAAAGGGCAAGATTCGCCTTGGCTAAGTAGGAAATTACATTGGCCGCAACCGCATTCGGGGCACAGCCTATCAGAACCATTCCTGCTGCGATTTCTGGTTCAAAACTACTCATACTGGCTAATGCAAAACCCAAAAGGGGCATGATGGTAAAATGACTCAGGATTCCAACAAACACTCCCTTAGGTGCTTTGAATACCCCAAGAAAATCTCTATAGTTCATGGTAATACCCATACCAAACATGATCAGTTGTATCAAGGGGGTAATCAAGCCCGAAAGCTTATAGCCATTAATTTCTACAAAATACTGAGGAAAAATTAATGCTGTTGAAACTACACCCACAATCATAATGGGATATGCGAAGCCTTTAAGTACAGACACTCCCCGTACACCCAGTGCAAGGCCAACAATCCCAGCGATTAAGAAGGGTTCTGCTACTTTTGGATTATTGACCAAATAAAGAATAAACGCAGCGATGAGGCAGATTGCCCCCATACCCATCACGATTTTGAATATTGGTTTCATAAACTTTTTAATAGGTTCTTTTCGACATAAACTGATCCAGTTGGGCACGCGTAATCTTCTTTTCCGCCGGATTTCGTTCCAACCATTTCAGATATTCAAGCTTGATTGCATCAGTCCACTGTGTATCGACCTCATTTGCCTTATAAGTCCCACTCTTAATCATCTCATGTCCGAAACGATCTTTGGATGCAATAAACTCCGCCGTTGAAACAACTAGTTCTGCCATATGTGCCGGAATGAAAACCACCCCTGCCCGCCCAGCAATTACTAGATCGCCAGGAAGGACTATCGCAGCTCCGATCGTAATTGGTGTATTCAGTCCCATCAGCACTACCCCCTGTAAAAACTGAGGAGCAAAGTCTCTCACATGAGCATTGAACCCTTTAATATCCGCCAGACCGTCAACATCACGGGCAAATCCGTCAAATACGACCCCATTACCTGAATTCTTATAAATCACATTACCAAGGTTATCGCCCATGAGCGATCCTACTCTGCCTTTATTATCTGCTACATAAACATCTCCTTGGGTTAACATATTGATTGGCCAGTGCAAATGTCTCCCAACGCGGCCTTCTTTTGCTGCACGATCTACGATATTCTTTTCTACATCAGGACGGATCGGCATAAACTGAGCAGTTAATGCCCGGCCTACTACTTTAACTTCTTCATGAAGTATTTTCCAGTTCCGTTCATACTGATATAGGTATCCTTCGTTATTCAGAATCTGCCAGGCTTCTTCAATACCAATTTCACGGGCACGTTTCAAGAGCTCATCCGAAATCCGTGGACGACCATCGGCAAAACGCTCACCCTTCCAGGCTGAAGTGAGAAATATCAATTCTTCTTTTGGTATCGCCTGTGCGAAAACAGTAGAAACTGAACCTAAAAAACAAAGAATAATAAGAGATAGATAAAATCTATAGTTTATAAAAAACATATAATTAAAATTGATAATAGGTTTAATTTATGAAAAATAATTGTTGAACCAATGATAAATTAAGCTTTCTTTGGAAATCTCCAGATCTCCAAGGCATTCTTTCCCATAATCAAATCCAAATCCTTTTCGGTATAAAAATCACAGTATTTATACATAAACTCCAATTCTTTATCCATCGGAAGCTCCCACCTTGGGAATGGGTATCCAGTACCCCAAATGATCTGCTTAGCTCCAAACTCTTCGTAAATTGCTTTATAGAAAGGCAGCGTATCTTCATAAGGGTACTTTTTTACTTCTGACATTTCATAAGGCTCAGAATTACTAATCCAAACATTTTTGAAACGGCTGAGTTTAAACATTTTTTTAAACTCCGGCCAACAGTCAGCTGCCTTTAGATCCGGTTTACCGGCATGGTCAACAACTATTTTCACACCTGGGAAACGTTCTGCCATATCTTCAAGCATTGGCATTTGATGAGGCACAATATAATAATTGAAACAAAGTCCCAATTTTTCGGCTTCCTTCCACAAAGGATAATGAGCAGGTGAATTTAACCAGGTTTCTTTGGGATGGTAGATCGGACTGAAACGCATTCCCTGAAAACCATGCTCATTAACCCAATACCTTAGATTATCTACAATTTTAGGGTCATGTGGATTGAGTAATCCATGAGCTACAAATAGATTGGGATAAGTTTTAAGGCAATGTGCCTTGTAGGAATTATCCCATCCATAATAACGTGGATTGATTAACACTCCGTAGGTTATGTTAAAATCCTTCATCTGTTTTACCTGATTCTCAATAGGCGCCTCAATCGCTGCTTTAGCATTTGGATTTTCAGGATGTTTGAATGGAAAACGCGGATCAAAATTCCAGGTCTCAATATGAGTGTCAATAACCAGACGTTTCTTCTTAAATTTCTCGGGCATTGCTGCTAATACTGAATCAAATGGATCCATTAAGCCCAATAAGGGCATTGCTGCCATACCTTTAATAATGTCTCTGCGTTTCATATTATATTGTTTTAATTATTAAAAATCACTTGAATCAGGTTGCCAATGGTTGACCACCCGGTATCATTACTTTTTGTCGCGGAAGTTTAGTTCTATTATGCTTTGCTAT
>Ga0105052_10004511_pt1 | contig 15313 bp, 11 predicted proteins | sample FRY03_FD_78094 | JGI IMG/M metagenome (GOLD analysis project Ga0105052, IMG submission 78094) | Freshwater microbial communities from Lake Fryxell liftoff mats and glacier meltwater in Antarctica - FRY-03 | ecosystem: Environmental > Aquatic > Freshwater > Ice > Glacier meltwater ... | reverse complement strand
GGGAGTAAGGTTATCCAGTTAGACCAATACAACTTCGTTGAAGGGACGAGGCGGATTGACGGACACTACTGGATTGAGGACGACAACGGAGAGATAATATACGAGGAGACAGCCCGCTCCCAACACCGAGAGGTGAGAGCATTCAAGGATGCATTACAGGACGACCCCGACTCGTTCCTGTTCTATCATCACATTGACCCGATATTGGAGCAGCAAATTATCAGCGATGAGACCAAAATACAAGAGAAGGACTGGGGCGGCAAGGAGAAACACGAGATGCTACTAAAACAGAGAAATAATGGGGCGTTCCAGTGCTTCACTTCATCTCTACGCAACCAACTCTTGCACGGAGGCAACCTTCGCTTCGGGGCTATCGGCATCGCTTCACCAAGAGACCAAGACGTGTATTGGCTGTTCGGGCACCCACGCAACACCAAATACGAACACTGGATTGTTGCAAAAGACCCGATATTGGAGCAGCAAATTCTTATCCACGATTGTTGCACAATGTGGAGAGAGACCCCTCTCATCTACGACGCTTACAATAAAGAGGTAGAAGCCAAACGCCAAGATGCTCTTTTAAAGCAGCGTGAGAAGGACAGACAAGACGCATTGAGATGGAATAAGAAGGAAGCGTTAGCCAAGAAGCAAGCCGAAGAGTTGCTTGCATTGTTAGACAGGGAAGACAAGAAGGTTGGAGCCAAGAAGAAGCCTAACAGAAAGAAGCCAGCAAAAGCCAAGAAGTAGTTTAGTAGTAGTAGTTTTATCTTATAATTAATTTAATCAAATATCCTTTTTTAATCTGCTGTTATACTATATAATGTCCGTTCAAAACTCTGTTGGATACGATGCCTACCCCGTCCCTGTGGGAACGATTGTCCCATTCTTCTTAACCAGCGGCAAAATCCCCCCATCTTGGCTCTTGTGTGATGGGAGTGTATTGGTTGAAGCCGATTACAGAGAACTATACTCGGTTATTGGAACAAATTACACCCTATCCGCCGACCCCTCTCCTGTGTTTCGTCTGCCGTCCCTTACCATCCCTGCAAATTACATTCAACCCTCTCTCACCCGCAGTGTTGGGTTGCTCCCACCTGAAATAGCCACGAGTGATACTGCTGTGCTTACTGCCGCTAATATTCCGCCCATTGATGCTACTAAATTCACTTCAACCCATCCAACAATTGCTAATTTTTCCAAATTTCCTGCTATTCAAGAAAAAGGGGTCGCCTTGAATAAAGTGAAAGCCATCGGGCTTCCAGGACAACTCCCCCAGCTTATCTGGGATGATACAGATACGCAGGTGAGTGTCCCTTTTACAGCGATTGCCTCTGCCTTTACCGCTACTCGTGTAGGTGCAGATGCACCCATCACAATTACTATTAATGATGATTATCCAGTTCAATACGGCGGTATATCGTGCTTGTATATCATCAAAGCCATCGGGCTTCCACAGAACGACGACCAACTGCGATTAGTGTCTCAAACGTTGGACGCAGTGTTGGCTCAACAAGCCCAATTTGTCGTGCAATCCCAAGCGATTGAAACCAATAATGCGGCATTGTTCTCGCCAGTTAGTCCTCTTGGAATTTTAGTAGTTGAAGCAAATGATAGTGAAGCCGCACTGGCTGCACTCGGGCAGGGAGGAGGGACAACCCCTGCTTACTCTAATGTGGTCGGTTCAGCCACGTTCTGCCCTGCTTTAAGCGGCTTCCTAATCGCTCCAAACCCCGAATTTTAATAATTGACTACATTTAGTATAATAATAATATCTCATCTATTATTATAAGATGTCCGCACAACAGAATAATGGATTTGATGGAGCTTTCCCAATGCCTATTGGAAGTGTCCTATACTGGGCTGGAAAAACCAGTAGCCGAGCACTGATTGAGAATGCTGGGTGGATTATCCCCACAGGGCAGACCTTGCTGAAAGCGGATTACCCTGACTTGGCTTTTCTACTTGGCGGTGCTTACTCGTTGAGTGATACCACCTTCAAACCACCCAACTTGGTGAGAACTACCGCTCTCGATAATCCGTATAGTTTTTTACTCGGCTCTACTACTCCCGACCAAGATATAGTAAGCGATATAGGTAGTGTAGGAACGCCCGACACGGCTACGATTTTACTCACAGCAGATAATCTTCCCACCTTGTCTCTGTCTTACGTAGCCGATAGTTTAACCAAGAGTTTTAGAGCGATGAACGACACGGGTGGATTCAGCGACCCAGCTGATGTATTCAGGGTAAATCAACCTATCTCTCGTGATAATGATAGCGATGAGAACCCAAAATTCCAACGTTTTACTGATGGAGATACAGCCACGGGCGATTGGCTCGTCAAAAGTGCTAATATAGATATTGCTGGGACTTACGAGGGTCTTCAACCTATCGCCGTGAATTTTGATAGTGGCTCTATTCCCGACCCAATTGATATTACTGCCGACATTACTCTTGATGCTGATATTACTGCACCCAAAATAGAGTTAGTGCCTATAATGAAAGCACGATGGGGATAGTGTAGTGTATAGTGTATAGTGTAGTGTGTAGGGTCTTTTTATTTCATTCCTATAAAATACAGCAGAGCAAACCATTCTATACTACGGAACAAAAACCGACCCTACACCCTACACGGCTACACTGACCCTACACTACCGATTTAGCATTATTTTTTCTATATAATAATCTCTTCATTATTATATAATGTCCGTCCAAAATTCAAGTGGTCTTGCAGATTACCCTGTGCCTGTGGGAACAATATTCCCTTATTGCGGTGCGGTCTCTACTATTAGCAGCAAATTTCGTGTCTGTGATGGTGCGAATATTCCCAAAGCGGACTTTCCTAACCTTTACGAAATGCTCGGCGATTTTTGGACTTCCGTCAGCGACCTAACCGACTTTCCTAACAATTTCAGCATCCCCAATCTAACAAGTTTTTATCCGTCTCCTGTTGCTACAAACGTCGGCTTACAACCCACCAATCCTTCCGTCGGGAACACGGGAACAGCCACCATTGATTTTCCTATCGCCGTGAGTAATCTGCCCCCCTTTACTTTAAGCGAGACCACAGGGACTGGTGATACATTGCAGGGGACTTGGACTGATTTATCACCCAACTTGGGGGCTGGTGTTGAACCTATTTTTGTGGTTGATAGGACGGGTGCGTCAGCCACACCCTCTAATGGACCTCTTCCTCTTCCAGTGAATTCGGCAGCACTCCAAGCACAAGTGCAAACCACGACCGACGCAGAGTGGTCTCACGACAACCCAGCACAAACCAATGTGGATACTACGCTTACATTAACCTCCCTCAAACCACCGAGATACGAGATGATATTTTTAATCAAGACGGGATATTAATAATAAGATTTAAATTTAGCAAAAAAAATATCGTTCTATTGTATAGAGATGTCCCAGTTAAACACTGCTAAAAATGAAGTGAGTGCCGACCAAATATATTTTGACCTTGTCGTGAGTAATTTTCAAAGCACAACCACCCAGCCACCCGTGTTCTACTTTAACGAAAGCCGCTCCATTCCCTTCTTGTATAATCCCGAAGAGTATTATTTAAGCATTCTCCGTTTTACCATTGAGACAGGTGCTCTCCCCGTGTTCTTACCGAGCATCAAACCCAGCACCGCTGCTGCACCGCAGTCCAACAGAGACCTCACCATCTACTCGCTAACCCTTGATTGGACTGACCCAGCCACTCTCATCGTTTATACGAGCGGCGAGACCTTCGTGCAGTTTATTCCGCAGGACAAGTCGGCAACCTTGCCCCCACCACCGAGCGAAACCTCAAATGGGTTGCAGAACAACAGCACTGGATACTATAACGTCTATAATTATCCTCTCATTACTGGGTTGATAGACCTTACTTACCAAACCGCTTTCATCGCTCTTGATGCCGCCGTAGTTTTAGGCGGTTCAGCCCTCCCTACCACTTACCCGCCCTTTCTAAACTGGGACACGACCAGCAACACAGCCATTCTTTACGGAGATGTTAAGGGATACGGAACAAATTATAGCCCAGTTCCAGTCGTTCCGCACAACCCTATCAAGATTTACTGGAATGCCCCTTTGCAGGGATTGTTCCCCACCTTTCCGTTCAAGTATAACGGGTATTCTCCATCGATAGCAGGGAAGAATTTTGAATTTGACCCCTACAACATTGGGTCAGTTGATTTAGACACAATTATCCCAGCGAATACGGACGATGGGACACCCACCGCTCCCCAATACAGAGCCGTCAAGGTTTATCAGGATAGTAGCACCACCGCTAATTTTAGCCCAATCACGGCGTTGGTCTTTACCAGCAACACCCTCCCCATCAATCCAAACCAAGTATCCACGCCTGTCGTGTATAACAACTCCCAGCAGTTAGTTTTAGGAGGAAACAACGCCGACTTCGCCAACATTATCACAGATTTAGTCAGTGATACCGGTCAATACAAGCCCAATGTTGTCTATAACCCAACCGCCGAATATAGGTTGATTACCCTCTACGGAAATAGACCCCTCTTTAATATTGATATTCAAATATATTGGAGGACAAAAACGGGGCAACTTATCCCTTATAGGATAAACTCGGGCGAAGCCCTCACAATGAAAATTGCCTTTTTAAAGAAGTCCGCCTACAAGAATAAGAATGAAAGACAAGGGGCAGGGGTTTAGAAACATTAAAATTATTTATACATTATTTTTATCTTTCAATAATGTATAACGATGACCGACTTCCGTCCAATTTTGGTGAAAGATTCAGTAATTGGTGATATTACCAGCGATATTGACTTCGCAGTCAAGAGCGGTGCTTCCCAAACCACTTTTCAGCGTTTCCCAGCAACCTCTGCTTCCAACTCTTCCCTTATCTTCTCGGTTCAGGTGCCGAGCGAAAATGTAGTCATCGGTCGTGATGTCCTACTCACAACTGGTCTCTCTTTTACTATTAATGCAACAGGCGTGCCTGAATCCTCAATGGCTTTTCAATACGGAGCAACAGATGCTTTCCAAGCGTTCCCTCTCGCCTCGTTAATGACTACCGCCCAAGCCCAAATCAACAACACCAGCGTCAGCATCAATCTCCAAGACGTTCTTCCCTCAATGCTCCGCTTGAATAACAGCCGTGAGTTGTATCGTTATAATTCAATGACCCCCAGCTTGCCCGACCAAGCTTACGCCCGTTTCGCTGATGGTGTGAATACCAACAACAACGCCCTTGCTGGATACGGCAATGCTTCTTACGATATAGACCAAGTGCCTCGTGGTGCTTTCCCTGTGTCTATCCTTGTTAAGCACTACGAGGCGGGTGTCTATACCAATGACTCTCTCCTATCCACTGGCCCCACGGACACTTGGGCGATTGAGGTGTCTTCCGTTGTGAGCGAACCCATCTTCTTGTCTCCTTTCATCTTCGGCGACCCCGAGTTTAACCAACAGGGTCTGCTCGGCATTAACAATATGACTTTTACCTTCAATGTTGATGCTACCTGCAAGAGATTGTGGTCTTCTTCCACCCCCTATATTACCAGTATCGCACTTGGAACTGCCGCAAACCCCAACGGCTTTACCTCCACAACTGCTATTAGCGTCTTGCAGCAACCCTCTCAACCTGCTCTTTTGTTGAAGTTCTTATCCACCCAGCCCAGCGACCTAATTGAGACCAAGAATGTAGTGCCTTATATGGACTTCCCACGATACCTAACCTCTTCCGCAAACGCTACTCCTATCGTCGGCGGTTCAGCAGGAACGCTCACATCAAGCAACTTGCAGATTAACCAAATTCCTGACCTATTTATCATTAATATCCGTAAGCCGATGCAGACACAAACTTGGGCGGATACAAATTCCTTCTTCGTCGTGAATAACATCTCCATCAATCTTAACAATCAGTCAGGTCTCTTGTCCTCCGCCTCTGCTTACGACCTGTGGAGAATGTCCGTTAGAAATGGTAGCACGCAATCGTGGGCTGAATTTTCGGGGGTTCAAGTCAAGTATTCCACCAGCGGCAAAGGAGCTGTCGTCAATACCACTGGTTCTCTCGTCATTATCAATCCAGCTTACGACCTTTCTCTGCCCGACTATATTTCCTGCGGCAGTTTAGGGAATTATAATTTCCAATTCCAAGTCGGTGTATCCAACCAAATCTCTGTTGCCCCTGCCGCCATCACCCCTGAAATTTGTGTGGTGTGTGTAAATTCAGGAATAATGGTTCTCCAACAGGGAGTCGCAGCGATATATACTGGGATTTTAACAAAGGAGATGGTCTTGGACGCTAAATCCAAGCAGCAAGCATCTTCCGCCAAATCTGCCGAAGTGCGTAGAATGGTAGGCGGTGCGATGTGCAACCTTGCCGCCACGAATCCCCTTCTCCGTAAGATGATGGGAAGCAGACGAGGTGGAGTTAGCAGCGGTGGTGTTTCGTCAGGAGGTGTGATGAGCGGAGGTGTTCCGTCAGGCGGAATGAGAACGGGGGCAAAGCGTCTCTGTTAATTTTTAGATGTATAATAGTGTAGGGTCAGTGTATAGTGTATAGTGTAGGGTCTATTTATTTCGTTCCTATAAAAAGCAGACAGGCAGAGAGTTCCTATTCTATAAGTTTGGATATATTTGCACCCTACACCCTACACGGCTACACAGACCCTACATTATTAATCTATTTAATATAATAAAAAATATCTTGTTATTATATTAATACAATGCCGAGAATGGGCGGTAGAATGCCTCTGCCCGAAAGAACTCACGGAATACCAAGATTACGAATTATACCCCAGTTGCCGCCACCACTACCGCCAACCCCTGACGAAGTTTTAGCGGCTTTTCGAGCGTTTAATCCTGCCGTCCCTAACCCACAGAGAGAAGCCAACGCAGCAAGGGAAGCAGCGAGGAGAGCTGCTCGCAGAGCTGAAAGATTACGACCCCCTGTTGGGGGCGGATTGTTGGGGGCTGCAATGGGACAAGAACCACCACGAGGAGGGTTCGTTCAGGGCAACCCTTTTGCTTAAATTAAACGGCTTTTCTTATACGCCAATGAATTAGTTTAGGCAATCCTCAAATTAATTTATAAACTTATAGTATAAAGTAGATGCCCCAAGCGAATATCACTTACGACACTCGTTATAACCGAGATTTAGTGTCTCGGTTAGACCAAATGGAAGACAAGTGGCTTAACCACAACAGATACCAGTATCACCCCTCCCCAATGGGATACAGAATGGGAAGCTTTCACGGAGAGCGAAGTGCTGAACCCGCTATCCATCGCCTCTACGGAGGCGGAGCACCCGCCAAATACATCACAAACGGAACAAGTCCTGCTTATCCTCCTCTTTTAATGCGGAGTGGAATGGAGGTTAGCAGTGGCGGAGCAGCTCACGCTGGCGTTGATGGTGCAGTCGGTGGGAATTTTTGGGACGGATTTAAGAAAGGATTTAGCAGTGTGTTGAAGGTGGCTTCTGCCCCGTTGTCTCTTGTAGCCCCCGAATTAGGATTACCAATGGGTGCGTTAGGACAGGCAATTGGTTCAGGTAAGAGAGGTCGCCCGAAAAAGGGCGGTGCAATGCACGGAGGTGCTGCCTTAATGGGCGGTAATTTTTGGGATACTCTTGGAACGATTGCTACCCACGCTCTCCCTCTCCTCCTCGCAGCAGGACGACCAGTCAAAGCCGCAGACAAGAGAGCCGCAGTGGAACACGGACTTCTCAAAGGAGGATTTTCCGCTGCCGACTTGGGGATGTCGGTGAAAGCCGCCGCCAAGAAACTCGCCCCCGAAGCGATGAAGATAATGTTGGCGGAAGGCAAGAAATTATACGGCAAAGGGTTCAACTTCGGCAAATTCCTTAAAAATACCGCCTCATCAGCCGCCTCCGCCCTCCTCCCCGTCGTTCAAGATATAGCCATTAAGAAAGCCAGCGACTACATCAGCGGTAAGGGACGCAAAAAAAGGGTAGTCGGCGGATTGTCGTTAAGCGACGTAATCGCCTCCGCCAAGACAATGGGGTCTAATGCGTTGAGGCAGGGAAAAGAGTTCGCCAAGACGACAGCCAAGAGGGAAGTCCGCAAACTCGCCGACAAGGGCGTTGCCTTTTTAGAAAAAAAAATATCAGGTGCAGGTGCAGGCAGGGGTCGTGGCGTTCGTGCCGAGATTGTGAAGAAGGTGATGAAGGACAGAGGTATTTCAATGATTGCCGCCAGTAAGGCGGTGAAAGCAGAAGGACTTTATTAACCACATTTAGCAAATAATAATGTTTAGATATTATATAATGCCGAGTTTTCTTCATTCAAAAAGTGCTGCACTTAATGATACCATCGCACCCAAGAAGAGGGTGGTTAAAGCCCTTAAAAAGACGTTCAAAGGAACAGAGCAGTCCATCTCGCAGCGAGACGATGTATCCACCATCTTTACAGAGGTTTATTCTAAAATGGTGGGATTAATCGCTGCAATGAACGAAATTAATAATCAACTACTCTTGTCCGCCCACACACCATCAGGCACTGCTTCTCGTGCGGTGGATAGATACGTTGGGGCTACGAGTTCCGTTTTACAACAGGTGAAACTTTTGTTGCTGTATCTCACACGCAATGTTCCATCCCTGTCTATATTTGATACGAACCAAATAGAAGCCCTCAATGGCTTGAACTCCCAGTTGGTAGGACTATACCAGTCAATAGACGCTTCATCTGCGTCCCTACCAGTCGCTTCGCAAAGAGCGTTTAGACAAGTCCTCGGTTCGTTCGGTGATGACCTATTCACCTTACAGCAGATTTTGGAAGGGCTACAAACCCCACAACGAGGCAGGGCAACATTCAAACCTTTCGGCGAGCCAGTAAGACAGACCAAAGCCGAAATTGCAGCCGAAAGCAGAGCCGAACGCAGAGCCGCAACCCCAGCAACCCCAGCAACCCCAGCAACCCCAGCAACACCCAAGAAGGTTGGAGCCAAGAATAAGCCTAACAGAAAGAAGCCAGCAAAGGCGGAATCGAAGATGGGAGCAAGAGACAGGGCGGAAGCAAAGGCGGAATCGAAGATGGGAGCAAGAGACAGGGCGGAAGTAGAGAGTGTGATGGAGGGAATGCTAGAAGAGACAGAAGGGAGAGGATACGGAGGAATGATGAACCCTTTTGGAAAACCCTTGATTGGAAGCAATCCAAACACTTGGACGCCGATGCAATACCGCTCCAAAGTAGATGTTGGACTGCCGATGGGCGGATATACCCCCACTCGTTTCCTTTAATTTAGCGAAAAACGAATATAATTTTATTGGTATAATATATAATGGCTATATTATTCCAAATAGACGAGTTGAAACAACCCGAAATGATGGAACTGAAAAAAAGACGAGGACGCAAGAAGGGCGGAGCATCTGCCGAGCAGAAGGGCAGAGCCGCCGAGTTGAGGACACGTGTGAATGAGAACATCGGCAACCCAAAAGTGAATAATTGTCTCTTCCACGACCTTTCCCTAGTAGTTCATTCGGGCGATTTAAACCCAAACCTGCGTGGATACAATTCCTACGCCGACACAGACAATAAATCCTCCCAATCAGTCAAGGGACTATTAGCCACCGCCGAAGAAAATATCAAAGACCAAGTCGCCCAAGTCGCCCAAGGGATACGTCTCCCCAAAAAACGTGGCGAATGCCCTATACAGATGTGGGGCGGCAAATTATCCTCATCTTACATCAACCAATTCGTCTCCTCCTCCTACGCCAAGAAGGGCAAACTCCCAAACAAAATCGGCGACTTCCAGTTAGACAACTCGTTGAGCGGTCAGCGAGTGCAAGTGTATCACAATCCCTCCACAGGCGAAGCCGTCGTCGTCCATCGTGGCTCGCAGGGAATACACGACTGGGGGAATAATCTAAAATACTTTTTGGGGTTTAACTTGAAGAACACAGAGCGTGAGAAGTTCGCTTCCAAAGTGCAGAAGGAGGCAGAAGCCAAATACGGAGCGAAGAATATATCCACGCTGGGACACTCTCTCGGTGGTAAAATAGCCAGTGATGTAGGGAAAGACAGCAAAGAAATCATTACCTTAAATCGTGCCGTTGCTGGGCGAGACCTGCTGAAAAACCCCATCAAGGACAACGAGTTCTCTATACGCACCCAACTTGACCCAGTCAGTTTCTTCTTACCCAAAGATAGTAAGACGACCACCATTCCCTCTACCACCATCAACCCTATCGCCGAACATTCCACCGACGTGGTGAAACGGCTTGACCCGAATTTGGAGATTGGAAAAGGGTTAGACCGAGATGCAGTGTCTCGTCTCAACAAGAAACAGATTAAGGAGATTATCAAGGCACTACCCAAGATAAAGGACGGGTTCAAACTCGTAGGCAAAGGAAAGCCCGAACTCGTGGCTTATTGCTGTGGGAGGTGCAATAGTGATTAATTTATATAAGTAATTGTTTTTTTATTTATATAAGTAATGGGACAGGGATGCAGGTCAGTAGAATTAGGTTAGTAGTAAGTTTATTAGTATTCTAAATTAGTATAAGGGGTATTCTTGCTTATATAAGTGATGGAACAAGGGGAGGGAGTGTAGGGTCAGTGTAGGGTCAGTGCAGAGTGTATAGTGTAGGGTGCAAATATATCCAAACTTATAAGAATGCAATTGGATGATTGGAAATCTCTGGCTCAACTTGGACTTTACCCTACACACCCTACACACCCTACACTATACATTAAGGTAAGGAGAATAAAGGACAATAATGGAGCAATCAACCCTATTATCGTCTCGTTTTTGCAGGTTTCTAATATTTTTGTTCCGTCAGTCAGTGTAGGGTCAAAAAGCGACCCTACACTACCCTACACTAACCCTACACTCGTCCCATTTTTATATAAGTAATAACACAACAACAGGAGTGTAGGGTCGGTGTATAGTGTATAGTGTAGGGTGCAAATATATCCAAACTTATAGGAATGCAATTGGAGGATTATATTTTTCTGGTTCAACTTGGACTTTACCCTACACACCCTACACACCCTACACTATACATTAAGGTAAGGAGAAAAAAGGACAATAATGGAGTAATCAACCCTATTATCGTCTCATTTTTATCGGTTTTTTATATTTTTGTTTCGTCAGTCAGTGTAGGGTCAAGTGTAGGGTCAAAACCACCCTACACTCACCTTACACTCGTCCCACTTTTTATATAAGTAATAATACTCACCTCTTGCACTTTAACCTTTGGATAGTCCCGCCGACATTCACCTCCACGTAGTTGCCCTCCACCTTGTCCTCCATCTCGTCCTCGTTCTCGTCCTCCACCCCCAACATCACGTTCTCTACCTCTCCCTCTCCCTCCATCTCTCCCTCCATCTCGTCCTCCATCTCGTCCTCCACCTCCACGCTCGCACCACCACTCAAATCCCCCAAATCGAGCAGACACCCAATCTTGTAGTGCTTTTTCAAGAGTGCAAGATTATAACTCCCTTTCTGTCCCCTTGCTGACCGAGTTCCCTTGACGAGACAACCCTTGGGTAGGTCAAGCGAGCAGGTAATCTTTTTAATCAAATCACCTGTTCCATTCACATCGTATTTTCCGCCGAACTCGTCCCTCCAAGCCCTGAAATAGGTCATCATCTCACTCCCGTATCGCTGAAAGCACCCATCTGCGTCCGTCTCCCAGTTATCAACCACTGCTTTCGCAACGAGCCATTCTACGAATTCGTCCAACGGATTACGATTGAATGATACGAGTTCATTGTGGTATTCGGTCTTGGGTATCACACGAAAGTTCCAGTGGGTAATATCCCTCGCCATCAAGAACGAATATAGAGATAGACAAGCGTGGTCGTCGTCCCACACCCGTGCAAAATTAGCAAAGTAATCCCAGTTCTCCTTGAACTCATCACTCGTCTTAATAATAACATTTCTCCTCTCTCCCTTTTCCAATTTCACGGGGTCAAAGTGGTTGGTTGGAGTAATGAAACGATGGAACGACCTGACTACGAATGGTTTAATGCCCTTGTCGTTGATGGTTATTTCGGGGTCGGTGATGAGTGCCTTGATGATACCCTCCGCCCCGTAAGCATTACGCTTATCGGTCTCACTCAAAACCACAAGCAACGAACTCGCCATCATTGGATTGAATTGACCCCACACATCTCGTTCAGGTTTCGTGCTCTCAAAATACCCGCCGCCCATTATTTTCTTGATGGGTGCGAGTGCAATGGTCTTACCTGTTCCCTGCTTTCCAGTGATAATCAAGTGGGTGCTTTTCTCTGCTGGTTTCTGCAACAAGTGGGCGAACCAGTTGATAACGTATTCGGTCGCAGGAACATCTCGGTCGCACATCACCCCAATGTGGTTCAACCACAAATCAACGGCTACTTGGTTGTAGCGAGTATCAGTTGGGAGAATGTCCCTGCCGAAATATTCGCTCGGTCTCCAAAGGTTGAGGATATTAACGGGACAGAACATCGGCGGAGGCAAGATGTCTGTATCCAGCTTGGTCTGCAAGTGTCTGTCGGTAATCCATTCAGTGATGAACTTTTCCTTTTTTTTCTTGCCTGTGGCGGGGCAGGTTTTTATAAACCATTCGTGTTCGTAAGCATTCACGAGGTCAGTCCTATTCATTATTTTGTATCCCTTGAATATTTGTTCCCCGTTCGGCAACTCCTCGTATATCTTTTTGAAATAGGTTGAACTATTAATCACTTTCGTGTGTAGCCGTTCAAACTGCTCTTTCCAAATGCGATACTCTTGGGGCAGCGAGTCCTCCAACGAGTCCTCCTCTTGCTCGGCGACCGCAGCTCCGCCATCAAGGGTCATCGCCTCAATAGGATTAACAGGAACAGCAACTAACATCGCTCTACGCACGTCAATCAGGTCATTTTGAATAGTCCAACTCTCAAAGGGTTTCACCTCAATCCGCATCTTAAATCCTGTCTTTTCAAAGATGTAGCCATTCACGGCGTTGAGGTGAAAGGCGTGGTCTGTGTAAGGAGGGGGAGCAGGAGTAGCAAACCCGTCGTAAGCCAAATTGGCTCTACGATGAGTAATGAGTTCATTGTCTATTCCGTATTGGTAGGCGTGATAAAGGCACTCGTTCTCAAAGATGCCGAGAATGTAGGAGATGGTGCTGTTGTTTTTCTTAAAATCGGGGTCGCTGGTTCTCGACACTCTCTCCTTGATGAGAGGGTTCGCACCAATCAGTGTCTCGGTGATTTTTTTGACCTCTGCCTTGAACGCTTTATACCAAGAGTGTCCCATCGTCCAATTATCCCAATTCTTGCACTGCATCGGCATCTCGTTTTTAGCAGGATTTCCAGTAATAACACCCCCCTTACGATTTCCATTGAGGTCTTTCCCCCCCATCGCCCAGCATTCCAGTCCTCCTCCGTAGAGGGCAGAGTTGATGAGTTTTTTTATTTGGTCTTTTTGTAGGGGAGGTTGTCCCGCAACCGAGTGATGGTCGCTCAAAAGTTTAATAATAGGTTTCTTGTTCGCCACCCACGCATCAATATTCGGGGTAGAAATACGCAGTTTAACCGCAATGCAGGATAAGATGGTCGGGTGGCTCGCAACAAAGTCGTAGTCGATGTAAGATTGGTAATGATAGATGGTATTGCGAATATTCCTTGCGAGGCAAGTCAGGGACAAGTCATCGTTGGAGTAGAACCGACCCAGTCCTTTTTTCTGTTGGTAGAATATTTCCAGCTGATTACCATTTTTCAACAGACGAGTTCTTTTTTTGAGTAGGATTTTGCTTTCAGGTGAAAATCTCGGCAGTTCAATCTCGTTCCCCTGTTCGTCCTTGACCCACAGCAAATCCCCACTGATATTCTGTTTTTGTCTTACATTCCACTCTCCATCAATCTCCTTAATATACTCCAAATCGGGAACTTTAAATGTGGATACATCGTCCAACACCAAATCCGCCAAATGAGGGTCAATATCCTCAATAAACTTGCCTTGAAATGCAGTGTATTCACGGGCATCAAGGACGGAAAGGTCAATAAATCCGTTATCGTCAATGTAGTTCATCGTGTTATAACTTATATAGATATAATAATTTTGTCTTTATATCCTTATTTTTGTCTAATTGTTATATAAGTAATAACACTAAATCGTATTCAATTTTCTATACAATGTTAAGTGGAAATAAATACAAAAATACTATTTTTTGTATTCATTAATAATATCCTAAATCTTGGCGTGTAGGGCTGGATTACCATTCCAACATTCCAACATTCGGTCTTGGGTGGAGAATGGGAGGTTAGCGAGGATTGGGTCGGCGGGTTCGGGCTCGGGTTCTGCAAGGATTGGGTCGGCGGGCTCGGGCTCGGGTTCGGCAAGGATGGGGTCGGCGGGCTCGGGTTCGGGTTCGGTCTCGGGTTCGGGCTCGGGCTCGGGCTCGGGTCGGTTTCTCCTAAATTTAGTCGCCTCCCTCCTTTTTGGGAGGACTTTCTCTAAATAATACTTGCGACGCTTTTCTTGGGCGATGGAGGTCTTCACTGGGTCGGCCTTGGCCGCCTCGTAATATATCTTTGCCTTCTGTCTGCACTTGTCGGGGTTGGCGAGCTGATACCTCCTGACCGCACGCAATTGCGAAAAATAGTGTCTCTCTGCGGGAGTTAGTTCCGTTAAAATTTCCGTTGAGGTCATCTTGATTTATAACTTATATAGAGATAATAATTTTATCTTTATATCCTTAATTTATATTTATATAAGTTATACACATCCCAGCCAACATTGGTGGGGGGAAGTGGGAGCTTCTTCATTGTCCTCAATGGCTTCTTCTGCCGAGAGGGCGGACGATGGCGTAGGTGTCTTGGGTGGGCGAATGCGGACATCACAGATGTTATCGTCCCTGAAAATAAAGTGTCTTTGGTTAAACGTCTCCACCCCGAAGTGATAATTGACCTTCTCTCCGTTGTTGTTGCTATCCTCAAATCCTTCTATTGTCCCCGTGTATTTCACCCAAAAGTAGTCGCCAGCCGACCAATCTCCTAAACCCTCGTCCAACAGGGCGTGGCGAAGTTGTATATCCACGATTGCACCTACAAAGTCCCAACCCTGTTTAGCAGCCCAGTCGCTGATGCAAAGGGGGCTGTCCTTGTATTTATCAGGTCTCCAATTAATCGTCGTGGCTTCCATTATACTATACCTAAACATTATATTTTTAGATTATTTCTAAATTAAAGAAATATAATCTAAATCACTTTCTCCCTCTATCTTCCGCTCTATCTTCCGCTCTTTTCTTTGCCGCTCTTTCCCTATCCAATCTCTTCTTTCTGTCCGCTGGTGTCTCCTCCTCACCGAACATCATCTGCAAAAAATCCATCTCTTTCGTTCCAAATAACGCTTTTT
>Ga0105052_10004501_pt1 | contig 15325 bp, 15 predicted proteins | sample FRY03_FD_78094 | JGI IMG/M metagenome (GOLD analysis project Ga0105052, IMG submission 78094) | Freshwater microbial communities from Lake Fryxell liftoff mats and glacier meltwater in Antarctica - FRY-03 | ecosystem: Environmental > Aquatic > Freshwater > Ice > Glacier meltwater ... | reverse complement strand
CAGTCTCGACGAACGTTGCTCCGCCGAGACTGCTTTTTGGACTCCCATTGGACGCAGGAGTAGATGCCTCAAAAAATCCCCCATTCTGGACAGATGCCACTAAAATCCGAGAAGAACCAAAAAAATTGACCATGTCACCAGCGTGACCTAAGCTGAATTGGGACGTGGTATCACGCACCCCACTTCGGCTTTCTGGTTTGCTGTGCGGATTGCGTCACGCATGTTTCTTGCTGTCCTCTTCATCGTCGCGCTTTCGGTCTGGTTCATACCGATGATCGAGCGAGCGCGTTTGCCGATGCTTGGCGCGATTGTATTGATTATCGGTACGGTCTTTGGACCTGCCTTCTACTCGATCAACGGGCCGTTGCAAGTCAGCATCGACCGGGTGTTGTTTGTTATTGTCTGCATCGTTGCTTTTTTCAGTCTCCGCGGATTGACGGCACGTATCCCGCAGTTGAACGGATCGGATTGGTTGGTCGCGCTCTATGTCGGTTGGGTTCTGGTCAGCACGAGGCGAGGTGATCCGCCAGTCGGTTCCAGTCCCCTGGGAAGCTGGATTTTTTACGTATTGCTTCCCGCGATGATGTATGGCGTCGTTCGCGTGGCGAAGCTTAAAGACATCGATCTGAATCGGCTTGAAGTCGTTTTCTTGGGTCTCGGCCTGTACTTAGCCATTACCGGATTTTTCGAATCCCGCGGATGGTATTCGCTGGTCTTCCCAAGGTTTATCGGAGATCCGACGAACTGGGAATTCTTGGGGCGAGCTCGCGGACCGCTGCTCAATCCGTCGGCCAATGGAATCTTGCTCACCGTCGGACTGTCGATCGCGGCGATTCGTTTTCTTCGGGCGGAACGTGCCGGCAAGCTTGGCTACGGCATTGCGACTCTATTCATGATGTTGGGGATCTATTCGACCTTGACTCGCAGCGTTTGGATTGGAGGTTTCGTCGCACTGGCCATTATCTTTTGGCAAGTCACGCCTCGATGGACGAAAGCACTTGGCTTGTGCACCGTAATCCTTCTGGCCGGATTCGTTGCTGCGGGTTTGAAAGACCAACTACTGAGGATGAAGCGTGATAAAAATCTAAGTGCCGCCGAATCAGAAAAGTCCGTTCAGCTTCGGCCGCTGCTTGCGATCATTGCATTCGAAATGATGAAGGATGCACCCATTACGGGTCACGGCTTTGGTCTCTATCAAGAAGCCTCCAAACGCTATTTCAGCATTCGCAGCTATGGGATGCCGCTGGAGGTGACTCGCGGTTATCACCAACACAATGTATTGCTTTCGATTGCGGTGAATACGGGCTTGATCGGCTTGACGCTATTTACCGTATTGTTCGTGCGTTGGACTCGCGGTGGTTGGCAGCTTTCCAAGAATCGCCAAGTCACTCGCCTGCAACAAGACGCAGGAATATTGGTCGTCGCATCACTCGCGGGTTACTTCGTCGGTGGCATGTTCCAGGACGTGACCATCATGCCGATGATCAACATGTATCTCTTTTTCTTTGCCGGGTTGATTGTAAATCTCATTCAGGCCTCGGCCGAACAGACCGCGCCGGCCACCAGTTCCTCGCGGACGCCCGAACGGATCAGACTCAGTCTGCCTTCGATTTGCGATCAAGAAACTGAAGCTGTTGATGAATGGCTTCGACCGTCGGCATCGTGACTCCGGCGGCGCGCGCTGCGGCAATTGGTGCGGCGAAGATAGCCTTCAACTCCATCCCGCGGCCCGCCAAATAATCAAGTCGCATGCTGCTGTCGTAAGGGACCATGTCGCGGGTGTGATCCAGCGTCGCTTCGATCGCGTCACCTGGCAAGGTTCGCCCGCACGCTTCCGCAGCACCATGAACCTCTTGCATGATCGTTCTCGATAGGTCCTCGGTCGCGGGGGTATCGATCAATTCTCGCGTCGACGCGTTAAGTACCACGGAGAGACCGTTGAACGGAATGTTCCACATCAACTTGCGCCACCTCGCCGCCCAGAGATCGCCTGTTGCATTCGCATCGATACCCGCGGCTTTCATATCGTTTGCGATCATTGCGAGGCGATCGGTGACCCCTGCCGCAAACTGAGAGGCGGGGGTGAACTCGCCCATCACGATCCGGCCATAATCGATATGCTTGATGTGTCCGGGGCCGACTTTGTTGCTGCACAAGAAGCAGCAGCCACCAAGGACGCGATCGGGCCCCACGACTGCGACCGAATCGGCTTCGCTGTGCAACCCGTTTTGGAGACACAGAACGACACCGCCCTTCGACATAGGGCGTGGCAATAACTCCGCGAGCAAATGATTGCGTGTCGTCTTGAGCCCCACGATGGTCACTTCACAGGGGGGAAGCGTTGAAGCGTCCTTGTGGAGCCCCATTGCATCGCTGGGAAGATGAAAATCGCCGCGGACGCTGTCGATCTGCAAGCCATGCTTTTGGACGTATTCGTAGTCGCGATGCAACAAAAAATGCACTTCACGTCCCGCTCTTGCCAACATGCCGCCATAGAGTCCACCCAGGGCACCAGCCCCAATGATGCAATAACGGAGAGGATTTGTCGCGTTCAACATCAGCTCAAGGGTTTGCGGTTCCGGCCAAAACCGAATCTTGGCCCGAGCAAGACAAGTCCGCAAGCGCTGCCTACAATAGAACGCGTGTTGATTTGTTTTGCTCGCGGCCTTAAATAGGTTTTTGGGGCGCGGGTCGTCTCTAGAAGGGGTCGTTATCGATGGAGTTTGTCTTGGCAATGCTTTTGGCATCGGTGGTCCAGGTCCGGGTCACAACCGTCGATGGCGTCACGAACGACGTTGAATTGCTCCGTGTCACCAACTTCGGGCTTGAAATCGAAGCAAGCGGGAACACTCAAAACATTGCCTTCGACAATCTACTCTCGGTGACGCGAATCGCACCGTCCTCCATCACGCCGCCGGTTATGCGAGCGGAGCTATTGAACGGGTCGCGAATCGCGATCAACGGAGTCACTTCCGATGGCGATGCAGCAATTCTGAATCTACGCGATCAGGAGCCGCTTACCGTACCGATCAAACAAGTTCGCTGGGTACGGCTCCGTTCTTCTTCGCCAGCAGCCGATCCGCAGTGGCTGGGTATGATCGACAAGGTGCGTGCAGCGGATGTCTTGGTCGTTCGTCGCGCAGGCGATGCATTGGATGAAGTCGAGGGATTCGTGAAATCGATCACCGCGAAAACGGTGACGGTCGATTTGGACGGTGAGGACCTACCCGCGCCGATCGAGAAGTTGGAGGGAATCCTCTTTGCGAGTTCATCGGCCGAGTCTCCCCAAGGAAAGATTTTGATTGAAGATACTTCTGGGTCACGTTGGCAAGCGGTGGCGATCACATCCGGCAAAGACGATTCGTTCGTGATCGAGCTTGGAGGTGGCATGTCTCACGAACTTCCGTTGTCACTCCTTCGTAAGATCGAGACGACTGGCTCAGTGCAATACTTGGGGACGGAATCGCCTGCCGAAAGTTCGTTCGTGTCCACGTCCAAGATTGGGCTCAGCGATGAATTGGCAAGCCGTTGGTTTGGAGTGGAATCGGACAGCAGTCGCGACTTGATCATGCGAGCGGACTCTTTTGTGGAGTATCGCTTGGATGAGCAATTTTCCGCGGTCGTGGGAAGCGTGCAATTCGATCCGTCCGTAACCGCAGGTGGTAACTGTGCCATGAAAATTCTTTTGGATGGCAAAGTGGTGTGGGACCAAACCTTCGATGTGAAGGACCCCAAACCGCGGGGCTATGAGTTGCCGATCGGCTCGGCAAGGCGAGTACGGTTCGAAGTGACGACGGCCGGCGATGGTGACTTGGGTGACTCGCTCCGTTTTCGACAACCTCGATTGGTAAAGTGAACAGAATGCAATTGAGAACGTACGCCGGAATGCTTCGAACGTTGATAGGATGCATGGCGCTCTTTGTGGCAATGCCCATCGTCTCCGCGTCAGAACCGATCACGCTTGATCCCCGCGTTGAAGCTGCCGAACAAGCACGCATCGCCGCGGTGAAGCGAGCGATGCCATCAACGGTCAGCGTCTTCGTTCCCGGAGGTGGCGGCGGCGGTAGCGGAGTATTGATTTCACCCGACGGTTTCGCGCTCACCAATTTTCACGTCAGCAGCCCAGCGGGCACGTACATGCGCTGCGGCTTATCCGATGGGCGAATTTATGATGCCGTGATCGTGGGAATCGACCCCGTCGGTGACTTGGCCCTGATTCGTTTGCTGGGCCGCGAAGACTTCCCATTCGCGGAAATGGCCGACAGCCTCAAGGCGCGAGTTGGCCAGTGGTGCATGGTGATCGGAAATCCATTTTTGCTGAACACAAATCTGAAGCCGACGGTCTCCTGGGGAATCCTGAGCGGCGTCGGACGTTATCAATATCCAAGCGGTACGCTGCTTGAATACGCCGACTGTTTGCAAACCGATGCCTCGATCAATCCGGGCAACTCTGGTGGACCCCTGTATGACGCCGATGGACGTCTCTTGGGGATCGTTGGCAGAGCCTCGTTCGAGAAACGCGGGCGGATCAATGTCGGTGTCGGATACGCGATTTCAATTCAACAAGCAAAGAACTTTTTGGGTGATCTTCACAGCGGCAGAATTGTCGATCATGCGACGCTTGGTGCAACCGTCGCCTCGGATCCCGATGGCGGCGTCCGTGTTAGCAACATCTTGGATACCAGCGACGCATATCGTCGTGGCCTGCGTTACGGCGATGAGATTTTGGAGATCGATGGACGCTCCGTGAACACAGCCAATCAGGTGCAGAATGTTCTTGCCACCTTCCCTGCGCTCTGGCGAGTGCGATTGACATATCGAAATGACGAAGGCCTGCAGTCAACGTTAGTGCGGCTGGCAAGCGTTCATGGACAAGATGAGCTGCTCGAAAAAATGGCCGCCGCTTTGCCACCTCCTCCGCCCGCACCCGACCCCAAGCCCGAAAAGGAAGAGGAAGGTGGTGACGGAGAGAAAGGTGACAGCGACCCGGTGCCGATTCCGATCCCCAATCCGCATGGCGAACCCAGTGCGGAGGAAAATTCCGAAATACCCGAGGCGGTGAATGCCCTATTCCAACCGCGACGAGGCTACGCGAATTATTACGTCAATCTGCAGAAGCAAACACAGTTCATCGATTCCTTGAAGGCACAATTTCCCGGTGTCGTCTCCGGTGCAACTCATGATTCATGGACCATTGAAGGTATGACCCTCGGCGATGATCCCAAAGCGGTGAAGCTACGCGTTTCCGATCAAGAGTTTGAGTTGGTGGTTGGAGACAAAACGATCACGGCAACCAAATCCGGCGAGCTGTACGACGGCATCACAGCTCGAAACGCATCGGGCGTGTTGGCGTGTCTGAATTCGTGGCGACGAATGCTTCGTGACGGAACCGATCAATTCGGCGAATGCTTCTATCGGGGTTCGGTGCCGTTGCTTGGCGAACGACCATTAAGGGATTGGATGGTCGGTGTCTCGGGTGAGCTTGAAACCTCTTGGCTGTCCCATCCTGAAACCAAACAAGTCGAAGCGATCGAAGTCTTCGCCGATCGCGATGATGATCCCGTTGAATTGATGATCCGTTGGGGTGAGTCGAAGTCCGACCGTCCTGAATCAATGGAAGTTCGATACGGGACCGATGCCGTTCTCACGTTCAAAGTCGATCAATGGGAAACGGAAAATGCACCGGAGGCGGCTCAGTGAATAGGGATGCCAAAATAGGCTGGTTCCGCTTAGCGGCTTTGCGGGCGTTTGCTTTTACCGTCGTCTTGCTACTCATCGGTCGAGCCGCAGCGTATGAAGCTGACTTGGGAACGTTGACCAGAAAAGCTCAAGCCGCAGCGGTAAAAATTTACGGCGCCGGCGGCGCGGGTTTGGAAGCTTATCAAAGCGGCTTTCTCGTTTCACCCGACGGACATATCGCAACCGCTTGGAGCTACGTACTTGATGTGCAACCGATCGTGGTGCTTGATGACGGCAGGCGGATGGATGGAACGATTGTGGGCTTTGAACCCGAATTGGAACTCGCGATTATCAAGATCGAAGCAAGCGAGTTGCCTTATCTTCCGTTAAGCGACACGATGCCAGAAATCGCCGAACCTGTCCTCGCGGTCAGTAACCTGTTTGGCATCGCATCTGGTGATGAACCCGCAAGCGTGATGCAGGGAATGGTGGCAGCCGTGACGTCACTCGATGCTCGACGCGGCACTTTCAAAACCCCGTACAGTGGCCCCGTGCTGATCCTTGACCTTGTCGCGAACAACCCCGGCGCCGCGGGCGGCGTGGTGATTGATACTCAAGGCCGTGCTATTGGAATGTTGGGCAAAGAACTCCGAGACGCATCCGCGGGGGTTTGGCTGAATTACGCATTGCCCGCCATGAAGCTTCGGCCGGCGATCGCGGATATTGTTGCCGGACGCACCGTAGCCGAGCAAAGTCAAAAGTCGGTTCCGTTGCCCGCCGACAAGTCGCAATCGTTATCACTGCTAGGCATTGGTTTGGTTCCTGACGTGCTCGAAGTGACGCCCGCGTTTGTCGATCGCGTGATTGCAAAATCGCCCGCGGCTTCGGCGGATCTGCGTCCTGACGATTTGATCTTGCTCATCGGCAATACGCGGATCGAAAGCCAACGTATGCTCGTTGACACTCTGAGATTCCTTGATCGTCGTGACCCAGTCGTTTTGACGGTGCAGCGTGATTCGCGAATCGTTTCAATCAAGATTCAACTTTGATGGCTAAGGTTTTTCCCGTGATCTACCGGATCGTGCTCTTCGTCTTCAGCTTGCTTTCGTTGTCATCGCCTGTAAGTGCGGATGACAGCCTGCGTTTGCTTCGCGCGAAAGCAATTCGCGAAGCGGCCCAGCGGATCGCGCCGTCGATCGTGAGAGTCGAGAAGTTTGGGGTGGCGGAATCAAGCGGCGAAGTCGCCGACGATGCGCCGACGGTTGCGATGGCGATTGATAATCAAAACCATTTCATCGCTTCGTCGCTTGTCAGTCGGAAAACGGCCACTTCACTGGTCCTTGTCGCCGAGGATGGAACTCGCAGCACCGCTAAGGTCGTTGCGACGGACAACCACCGTCAGTTGGTGTTGCTCCAGTCAAGCGAAAAGCTTGGTGTGCCCGCAGTCATATTCGAGGAAGCCGAATCCGAAGTGGGGCAAACCGTCGTTGCGGTTGGACGCATTGCCGGTGATGGCTCGATCGCCGTTTCCAGTGGGGTGCTCAGCGCGAAGGAGCGTCTTTGGGGAATCGCATTGCAAACCGATGCACGCGTGTCGTCCGTGTTTTACGGCGGTGCTCTCATTAATCTTAAAGGGCAACTGCTGGGCGTCCTCATCCCTGCCGTGCCCGATGACATGGGCGAAGAAGCAACCGCTTGGTACGACGCTGGCGTCGCGTTTGCAATTCCCTCCGCAGCGATCAAGGAACGATTGCCTCTTTTGGTGAAGGGCGAAGATGTCAACAGTGGACTGATGGGAATTGTTGCAAAGTCGAATGATCCTTACGTCGAATCAACCGAGATTGCTGCCGTTCGTCCACGGTCCCCGGCCGCCCGCGCTGAAATTCAGTCGGGTGATATCGTCGCCTCGATCGATGGCACCATCGTTCGTAGCCATCGAGAGATTAAGCAACTCATTGGCTCCAAAGATGCTGGGCAGGACTTAATCATCGAGCTGATACGAAAGGATGATCGTCTCACCAAAACCGTTACGCTTGCCGAATCGATCCCACCGCTCCGACCACAGTGGATCGGTATTGCCGCGGAAGAACAAAACACAAGCGATGACAAAGAGGCTCCGCAGGTGATCATCACCGGGATCTTCGACGATTCACCCGCCGGAAAATCGTTGCAGGTTGGCGATGCTTTGAAATCAATCGATGGTACCGAAGTCGCGAGTATTGAGTCACTACGCCGAGTCATCTTTTCAGCGGATGCGGACGAACCACTTAATTTTCGGGTTCTGAGAAAAGACGCGGCGGGAGAAAGCAGCGAAGTCGAAGTGCCGCTTAATTCGTCTGACATGGCCTCAAAGCTTCCTGAGACACTGCCTACTTCATTGCTTTACGCCGCGGACCGTGAAACGAAGTGGAAGGTTGCTGAATTATCGCTTCCAGACATTGCCAATAAAGGATTCATCGCGGCGCCGGAATTGGTGAATGAAGAAGCGGCAGGCGGCCCCGAGTTAGGACTTCTGCTTCTGTTGGCCAATCCTGGAGATGCGGACTTGGAAAATCAGGCAAGCGGTTGGCTTGAATCGGCGAAGAAACTTGGTGTGCTTGTCTGCGTGCTATCGCCAGCGAATGCAGCGCGTTGGCAGCCTGATGAAATTGATTCTGCTGGGCGAGTGGTCGCTTCGATCTCCAAACGTTATCCGGTCAGTGAAGTGATGACCGCTGTGGGAGGCGTCAGTGTTGGCGCCGGGAGTTCCATGGCGATGGCCGTTGCAATCGGAAGACCGGGAAAATTCGCGGGTTTGGCGGTTAGGCCCGACGTCACCCCACCCGCGATCCGTTTGCGTGAAAACGAGGCGTCCGCGCCTCTTCAACTGCTGCTTCGCGGCGCGACAAATCCTGACGAGCCATCATGGGCAGCAGCACTTGAGAAAGCTGGATATGCCGTGCTTCGCGGCAACGACGATAACGAAACCCTTTTGCGTTGGGTTCGATCGATGTCGCGAATCTAGTAAAGGTTCGCCGAGTAAAACGTTACGCCCGATAAAATAGTCGTCGCCAACTGTTCTGTCGCAACAAACGTCACTGGACTACATCATCATTCGTTCGCGAGGATCGGTAAGCCCATCGGCAAGGCGACGTAGGGCTTCGGTTTCGATCTGGCGAACGCGTTCGCGAGTCAATCCTAGTTCGGCACCGATTTCCTTTAGTGTGTGCGGCTCACAACCTTCCAAACCGAAGCGCATTTTCAGGACGGTCGCATCGCGTTCTTCCAGTCCACTGAGAAGACTCATGGCGTGGGTAAGAATGTCGTGATCAAGCATGGCCTCGTCGGGTGCCTTCAGCCTCTCATCGGTCACCATATCGCTAAGCGACCAGCCGGAATCTGTTTGATCGCTTTGAGGAGTACTATTGTTGATGCGAATCGCTTTGCGAATGATCGGCAGTTTCTTTTGGGGTAATCCCAGCACGCGTGCGACTTCTTCTTGAGTCGGAGTGCGGCCGAGTTCATCGTTAAGTCGCGCCGTCGCTCGTCGCCATTTGCTTAGCAACTCAACCATATAAGCCGGAATGCGAATCGTCTTTGCGCTGTTGATCAACGCTCGCTTGATCGACTGCTTAATCCAATAGCTGGCATAGGTGCTAAAGCGAGTACCGACTTTGGGATCAAAGCCTTCGACGGCGCGAAGCAAACCGAGGTTGCCTTCCTCAATCAAGTCTTGAAGACCAAGGCCTTTGCCAGTGTATCCGCGAGCGATGTTGACGACCAAACGAAGGTTGGCACGCACCATGCGATCACGTGCATAAACGTCGCCCTGAGCAATCTTGCTAGCCAGTTCCAACTCGTCCGCGGCGCTCAAGAGAGCCGTTTCATTGATTTCGCGAAGATAGGTTTCCAGAGGCGACTGCGCGGCCGCGGATTTCGCCCGAGGCGTTTTGCGACGTTCTACAAAGGTATCGCTATCGGGATCATTGTTGGGAACGGTCATCATCGATGACTCGTCCATGATTGCAAAGTCAGTGTCCGACATGGATAGGTCTCGGCTAGCGATGGGAGGGGAAGTCGATGCAATCCGAGAACGAAGGTAAACGCATCGCTAATGGTGATAGCCCAAGCCATGGGAGGTGGCCTGGTGCGGAGCAACGCGAGAATTTGGGAGTTTCGTCGTCGGACAGCGAGAGGGCATTGAGCCCAACAACATGAGCATCGGCTGAGAAGCTAGCATCCCAATAGACACTGCCGAAAGTATTGAAGTGTGCGCTTTATACTGACTTTGACGGCCAACGAATCAACCGTTCTCAACATGGATGACCGACATAGGCCTGTTTTCACGCCATTAATGATGCCTGCGGAAGGGCGGAAGCAAACCAGAATCGCGGTCTTACCGGATGTACCGCGTTGGTCACGGTCAGGGTAAACATCCCCGTCGCCGACAATTTATCGATCACGAACTTTCGAGTGAGTGAACTTTGGGGTTTCCCGTGAGGCCGCACGCTAGAGTGCGGGATCTCCTGTTGCGCGGTTCTGGTGAACGTCACGATTCTCCTACCACAAAAATGCAGACTCAATATCCAGTTTCTGATCGAGAGATTTTTAGGGATCTCGTCGCATTCCGCCTTCATAGCTGCTGAGACGATCGGCGAAGTATTGTCGCCAACGACTTTGATCGTATCCAAAATCTGCATCGGGTTCGAGCTGACGCAATAAAGCAAGCACAGGTGGGTTATTGACCGCCGTCACGACGACCTGAGCCTTTCCTCCGGTGGACATTCCACCTGATCCATCTCCCCCGAATCCGACATTCATGCCCTGTCCCGGCGGAATCTCGCGTTTGTGCTGCGTGACAATCGCGTCGACGAGTGACAGGGCAATTTCCGGCTCCGGAAAGTAGGTCAAAGCGATCGCGGCTCGGCGAACGAGACCGTTGTCATTCGACTTGAGCATGGGTGCATAATTCGCAATCGCGGTCGATGGAGAAAGCTTCTGAAGTGATTGAAGCGATTTTTCTCGCACGACCGAATCCGCATCATCGATGCCCGTGCGGACTAAAGCCTCTAGCGCTGGACGATTACCGAACGACGTCAGCCGTTCCACCCAAAAAATCCTCAAACTCTGCGGCTGCTTCCCGCCCGATTCCGTCAGCTCTTTTGCCATCGCATAAGCCGCAGTCGGATCATCGATTGCGACTAGCTTGGCCGTTGCCTCGGCCCCTTTTTCCCCGCCTCTCATCCACGCGGTGCGAAGGCGGGCGATTTCTCGATTCCAAAATTTGACATCTGTATTGACTTCGCTCTGCGCGTCCAATAAAGCGACTTCCTCTGGCAAACGATACTTGCCCGCGACGGATATCATGCCACGCTCTTTCTGCAGCTGGGAATGACGAATCCACTTCCCTTCATGAAAGACGTATTCGAGAGCGGCGCGGGCCTTGGAATGATCTGGATCGATGGCAACCGCTTGTTGAAGGTGAAACTTGTGCTGCGGCAAAAGCTGGTTTTTTTTACACCATATGGCAAGTTCATACTGCCGTTCCGCGTCATCAATCGACCCTGCAGAAAGCTTTCGATACTCAGATAAGTGCTCGGATTCGGCGACCCTCGCAATCTGAGCCTCCGGAATGGCGACTCGGACCTTCGGGGCAACGTCGACAATGGCGTAGGGAGCTCGTTCCTGTTCAATTCTTTGGACGATACCATCAACCTGACCACCGCCCCGCAGTTCGACCACGTCAGCCTGTGAATTCAATGCGGAACTTGCAAAAATGAAGGCAATGGTAAGTCGTATCAACGCCATCATGAAATCTCCGTAAGAATCGCATTCCCCATATTGATTCTAACCCGTGATTCGCTCGCTCGCGAATGCTTTCGCTGCAGTTTGGTCACTTTTTAAACGCAAGAAATTGATTGGGTGGGAGTGAAAGACTCTCAAGCTGAGCTATCCGATTACCGCTGTAAGTGCGACCAAGCTTATCGGCTGATGCAATCCTGAATACACCGTCAAACCCGATCATTCAACAAGGCTTTAATGTTGAAAAGTTCGCGAGGGCGGGCTATCGATTAACTCGCTCAGCGTCCCAACGGGGCGGTTGTCGAGAATCTTTGAAGCTTCCCTTGCCAAAGTTCGATGATGTCTCCTTATCGCTTGAGGTGGAAGGCAACGTCCGTTCCCCACCTACGATCAGTGATTTCAACCAAGCCAAGTTTTGTGCGAACTCCCCTCGCGATTCCTCAAGAGAAGCAATCGAATACTTCGCCGATAGATAGGTCCCCACGAGTAATGCAATCGACATTAACGCTCCTATCGCACCTGAAATAAGTAGCGAATTAACCAGCGACCAATCCCAAGAAGAATGAAGGAACCAAGCTAACGCCGCCAGCAGAACGGTCGTCACAGAAATTGCTGTCGCGATGGCCAAGGATAAAAAAACGGCAGCCATAAACCCCGTTTTGCAAGCTTTTTTGCCATCAACCGCAAGAAGTTCCAGTTGCAGCTCACAGAGGTCAGCGATATCACCGATCAAGCGATTAAATCCAGTTCGTTCCGCCATCTTTTTCTGCTTTCTACTGTCGACCGATTCGCTTGATGAGGAGGCCAAACGTTAGGCCCATTGCAATCGCTGCCATCACATAGGGAACAGGATGTTTGGCAATTGCTTTTCCAAGTTGCTGTTGAATTTTTTCAAGAGAGATTCCAAAGTTCTGATTGGTATCAATTTCCCGCAGAATCTCTTCCGCATGAGCGACTGTATCTCCGCGATAGTCGAGCGATTGTTCGATGGGTGCAATCATTGCGACTCTTTCAAAGCGATTGGATAGGGAAACCGGTTGTCTAACAAACGAAGGGACGGAAAATGAAAAAGAACCCTTCTATCAATGCATTGACTCATGTTTTCGAGCCATACGGTCCATGTCCGTATTCGGATAACGCTCGTGATGAAAGCTTGACGTGATCTTGTTCGTGACATAACTCGACAACGCTCGGAACGCGAGGCCCGCCACCACGCTCCCCACACCCGCTAAATAGGATTTTTTTACCGCAGGATCCCCGACGGCGTCTTTCTGATTTGCGACGTGCAGTTTTCCTTCAACGGCAGGCACCGGCGAAGGTTTTCTCGGTACGAGCCAATAAGCTAGACCCGCAACGGTTGGCAATACAAATAGTGGATAGCTTTTTACATAGAACTTCCAATCTGAAAGATTACTCACTTCATTCTTAGCAGCCTTGACGCTCGCCGGTAACGAAATTCTTATCTGCTGCATTCGCGAGCAAATTTCTTTTGCTCGATCCCTTTCGTTTGCAATCACCGACATCGCCATTCTCCCGATATTTAAGTAAATCCTGCAGCATTAACGATTGGTTGGGTAAAACCTTTCTGGAGACTCGGGCATTTCACCCAGTCCTGGTAAGCCGTATTTCAGTTTGATCCAAACAATACGTTCGAATGGTCGATTTTTGCGCATTCCAAACGCGACGTTGCCGTGCCAGAAAAAGCAAGGGTCACTTGCCTTTGCTGACGCAATTCAAAAGACCTTCTCAGGCATCAACGGCGACGCCCCATGAAGAATAAGGCACCTGCAATGAGACCCGCACCGAAGGCAATTGCGATCGCTTCGCCAGGTCGCCTCCGTACGTTTTCAACCACCTGCCGCGATAAATCACGCGTCGCATCCGAATAGCGATCATAGTTCTCCTTCGCATAGTCACTTGCGTCGCCGATGTAACGCTGCGCAGCGTCGCTCATGCGGTTCGACAGCGCTTCGCCTTCGCCAAGGATGTCACCGAGAAGCTTCTCGATCTCACTTCGTGTTGCTCCGGTTTTTCTCTGTACCACTCCAATTAATTCATTGGTGGAGCCACGAAAATGCTGCAGATCATCGTCGGTCAATTGTGACCAATGCTCCTGAAGCCGACCCTTCACCTCATTCCAATGCCCCTTCATTTCCTCACGCGTGACCATTCTTAACTCCTTCGATCCAAGTGTGCTTTGATTGTGCCCAACTGGTAAGTTTTGGCACCCCGTGATGAACGCGGCAAACAATGGACAGCATCTGCCATGCCAAAGTCTCAATCGTGTCTGATTTGTGAGTGTTCCTCGACGAATCGAAATGAAGGTGTATGCTCATCCGCCATCGCGAGCGCAAAAGTCGCAGATAGAATGTGAGTATCCACGCTTTAGATCTAACCTCATGGGAGGGTGCTTTAAGCTTGTGTGCTCCGGAGGGGGTCACACATTTGCAAAGTTTTTATTCGTTCGCAAATCGACTGGAGCAAAACGCCAGCACAAAGCCAACTTGAATATCGCTTAAAGAAAATTTTGGCTGGAAAGCCAGCGATCAAGCATACACCGCCCAGAGAATCGCCATTGCGGCAATCGCCAATCCCAGGATTAACATATAGGACAACCCAACCATTATAAACGGAGCCGCTGGCTCGATATCTCCAAGCGGTTTGTCTTGGGAGTGAAGTGACTTTTCTACTTTTTCAGTTATCGTTTCAGTCGTCGTCATTGCCGTGTGCCTTGCCCAGGGGTTTTTGAATATTTAAAATGCCCACGCCAGGTCATGGTCACATCCGTGGCCAATCTCCGGAGCGATTGCAGTAGCTCATTCCGTGGACAATACCAATCCTTGATTACGCATTGCTTGTGCCAACCAGTGTCGCTGGATGACATGATTGGAAGACGAATTGCTTCTGTCTCCCGTTTGACGAAGATCGGAAGCAGTCGCCTCACTAATGCCTTTAATTTCGACGCTGATCTTTGATTTGAAAGCGGACAGGGGCGTTCAAAACGAAAGCGGTGGCGATGAGGTCGTGGGATTGATGAGGTTGGCATCTTTTTCGCACCCGACTCGCGGTGCGCCGCTCTTTTGCGTTCCGGTGGCCTCCACGCCATTGTTAATGGGGCCGCAATTGAGCACCTTCTTTCACGCTTGCCTATTTTACTTCTAATGATGATTTGAGTCATAAGCTGAGGGCGGCTGGTAAATATTGCTCGGAAAATAAGTGAGTTTTTCGCTCCTAGGCTGTAAACCTGCTCCGCTTAGCCAACATTTAAATTAAAACCCATATTGCATTGACCACGGGTCGAAGCAGCATTAGCATCCGACCCCACCCTTGGGCCAGAGATTCACAGCCCATCTGCGAACGTCGCGTCTCCAAATTCTTTCGCGGAGCGAAGGACGGCAATAAAAAACGCACGATGCTTAGTGTTCAATTTTGGGATGGTCCGAACACGTTTGAGCAGATTACTGGCGCTTCCGTGACGGGTTCGCGTCCGGTCTGGATCACGGCTCGAGGGGGGGCGGAATATAGAATCTGGGATTCATCGACACACGGCGGCGGAAGCCACGCCTTATTTCATGGTTCCGACTCCGCTGCCGCATCGTTGACTTCGTCTGGCATCTATTTACCGCGGTTGCCTTGTCTCGTTCGGCCGTGAAACACGGATATGGCAAGCTTGGTTCGGAATGAGAGGAATTTAAAATAGGGCTCTTCCGCAGAATCTGTGGGTACAAACCCGCTCAAAACCGAGTTTGCATCAGCAAATGACGGCATTTTTGAGCGAAAACATCAAGGTTGGAAGTCACTTTCAGCTTAGAGATGGATTTTTCAGGCATGAACTCCTGCGTCCAATGGGCGTTTGAAAGGCAAT
>Ga0105052_10004483_pt1 | contig 15366 bp, 16 predicted proteins | sample FRY03_FD_78094 | JGI IMG/M metagenome (GOLD analysis project Ga0105052, IMG submission 78094) | Freshwater microbial communities from Lake Fryxell liftoff mats and glacier meltwater in Antarctica - FRY-03 | ecosystem: Environmental > Aquatic > Freshwater > Ice > Glacier meltwater ... | reverse complement strand
CTTGTAAAAAGCGTTCCTTATAAGGAACGCTGAATTCAAATCTCAGGTTTTAGACATTTCTTGGTTGGCAGATAGTTGCTTTATTGAGGGACTCCTATTTCAATGGCACTTCTCGCAGATGTTCTTTCGGTTGTGCTCCAACCTTTCTGCCCTCGCTTTCTGTAATTGTTGTTGTCTTTCTTCGGTATTGATGATTATTCTTCTAAGAGCCTCAATGGGAACAAGTCCACCGATGGCATTGTGAGGTCTTACATGGTTAATGTCGTTGATGGAGAAGTCAATAGCATCAGGTAGGTGCTTCGGGTTGTCAATTCCCATTGGCCTTAGGTAGCTATTCTTTAACAGGTGATTTACAGATTATACCATCGAGTTTGAGAAATCAATTTCTTTCTGGGCAATGAGTTTATGAATAGTTCCTCCCGAACTTTCTATCAGTGTTTCTCCGCTCGGGCGCGTTTGCAACCCGTCCGCAAACCATACCAGCCATTAACCTAAACCACAATAGCACTATGGCCACGCGATGCAATCGCGCGGCAGCAACCCACGGATAGCACTATTTCACTAACTTGTTTTCATGTCGGAGAAATACAAGGTAAAAGACCACGAAAGCGCCTATTTCATGACACTGACCGTTGTAGGTTGGGTTGATGTGTTCACACGCAACAACCATCGGATGGCCGTGGTCGAAGCCTTACGTTATTGTCAAGAGAACAAAGGATTGGAACTGTTTGCATGGTGCTTGATGAGCAACCATTTGCACCTGATAGCACGGGCAAAGGAAGGCTTTACACTTCCCGAGATCATTCGCGATCTGAAGAAGCATACTGCCAAGCAGATTATTGGGCAAATGATGAACGAACCCGAAAGCCGAAGAGAATGGATTCCTATTATTTCTTCCCCGTCCTGTTCTGATTGCTCCACGTTCGGCCAATGCTCACACCAGCGTGCGGCAGGAAATAAGGCTTGTCGTCAAAGACATCCAAACCAATAATTGGGGTGAAGGTTACTCTGAGAAAGAAAGACTCTCCATACTCATTTGGCTTGGCATGAAAACGCCATCCTAAGGATGGTGCGAGGAATATTCTTGTGGGCGGATTGGTGAGATAGAAGCCTTCGCCAAAGCCGACACCCGGACTAAAATCCATTCGGAACAACGCTGCCAATCCAACTTCAGCTCTGTGCTTCTTTTGTCCGAATGTGAAGTTTGCCCCAACAGGGAAATGAAGTAACGTATTCGCTCTACCGAAGGGGATGTATTCAATTCCCGCTCTCCCAAACATGGCGAATTTACTTTTGGAAAACAGAAGGCGTTCGTAATTGACGGTATAGAAGTAGCCTGTTCCGCCAACCTCAAGATAAAGGATGTGATTATTGGTGCCTTTTGCAGCCCCAACGGCAAGATTTTGCGCAACCGAATAGGTTGAGAAGAAGCAGAACGCAAGAATTATTGGCACAAGACGAAGCACGCTAACTGGCAGCAGCCTTCTCACTGATTCCCACAAGTTTGATGGCCGATTCAACAATATCATCTTTGTAATATCCGCATTCTAAGTGCAACTCTTTTTGAGACCCATGATCTACAAATCGGTCAGGAATTCCTAACCGTTGCACTTGGGCAAAGTAACCATTATCCGACATGAATTCAATGATGGCACTTCCGAAACCTCCAGTGAGACAACCATCCTCAATCGTTATCACCTTGGTGAATTTCTTGAAAATGGTATGCAGCATTTGCTCATCCAATGGCTTGGCAAAACGCATATCGTAATGCGCTGCCGAAATTCCTTTGGCATCAAGCTCTTTGGTGGCATCAACGGCATAGTTCCCAACGTGTCCAAGGCTGAGGATGGCTACATCATCGCCATCGCTTACCTTGCGGCCTTTGCCAATTTCTATTTCGGTGAATGGTGTTCGCCATTCTTGCATTACGCCATTACCACGTGGATAACGGATAGACCACACGCCTTTATCTTTCAACTGAGCGGTGTACATCATATTCCGTAGTTCCTCCTCATTCATAGGAGAAGCAACTTTGATGTTTGGAATGCAACGCATAAAAGCAATATCGTAAGCTCCATGATGCGTGGCGCCATCGGCACCAACCAGTCCGCCTCTATCAAGACAGAAAACCACGTTTAGGTTTTGCAAGGCCACATCATGAATTACCTGATCGTAAGCACGCTGCATGAAAGATGAATAGATATTGCAGAAGGGAACCAAGCCTTGGGTGGCCATTCCGGCTGAGAACGTGACGGCATGTTGCTCTGCAATACCAACATCAAAAGCTCTTTTTGGCATGGCTTTCATCATAATATTGAGTGAGCAGCCTGATGGCATGGCGGGAGTAACTCCCACAACTTTATCATTCTGTTCGGCCAATTCAACCATGGTATGTCCAAAAACATCTTGATACTTAGCTGGTTCGGGTTCGGTAGGTTTCAGAACCTTAATTTCTCCTGTGTCTTTATTGAAAAGACCCGGTGCGTGCCATTTGGTGGAGTCTCCGTCTTCGGCTGGGCCAAAGCCTTTTCCTTTCACCGTAAGGCAATGCAGAATTTTAGGTCCTGGAATGTCTTTAAGGTCGTTCATCACCTTTACCATGTGATTCACGTCATGGCCATCAATAGGTCCAAAATAGCGGAAGTTCAACGACTCGAAAAGATTGCTCTGTTTCAGTAGTGTTCCTTTTATCCCACTTTCAATTTTTGAAGCAATTTCCTGTGCGTTAGGACCGAATTTGCTCACCATGCCAAGCAAATTCCAAACCTCATCCCTCATCTTATTGTAGGTAGGAGAAGTGGTAATGTCTGTTAGATATTCTTTGAGTGCGCCCACATTCGGGTCGATGCTCATGCAGTTATCGTTGAGCACCACGAGCAGATTGGTGTTTTCTACCCCAGCATGATTCAATCCTTCAAAGGCGATGCCTCCCGTCATGGCACCATCACCAATAACCGCAATGTGCTGCCTTTTCTTATCTCCTTTATGGCGCGAGCCAACAGCCATTCCTAGCGCAGCTGAAATGGAGGTGCTAGAATGACCAACACCGAAAGTATCGTATTCACTTTCCTTGCGCTTAGGAAATCCGCTCAACCCTTTGTATTTCCTATTTGTGTGGAAAATTTCCCTGCGGCCCGTGATAATCTTATGTCCGTAGGCCTGATGTCCCACATCCCACACCAACTGATCGTTAGGTGTATTAAAAACGTAGTGGATGGCCGCTGTCATTTCAACCACTCCAAGGCTGGCGCCAAAGTGACCTCCATTCACAGAAACCACATCAATAATGTATTGGCGAAGCTCGTTGCAGAACTGCTCAAGCTGTTCTTCTTTCAGCTTTCTGAGGTCGGCAGGAACATTGACTTTCGCCAACAGCTCACCTGGAACGTATTTTTTATCCTCCATCAAGAAAATTATCAAGACAAGCGGCAAAGATAGCCAATTAGACAAAGTCGGATTGCCAACTTACAACAACAGGTGTTAACGTGGTTTTGTTTGGTGCGATTAAATCTAGCTGACAGCGATAACCGCAATGTAAAGTTTGGCTGCTCCAGCTTCTAGAAGGCGATTACCAGCAGCTTCCAAGGTTGCTCCAGTGGTAATTACATCATCAACCAAAAGCACATTCTTACCTCGAATTGCACTCAAATCGCTTACACGGAATACTTCTTCCACATTTCCAGACCGATCATATCTTGACTTTCTGGTCTGGCTGTCGGTTGCCACCACTCTTTTCATAGCACGTTTCCGTACTGGAACATCATAAATTTCGCTTATTCCCTCGGCAAAATAATCGCTCTGGTTGTACCCGCGCCTTAGTTGCTTGGATGGATGAAGCGGAATAGGAATAATAACATCCACATCCGGGAACCACTTCTTTTCCTTTAGAATGATGGCAAACCGTTTACCAAGTTCGAGACCAATTCCTGTCTTACTCTTATATTTAAAACGGTGCATGAGGTGCTGCACAATAGAATCTTTCCCAAAATGAAGGAAGCCGCAAGCCGCATCGACCTTTAATTTACCCCAAAAAAGCTGTTCTGTAGGATTTACTTCGTAATCCCAATAGTATGTTTTGGCAAGACGATGAATGCAGTTTATACACAGATTCTGTTCGTGTTTCATGAGGTGAGAATCGCATCCACCACAGATTCTCGGATATAATAAACCTGTCACATCGTTTACAATAGAAATCACCTTGAAAGATATATGTTGCAAAGCCTCAAACCCTTGTTACCATTGAGTTTGAAGTTACTCTAATTTTATACTTTTGCCAGCCGACCACTCAATCTAAATATCCTAAACCATCAACCAATTATGGAAGAAAAAGAAAAAGCGCAGAGCAACAGAGTATTTCTCATACTTGCGGTCATTCTACTTGTGCTATCTGGCATACTCGGATGGCAACTGTTTGAACAGAAAGCTGCTAACGATCAACTTGCTGCTGAAAAGCAACAATTGACCGTAGAAAAAAATGAATTAGCCACCGAGCTTGACGAACTACTTGACAAATACAAAGGTTTGGAAGAAGAGAACGGACAGCTTTCTGAGGAAATGGAAGCCCAGCGTCAGGAAATTCTTGCACTGAAAGCCGATGTGGAGAAATACAAAGGTGATGCTGGAAAATTGGCGTGGTACAGAAGCCAGTTGAAGGCCATGAACGATAAGTATACTACCATGGAGGCGAAATTTGACAGCCTCGCTACCGTGCACGGCACGCTTCAGGGAGAGTACGGAAACTTGGAAGGAGAGTACACCAAACAGACCGGACTGAACCAAGAGCTTACAAGTGAGAATATGAACTTGGCCAATAAAGTGGCCATGGGTTCTGTGCTTACTGCATACAAAATCACTGTTGAAGGTGTAAGAGGCAAAAAGGAAAAGGTGGACAACAAGGCTAACAAAATTGAAAAGCTTCGTACCTGTTTCACCCTTAGCGAGAACCCAATTGCTAAGGCTGGGGCCAAGAACATTTATGTGCGAATTGTTGGTCCAGACGGAAAGGTTTTGACCAAAGGACGTGGCGAAGAGTTTGAATTTGAAGGTGGTTCTATGACCTACACCATGTCTAAGGAGGTGCAGTATACCAACAAACAGATTGAGGATATTTGCATGTACTACCCTGCTCCAACAGAGAGTTTCCAGGAAGGAAAGAACACCATTGAGATTTACGTAGACCAGACGCTCATCGGAACTTCTTCGATTGATTTGAGATAAGGGTTCTTCTGGATTAGAAAGCAACAAAAACCCCGATGCGACTCAGTCGCATCGGGGTTTTTGTTTTGTGTCTCGTTCCGAAAAAAGTTAACCCTGCACCGTTACACTATACACCGCCTCATTTACCGCATGGGGGTTGGTGATATTGAGAAACTGACCCACGGTTGACGTTGCGGATGCCCCACCGAGTGTCACCGTCTCTCCCGGTTGAACCGTAGTTCCGCTAGTACACGGATCAGCAACGGTAGCCGTGGTACAAACCACAAAATCTGAAGTTCCGTTATTGCTGACTTCTACCACCGAAGCCGCGTGTAAGTCCGATACCACATTTACCGTACTTCCGGCCAGAACAGTTCCATCCACCGTAACTGAAACTGGTGGGGTAGCTCCACCTCCGGGTGTATCATAAATGATGTAATCGTTGTACTTGGCCTCATTGCGTGTGTACCAATAATCCTTTCCAGAATCAAACAACTCCACAATGATGTGATACAGCACATTTGCCATTTCAACACGTTCCTGCGTGGCCTCGTTGCGTGCGCGAATGGCAGTATCCTGCGCATCAACAGCATCATCAAGCAGTTGCGTTGCCATATCAAGTGCTCCAATCATCGCAGCCGTAAGACCTTTTTGTGCTAATAGCGTAGCATATTTCATGGCCATGCGTTTAACTCTTCTTCCGCAGCGCACCAGCTCGTTATCGGCCAGTTTGTCCATGCCTTTTGTTCCGAAGCGATTGTAGGTGGCAGATCCTTCCTTAAACAACTTTTTCACACGCACCATTACCCCTCTTATCTCCACCTTCAGCGCATCTGCTGCTGCATCCTTCAGCTCTGTGGCCTCCGTGGCATCGCCCAATAGTTCCTCATCAGTAGGATAGTCTTTGAGAGCCTGCGTTTTTGCCGCCACATCCGCGCGGTACACAGCAGTAACTCCATAATCTGCCAACTCCGTGGCATCGCGTTCCATCAATTCATCGGCCTTGTCGCCCAGCTGCTCCAGTCCGGCATACGAGAATTTGAAATCTTTTTTCGGCTCTTTCTTTTTCATGACGTTATTTTTTTTTGGGTTTTATTAGATAACATCACCTCGATGGTGCTTATTGTGTGACACGTAAAATTTTTCGGTCTTCTTTAACATTTCTTGGCACGCGGCATGCAAAATTCCGTTAGCAGGCCCAGTGGCAGCCTCCGCCAAGCCAGCCGCTCCGTTAGTAAACACTAAGGCACGCTCCGCACATACATTTCCATTGTCTGCACTATCAGCGGTAAGCTCCGCAAGGTCTAGGGCATTGTCCGCAGGGTTGGCGGTAAGCTCCGCGCTGTCTGGGGCAGCGTCCGCAAGGTCTAGGGCAGCGTCCGCAGAGGCTAGGGCAGTCACTTTTGTGCTGCGGAGTGGCGTTTTGAAGCAACCAGAGGATGAAATGGTAAAAAGGAGCGGACTGCCAATGGAGCGGAGTGTCCAGCGGTCGTTTATAGGTTTGAGCAGTAGTTGGCGGTGAGCTCTTTACCTATGGCTTAGTAAGCGATTGGCTGTAGGGTGGTTCGTTCTTCAGCAGTTCCGACAATTGTTCTAGACTCAATGTATAAAACTGCTGCTGCGTAATGCCCCACTCGTGGCAGATTGCCTCAAGGGTATCTACCTTAAGCGGAATATCGCCATTTTCTAAGCGGCCATAATGTCGCTGACTCAATCCAAGGCGTTCACCCAATGCCTCCTGCGACCAGCCAAGCAACCGCCTGACCAGATAAAGTTTCTGTTTCGTTTCTATTCCAATTTCCTGATTTAGACATCCTACGTCTGATTTAGACATCAGGTGTCTGATTTAGACATCTGATGACTTGGTTTCACATCGAAAGTATCACAAATTTGGATGCGCAACAAGATGCTAGGAAAAATCAACCAAAAAAAATGACCTAACAGTAATACTTTGTCCAAAACCGAAACCTTCACTACAAAACCTGATGCCATGAAAACACGCTCCCCTTATCTGTTCCTGCCACTGTTCCTGTTTCTCTTCTCTCCGTTCGGGAATTGCTGGCTCTTTGCACAAACCAACCCTTCCGTGCTCAACCTTCCTGTTTCTGAAGATTTTGGTACGGCAACATTTACCGCACTACCAAGTGGCTTTGCCGCTTGGACGGTGAACAGTTCTCCCGTGGGTAATCAAACCAATGCAGAGAATAGCACCGCCAGTGCTGATGCCAGTATCAGTGCCCGCACCACCTCCACCTCTACGGGTGGTTGTTTCGGATATGCCACAGCGGGTAATGGCCGTTTTTATGTGCAGACAAGCAGCAACAGTACCAATGGAAGCAATCAGCTTGTGGCAAGCATAAGCACCGAGGGTCTTGGAGATATTGATGTGTCTTATGATGTGGAAATGATTCGCGCACAACCACGTCCTATTGGAGTGGTACTACAATACAGGGTAGGCACATCGGGCGGTTGGACTACCGTGGGCGATACAGTTTATGAGCATAGCAGTGCTAACCGCACTGACGGGGATGTAGACCAGTTTGCAGACCTGAGACTGCCATCTGCGGCAAACAATCAGGCAATAGTTCAGGTAAGATGGGCTGTATGGCGCAGCACTTCTGCCGGAAATAGCTGTGGCATTGCCATCGACAACATTTCTATTTCAGGACAGGCGGTAGAACTACGGTATTTCCGCACCGCGCAAAGCGGTGCATGGGGCAATACAGCCACTTGGGAAGTTTCTACCGACAGCAGCAGTTGGAATCCCGCACCGGCAGCGCCAAGTTATCTCGACCATACCATATATATAAGGATGTCGCATACGGTTACCCTCTCTGCTTCGGACACCATTGACCAAGTGGTGGTTGAAGGTAGCCTTGTGTTCAGCACTACGGCAAGCGGTACTCCGATAATCCATAACGGACACGGAACAGACCTGATTGTTAATGGCACATTTGAGGATCAAGGTCCCACCTCCATCAACTGGGAAACGGGATCAACCTGGGCAATGGGTGCATCGGCAACGCTTTTGCGCACCCGCAGCACATCAAGCAACAACTGGCGCGACCATTATAAGGGAGGTATTAATCAGATTCCGGCCACGGGACACTGGGTCGTACGTAAAGTGGGCTCAGACAGTCCCACCCTTAGCACCACAGACGGAATGCACTACCCCAATCTTACATTGGAGAACTATTCGGGCAGCTTATGGGAAACGGGCTTTCAATCGTCCTTCACGGGTTTTCTCACTAGCCCTGTTATTAAAGGAAACCTGAATGTGGGTGGACCTAACGATGATGGCGTATCCTTCCTCAACAGCAATACCCACCCCAATCCTGTGCTTGTAAAAGGAAACCTGAAGGTAAAGGACGAAAGCACGCTACGAAACCACGGACGCGGGTTTGAGATTTGGGGAGATGCCACCTTTGAAGGCAGCTATGATGCTGATACGGGTTTGGCAATGATTGTGCTGAGCGGTGTTGCAGACCAGCAGGTCTTCTCGCTTAGCACGCTTCAAGTGGCGGGCATCCGCGTAAGCAAGGCTTCAGGTAAAGTAAAGCTTTCTGCCAATGTGGTTGTGAGTGATACCTTGGCGTTGGAGAACGGCATTGTGGTGGCATCTGCTGGTTCTACCATTAGGCTTGATGTGGCCGAAGGACTGTATCTTTATAGAATCATGGTCAATGGAAACCCCAATGGATAGGAAAGGTCTCGGTAGTCCAATACTGATTGCGGTACTGGTTCTGTTGTGCCTGACATGTCAGGCACAACAGAACCTTGTTGCAAATTCTTCTTTTGAAGATTACACTAGTTGTCCGTCTGGCACAGGGCAAATTTACCTTGCCGATGGTTGGAAAAACGTTCGAGGGTCTGTCGACTTTTTTAACATTTGCGGCTCAACTAACTTTGGGATACCTAATAACTATGGGGGTCATCAGGAACCTGTTGATGGAAGAGGGTATGGTGGGTTAGCGACTTGGGCTTCGGAGTTTTCCAATGGGAGGGAATATCTCGGAACTCAACTTCCAGAACCTTTGGTACCAGAATTGAAATATGTTGTGTCGATTAAACTCAATTTGGCGGACACTGTTCAGTTTGCTGTAAGGAATTTTGGGTTGGTATTTACTCAGGAACAACCTGTCAATGATCTGAATCTTCTACTTGGACTTCAGTCTCAGGTTTCCTATACAGAGGCCTCCTTTCTAGATGATTCAGCGGGTTGGATGAATGTTGAAGGAAGCTTCATTGCCTCAGGTGGAGAACAGTTTCTCACCTTGGGCAATTTTGAAGCTGACGCAGATACCGATACTTTGAGGGTTAGGCATGATGGTTTACCCATCTCATATTACTATGTGGATGATGTGGTTGTGATGTTGGATACCAGTTATCATGTTGGTGTTGATGAAGAATTAGGAATGAGCAGGGGAGGATTGACGGTCTATCCGAACCCTGCAACGGATGCGCTCACAGTAGAAACACTAGGAAGGGATTTGGCCTTTGAGCTTTTGGATGTGCCGGGCAAAGTAGTATTACAGCAGACCATGCAAGCAGCAAGGCAAAACATTGATGTTTCTCAGTTGCCCACAGGGGTGTATGTGGCGGTGCTTCGGCAGAAGGGCGTGGCGGTGGCACGGAGGAAGGTGGTTATTCAAAGATGAGTGTGGCAGGCAAACTTGCGGCCGACATCAATGCCGTTTCACCCCTGGACACCATGGCCTCGCTGTGGCAGGAGGTGCTTTCACTGGCCTTTAGCAAATGGGCAGATGACGACAGCACCACGGTACTTTCTGCCTCGGACAGCAGTCGGCTATGGTTGATAGGCGCACTTTGCCCATATATTGATGGACCAGCGGTTTACAGCGCAAGAACAATGCTCTTCTCTCTTGATTCAGCTTATTTTTCCTTGGGTCACGAATGTGAGTTTCCTGCTTACGATGATCCGAGTGGCAAACGGGAAAGCCCTGATAACGAATCTGACCTTGAATCCGAAGATGAGTTGACTGTCCATTTATATCCGAACCCCACTAAAGGTCTGATTACGGTTCAGTTCAGTAAGGAATTTGAAGGAAAATACACGCTACATGTCGTGGGCTTGGATGGAAGGGTCTTATCAATCATTGCACTGACCAATACCACGAATAGTATAGACCTTCAATCACTTTCATCTGGTCTATACTTCATAGAGATTGAGGACGGATTGAAATCACCTGTATTTAACGGTAAGGTTATTCTGTTGGATTAGATGCTACGCCTATCATCATATGGCCTTGTTGTGTTTCTGATTTTGGAAATTAGTGATGATGCCTATTCACAGGCGAACCTGATTCCGAACTGGAGCTTTGAGATTGTCGAGCCGAACATGAATGGTGACACGATTTGTCCTGGAGGAAGTGGGCAAATTGGAATTGCCGCATTTTGGAGTTCCGCGGAGGGTGGTGTAGACTATTACAATGCCTGTAGTAATGAAATGTCTCCGAATTTCGGGGTTCCATCCAATCGTGTGGGCTGGCAACAGGCGTATGAAGGTGAGGCATATGCGGCCTTTGGTTTCTATTCTTCGTTTTACCCAGATTTAAGGGAATACCTATGGGTTGAACTTCCAGATCCGTTGATCCGCGGAGGCGGTTATTATTTTGAACTGCACGCATCATTAGGTGACAGCCTCAATTACGCTATCAGTGGCATCGGAGCACTTTTTACCGTTGATGATACCCGATACTGGGATGATGAGGACTTTTTTGAAGCTGTTCCACAGGTGGAGAATCCGCAAAGCAACTTGTTGGATGACAAAGAGAATTGGGTGAAAACAAGTGGTCAGTTCGTTGCAGAAGGAGGTGAAAGGTTCCTGACCATTGGAAGTTTCAGAAGAGACATTGATGAAACCATCGTTCAGGTAAGTAATCATCCAGAGGCCACCTTCAACTGGAATGAAAGTGGATATTACGTTGATGGTATCGGACTCTATATAGACAACAGCATCGGCATATCAGAGAACGAGGCCATAATTACAACACTTTACCCCAACCCAAGCAACGGAGAAGGCATCACTTTAGAATATGCCATGCAGCAGAACGCCACCGCGAAATGGGAGATAACGGATATGGCGGGAAGGACGGTGCATGTGCAGGCTTTGCAAGGCAATGAGGGCAGGGCTACTTTGGTTGTGCGCCTGCCGCAGGGCATTTATATCTCAACAATAATTGCAGATGGTGTGCGCTTGGGCGGCAATAAGCTTGTGGTCTATTGATGTTCGGCCAGAACTTTCGTACTTTGACAGTAAGGTGAAGATATACAACGATACCATGAACATGCATGCTGCCACACCCGGTTGGGCGGGGTTTTACGTTAGCATAATGGATAGCGGCTGGTACGCCTGTAAGAACATTGGTGCATATTTCTCCGCAGAGGAACCATTCAATAATATTGATAGCATTGGTAGCTGCCAGCCACAAGTGCGGTACGAAGGCGATTTCATTACCGATAAGGAAGAGTGGACACGTATATCAGGCAGTTTTGTGGCCCCGCCCGCGCAAGTGTTAAGCGTAGCGTAACTTGTGCGGACAGGGCAATCGGGTCTAAATTTTCATCAGCTTCTCTCCCAATGTATCTGACCATCCTGCCTTGTAGAGGGTGGGGAGATAATCAGGTTTTGGAGCCAGCATTTTTTTTTCAAACCATTTTCATCTGATTCAGTGCTGTTGTATCAAATAATAAGGTATAAAGAATAATTTAGCTGTACCAAGGTTATAAACCGCGATACCAAGAAAGTAAAAAGCCCACTGCACAACCTATGTATAAGGTTCGTATTCCATATATTTCTTGTGCTTCATCTAAGGTTCGTCATCCTTGTATTCAAAAACTAATTAGTTGATAATAAGGTATTTATATATTAATACGCAATGGCCGATCTTCGCATATTTACGAGTTGGAGAAAATATTCGGACAGTCCGAGGGTACTAAACAACGGGAAACCGAGGGAGATGTACAGGAAGGGGGAAATACAGGAATCGCACCTCCACGAAAAGGCTCATTAACAGACTATACAAAAGTTGTTGGGTCAACAATCGGTAAAATCACTCCTTGAAGATAGGTGCTGTTCAATTCTGACGCAATCATACCTCTAGAAGTTGAAATTGTCAAAGAATTCATAAGAAGTCGTCCGTTCTCAGGCAAACTAATTTTCTCTGTTTTAGTGTCTTGAAAAGCTTTCAAATCTTCCTTTATATGAAATGTGCAAGAAGTAGTTATTTCACAATAAACATTGTCATTTGTTGGAGTGTCAGAAATTTTCAAATTGAAAATTGTCAATACGATATTCTGTTCAAGATAAAACCGTTGTTCAATTTTCATATTGAACTGAAAAACAGTTCCATCAGGTATTGGTTCAATCCTAACTGGAAGATTAATCCCAAGTAATGAAACACCAACCAATCTCACATTGAATGGAATTGGTTTAATTGCTTTTTTCTTAGAAACCGCCATATTCTAATTCTGCTACATGTGTGTACTCCTCTCCGCCTTTATTTCCTTCCGATTCAGATTGCGCTGACACATAAACATTCCACTGTAAATCACCATCGAACTTGTAAGTTGAATGCTCTACAGATACTGACTTTTCAGAAGTATTTGTCAATTCAATTTCATCATCTAATAGCCCAAGCTCATCATCTGAGAAATATCTCACTATCTCAATGTCCAAAGCATTCTCAATTTTAGCGATTGTGCGTATTGTGAAATTTTGAGTACCAGCTAGCCATTTAGAAACCTCAGAAGCGTTAACTCCGACCATCTCGGAAACCTCCGTTTTTGACCAACCTTTTTCATTCATACGCTTGCCTAATAGCATAGCAATCTCCATTGCGTGTTTTGCAAACTGTCTACTATCCTTTCTTTGCTTATCTAGACTTTCCATATTGCTATTTATTTTAATGCGTCTGGTACCGTTACAAAAAAATCATTTTTGATTTTTTCATCAGCGCCATAGTACCCATCATTCTTTTCAATTAAGCGATTCATCCGCTTTAATGTTTTAATGGCATCAGATACGCCTTTAATGAGATTTGCTGATTTTGAACATTCTGGAAAACCATCTAAAGATGTTCTGTTATTCGTTTCGTCATGCAACTTAAGGCATCCGCCACCAATCAATAATAAACTATTGCTTATCCTGTATCCATACAATCTCAACCTAATCCCTTTTTCCTCAAGTTCAGGCAGCCCTTTTAGCCCTTCTCTATTAGTCATTGTTCCTTCGGGTCTAAAAAAACGCTCTTGAAACCCAACCCTTGTATTAACCATTAAATCAATACGTTGTTCCAAATCAATTGCATTTTGATTGTAATCACCTCCAATATGAGAGTCTAAAAACAACCTTGTTTCACTATCAAAATATCCATCATCAGAAGGTTTATGTATTGAATACACTCTTCTGCCTGAATTTTCGTCAAAGATACGAACTTCTACCCTCAATTTAACTTATAAGTTAATTTACTCAAATGTCACTTGCTAAATATGCGAAAAACAAAGTTGTATAATCAATTTTTTCGCGCACCTTATCTCCTTTCCCGAAATAGTCTTTCTTTGACAGTCTAACTTCTTGAAATCATGGATACAGTTTGGATAATATTGAAATTCATCGGTGCAAACATTCTACTTGTGATGATCTCATCAACGCTAATAGGCTTTATCATCCGTGGCATTCTACAGACCTTAAAGCTTGTGAAAACAAGATGAGAGCAGGGTCTCATAACCTAAAGGGATGGGCAGTTTCCATCCTTTTTTCATTGACCGCAACATTTGTTTATGCGCAACAACCCATGTTTTCGGAATTCTACGACCATGATCTTGGTGCTGGTGGCTTCCTGAATATACTTGAATTGGAAGACGGATTCTTAGCACAAGGCACGAATTTCAAGAATGGTGTAAGACAAAGCCATACCGTTCGTGTTGACCAAGAAGGGTTGCTGTTGTTTGACCATTCAGTCTTTAACCTGAACGTGGGATTTGAATCTTTTGGAATGATTCGATTAGACAACGGACAGATTGCAAGTGCAGGAAGCTTGTGCGATTATAACGAAGCGGGACCTGGGTACTGTGATTATTACTTTGCACGATTGGACGAGACAGGAGACACGCTTTTCACTAAGGTTTACCAGAGGCAGGACACCTGCGACCTTGTTCTTGATATGGTCCAGACCCGGCCTAACAAGATCATGCTCATAGGTTGGACCTGCAACGACACCACGCAGAACAATACCGAACTTATGTTCATTACCGTTGACACGCTTGGCAATGAGCTGAACCGTGTTGTTTGGGGAGGTGCAGGAACGGATTATGTCAATGCTGGACTTACTATTGATAGTGACGGTCATGTGATCATGGTCGGATATACCAAGAGCTTCCCTTCTCTTAATAGTGGTCGGTCTTGGGTAGTGAAAACAGACAGTATAGGCAATGTGGTTTGGCAGAAGACCTACAACGGAATTGGGGCATCAACGGCCAACGGCATTCGGGCGGCCATGCTTCCGGACGGAAACATCATTATATCAGGAGGAAAGAGCGGGAATGGTTATCTACAGAAAATTGACACGGATGGAAATGAAATTTGGATAAAACAATATGATGTTCCCGGAAGCCAAGGTCTTTGGGGAGTTGTGGGGTTGGAAGACGGCACCATTGTCTCCTGTGGAGTGACAGACGATGGGAATGGAGGCAGTCAGGCTGGCTGGCTCATAAAGACAGATGAATTTGGCGATACGCTTTGGACACGTACCTACGATTCTTCTGACCTCATAGATTATCTCCGCAACATGATCGTACTGCCCAATGGGGACATCGTGATGGTGGGCTTTGGAAGGCCGCAAGGCCAGACCAATCAGGATGGTTGGATAATACGGGTTGACAGTATGGGCTGCCTTGTGGAGAATTGTTTTAGTGTGGGAGTTGAAGAAATGGATGAAACAGGTTGGTTCTCCATTTATCCGAACCCTGCACGCGATTTGGTGAATATTGAAGTTCAAAACCCAATGGTCAGTTTTCAAAGTATTTCGGTAGTTGATATGTTTGGGAGGCAGATGACCACCCCCGACCACTCCTTTTCAGGAGGGGAGCAACTGCGCATTGATGTGAACAGTTGGCCTGATGGTATTTACTTGATAACTGTTACAGATG
>Ga0105052_10004481_pt1 | contig 15368 bp, 14 predicted proteins | sample FRY03_FD_78094 | JGI IMG/M metagenome (GOLD analysis project Ga0105052, IMG submission 78094) | Freshwater microbial communities from Lake Fryxell liftoff mats and glacier meltwater in Antarctica - FRY-03 | ecosystem: Environmental > Aquatic > Freshwater > Ice > Glacier meltwater ... | reverse complement strand
CATCGCCACGGGCAGCGTTGGGTGCGAAATCGCAGACAGGTTTCCTTATTTGGCGCGGGCTGCCATGATAGCTTCAGACACGTTACGCGGAGCTTCCGAGTAATGCTTGAATTCCATCGTGTAGGTTGCACGGCCTTGGCTCATAGAGCGCAAAGTGGTTGAATAGCCAAACATTTCAGACAGCGGCACTTCGGCCTTGATGGCTTTGCCGCCACCCACCATGTCTTCCATGCCTTGCACCATGCCGCGGCGTGAGGCCAAATCGCCCATCACGTTACCGGCGTAGTCTTCAGGCGTTTCAACTTCAACCGCCATCATTGGCTCAAGAATCACCGGGCTGGCCTTGCGGCAGCCTTCCTTGAAGCCAAAAATCGCCGCCATCTTGAAGGCCATTTCGTTCGAGTCCACGTCATGGTACGAGCCGAAATGCAACGTGACTTTCACATCAACCACCGGGTAGCCGGCCAGCACGCCCGAGGTCACTGCCTCGTGAATGCCTTTTTCAACCGCAGGAATGTACTCGCGCGGCACCGTTCCGCCCTTGATGGCGTCAATGAACTCAATGCCTTTGCCTGGCTCGTTCGGCTCGATCTTGAGCACCACGTGGCCGTACTGACCCTTACCACCGGACTGACGCACAAATTTGCCCTCTGCGTCCTCGATGATTTTGCGGATCGTTTCGCGGTAAGCCACTTGCGGCTTACCAACGTTGGCTTCAACACCAAACTCTCGCTTCATGCGGTCAACAATAATTTCAAGGTGCAGCTCGCCCATACCGGCGATCAGGGTCTGACCAGACTCTTCGTCGGTCTTGACACGGAAAGACGGATCTTCTGCAGCCAGACGCTGCAAGGCGATGCCCATTTTTTCCTGGTCAACTTTTGTTTTTGGCTCGACAGCCTGGGTAATCACCGGCTCAGGGAAGACCATGCGCTCCAGCATGATGATGGCATCCGGATCGCACAGGGTTTCGCCCGTGGTCACGTCTTTCAACCCGACACAGGCGGCGATGTCACCAGCGCGGATTTCGCTGACTTCTTCACGGTTGTTGGCGTGCATTTGCACGATACGGCCAATACGCTCTTTCTTGCCCTTGATCGGGTTGAAAACGCTGTCGCCCTTCTTTAGTACGCCGGAATAAACGCGCACAAAGGTCAGCTGACCGACAAACGGGTCGGTCATCAGCTTGAACGCCAACGCCGAGAATTTTTCTTCATCTGCGGCCTTGCGAGTTACCGGCGCTTCGTCGTCGTCCATGCCCTTGACGGGTGGAATGTCGATAGGCGACGGCATGAACTCAATCACGGCATCCAGCATCCGCTGTACACCCTTGTTCTTGAAAGCAGAGCCGCAGTACATCGGCTGGATTTCGCTGGCAATGGTGCGCGTGCGGATACCCAGCTTGATCTCGTCTTCGGTCAGATCACCTTCTTCAAGGTATTTGTTCATGAATTCTTCAGAGGCTTCAGCCGCGGCTTCAACCATCTTCTCGCGCCACTCTTTGGCCAGTTCCACCAGCTCAGCGGGAATGTCGCTGTAGGTGAACAACATTCCTTGCGACGCTTCGTCCCAGATGATGGCTTTCATCTTGATCAGGTCAACCACGCCGGTGAAGTGTTCTTCAGCGCCGATCGGGATCACCATCGGCACAGGGCTGGCTTTCAGGCGCAGCTTCATCTGCTCAACAACTTTGAAGAAGTTGGCACCGGTACGGTCCATTTTGTTGACAAAGGCCAGACGCGGCACTTTGTATTTGTTGGCCTGGCGCCAGACGGTTTCAGACTGGGGTTGCACGCCGCCCACAGCGCAGTAGACCATGCAGGCGCCATCCAGCACGCGCATGGAGCGCTCAACTTCAATCGTGAAGTCAACGTGGCCGGGAGTGTCAATGATGTTGATGCGGTGCTCAGGCAGGGACTTGTCCATGCCTTTCCAGAAGCAGGTGGTGGCCGCAGACGTGATAGTGATGCCGCGCTCTTGCTCTTGCTCCATCCAGTCCATGGTGGCAGCGCCGTCGTGAACTTCACCAATTTTGTGGTTTACACCGGTGTAAAACAGAACGCGTTCGGTGGTGGTGGTTTTACCAGCATCGATATGGGCTGAAATACCGATATTGCGGTAGTTTTCAATGGGGGTTGCGCGGGGCATATTCTTACTCCAAAAATGATTCAATACACTACGACGTTATGCACATGACGGACTCCGTCTGCCTTTCGGCGTAGCGAGCGGGATGCAGTGTGATGCGGACGGAGCACAGAAACCGGAGCGGCCTTCCGGGCCGTGAGGATTTCGAGCACCGCCCAACGAAGCAATGCGCCCGCGCAGTAGCCGATTAGAAGCGGAAGTGGCTGAATGCCTTGTTCGCTTCTGCCATGCGGTGAACTTCATCACGCTTTTTCATGGCGCCGCCACGGCCTTCGGTCGCTTCCATCAGCTCATTGGCCAAACGCAGTGACATGGACTTTTCACCGCGCTTTTTAGCGGCCTCTTTCAACCAGCGCATGGCCAAAGCCATACGGCGGACAGGGCGAACTTCAACCGGCACCTGGTAGTTGGCACCCCCGACGCGGCGGGACTTCACCTCAACCATCGGCTTGATGTTGCCAATAGCCATGTGGAAAGCCTCAAGCGGGTCTTTGCCGGGATTCTTTTTCTCGATAAAGTCAAGTGCGCCATAAATAATGCGCTCGGCGACGGCCTTTTTGCCGCCCTGCATGATCACGTTCATGAATTTGGCGAGATCGACATCACCAAATTTCGGATCTGGAAGAATTTCACGTTTAGGGACTTCGCGACGACGTGGCATTTTTTCACCTCTTTGCTTCAGTTGGCATCAAAAAATTGATGCCGCGAAAACCATTTGGATTTTCACTTACTCGACCTTAGAAACGGGATTGTTTTTTCGGGTCACTTTGCTGATTTTTCTGCGCCATGCAGAAAAGCAGCACCTTGTGTGTTTTTTTGAAAGCTTGTTTTGCTTTTGGAAAAGGATTACTTGACCTTCGGCTTTTTAGCACCGTACTTGGAACGCGACTGCTTGCGGTCTTTCACGCCTTGCAAGTCAAGCGAGCCACGAACGATGTGGTAACGCACACCGGGCAAGTCCTTGACACGACCGCCACGAACCAGCACGACGCTGTGCTCCTGCAGGTTGTGGCCTTCGCCGCCGATGTAGGAAATGATTTCAAACCCGTTGGTCAAACGCACTTTGGCGACTTTACGCAAGGCGGAGTTTGGCTTTTTAGGCGTCGTGGTGTACACACGTGTACAGACACCGCGGCGCTGCGGAGAGTTCTGCATCGCAGGACTCTTCGACTTGATGATCTCGACCTCACGGCCTTGACGCACTAGCTGGTTGATGGTTGGCATTTAAAAACGTCCCTAAAAACGTGGTTTTTACGTAATCTACGTAATGTTTAACGTGAAACTGTTCATTCGGTATCTAACAAAAAACGTGTTGGCCAATTGTCGGATTGGCCGCGAAAACGAATCTTTCTCTGGAATTCCAGAAAAGCCCATGAGTGTAGCAGTTTGACCCCAAAGCTGCAAATTTCACTTTATCCACAGCCGAATCGCATCCCAGGCCCGGCCCAGCACACCCGCTTCCTCAACTGCCTCGAGTGCATAAAGCGGCGCTTCTGCCACCACGGCCGGGTTGTCGCCTGAGGTGATTCTCAAGCTGCCGATAGCCTGGCCCCTGGTAAATGGGGCAACCAATGGCTCGGGGCGGGCGACAACAGTTTTTAGTTTTGCTGCGCTGCCTGCGGGTACGGCCACGACGATCGCATTGGTTTGACCTAATTTCACAGTTGCGCTTTTGCCCTTCCAAACATTCGGGCTGGCCACAACCTGGCCGGCATCGAACAGCTTGACCGCCTCGAACGCGGTGTAGCCCCAGTTGAGAAGTTTTTGCGATTCATTGGCCCGGGCACTGTCGCTGGTTGTGCCCAGCACGATGGCCAGCAGGCGGCGAGGGCCCGGTACGCCCGCTGCGCCCAGGTTAGGGAAGTCGCGTTTGGCGGTGGCAATCATGCAGTAGCCTGCGGCCGCGGTGTGGCCGGTTTTCAGGCCGTCGACGCTGGGGTCGCGAAACAATAGCGTGTTGCGGTTGGTGTCATTGGCGGCGGGTGTGCCGGGGTAGCGGTATTTTTTAATGGCCGAAAAGCCGACGTATTCAGGGAAGTCTCCCATCAAACGCGTCGACAAAATGCTCAGGTCACGGGCGGTGGTGGTGTGGCCCGCTTCAGTCAAGCCTTCCGGGTTTTTGTAGCTGGTGTTTTTCATGCCCAGTGCTTTGGCCTGGTCGTTCATCATTTGCACAAACTTTTCAGCCGTGCCGCCCACGCCTTCGGCCAGCGCCATGGTGGCATCGTTGCCTGATTGCACGATCATGCCTTTGATCAGGTCTTCAACGGGAACAAGCATTTTTGGGTCAATGAACATGCGCGAGCCGGGCATCTTCCAGGCGCGTTCGCTGACAGGAAGGGTTTGCTTCAGATCAATTTTTTTCGACCTTAAAGCGTCGAATACCAGGTACTCGGTCATCAGCTTGGTCAATGACGCGGGCTCAATCGGTGCGTCAATGTCTTTCGCAGCCAGGATCTGATTGGCTGTCACGTCGAGCAGCAGGTACGAGCGGGCGGCCAGCTCTGGGGGCTGGGGGGCCTGGGCAAAAGCAGTGAAGGGAGTGAAAGCGAAGAAAAAGACGGTGGCGACAGTGGCCGACGCAGTCGCGATGGCTTTGGGGAAACTGAACATGAACAAAATCCGGTGACTGAAAAGGTTAAAAAGCGGTAGAAGACAGGTGGCGCACCACCAAGCTTTTAAGCAGCGGCAATTGTCCATGAAAGAAGTGCCCACCGCCGGGCACAACCGTAACCGGAAGTGATTGCGGCCTGGCCCAGTCCATCACCGCACCCAGCTCCACCGTGTCGTCTGCCTCGCCATGTATGACGATGGCCTTAAAGTGCTCGGCAGCAGCAACAGGCGCAGCTGCGCTGCGGCTGACGCTGGTGCCGACCAGTACAAGCTTTTCAATCTGCCTTACAGTATGCAGCCTTTCAAACGCATGGGTGGTGACAAATGCGCCGAATGAAAACCCAGCCAGACAGACTGCGCCTGTCGGCGCCAGTTCAGCGACCACTGCCAGTAAATCGTCCAGCTCGCCTCGGCCTTCGTCATGCAGGCCTTCAGTTCTACCTACCCCGCGAAAATTAAACCGCACGGCCGTCCAGCCGCACTGGGTAAAGGCGCGCGCCAGCGTTTGCACGACTTTGTTGTCCAGCGTGCCGCCAAACAGCGGGTGCGGGTGGGCGATCACGGCAAAGCCTTTGGAGGGCTCTCCGGTTGCAGGCGCATCGATAGCCACTTCAATCGCGCCCACGGCACCCTGAAGCGTTGATTTTTGGGTTTGAGCGTTCACGGATGGTGTTCACTTGTGGTGTTGTATGAAAATCTTGTTTACTATTACATCAGGAGCTGCTTGCACCCGTATTCATTGGGCCAGCGGCTTAAAACATACCCTGAATCGGCTGTTTTCAGGTGGTTTTAGCCAGTTTGGGGTCGTTATTGGGCTCTTTTTTGCGCCTAAAGGCCCAAACCCACCGGTGTCAGCAGCCGCTCAACCACTTTGCCATTTTTCAGGTGCGACTCCACAATCTCGTCGATGTCGTCTGCGTCCACATAGGTGTACCAAACCGCCTCGGGGTAGACCACAGCTACCGGCCCCGCCGCACAACGGTTCATACAGCCGGCCTTGTTCACGCGCACTTTGCCTGGCGCTGCCAACCCGGCCGCCTTGACCTGCGATTTGCAGCGGTCAAAGCCCGCCTGGGCGCGGTTGTTAGCGCAGGCGTCTTTGCCAGCTTCGCGCTCGTTCAGGCAAAAGAAGATGTGGCGCTCGTAATAGTGTTCAGCAGCAGGGGAGGTGGTATCTGGCAAGGTCATGCTTTGATTTTACGTTTTGCTGCTGCTCGCACTTTCACGCCCTGACAACCTAGCCAATAAATACAGTAAAGCGGCATAAGGCCACAGCCAGCCCAGCCACTGGACCAGGCCGTGAAAGCGGATAAACCGCCCCTGCTCCCAGGTTTGCAGGGTTTGTGCAAAATACGCGCTGGCTGGCGCCTGGTTTAGCAGGCTGAGTTGAATGGCCAGCGCCAGCAATGCAAACGCCGCAGCGCCCCGGCGGCCCAGCGGCAGCAGCACCAGTGCCAGGGCTGCCGCCAGCATCAAGCCAGCGCGTACCGGCAAATCAAGCCAGGCCCAGGCATGCTCAGGGCCATAACTGAGCGCCGCCGACAGCGCCGATACGGCGATACCAGCAGCCAGCATCAGCAGCGCAAACACCGCCCGCCGCCACAGCGTACGCAGCACGCCGTAGCCCAACAACAGCGGTATCAGCGCGCCCAGCGCCACACACACCAGCTCGGCCAGCGGCACCAGCGGCTGCAGTTCAATCTCGCGTACCGGCAGCCAGACCAAAAACGGCGTGCCCTCAAGTGCCTCAGCCAATGCCATCTCCAACCGCTCAAAGATCTGCCCCAGCCCCATCGGCACAGCCGCAGGAAACAGTAGCGCGACCGGCCACAGCACCAGCAGCGCCATCGCGCCACGCGCATCGGGCGCGAGCCAGCGTTCGCGCAATCGGCTCCAGCGGCCCAGGGCGCCAAGTTTTTCAAGCGCCCAGGCGACGTACGCACCCACCGTAGCGCCCAGGGTGTTCAGCACCAAATCAACATTCGAAGGAATGCGCGACGGCAGGTAGCTTTGCAGCGTTTCCATGCTTAATGACAGCAGCAACGCAGCACACACCGCCAGCAACACCGCCCACTTCATGTGCCCGCTGCGCAGACCCGCCAGGGTCAGCAAAAAACCCAAAGGCGCGTAGCCCAGCATATTGGTCGCCACGTCAAAGCCGGTCCAGTATTTGGGCAAGGGAGCGGTCAAAAAAACCAGCGGTGAAATGCCCTGGTTACGCCAGCCGGTGAAGGGGTACAGGCTGGCGTAAATGATCAAACAGATCACCGCCAAAGACAATGGCCAGGCAACCGTCTTGAAGCCGGCATCAGGTAGCGAATTGGGGAAATTCACTGTGTAGCCCTGATGTGGCTAAAACGGCTTGACCACCACCAATATCACCGCCGCCACCAGCAGCAGTACCGGAGCTTCGTTAAACCAGCGAAACCAGACATGGCTGCGGGTGTTTTGATGCGCCATAAACTTTTTATAGATGCGGCTGCAGGCATGCTCGTACCCCAGCGCCAGCACCACCACCGCCAGTTTGGCGTGCATCCAGCCGCTGCCTTGCCCAATGCCGTAACCCAGCCACAGCCACAGCCCCAGCAGCACCGCAGGCACCGACAGAATCCGGGTGAAGCGCAGCAGCTTGCCAGCCATCAGCATCAAGCGCTCCCGCTCAGCCACGCTTTCAGGCGGCACCATCGCCAGGTTCACAAAAATACGCGGCAGGTAAAACAGCCCGGCAAACCAGCTGGCAACAAAAATGATGTGGAATGATTTAACCCAGAGCAAGAGCATGGCAGTAGTTTAGTCGCGTGCCTGCACCAGTAGATGCTGGGCTCGTACGTCTCAAGAAATTCAGATTTTCGGGATGAAGTGCAAGGCGCGTGTCGTATCGCCCTTTGGGCTCATACGAGGGTCGCGCAGGGCACCGGAATGTACTTTGGTACATGAGGATCCCGAGCACCGCGCAACGCCGCAATTCGCCCGAAAAATGGATTTATTGAGATGTACAAAAAAAAGGCCCGGAGGCAGAGCCGTCCGGGCGGTAAGCCTTTTTGCTGTTACACGCAAAGGCCCCGCTCAGGGAGGAAAAGCGGGATGCGGCTACTAAAAGTAACTGCACTTATTAATTTTAAACCCTGTTTATGAAAAAAAAGCTAGTGGCTTGCCCCGAGTTTTTCGCATTTCCATCAAAACTTGTCCCAACAACCCAATTAACCGTCACTTAACTGCCACTAAAGTACCAAGCTTTGGCACAATTTGCCGATGACACACTTTGCCCCTTTCCCCGCTGGCCGCCCGCGCCGCCTGCGCCGCGATGCCTTTACCCGCAATCTGGTGCGTGAAAACGTACTCACTCCGCACGACCTGATTTACCCGGTGTTTGTGACCGAAGGCAAAGGCCAACGTGTACCGATTTCGTCAATGCCGGGGGTGGAGCGCTTGAGCCTGGACTTGCTCTTGGGCGTGGCTGAAGAATGCGTGACACTGGGCATACAGGTGATGGCGCTGTTCCCGGTGATTGATGCATCGCTGAAAACATTTGACGGCAAGGAAGCCACCAACCCTGACGGCTTGGTGCCGCGTGTGGTACGTGAGCTTAAAAAGCGTTTTCCTGAGCTGGGCCTGATGACCGACGTGGCACTCGACCCGTTCACCACCCACGGCCAGGACGGCCTGCCTGACGCAAATGGCTACATCATGAACGATGAGACGATTCAAGTGCTGGTGCGCCAGGCCCTGTGCCAGGCCGAGGCCGGTGTTGACATCGTTGCGCCCAGCGACATGATGGATGGCCGTATTGGCGCCATTCGAGCAGCGCTAGAGGCCAAAGGTCACATTCACACCCGCATCATGGCCTACAGCGCCAAATATGCGTCGGCGTTTTACGGCCCGTTTCGCGACGCGGTGGGCTCCAGCGGCAACCTGGGCAAGGCCGACAAAAAGGTCTACCAAATGGATCCTGGCAATCTAGATGAGGCCCTGCGTGAAGTGGCGATGGACATTGCTGAAGGCGCAGATATGGTGATGGTCAAGCCTGGCATGCCCTACCTGGACGTGCTGCGGCGCGTGAAAGACGAGTTCAAAATACCCACCTTTGCCTACCAGGTCAGCGGTGAATACGCGATGCTGAAAGCCGCCGCGCAAAACGGCTGGCTTGACATTGATGCGGTGATGATGGAGAGCCTGCTGGCCTTCAAGCGCGCCGGGGCCGATGGCGTACTGACTTACTTTGCCATCGATGCAGCCAGGAAGCTGCGATGACTATCAATATAAGTCACTGTAAAAATAGGAGCTGCTAGCGCCCGTATTTATTCAGCTACAGCTCGAAAAAACCATCAGAACAGGCTTGAATCATGCAAATTGTTGAATTTACCGATGCCAGCCTGCGTTTTGTAGACACCGTGCCCGACCAAGCGCCGCTCGACGGGTTTGTCTGGATTTTTCTGGAGCAGCAGGAGTTTGAAACCGCGCAAGCCCAGATACAGCAGGCCGCGCTAAAGCTTGGCGGCTCGGCCTTGCTTGATTTGCACTGCCAGGACCTGGCCAGCCCGTTGCATCCATCGAATTACGACTCGACCTCGATTTACGACCTGATAATTTTCCGGCGGCTGGCAACTCAAGCTGAAACGCAACAGGAGGATGCGCAAGAAAAAGCCATGAGCGACAACCACGGCCAGGGCGGCGTGGCCAAAAAACGCGGCGAACGCCTGCCCACGTTTAACCGCATCGGCTCCAGAGCGGTGGGCTTTGCGGTGTTTGACCGTTGCCTGATCAGCGTCCACCCGCCCGGCTGCTATGCCGCGAAAAGTTTTATCCAGCGGTTTTTGGCCGATGCCAAATTCAGCCTGGACGCACCGGGCGCGGACCCGGCATCGGCGCGCAACCGCTTGCCCATCAGCCCGGCAGACCTGACCCTGCGCATGATCAACGCGATGGTGGACAGCTACCTGGACCTGCGCAAAGTCCTGACCAGCCAGCTTGAGCACTGGCAGGCCGACCTGTTGCGCGCCAATTCACGCTTTGACAACTGGGGCGCACTGATGACCGCCAGGAGCCAGTTGCACGTACTGGAAGATCTGTGTGACGAGCAGATTGATGCCATGCAGGAGTGGCTGGATTCACTGCGCGAACAACCGCTGGTCGCCTTCATGCAAGACAATGACCAAAGTAACCAGGCGACCCAGACAGCGCAGCTGCGGCGCGACCAGCTGGTAGCCCGCGCCAGAGATGTGATGGAACACATCGAACGCGTCATCCAGCACGCCCGGCGGCTGGAGCAATCCGCAGAGACAGTGGTGCAAATTCACTTCAACGCCCAAAGCAGCCGCACCAACGACATCATGCGCACGCTGACAGCAGTGACAGCGATTTTCTTGCCGCTCAATCTGATCACCGGTTTTTTCGGCATGAACTTTGAACATATCCCCGGCCTGCATTCACCCACCGCCTTCTGGATAACGCTGGGTTTTATGTTGCTGGTGGTGGTGGTGGTGCTAACCGTCTTTTTACGCAAACGCTATATTGCGCGGACTGGGTTGTAAACACGCTGTGATGCTTTATTGATAGCTACTTATTACCGTATTGATTGGTCAAGAGGCTGATTCAATCGGTTAAAAAAGCTGTTTTAACCTGTCTTCAAGCCGCCAGAGCCTTCTCAACATCCTTGGCCAGGTCAGCTGGTTTGTCCGTCGGCGCGTAGCGCTTGATCACCTGACCGTCTTTGCCGACCAGGAACTTGGTGAAGTTCCACTTGATGGCTTTGCTGCCCAACAAGCCGGGGGCTTCGGCGCTTAGCCACTTGTAGAGCGGGTGCGCGGCCGGGCCTTTCACGTCAACTTTGCCCATCATGGGGAAGCTCACGCCATAGTTGACCTGGCAAAACTCGGCAATCTCGACATCAGCGCCGGGGTCTTGCGAGCCGAACTGGTTGCACGGAAAGCCCAGCACCGCCAGGCCTTTGCCAGCATAGGTTTTGTGCAGCTCTTCCAACCCGCCAAACTGCGGGGTAAAGCCGCATTTGCTGGCGGTGTTGACGATCAGCATCACCCGGCCTTTGAAGTCGCTCAAGGCGATATCCTTGCCGTTGATGGATTTGGCAGAGAAGTCGTAAATGGGGGAAGGATTGAGGGTGCTCATAACGATTCCTTGGGTTGCAAACCCCAATACTAATGCTCGTTTTTGTTGTGCGCTAAAGCAGCCAGCAAAGCCGCCAGGACAATCAGGCTTCCGCCCCAAAAAATGCGCGGGCTGAATACCGCTGCACCCAGCATGGCTGCTGACACGCTGGCAAATAAAATTTCAGTCAGCATCACCAGCGATGTGGTGCTGGCTGCCAGTCTGGCCGCACCGTACTGCAAGGCGGCGTTGCTGATGACAAAAGCCAGGCACAGCCCGAAAAAAACCAGCCAACCCGCTGACTGCAGCGCCGGCATGGGCAGTGCGCCAAACGACAAACCAAGCGCAGCAACTGCCGTGGCCAGCAGCGCCCCGCCGGCGAACATGGCGAGCATGCGCGCACCGCTGGGGATATGGCTTTGCTTCTTCAACAGCGCATTGGTAATGGCAAAGCTGAGGCCGCCCATCAGCGCCAGCCAGTCAGCGCCACTTTGCGGCACGGGCCACGGGGAGTCGGGCGTTTTCAGCACGATCAGCACGCCCGCCATGGCCAAGCCCAGGCGAAACAGCGATGCGCGCGTCGGCCTTTCGCCGAGCAAGCCCCAAGCCACCAGCACTGACCAGGCCGGCATCAGGTAAAACAGCAGCACCACCCGCACCACATCGCCAACCGTCACAGCCCAGTTAAAGCCCACATTCGTCAGGCCTGAGGCCAGTGCCAGCCACCACAGTGCGGGGTTGGCCAGCAAGCCCTTCAGTGCGCTGAAGTAAAACACCAGCATGCCGATGCTTATCAGCAGGTAAACCGCCGCAGTGGCCCACAGCGGGTGCAGGCCAGCGTTTTGAAGTTCTCTTAACGGCCACCAGGACACGCCCCAGACAAAGGCGTTGATCACGAGTGCGCCAGCGGCCAGCAGACCGCCATTGGTTTTGGCCGATAACATCAGGGCATTTCTATAAATTCATTTTTCAGGCGAATTGCGTCGTTGCGCGGTGCTCGCAATCCTCACGTACACAAGTACGTTCCGGTTGCTGTGCTCCGTGCGCCTAGCACTTCATCCTGAAAATCTGAATTTCTAGAAGTGCCCATTAGACCTGTGTCAGTGCGTGGTGTCGCTGCGCGCAATGCTGAGCAGGTGCTCAACCTGCTCTTTGTGCTTGATGCAGTTGCTCTTGTGCCAGCGCTGAATAATGTACATGAAGCCCGCCACCACCACACCAAAAATAGTGATCGCGCCAAAGGCTGACATCCCCATGGCGGTGGAAAGGGTGTAGCCCGCGCCCAGCGCCAGAATACAGGCCTGCTCGTTAAAGTTTTGTACGGCAATCGAGCGGCCAGCGCCCATCAGGTTATGCCCACGGTGTTGCAACAGTGCATTCATGGGCACGACCAAAAAGCCGCCCAGACCGCCCAGCAAAATCAAAAACGGCGCGGCCACCCAGACGTTGTCAATAAAGTTCATCAAGAGGATCAAGAGCCCCATGCCAATACCCATGGGTATGACGCTGGTGGCCTGGTCCAGCCGCATCCGCATTGACGCAACCACCGCGCCGAAGGCCGTGCCAATGGCCACTACACCCACCAATGATGATGCCTGGGTGGTGCTGTATCCGAGCGCGGCGGCGCTCCAGGCCAGCACGATATAGCGCAGGTTTCCCGACACCCCCCAAAAGAGTGTGGTGGTGGCCAGTGAAATTTGGCCCAGCTTGTCGCGCCACAGGGCGGCGTTGCAGTTCCAGAAGTCTGGCAGCAGTTCGAGCTTGTTGCGCGGCATGGGCCGCATTTCAACGCCGGTGCTGGGGATGCGGGTGTTGAACCAGGCGGCAATCAAGTACAACAGGATCAACAGGCTGATGGCTGCTTCCGGGGCGGTGTCGATGCCGGTGCTGATGAACGGAAAGTCAAAAGCCAGCAAATGGCTGGAGACGGCCTTGCCGACCAACTGCCCACCCAGCACAACGCCCAAAATAATCGAGGCAATCGTCAAGCCCTCAATCCAGCCATTCGCCTTGACCAATTGGGACGGAGGCAACAGCTCGGTGAGGATGCCATATTTGGCGGGTGAATAGGCCGCAGCACCCAGCCCCACGATGGCGTAAGCCATCAACGGGTGTGTGCCAAACAGCATCATCAGGCAGCCTATGACCTTGATGGCATTGCTGACGAACATCACCTTGCCTTTGGGCAGCGCATCCGCAAAGGCCCCGACAAACGGCGCGAGCACCACATAAAACAGGGCAAACAATGGCACCAGTGCGGCGGGCTGCCACTTGGGTGCGGCGCTGGTTCTGAGCAGTTCTACGGCGACTACGAACAGCGCGTTATCAGCCAAAGAGCTGAAAAATGGCGCCGCCATGATGGTGTAAAAGCCGCGCCTCATGAAAAACTTGCTGTCTCCATACGATGCAGGTTTATAGCATGCTCGCTGGGCACGCCATAATTAATGGAAGTCAACTTGACCCGAACCATGCCACGCCCGATACAAGCCACCATCCACACCGCAGCACTCAGCCACAACCTGGCACGCGCAAGACTTGCCGCACCTGATGCCAAGGTCTGGGCCATCGTCAAAGCCAATGCCTACGGCCACGGGATTGCACGCGCCTTTGACGGCTTGAGAAGCGCAGACGGTTTCGCGTTGCTGGATCTGAATGAAGCAACAGAGCTGCGCGCACTCGATTGGCGCGGCCCGATTTTGCTGCTGGAGGGCTGCTTTGAAGCGCGTGACCTGGAGCTGTGTTCCCGCCTGGGGCTGTGGCATGTGGTGCATTGCAACGAGCAAATCGACATGCTGGCAGCGCACAAAACCCAGCAAGGTCACCGCGTGTTTTTAAAAATGAACTCCGGCATGAACCGCCTGGGCTTCAAGCCCGAACGTTACCGCGCCGCCTGGACGCGCCTGAATGCACTGCCGCAAGTCGATGAGATATCGCTGATGACGCATTTCTCGGATGCCGACACCGCCAAAGGCATCAGCGCCCAACTGGCTGTCTTTGAAGCGGCGACGCATGATTTGCCGGGCGAGAGATCTTTGAGCAACAGCGCCGCCACGCTGCGCCACAGCGGTGTGTTGGCCGCCAGGTCAGACTGGATACGCCCCGGCATTGCAGTGTATGGCGGCTCGCCAGATTTTCCGGTCCACAGTGCCGAGCACTGGGGCTTGCAGGCGACCATGACGCTGGCCAGCAAAATCATCAGCGTGCAGCAACTGGCAGCAGGCGACACGGTAGGCTATGGCTCCATTTTCACGGCCGATGGGCCGCTGGCCATCGGCGTGGTGGCCTGTGGTTACGCCGACGGCTACCCGCGCCACTGCACCACAGGCACGCCGATGCTGGTCAACGGCGTGCGTTGCCGCATGGTGGGCCGGGTGAGCATGGACATGGTCACGGTTGATTTGTCCCCCGTGCCAGGTGCAGGCATTGGCAGCGACGTCACGCTATGGGGCCGCGCAACTGGCGGCGCTGTGCTGCCAATTGACGAGGTTGCACAAGCAGCCGGGACGATAGCATACGAGCTGATGTGTGCGCTGGCGCAGCGCGTGCCTGTGGTGGTGGCTTGAATGCCAGCATCAAGCGCCTTCAAGCCCCGTAAAACCTGAACGCAATCTCTGGCTTGTGGCCGCTGAGCAGCTCGGCCAATGCCTTGCCTGAGCCTGCACCATGGGTCCAGCCCAGGGTGCCGTGGCCAGCGTTGACCCATAGCTTTTTGACCGGGGTTTGGCCGATGTAGGGGATGTTGGTGGGCGTGGCGGGGCGCAGGCCGGCCCAAAAGTTTGGCGTGCCGCCTTCGCTTTCCAGCCGTGTGTCGCACACGCCGGGCAGCACTTCTTCAACGCGGCTAGCCAGCATGGCGCAGCGGGCTTGGGCCAGCGGGCTGGTGAGCGACAGGTCGTAGCCACCGAGCTCGATGGTGCCGGCCACCCGCAGCTGGTCACCCAGGCGGCTCATGGCGCATTTGACTTCGTCGTCAATCGTGCTGACCTGGGGCGCCAGCTCGGGGCGCAGGATTTTGAAAGTGGCGCTGTACCCTTTGCCGGGGTAGATTGGCAACCTGACGCCCACGCCGCGCAGCAAGGGCTCGCTGTAAGAGCCGCAGGCCACCACCACGGCGTCGGCCTTCAACAACACCTCTTTTTGCTCATCATTTTGGCCTGTAACGCCTTGAATACGGGCGCAAACAGCTACTGATTCAATAGCGCCATCAACCTTGTTCAGACGCACAATGTCGTGCCCATACAAAAACTGCGCACCATTCGCCAGGCAACGCGCCGCCAGCGCCTGGGTAAACACGCGCGCATCGCCGCTTTCGTCACTGGCCGTGTAAGTACCGCCAACGATGCGGTGCGCAAATGCCGTGAAGGCCGGTTCAATCGCCAGCAGTTCGTCGGTGTTGATAACTTTGCGGTCAACGCCGTATTTGCGCATCAGCGCGGCGGCGTCGCCTGAGGTGTCAAACGATTGCTGGTCGCAAAAAAAATGCGCAATGCCGCGCTCCAGGCGGT
>Ga0105052_10004474_pt1 | contig 15377 bp, 17 predicted proteins | sample FRY03_FD_78094 | JGI IMG/M metagenome (GOLD analysis project Ga0105052, IMG submission 78094) | Freshwater microbial communities from Lake Fryxell liftoff mats and glacier meltwater in Antarctica - FRY-03 | ecosystem: Environmental > Aquatic > Freshwater > Ice > Glacier meltwater ... | reverse complement strand
GACCGGCCTGATCGCGCTCAGCCACTTCTCGACCTCGTCGTCACCCATGGGAGTCAAGACGCCGGACACCCTTTGCCAGTCAGGACACTCACGCCCTCAGCGTAGCGCCGGTGCCCGGTGCGGGAGCGGTCACGCAAAATCGCTTGCGTACTTCCAGGGCAGCGGTTAGGGCCTGTTTGCGGTTGCCGGGAAAATTCTTGAGTTTAAGGAGGCGAGACGAGTGAAGGTTGAGGAACGATCGCTCCGGATTGCCGCGACGATCCTGGCGACCGCCGCCGTCGCGGTGGGCGGCTTCAAAGGTGGGGACGACGGTGAGCGGCGCGACCTCGAGAGCAGCTACACCGTCGCCCAGGTCAAGGAGGTGTTCGCCGCCGAAACCGGCGAGCAGCTGACCCTCTCCGAGAGCGACTTCGGGGGACCGCCGCTGCTTACCTTCGAAGAGGATGGCGATCCGTACAGCCTGTCGGACAAGGAAGAGAAATTCGTGCGTGAATTCGGGGCGTTCGCCGTTTACGTGGTCGAGCAGGGCGATACGCAGCAGGAGTTGGGCCTAATCATCGGAGAGACCGGCCAGGATCCGCCATCGGACGTCGGTGGCGATACCGTCACCTACAGCTACGAAGTCGCGGCCGAGCCGGATTCGGATGGCATCACCTGGAAAGAGACTTGCAACGCGTACGAAGTAGAGGAATCCCTGAACTCCTGCTGCTGGACCGGCTACCGCCAGTACGGCAGCAACGTGGTTGTCTCGTGGTAGAGCGAATCAGACCAGGCGGACCGGGTCGCGGACAACATCGACGGCTTCATGTCGGGGCTCGACGGCCAGTCACGATGAGAGCAGCTGTCGGGAGTTAGTTGCTGGCAGGGAACGACCGCGCCGAGGTCACTGCCCTAAAGGGTACTTGCTGCCGGTAGCCTTACCGCCACGGACGAGCCCAACGTAAGCATTCTGATCGTAGTCGGCACGCGGCCCGAGGCGATCAAACTCGTTCCGCTAATCCTCGCCCTCCGTGAGAGTGAGGTCTTCAGGCCGATGGTGGTCTCCACCGGCCAGCATCACCGGATGGTCGAAGAAGTGCAGAACCTGATCCGTGAAGAGATCCCGGCCGAGCAGATCCTGGTGACCGGGAACACCGGGATCGACGCTCTCCAATGGGCCGCCGGACTCAAGACAGACATTTCGGACCCAATGCTGCGGGAGCTCTACCACTCGGATCGCCGGCTGGTCGTGATTACCGCCCATCGGCGCGAGAACTGGGATTTCGGCATCGATGGCATAGCCCTCGGCGTACGCCGCCTTGCCGCTGAAAACCCCGATGTTTCGTTCGTCGTGCCCCAGCACCCGAACCCGCTGGTCCGGGAAAAATGGGCCGCGCTCTCCGAGGTAGAAAACGTATACCTGACCGAACCCGCCCCGTATGCCGAGTTCGCCAAGCTCCTTGCCCGCTGCTACTTCGTGATAACCGACTCCGGCGGAATCCAGGAGGAGGCACCGTCGCTCGGCAAGCCGGTCCTGGTAGCGAGGGAATCGACCGAGCGGACCGAGGGTGTTGAGGCCGGCACCCTGGTGATGACCGGCACCGACCCCGATGTGATTTATGAACGCGGGATGGAGCTGATCCACGACGAAGAGGCCTACCAGAAGATCAGTGAGGCGAAGAACCCCTACGGCGACGGGCGAGTATCCGAGCGCATCGTCAAGGCTCTTGCCAACCTCGTCTTCGGAGGGGAGAAGCCGGAACCGTTCGGGTCCGGCTACTCCCGCAGAGCCGTGGTCGAGGCGGCCGGCTTTTCGATACCGGCTTCGGGTGAGGGCGGGCTCGACCCGGAGACGCTGCCCGGATCCGTGCGCGGCCCCCTCCCGGATCGACACGTGGATGAGGTGTGGCCGGACTCGAGCGAGATAGCCGAGAGCGAGCCCGCGACCTGAGGCGTAGCCATTGTTGCCGCTACTGACAGTTTTCGCGGGAGGCTGGTACCCGTTCTCCGGCCTGCCGCCGGCCGTACAAGTGCTGTTTTCGATCGACTTCCTGATCATTCTCGGGATGCTCGTCTGGACCGGCGTGCTCCTTTACTCCGGCCTCAGGGCGGATCGCCATCCGCCCGAGGCGGGCGGTGAGGAGGACTTCGAGTGGATTTTCCTCGTACCGGCCCTGAATGAGGAAGTGACGATTCGTGACAGCGTGGAGCGGCTTGAGGAGGTCCCGCTTGAGCGAAAACGCATCGTGGTAATCAACGACGGCTCGGACGACGGCACCGGCGAGGTTCTGGCCACGCTGGGCAGCCCCCGCCTTCATGTGATGGAGCGTCGACTCCCGGTAGCCAGACAGGGCAAGGCGGCCGCGCTCAACTACGCCTTTGCCGAAGTCCGTCGCTGGTGGCCGGAACTCGACCCTGACCGGACCATCATCTGCGTGGTTGACGCCGACGGCCGAACAGGGCCTGGTCAGGATTTATAATCGGCACCGTCTGTTGACCTGGTTCCAGGACATCGAGTTCTCGATCTACGGCAGGCTCTTCCAGGCCGGGCGCAACAGCTGGGGAACGCCCGGTATGGGCGGCAACGCACAGTACAACCGGGTCTCCGCGCTGGCCTCGATCGACACTTCGCTTGACAAAGGGCCTGCGGAGCCAGGTGATCACGGCTCGCGGGTGGAGGTTTCACTACCCGCCAGCCGCGGACCGTGGCGCGACCGCCTGACCGAGGATCAGGATCTCGGCCTGCGCCTGATCCTGGCGGGCTGGGAGATGCGCCACGAGAACAGGGCCACCGTCGACCAGCAGGGGCTTTCGAACCTGCGGGCGCTGCTCCGTCAGCGCACCAGGTGGTCTCAGGGAAACCTTCAGGCGATGGGGTTGATCGGTCCAATCGCCAGGTCCCGGATTCCGCTACTGCCGAGAATCGAACTCCTGCTCTATCTGCTGACTCCGGTCCTTCAGGGCATCGTCGGCGCCGGCCTGATCGTCGCGTTCGTGCTCGCGATAAGCGGAACCGCAATCATCTCCGGCAGCTTCTGGTGGCTTGCTTTTGTCTACCTGCTCGGATTCGGCGGGACGATGTTCGGTTGCGTTGCTGCAAAGATAGAGGCGCACTTCACTTTTACGGGCCTGGTCAAGGGCCTGCTGACGGCTCAGATTTACGCCTTCTACTCCTGGTTGCTCTGGCCCGTCCTGATGCGCTCGACCTTAAGGCAGTTGGCCAGTCGCGACTCCTGGGCCAAGACCGCGCGGGAGGAGATCCCAAGCTGAGACGGGTCGGCCAGCCGGACCTCTCGCTCTTGGTTTGCGCCTCTCGAGGTTAGGGTGGCCGGAGCAACGTCGAACAACGGACAGTCGGGAGTCACATGAGCGTCGAATCGGACATCGGCACACTCGCCGCGCAGTTCCTAGAGAGCATCGCCGGCAATTACGGCGATGAGGCCTCGGTTGAACTGGCCGCCATCGTGGTCGCGGTCAACCACGGCAACGGCCAGATCACCTACCACCACCGGTTCGGCCCGAACCAGCCTTCACCCCATGCCGGCAACGGACTGCTCGACCAGGCGCTCGACAACAGCCGCCGGCACTTCCGCGGCGAGTTCAACCGGCCGGACGCTCAGTAGGCGATATGCGGTGTCGGATTCCGGCGTGGCAGGGTCCGGGTGAGGAATCGACCCCGACTGGCTCGGGCACCCACGGGGTTCATCGCACTATTGTGCGCCCATGGATAATCGGCCCGAAACAGAAGCAGAGATTCAGGAAGAGATGCGTGAACTGGGCATCGACAACGAAGCCACAGGTTCGCCCGATGTGATGATGTCGGGACCGGTCATCCGGGTCGTCGCGGTGATACTGGTTGTGCTGATGCTCGCCGGCGCGGTGTTGCTCGTCTTCTGAGCCGGCTGGGCGCCGGAGATCCCCGGCGCCCGTATGGCTGCGGCTCCGCTACGGCCGGGTCAGTTCGAAGGCCATCTCCTCGAACACTTCGCAGTAGCGATCCACGGCCTCGTCGGTATGGGTGACCGAGAGGGTCCATTCCTCTTCTCGGCCCGGGGTCATGAAGATGCCGCGGTTCATGTTGAACAGCCAGGCGAGCTCACTCAGCTCGGCGTCCTGGTTGGCCTTGAAGGTCTCGTAGTCATTGACGTGGGTCGGTGAGAAGGTGACGCAGCCCTTCGAGCCGATGCCGACGGTGTAGCCCGGGAGGTTGTGCTTGGCGACGACTTCGTCGCAGCCGGCGAGGATGCGCTCGTTGAGGTAGTCGAGCTTGGTGTAGGCCTCCGGGGTCATCACCTGCTCGAGGTTGGCCCGGGCGGCCGCCATGCAGAGCGGATTGCCGTTGTAGGTACCGACCTGGTAGACGGAGCCGTCTTCAACGCAGGCCATCACCTCTTCGTTGCCGCCGATCGCGCCGACCGGGAAGCCACCGCCTAACGCCTTGGCCAGGGTGACCATGTCCGGCACGACACCGAACTTCTCTACCGCGCCACCTGGGGCGATAGTTATACCGGTCTTGACTTCATCGAAGATCAGGACGACACCGTGCTCGGCAGTGAGCTGACGCACTTCTTCGAGGTAGCCGTCCTCGGGCAGGATCACGCCGAGGTTCATCATCGCCGCCTCCATGATCACACAGGCCGGCAGCCTTCCTTCCTCTTTCATCTTCACGAGGCGGCGCTCCATCGCGCCGGCATCGTTGAAAGGCACCGCGACGACCTGGTCGACCGTGGCCTGGGGGATGCCCGCGCCGTATGGCAGCGAGGCAAGGTTCTCGTGGTCGCCGATCTGGTCGTACTCGACACCGATCGAGACCATCACCGTGTCGTGGTGGCCGTGGTAGGAACCGAAGATCTTCATTACGTCGTCACGGCCAGTGTGAGCACGGGCGATCCGGATCGCGTCCATGGTCGCTTCCGAGCCGGAGTTCGTATACCGCCACTTTGGTATTCCCCAGCGGGCTGCGAGGTCGTCGCCGACCGCGATCGCGTCCTCGGTCGGGGCAGCGAAGTGAGTGCCCTGCTTGTAGCGCTTGGCGACCGTCTCGCCGATCAGCGGGTTGGCGTGCCCCTGAACCATCGAGCCGAAGCCGTTGTGGAAGTCCCACATCTCGGTGCCGTCCACGTCCCAGACCTGCGGACCCATCCCTGACTCCATGTAGATCGGCCACGGCTCGCGCAGCTGGTAGGAGGAGGCCACGCCGCCGGACAGGTGGTGGCTGGCCCGCTCGAAGGTCTCCTTCGACTTCTGAGTGTTCGCGTTGAGGGCCTTCTCCTCGCGTTCGGTAAGTTCCTTGATCCGGGTCCGGTCGAGGCGGGTTGCGGTGCTGGTACTCATAGCGGTGATCCTCCGTATTCGTTGCCTGGGACGGGCCCACGTTCGCGAACGTGGGCCGAAAGTCTTGCTTAACGGTAGCGCCTCGCAGGTCGCAGCCCGGCGTCATGCCGTCCCGTTGTGACGGTTCTTTCGGAAAGTCCGGGTGGATCGAGGATAGGGCGCTAGGCTGGATTGGCAGTTGGATAACACGACCGAACGAGGAGGCAGCAAGATGTCCGAAAGCGTGTACCGCGTAACTGAAGTGGTCGGAGTCAGCTCCGATTCCTGGGAGCAGGCCGCCAGGAATGCAGTTGAGAGGGTCGGCGAGACGGTGCGCGACCTGCGTGTCGCCGAGGTGACTCGCGAAGACGTGACCATCGTCGACGGCAAGATCTCGGAGTTCCGGGTCAGGCTCGGAGTCTCATTCAAGTACGACCCGGCCCAGTAAAAGCGGCCGACGGCGTCGCCCCCGCCCCCGACACAGTTTCAGGCCCGGGGGCGGTGGTCGGCCCTGACGCAGGCCTTTCGGCACGAGACTTGATGCCGAGCAGCATCTTTCGCTCCATTACGAGCGAGCCCGGCTCCATCGGCAGGATGCCGAGCTTCGCCCCGAGGGTGGGGAGGCGGAAGCGATTGCGGTTGATCAGTCGGGTCGAACCGCCGTCCGGAATCAGGTTGAAGCTCCAGAGCCAGTTGCCGTCGGCGGAGCGCAAGGCGAACGTGAGCTCAGGGTCGACCAGCTCGATTCGCATCGTGTTCGATCCGAGGCCGATCTCGTCGCCCGCTTCGGGGTGCTGGTACTCGGGCATGACGTGGTCCACGGTGTGGATGTCGAGGCCGAGCAGGTTCTCGATCCAGTCGTAGGTGTAGACCCCGCCGCGAGGACGAGGACCCATCTGGGCGATCCACGGCGAGACCGCAGAAGGGGGAGCGTCGACCGTGATCGCACGGGTCGATTCCCCATCGGGGTCGGGCAGCAGATCGTCGCCGGGGAGGGTCGAGGTCGCTTCCCCGTCGCTCGCGCCCCAGGTCAGGACGGGCTCCCGGAGCAGCGCGAAGTATGCGATGCCAAGAGCGCCGAGGCCGAGAAGGAGACTGCTCTTGCGCATGCTCACGCCGCGATTGTTGCAGCTGGTACGAAGTGCCCTCGGCCCGCGGGACGTACGCCCCCTTTGTGCCGGTAGTCTGCGCCTCGCCCTTTCCCGCCCGCCCCCTGGAGGTGCGCAGTGCCGTTCGACCCTGAAGGTCCGCTCGAAGACGTCGTCCTGATCGAGGACGGGCTCTGGGCCGAAGGCCCGCCGTACCAGTTGCTCGGGCGGCTTCGCTCCGAGTGCCCGGTCCACTGGTCGAAGGACATGCCGCCCTTCCCCGAGGAGGACGGCTACTGGTCGGTTACTACGGCCGATGGTGTTCGCGAGGTGAGCCGCGACTGGCAGACTTACTCCTCCGAGCGCGGGGGCATTCTCGCCGGAACAGAAGCGGGGATTCCGCTCGAGCTGGCGACCGCGATGTTCATCGCCCAAGACCCGCCCAAGCATGACCGAATCAAGGCGCTGTTCCAGCGCGGGTTCACCCCAAGACGGATTGCCGAGCACGAAGACGCAATCAGAGCGATCGCCCGGGACGTGCTCGACGGGCTCGACGGGCGGGACAGCTGCGATCTGGTCGAGGAGGTCGCCCAGCCGTTCGTCTCGCGGGTGATCGGCAACTTCATGGGCCTGCCGCCTGGCGACGACGTTGTCTGGGCTCGTCTGATGAACAAAATCCTCGCCGCCAACGACGTCGAAGTGAACCCGGAGGGGATGGATACGGTCATGCAGCGCGACCTGCCGGAGGTATTCGAGCGGGCCCGCAAGCTGACTGAGGAGCGACGGGAAAACCCGACCGACGACCTGACCAGCGTGCTTGTCCACGCCGAGATCGACGGAGAAAAGCTCGAAGAACACGAGATCGTCATGGGCTTCTTCCTGTTGATGGCGGCCGGCAACGACAGCACCAAGGCGACCTACTGTTCTGCGATGCGGGCGCTGCTCGAAAATCGCGATCAGATGGAGATTCTGATCGAGGACCCGTCGGTGATCCCGTCGGCGGTCGAGGAATCGCTTCGCATGTTCCCGGCCTTCGCCCACTTTCGCCGCACCGCGACCAAAGACACCGATCTGCTCGGCCAGGAAATCAAGGAGGGCGAGAAGGTGGTCATGTGGTACGTCTCCTCCAATCGCGATGAGACCGTCTACGAGGATCCGGACCGCTTCGACGTGCGCCGCAATCCCGAGCATCAGGCCTTCGGCGCCGGCGGTCGCCACTACTGCCTCGGCACGGCCCTGGCCAGGCTCGAGCTGAAGGTGCTGATCGAGGAGACTCTCGACCGCTTTCCGGAAATGAAGATCGAAGGCGAGCCCCGTTACATCGACTCCGGTTTCGTAAATCAGCTTCGAGTGCTGCCGGTCCGGCTGCGACCCTGAAGAGTTGCCCCCTGCCCAACAATGACGATTTCGGATTCGGCTGCCGGCCGACAGTGACCTGGTCGTCCTGACCAGGGACCTGAGTGACGCCAGTCTCGTCGACTGGTTCTTCTACGTCACGCTGAACTGACGCGAAGCCGGCGGTCTACTCGGTACCGTCGGTAAGCCGGTGGCTTATTGGGGGCGGAGCCATTGCCGAAAACCGCGTCGCGGGATGTCAACCCGGCCGTGAGGAGATCAGCGCGAAGCCACTTTGAGACCGGCCTGCCACCCCGGCGCCCGTCTCGCGGCGGGCAGCGCGATTTCACCCGCGTCTATTCCGCTGCGGACAAGCAGCCAGGATACGACCGAATTCGAGTTCCACATCTCGCCTGCGTTGAGTTCGTCGCGGCCCCAGGTGGGGGTCGGGACCCCGGCGACGAGAGCGAGCACGCGCTCCGCGACATCCGGCCGGCCGGACAGCCTGCGGGGGCTGTCAACCGCTTCGTCGACATCGGGGATCACACCTCCGGGCCAGCACCGGATCTCGTAGCGGAAGGCGCGCAGCCCCCCGCCCACCTGGCTCCGACCGGACCCCGACCAGATGAACCCCCGACCGCGATTCGATAGAAAGTTGTGAGCGGCCAAGGTGAAAATCAGCCGTTCCCTCCCGATTCGCAGCCTTCTTCTCATGCTGCTCGGCCTTTCGCTGGCCGCGCTCGTGGCGGCGGGCGCCACACGGGCGGAGACCCCTGCGCCTTCCGACGACCCACTCGCGGGGCTGCTTCCGTCTCCGGGTATCGCTCAAGAGGACAGGGGAAGGCTCTACGCCGACGGCTGCATGGCGTGGGCCGAAGACACCACCTCCGGCCGACGCACCTACGGCAACCCGAAGTCCGATCGCAGGGTGGTGGTCTTCGGCGACTCACGGGCGATGCAGTACTTCGATCCTCTGGAGCCAGTGGCCGTGCGACGAAACTGGAGGCTGGTCGGGCTGGTCCGGGGAAACTGCCTGGTGGCCCAGTTCGCGTACGAGAAGTACTGCGACATCTGGCGCGAGAACTCGCTTCGACGGATCGAGCGGGAGAAGCCAGACCTGGTGATAGTCGGATCGGCGACCAGTCCATTTACCGGGTCCGGCGCGGCTCCCGTCAGTTGAGCCGGTCCGCCAGCCAGCCCCTGCTTGTCCGCGGGTTCGCTTCAACCCTGAGGCGGCTCAGGGCAACCGGGGCGAGGCTCCTTGTGATCCGGGATCTGTCGCTGGCGCCTTTCGCTCCGCCGGAGTGCCTCGTTGAAGGCCCGGTGAGCTTTGACGAATGCGCCTACGCCGCTGGCCCTCGTTTACCCACTGCCTTCGAGCTGAGGGCCGCCCGGCGGGTCGGGGTCAGGACGATCGATCCTCAGCCGGTGTTCTGCCCCGGCGGCATCTGCTCTCCAGTGGTCAACGGAACGGTCGTATTCAGGGACAACCTCACCTTCCTTCACACCATTGATTCAGCGAAAGGATCTCGGCGTGGTGAACCAGCCGATCAATCATCGCCGCGGCAACCACCTCGTCGCCGAAGATCTCACCCCAGGCCGAGAAGGCTTTGTTTGAGGTGATGATCAAAGACGCCCGCTCGTAGCGGGCACTGATCAGCGAAAACATCAGGTTGGCGGCTTCGGGATCGAACGGTATGTAGCCGACCTCGTCGACGATCAAAAGCGGAATCCGGCCAAGGCGGGTGATCTCTTCCTCGAGTCTGCCCTCGCGCTTTGCTTCCAGGAGCCGGGCGACCCATTCGGTCGCTGAAGCAAAGATCGTCCGGTGCCCGGCAAGGCAGGCCCTGATCCCGATCGCTGTTGCGAGATGGGTCTTGCCGGTGCCGGGAGGCCCGAGCAGGATCACGTTCTCTTTGCCGGCGAGGAAGTCGAGCTGGCCGAGGTGCTCGGCGACCTGGCGCTTGATCGAGGACTGGAACTTGAAGTCGAACTCCTCCAGCGACTTCCTGGCCGGGAACTTTGCCGAGCGGATCCTCGCCTCGCCGCCGTGGGATTCCCGGGCCGATACCTCAGTTGAAAGCAGCGCTTCGGCGAAGCGCTCATAGCTCCACTCCTCGCCCCGGGCCCGCTCGGCGAGCGCCCCCATCGCCGCAGCGGCCGCCGGCGCCTTCATCTGGCGAAAGAGATGCGCGAGCTCTGACGTGGTGCTCATGCGCCGATCAGCTGGTCGTATGTGACGAGCGGGCGGATCTCGACCTCGGGGTGGCGGGGCTTTGCCCTGCGGTCCTTTCGCTCGTGCCTCATCTGGTCAAGCGCCTCCTGGTGGGCGGGGTCGGTGAAGGTGAGGCCTTTGGCGAAGTGGCGGGTGTGTTGGCAGATGCCTTCCTGCGGGCCAGGGCTGAACCCGGACCTTCTCGTACCCGAGCTTCTTGAGGCGGGTAACGCCCTCCCTGGCGGTGACGCCCCAGTGATCCCGTAGATGCCGCTCGCGACCTGAAGGTCCGGCTCGCCGCCGAGTTCGATCGACTCGACGTGGCGGGGGAGGAACGCGAGGCCCACTTCGAGTTTGGCCCGGGCGATGTTCGCGCCGACGCAGTCGTGGATGTCGGCGCCGAAGGTAAGGATCCGGCTGAGGTCGCCTTCGCGCTCGAGCGTGGGAAGGCTCTTCTGCTCGGCCTCGCCCTCGGGCACAGCCCGATCGTGCCAAGGGCGACGGACGAAGCCCACTCTCTGTACGATGGCAGCGGCGCCGACGTAGCTCAGTTGGTAGAGCACTTCACTCGTAATGAAGGGGTCAGCGGTTCGATTCCGCTCGTCGACTTGATGTCCAGTGATACCCGACATGTCCTGATCACCGGAACTTCCTCCGGAATCGGCAAGGCCACGATGGAGGCAGCGCTCAGCGCGGGCTTTCATGTCTTTGCCGGCGATCGCGCGGATGATTCCTCCCCGGCAGGCCCTCCGGCCCGCGAAGGCGCAAGGTCCGGGACCGTGACCAGGCTTCACCTGGACGTAACCAGTGAGGCCGACATCGCCGCTGCGACCGAGACGATCTCCGGCCACGTCGGAGAGGCCGGCCTGGACGGACTGGCCAACATCGCCGGCATCGGAATCCCCGGGCCGCTCGAGACGATGCCTGTGGAGCAGCTCCGGAGGTCTCTGGAAGTCGACTTCTTCGGCCAAATCGCCCTGACCCAGCCGCTGATCCCGCTGATTCGAAAGGCCCGTGGCCGGATCGTCTTCATCGGCTCGATCGCCGACCGCACCACCGTTCCCTTTTTCGGTGCCCTCGCTGCTTCGAAGTCGGCGATCGCCGCCGCCAGCGACACATTCAGGCAGGAACTGGCACCGTGGGGGATCGATGTTGTCCTTGTGGAGCCAGGCTTCATCAGCACCGGCGCCGACGAGACGACCAAAGCGATGATCGACAAGGTGCGAGAGGACTTCACGCCCGAGGCGGCCGCCCTCTACGGCGAGATGTTCGGCAAGGCCACCGAGCGGGGCTACAGAACTCAAACCTCCGGCAGTTCACCCGGAGGCGTTGCCGACGTGATCATCGAGGCGATGACGGCGAAGAGCCCGAAGGCCCGTTACCTGACCGGCGCGAAGGCCCACCTTGTGGCCGACATGGCCAAGCTCCCACAGAAGGCCCAGGACGCGGCCAAGCGCAAAGCCTTCAGCCTCCCCGACCCCGGCTCGCTTGCCGAGTAGTCACCCGGCAGGGTCCTTGAAGCCCTTCCAGTGCGTGCCGTCGCAGAAAGGCTTGTTGGATGAGCCGCCACAGCGGCAGAGCGTCTGGCGGTTTCGAACTTCGTAGTGCTCGCCGTCGGCCGACCGGACCGGGATCGCGCCCCGCAGCTGCGGGCTGAAGAACACTAAACCCCGAGTGTCAACCTAACTCGGAGCAGACCCAAGTCATCGGGGATCAGCCCTGATTGAGAGCCTCGGATCAAACGGCGCAGGAAGAATCGACCCTCTCGCTGACCTGTTTTTGTCCGTGGATACAGCACCTTCAACGCTGCCAGGTCGTCGCCTGGATCAGAGTCAATGTTCTGGACCCACGGCGGCCCCAGCGCCGCATGGGGGCTACCGGGGTTGGTCCCGGCAAGGATGAGTCTCGATACCCGATGACGATGTTGAGCAGCCATTCGCTGGGCGATGAACCCTCCCATCGACCAGCCGAGCACACTGACTCGGGGGTGGCCGGATTTGACAAGGAAGCGGCTGATCTGACCAGCCGTCGCCGAGAATGTCGGGGCTACTGAACCGCTTGACAGCCCGACACCCGGGTAGTCGACGATGATCAGTCGCCAGTGTCGAGCAAGGAGCCCGAGCAGCGCCGGATCCCATTCGCTCATCGTCGAGCCGGTCCCGATCAGCATCAGCAAGGCCGGACCGCTTCCCCGCTCGTAATACGCCACTTTGGCCTTGCCGACTCTTACGTGCTGGACATCGGCGGTGTACGCCGCCTGTCCCGCTCCGGGCAGGAGGAAAAGATTTGCGCTCGCCGACATGAGCAGGAGCAGGAGTCGTCTTCGCGGACCGCTCATCGAGCGAGACCAACAGCCAGAATCAGCCCGTCCGCCATGGACGTGTCGGCTCAAACTCGGGCACAACCGGCTCGAGGCGAGCGGGTTGTTAAGTTGAGCGGACACATGGAATACCTCTCACTAGGAATATTCGCCGGTTCCCGCAAGCAGAACGAGCGGCGACTCCCACTTCATCCGCGCCACATCGCCAAGATCGATCAGGACCTGCGCGAGCGGATCTACCTCGAGCACGGCTACGGCAGCAGCTTCGGATTTGACGACGCCGACCTCGCCCCGCTGGTCGGCGGCCATCGCACTCACGAGCAGCTCGTCGCCGAGTGCGACGTGCTGCTTCAGCCAAAGCCACTGGCTGCCGATGTCGCCGAGATGCGGGAGGGCCAGGCGCTCTGGGGCTGGCCCCACTGCGTCCAGGACGCGGCGCTGACCCAGGCGGCGATCGATCGCCGGGCAACGGTGATCGCCTGGGAGGCGATGAACCACTGGAACTCCGACGGCAGCTTCAACCTGCACGTCTTCCACAAGAACAACGAGCTCGCCGGCTACTGCTCGGTCCTGCATGCGCTTCAGCTGACCGGGGTCACCGGCCAGTACGGGCGGCCGCTGCGAACCTGCGTGGTCGGCTTCGGGGCGACCGGACGCGGCGCGGTGACGGCGCTGGCGGCATTCGGCGTGCATGAAATCTCGGTCCTGACCCAGCGCGAGGTCGCCGCCGTCGCCTCCCCGATCCACTCGGTTCGCATGATCACCTTCGAGCAGGACCCCGATCGCCCCGGAGACACGCTCGAGCTCGACGGCCGCGACGAGTCGGTCGAGGAGTTCCTCGCCGATCACGACGTGATCGTCAACTGTGTCTCGCAGGACACCGATGCCCCGCTGACGCTTGTCACAAACGAGGAGCTGCCCCTGTTTGCCTCCGGCAGCCTCTTCGTCGACGTCTCCTGCGATGAGGGCATGGGGTTTGAATGGGCGCGGCCGACGTCTTTCGTGGATCCAACTTTCACCGTCGGCGACGGGCTCACCTACTACGCCGTCGACCACACCCCGAGCTTTCTCTGGGATTCAGCGACCTGGGAGATCAGCCTCGCGCTGATGCCCCATCTGCGCACAGTGATGGAGGGGTCCGCGAGCTGGCTCAACGACGACGTTATCGCCCGCGCGATCGAGATCCGCGACGGCAGGATCCAGAACCCGAAGATCCTCACCTTCCAAAGCCGCGCTTCCGAGTTCCCTCACGCGCAGGCCTGAACGCGGCCGGTTACTGCTCCCGGCTTTGGGGCTGGTCAGATGCCAGCACGAGGCAGCTCACCGCGTGGTGGTCTGACATTTTCTCGGGTGGGAATATCGAAGGGTCCGAGGCGGTCAGTCCTGTGCTGACGGCGATCTTGTCGATCATCGTCTCGTCGGTAACCACCGACAGGCCGGCCTCCGCAAGAACGTCTGCCCACGCTTCACGGACCTTGTGGCTGCCGTAGGGCCTGGGCTGTTCCCGCTGGTTGATGTCACCGGCGACGATCACGGGCAGGCTGGCTGTTTCGGTCCTTTCGACTTCCCGACGAAGCAGTTCCCTGAGCGAAACCAGGTAGTTGAAGTGGTCCTCCCAGACCTTGCGGTTGCGTTGCCCTCCGCTCACGTGCGCCTGCGCCCAGGGCACACAGACCGCGTGTAGCCGAATTGGCCCGGACGGGGTCGCGATGGTCGCGCAGACGTGACGCCCGCCGGGGTCGGAGATCTCACTGGAGACGTCCGTGATCGGCCATCGCGACCAGAGCAACACCTTGCGCCGGTCCGGCCCGGCTTCGTAGCCCCAGTCGGGGCCGCCTCTGGCGACATATCCCCCGGAGGGAATCAGTTCATCGGTCGTTTCCGTGAGAACCAGGATGTCCGCAGCGATTTCAGCAATTCGCTCTCGCGACTGGTTGAACTGCCCGGATCCGCTGGAGGTCCATCCGACATTCCAGGTTGCGACTCGGATCGGGTCCATCAAACGACCCTAGACCAAGGGGCAGGGGCCTTCCAGATGCATGCGTCCATTTGTGGGGGGCAGAACCTTCCGCTGGAAACAAGCGGTGGATGTTCAGTACGAACTGAGTCGGAACATCGAATCCGACCTCCGGCCCAATGGAACCTGAGCAATCGCACTTCCATGCGAAGGCTTAGGACGCCTGCGCTGGATAACCTCTGGCGCTTCAAGCCTCCGCACCGCGCAATTCGACGCAATCGACGAAAGGAATCCGTGAACACCGACGAATCAGGCAAGACCCCCTGGCCCACGTCCGCCAAGCTCAGCGTAGGTCTGACGAGCGTCGTGGCCGTAGTCGCAATCATTTTCGGCGCAACAGCCGGATCTGACAGCAGCGATCCAGTCGCCAGTCAAGGCAACGTGTCAGTGCTTTCGGAGGAAAACGACACTTCATCCGCCGATGAAGGCACGACGGCCACGGAGGAGGGTACGACAGCGACGGACGCATCGGATGAGCTTATCGCGAAGTTGCAATGCGACTATCTGCTTTCGGGCGGCTATCGGTTCGTCGCAGGAGGCACGATCGAAAACCCGACGGATTCGGACAGGACCGTCAATGTGACTGCGTCCTGGGAGCTCCTAGGCTCCGCCCCTCTCACTAAAGAGCAAACGGTCACGGTGGCCGCCGGCGAGACAAACAGTGTCCAATTCTCCATCGACGCGAAGGTGGCTGAGATTGATCAGCATCAGTCCGCCAACAGCAGATGCACCATTGAAGAAGAAGTTGTAGAGGGGTAGGGGCTCCCTCTCCCTGCTCGCTTGATCTGCGATTTGGGGGTACAACGGGGGCACAGCGCCCACCAGTGAACTTCCCAAGAAACACGAAAAACCCCGCATTAGCAGAGCTTTCATGAGTGCCGGGAGCAGGACTCGAACCTGCGACACGCGGATTATGATTCCGCTGCTCTAACCAGCTGAGCTACCCCGGCGGGGCGGCGCAGTCTAAATCATCGCCGGTCGGTCAGGAACTGCGCTGCGACACCTCGGAGCCGGGGACCTGGCGGGGGCCGGGGAGGATCAGGTCCAGGCGCCAGGCGAGCACCCGCACCACGAAGGTCACCAGCACTCCGACGATCGCGGCGCTGATTT
>Ga0105052_10004471_pt1 | contig 15383 bp, 8 predicted proteins | sample FRY03_FD_78094 | JGI IMG/M metagenome (GOLD analysis project Ga0105052, IMG submission 78094) | Freshwater microbial communities from Lake Fryxell liftoff mats and glacier meltwater in Antarctica - FRY-03 | ecosystem: Environmental > Aquatic > Freshwater > Ice > Glacier meltwater ... | reverse complement strand
TGCGGAAACATATCTACCGCTTGCACTTTTACCAAATCGTATTTTTCGCTGAGTAGTAATAAATCGCGGGCTTGGGTTCCCGGGTTGCAACTCACGTAAACAATTTTGGGGCAATCGCTTTTTAATAATTGCTGAATCACATCTTCATGCATGCCCGAACGAGGAGGATCGGTGATGATGACATCGGGCCAACCTTCTTTTTCGAATAATTCATCGCTGAGTAAATCTTTCATATCGCCGGCGTAAAAAACGCTGTTGTCGATTTTATTTAGCTCTGCATTTCGATTTGCATCTTCAATGGATTCTTTCACGTACTCCACTCCTACTACCTTCTTCGCTTCTTTCGCAACAAACAAAGCAATGGTGCCGGTACCGGTGTATAAATCGTAAACGATATCTTCTTTTTTGATAGCAGCAAATTCTCTTGCGAGTTTATACAATTCTAAAGCTTGTCCGCTATTGGTTTGAAAAAATGATTTGGGACCAATACGAAATTGCAAACCTTCCATCTCCTCGGTGATGTAAGACAATCCCGACCAAGTTTGAATTTCTAAATCATGAATAGTATCATTGCCTTTTAGATTTATAACGTATAACAAAGAAGTAATTTGCGGGAATGTATCTTTCAAATGATTTAACAATCCTTCTAATTTCTCTTGCTTGTTTTGATACACCATCACGATCACCATTAATCCGCCGGCTAAAGTATTGCGAATAATTAATCCGCGCATCATGCCCGCTTTGTGACGAATGTTCATGAAAGGCATTTCGTGCGTCAAACAATATTCGCGCACGGCTAAACGAATCGCATTGGAGGGATCGGGTTGCAAATAGCAATTTTCAATGTCCAATACTTTATCGAATTTTCCGCTGATGTGAAATCCTAATCCAGGACCTGAAATTTCATTCGTTGCAGAAAACTCTTCGTAAGCAAGCCATTTTCTATCGGCGAATGAATAATCCAATTTGTTGCGATAGTATTTTGTTTTTTCTGAACCGAGAATCGGAATCAAATTTACATTCTCGAATTTGCCGATGCGTTCCAATGCATCTTTCACTTGCTTCTCTTTAAACTGAAGCTGGCTTGCATAATCGAGGTACTGCCATTTGCATCCTCCGCAAGTTCCAAAATGTTCGCAAAAGGGTTCTTTGCGCAATTCAGAAGGCTTCTTAACGGTCTTCACTTCTGCTTCGATGTATGCCTTTTTCTTCTTTTTTACGAATACATCTACGACATCACCGGGCACGGCTTTATCAATAAAAACAACCATTCCTTCGTAACGAGCCATCGCTCTGCCCTCGTCGGCCATATCAATGACTTCGAGATCTGTTAGTATTTTTCCTTTCAAAATTGCAACGTTTACACCTGAAATACCGTCATTTTACAAAACAGATACAGTTTTCGGGTTCTTAGGTTGCAAATTTAGGTAACTTTGAAGAGCCAAACGGAGATGAGACACAAGCTTCTTTTATTTATTTTTCTTTTTGCTGCAAATTGGGCTCAGGCTTACCATATTGCAGGTGGCGATCTCACATCAAAATGGTTGGGTGGAAATACTTTCGAAATTAAACTTACCCTGTATCGTGATTGTTCAAATCCGAATGCTGCTAATTTCGATCCTACAATCATCATTGCTGCTTATACTTTGAATGGAAATGTTTTACAAGATTCTTTTCATGTTGATTTATTGAGCGTTCTTCCACTTCAATTGGCTGGGGCAGGATGCATTCCTCCTCCGCAAGTTTGTATGCAAGCAGGCACTTATGTTCGAAACATTCAATTGCCCGTAGGATCAGGTGGCTATTATTTGGTTTGGGAACGTTGTTGCAGAAATACAACGGTGCTCAATCTTCTCAATCCGAATCAAACAGGAATGGCATTTTATCATGAAATGGCCGATCCAATAGTGAATAACTCAAGTCCATCCTTTAATAGTGCTCCTCTGCCATATACTTGTGCCGGACAACTTTTCCGATTTAGTTTTAATGCAACAGATCTTGAAGGTGATTCATTGGTGTATGAATTAAGTACTCCACTTGCAGGAGGAAATTCGTCCAATCAAAGTCCGAATCCTTTCAGTGCTCCTAACTCTCAGGGAGGTCAAAATCTAATTCCCGAGCCTTCACCCTACACGAATGCCACTTGGAATTTTGGCTATGGCGTGTCGAATATTTGTGGAAGTGCGGTTCCGTTTGAAATTGATCGTGCTACAGGACTTGTTGAAGGAATTCCCGATTTTCCAGGATTCTTTGCGATGGCCGTTACGATTTATGAATATAGAAATGGAGTTCTCATTGGTTTGGTACGAAGAGAAATTGAATTCACTGTGATCGTGTGCGATAACAATTCGCAACCCATTCCTTCTACATCAATTCGCAATGCTTACTATGAAATTTACGCTACCGATACTTTATGTTTCAAAGTGAAAGCAATTGATCCGGATGGTGATTCCATTTATTTGAAACATGCAGGAGAAATTTTTAGTCAGTCGCCAGCGGCAGGATTACTTCCACCTTTTGCAACTTCCGGCGATACCAGCGGTGTTGATTCGGTAGAAGTTGATTTTTGCTGGTTCACGCAATGTCAGCATGCCAGAGATTCGGTGTACAAAGTACGATTTGAAATGACGGATAATGGATGTCCGATACCATTAACTACATTAGGCAAATTTACAATTCTGATAAAACCTGTGCCGGTAATTGACAAGCCCAATATCCTTTGTTTGGAGTTGCAAAATAATTTAGTCATCGTAAATAAAAATCCGCAGCCGCAAATACTTTCTCGTTATTTCAAAAACTGGAAATTATTCAGAAGCAAGGATGGAAGTGCTTTTGCTCTTTATAAAACTGTTGAGGACGCATCACAAATCGCATTTCCCGATTCAACAGCGAGCGATCCCATGTTAAATGATTATTGCTATTACATTATCGGAACCAATACGTGCGACATAGAAAGTTTTCATTCAGATACCATGTGTAGTATAACGCAAATCAATACCAGCATCAATTATTTAAAGTCGGTGAGTGTAGAGCGCGAAAATAAAGTGAATTTAATTTGGGAAGATTTTCCGGATGGAGAATACGGAACTTATGTGATTGAAAGAAGAGTTAATTCAATGAATTCAACGTATCAGGAAATTGCACGTTTAAAAAATTACAGTCCTTATTCCTGGGATGATTTTGATGTGTATACTTCCAATGAATCGTATTGCTACCGTATGAAAAATTTTGATTTCTGCGAAAATGAAAGCGAGTACAGCAAAGAAGCTTGTACAATTTTATTGCAAGGAGAGAACAAGCAATTTTTAAATGAATTGCATTGGAATGAATACATCAATTGGAACGGAGGTCTCAGTAATTATCAGCTTGCAAGAACATCTGAAGAAAATAGATCTCCGCTTTCGTGGATAACTTATGCTCAATTTCCATTAACCTTATTTGCTTTTGAAGATGATAACCTCCCCCTAAGTGGCGGGACATTTTATTATAAAATTCGTGCAACAGAAGGAAGCGGAAGTTACGATGCCGAAAGTTTTTCGAATGAAGTAGAACTGGTGCAAGGACCTTTGTTATATGTTCCCAATGCATTTTCGCCCAATGGTGATGGAAATAATACTACTTGGGGACCCGCATTTTCATTTGTGAAAGATTTTGAAATTTCCGTTTTTAATCGCTGGGGACAACGTTTGTTTTATTCAAATAATTTGTCTTCTACTTGGGATGGAAAATTTGAAGGCAAAGATTGTCAGCAAGGAGTGTATCTTTTCAAGATTAAATTCAGCGGATTCAATTCGAATGATATCATTGAAAAACTCGGATCTGTAACAATAATTCGTTAAATCTATTTCTAAGAGTCCTTATTCATTTGACCATCGATTTTCAATTTCATACCTTTGCATACATTCTGAAATTATGCGAATTGAATCATCAATAATGACCAGCCAACAAGCGATAGAACTTGAACACAAATACGGCGCACATAATTACCATCCATTACCCATTGTAATTAGTCGCGGAGAAGGTGTTTTTGTATGGGACGTGGAAGGAAAACGTTATTATGATTTTTTAGCAGCCTACTCTGCCGTGAATCAGGGACATTGTCACCCGCGCATCATTCAGGCTTTGATAGATCAGGCATCCAAACTTACACTTACATCAAGAGCATTTCACAATGATGTGTTGGGTGAGTACGAAGAATTCATGACCAAATTATTTGGCTTCGATAAATTGTTGCCGATGAATACCGGAGTAGAAGCTTGTGAAACGTCTGTAAAGCTTGCACGGCGTTGGGGTTATGATGTAAAAGGAGTGGAAAAATACAAAGCGAAAATAATTTTTGCAGAAGGAAATTTCTGGGGAAGATCTATCGCTGCGGTTTCTGCTTCTACCGACCCTAACAGCTTCACCGGATTCGGCCCGTTTACTCCCGGTTTTGAAACCATTCCTTACAATGATATTCCTGCATTAGAAAAAGCATTGGAAGATCCCAATGTAGTTGCTTTCATGGTTGAGCCTATACAAGGAGAAGCGGGCGTTGTTATTCCTGATGAAGGATATTTAACAAAAGTGAGTGCGCTTTGTAAATCGAAGAAAGTTCTTTTAATTGCTGATGAAGTGCAGACAGGATTGGCGCGCACAGGAAAAATGTTAGCATGCGATCATGAAAATGTGAAGCCCGATATTTTGGTGTTGGGAAAAGCATTGTCGGGAGGCGTACTTCCGGTTTCTGCAGTGTTAGCCAATGATGAAATCATGTTAACGATTAAACCCGGCGAACATGGAAGTACATACGGAGGAAATCCACTCGCATGTAAAGTAGCCATGACCGCCGTGCAAGTTTTATTGGATGAAAATTTAGCAGATAACGCCCATCATTTAGGAGAGATGCTTCGTACAGAATTACGAAATATTAAATCCGATAGAATTAAATTAGTGCGAGGAAAAGGACTTTTCAATGCCATCATCATAGAAGAAAAAGATGGAATAGATGCGATGGATGTTTGTCTTCAATTGAAAGATAACGGACTTTTAGCAAAGCCTACGCATGGTGATATTATTCGCTTAGCTCCACCGCTTGTAATCAATGAAGATCAGTTGTTGGAATGTGCGTCCATCATCCGAAGAACCATTGAAAATTTATAAAAGCAGTTTCTGTTTTCAGATGTGCTTATGCGATTTCTTCAGGATTTGGCTTCTTTAAAACTGCTGCCATAATCAAGGAGATGATGGTACCAATCAATAATGCTCCTAGCAAGGTCCACGTGAACATCCAGAATGGAGTTTGAAATTTCGCGCTTTGATTGATAGCTATTTCAATTTGTTCTTCAGGCATTCCCATCTCTACCATTTTATTCATTTGCTTTTCCTGAATAAAATTCATGAACTCAGTATCGATCACTTGTACATACAGTACAGTATAGGCCGCGGCAATGAGACCGCCTACTAAACAAATCACGAGTCCGAATTTAAAAACTTCAGAAAATTTCATCCAGCCATTGCCAAGAGTTGCCTTATATTCCTTTACAGCAAAAACAATACAAACAACCGGTATAATCATACTCACGATATTGAAAACCCAACTCATATCGCTGCGAACAAGGTTGGTCACATAGAGAACCAATGACCACAAAATGTTAATACCGCTGTATATTAATCCGTACTTAAGTGCTATTTTCATGATATATCTTGCTTAATTTTACCTCAAAGAAAACTCTTTCTGATTTAATAACAAATTATGTTTGTTAAGGCCATCGAAGAAATCAACCGTTTTACGCGTCCCATACATACTATTATGCGGACCTACGGCTCGAATAAAGTCTTCCCGGGAGCTTCTACCTTATTCTTTGTCAACAATGAAGGAGTTGCCATTACTTGTCGACATGTTGCAGAACATATCATTCAAGCTGAAAAGGTTAACGAGCAATATTTATTTTTTACGCAAGCCAGATTCCGATTGAATAAAGATGAAAATTATCAAAATCATCTAAAAGAATTGGAAATCGCAAATAAATACAACCCGGATACCATCATTCAAATCAAGCATTTCTTCGCCGACTGCTTCGACAAAATATCTGGTTATGAATGCTTTATTCATCCCAGTGTAGATTTAGCCATTATAAAGTTTAAAGGTTTCACCCAACGTTTTTACTCCAATTACGCTCGCTTCATCGCCGACGATCAAATGGCTAAACCGGGCAGGATGTTGTGCCGTTCGGGCTTTCCTTTTCCGGAATTCAGCAACTACGCATATAATTATCAGAAAGACGATATTGAATGGACGAGAGAAGGAAATCCGAGAACGCCGTCCTTTCCGATTGAGGGAATTATCACAAGACTCATCGCATCTCAGGGACAAATAACTGGAATAGAATTAAGCTCTCCGGGTTTACGAGGACAAAGCGGAGGACCTTTGTTTGATCCAGATGGTTTGGTGTATGGGATGCAAAGTTCAACACGACATTTGCACTTGGGATTTGATCTAGAAAACCATGAAATTTCAAACGGCCCTAAATCGAAGCGCATAACCAATACACCATTTTTACATGTTGGGCAATGTGTGCATGTGGGGGTGATTAAGAAGTTTTTGCAGGAACATTCGATTACGTTTTTTGAAGCTTAGTTGTTTAATTCAGAATTCAGATTTAAGAATTCAGAATTTACAATAAGATCTACGTCCTTCTTTAATATGGCAACAGTGAATAATTAGTATTTTTTAATCAAAGCGCATCAATGGGCCACAGATTTGTTATTGCCTGCCCGCCGCGGCGGGATGATTATGATTTTTTTACTGGTTGTTTACGGATATACGAATTGATACGGATATACCGATTCTTCGTTCTCATTCTGTTTAAATTTGTTTACGGATATACTTATACCGACGTTACATATTAAACTACCAATAGATTATACCGACGTTAAATAAGAAATTACCAATAGATTTAATATAACTCAATGTAAGTCGGCATTAGACAATTAAATTTTTGGACTTAAATATAATTAAAATTAGTATTACTTTATACGGATATACGAATACTCCTTTTCTCATAACTCAAAACAAAATTTAGGCAAAATCATAAATCAAAACTCCGAACTCCGAACTCCGAACTCCAAACTCCGATCTCCAAACTAATTAAATCATCAAACCCGCTGCTTCTTCGCCTATCAAGGTACCAATTGCGATTCCCATGCCGCCCATTCTAACGGCGCAGCCTATCCGTTCTTCTACTTTTTTTACGATGGTAGTTTTGTTCGGACCCAATCCCATGATGCCCGACCAGCGTTGTTCAATGTCAAATTTCTGATTGGGTAAAATTGTATTTTTTAACATTTCCTGCAGATGCGACTGTATGTTTTCTGTGATGCCGAAATCATAAGTTTTCTCTCCTGCAAAATCTAAATTTCGCCCACCTCCAAGGAGTAATCGATCGCCCACATTTCTGAAATAATAATAACCTTTATCAACATGAAAAGTTCCCTTTACTTTTAAATTTTCGATGTGAGAAGTGATTAAAACCTGTGCTCTTCCAGGTTGCACATTTAAATCAGGTAATAACTGCTTTGCAAATGCATTCGTGGTAATCAACATTTGTTGAACCGGAATTGCAAATCCATTTCCGGTTTCTACTAATAAATAATTTTCTTTTTCTTGCCAAGATTTAATATCAATTCCGTTGAGCACTTCAATACCTAAACTTCGTACATATAATAAAAGACTTTTCATCATTTTCCCGGTGTCAATTTGTCCTTCTGCTTTGTTTTTGATGAGATGTTTTATTCCATGAAATCCGAATTCATTAATTTGTGGAGATGCGATTTTATACACATTTTCAATGCCCGTCAATGATTTCAAATGAGCATTAAATTTTTCCATTTCATCGAAACAAGAATCAAATAGCAAGTCCTCCATTTCTGCAAATAATTCATAACCTCCTCGTTCCTCATAGCCGATATTTTCATCTCCCAAAACCGAACGTAATTTTAACAAACCCTTCCATCTCTTCTCCACCAAAGAAAAAACTTGATCTGCTGAATTTGATTTTAAATCATCCATTAATTCAGTCATGCTCCCGAAACAGGCAAATCCAGCATTGCGGGTACTAGCTCCATAAGGTAGGAATGCACCTCGGTCAACCACCAATATTTTCCAATTAGGTTTCAATTCTTTTGCAGCACGCGCAGCATTCAAACCCACAATGCCGGCTCCAACAACCAGCAAATCAACTCCTTCAAAATAGGATTGTTGTTCCCAAAAACTCAAACTTATATTTTCGATCATAAACAGGTTGCTTCAAATTCAGTACAAGTATAACAAGACTTCCCCAAAAAAGTGAAAATATACACTAACTTTGCAGCCTTATTCAGAAAAGCGAACATGGGATTAAAATGTGGAATTGTAGGTCTTCCAAACGTAGGGAAGTCAACATTATTTAACTGTCTTTCAAATGCAAAAGCGCAAGCGGCAAATTTTCCGTTTTGCACTATCGAACCAAATATTGGAGTCATCACAGTACCGGATGAGCGTTTGGAGGTTTTAGAAAAATTAGTCAACCCTCAGAAAACGATTCCAACCACGGTTGAAATTGTTGATATAGCCGGACTCGTAAAAGGCGCTAGCAAAGGCGAAGGTCTTGGCAATCAGTTTTTAGGAAACATTCGTGAAACCGATGCAATTTTACATGTATTGAGATGTTTCGATGACCCTAATGTAGTACACGTAGATGGAAGTGTAAATCCGGTGCGCGACAAAGAAACCATCGATTTCGAATTGCAACTGAAAGATCTAGAGACCATCGAAAAAAGAATGCAACGCATTGAGAAAATTGCGAAAGTGGGCGCTGATAAGGATGCTAAAAAAACTTTTGAAATCTATCAAGTTCTAAAAGCGCATCTTGAAAAAGGAGAGTCGGCGCGTTCAGCACCACTTTCCGAGACGGATTGGGAAATTGTAGCCGATCTGTGGTTGCTTACTGCAAAGCCGGTCATGTATGTTTGTAATGTGGATGAAGGCTCAGTAGTGACCGGAAACAAATACGTCGATCTTGTTCGTGAAAAGGTGAAAAATGAAAACGCAGAAATCGTCGTCATTGCGGCTGCTATTGAAGCTGAAATTGCACAACTCGAAAGTTACGAAGATCGTATTGCTTTTCTTTCTGATTTAGGATTAAAGGAATCTGGCGTAAGTAAATTGATCAAATCTGCTTACCGATTATTGCAACTTCAAACTTATTTCACTGCAGGTGTAAAAGAAGTTCGCGCTTGGACCATCCACCAGGGAATGACGGCACCACAAGCTGCCGGTGTCATTCATACAGATTTCGAAAAAGGATTTATCAGAGCTGAAGTGATGCATTACAATGATTTCGTAACCTTGGGCTCGGAACAAGCATGCAAGGAAGTTGGGAAGTTAAGTGTTGAAGGAAAAGAATACGTAGTTCAAGATGGAGATGTGATGCATTTTCGCTTTAATGTATAGTTGGGAATTAAGAATTAAGAATTAAGAATTAAGAATTAAGAATTAAGAATTAAGAATTAAGAATTAAGAATTAAGAATTAAGAATTAAGAATTAAGAATTAAGAATTAAGAATTAAGAATTTTAAAAAAATATTCGAATAAAATATAGATTATGGGACGTGCCTTTGAAAAACGTAAGCATAAGATATTTGCCAATAATGCAAAAGCATCAAAAGCTTTTACCAGGATTGGAAAAGAGATAGCCATAGCCGTTAAATTAGGGGGACCAAGTGCGGATGGGAACCCGCGTTTACGAATGGTAATTCAAAATGCCAAGTCGCTTAACATGCCTAAAGATCGTGTTGATGCTGCTATTTTACGCGCTGCACACAAAGATGAGAAAGAACTTGACGAGGTGGTTTTCGAAGGATACGGTCCGCATGGAATTGCAGTAGTTGTTGAAGCTGCTACAGACAATAACACCAGAACTGTTGCAAATATTCGCATGCATTTTAATCGTTGCAATGGAGCCATGGGTAAAACAGGTTCTTTGGATTTTTTATTTAATAGAAAAGGGATTTTTTGCATTGAAAAAGGCAACTATATCATCGAAGATTTAGAATTTGAATTGATTGATTTTGGTGCAGAAGAATTGGAGGAGGGAGAAGATGGAATTTACATTACCACTTCATTTACCGACTACGGAAAGATGCAAAAAGCACTCGAAGAAAAAGGCATCGCCATTAAAAGTGCCGAGTTAGATCGTATACCCACCACCGTTACCGAACTTAATGCAGATCAACAAAAAGAAATGCAGAATTTAATTGATCGCTTAGAGGAAGACGATGATGTGCAGAGTATTTTTCATAACATGAAGGAAGAAGACTAATTTTAATTCAGAATTCAGAATTAAAAATTCAGAATTGGCTAGCGCTATGCTTTTGTCAAGTAAATTTAATCAAGCTCCTATGAAAAAGATGCTCGACGCTAGAATTCCTTCAAACAGCAAATGCCATCCAATATTTAAATGAATTATGCTAAGAAAATAAAAAGTATTCTAAGCTATTAAATATTTTTACTCCATCCGATTCCAGTATTGAGCATCGAATATATAGCATTAAAAAAGCTAGCAGCTTGAGGCTTGCAGATTGAGGCTTGCAGCTTGCGGCTTGCAGCTTGCGGCTTGCAGCTTGAAGCTTGAGGCTTGAGGCTTATTACTGCTTAAAAACATAACTCACCACCGAGCTCATCAACACCGGAACCTTACTCCATGTTTCAATCGAATTGCGATGACGCAAAACGATATAGTAAGAATTTCCATTGTAAATAGCGGGGATATTGAGTGATGTTTGACCCGATAAATTTAATACCGTATTGATGGCATAAACGATTCCAAATGGACTTGTACTTTGATGCAACTCCACAGTAATGGCATCACTCATGGTAGGAGAAATTACCCCTGCCATGTTACCACCGCCAATATAAAATCCTTCTATCAGAGCGGTAATAGTTAAATTCACATTTGCAGAATTCACAGTAAATGATGATGATGAAACAAGTGGTCCGCACGCAAGATTAATAGTTATAAGTCCACTACTTGCTCCAACCGGCACAGTCACGGTAATTTGCGTTGCAGTAGCATTTACAATGGTGGAAGGAGTCCCATTAAACAGAACCGAACTCACTGCACTAAAATTTGATCCGTACAAGTTAACCGTGGTGCCGGGTACCCCTGAACCGGGGCTAAAAAGAATGAGACTCGGAACGGGTAGAATTGTTACACCTATAGCATTCGAAACCGATGCACAAGAATTTTGAGCGCTCGGAAATGTGATGGACCAATTTACTACTCTTCCGGTATCAACACCGGCTCTATCATATACTCTTAAATTCCATGTTCCATTTGGATTCAGGCTTCCACCACCCAAAGAAGCGAAGCTTGTATGAGTAGTTGTTAATGCACATGAGGCAACAGTAAATAACAGATTCCACGGCTTATAAAGTCCTGTATACGGAGCACCTGTTGTCGGTAGAATGGCGGCACCAGAATCAGCGAAGACGGTACTTGTAAAATTATCTCCACCATTTCCGGAATTTCCGGTGCGATTGCTAATACCTATTCGTTCTCCGGAAGGACTCTCCAGAAAAATATCTAAATCTCCAACATAAGTATGTGTTAAATTCATTTGAACAAAAATTGAAGACGATGAAACATTGTTCGTATATCCACTTACTAAAATAGGGCTGCTTGCTCCTGTACAAGAATTATCAGGAATGACAACTGATGCCGTTGAATTGAACTGTTGTGATCCAACAGATGTGTATTTAGCGACCACATCATAATTACCGGAAGTCGAAGCATTATAATTTGAATTCACAGCGCCAACGAGATCCACTCCATTTTTTCGCCACTGATAGGAAATACCTGCTTGAGATGAAAAGGACAATGGCACGGAGCCAGGTGAGCAAACGGTAGTTGATCCGGCATTGCTAATTACAGTTGGCAGCGGAGTAGTATTTATGCTAATTGCTAATGAAGAGCTCGCTCCCAAACCACAAGCGTTTTGACCGCGCACTAAAATATTTCCTGATACAGCTGAATTAGAATAATTCACCAAAATTGAATTCCCATTCGATGGCCCTGAAATACTTGCACCAATTGGTAGTGTCCAAACATAGGTGCTTGCGTTAGCAATCGAAGTTACACTGTATGTCACGCCTGAATTTCCCTGACAAACTGAAACATTGCCGGAAATCACTCCTGCCGCTCCCGGAATTAAATTAACTGCAACAGCATAAGCACCGGAAATAGTTCCATTAAAACAAGAATTGGACGGTGTCACAGAAATACTTCCACCTGTTGCATTTGCGGCTATGCTTACCGTTATAGAGTTCGTATTTGCACCACCGGTTATCGTAAATCCGGAAGGTAATACCCATGTATAAGTTGATGCATTCGCTACAGTAGGAATCGAATACACCACACCGGTTTGATTTTGACAAACCGTACTTGCACCGGAAATTGTGCCTGTGGCGCCTAAAGTATTTTGAATCGTGAGATTGGTACCGTTATTAGCTCCTATCACAGAAGGCAAAGAAGAAATTACACGGATCCGATACCCTGTACCTTGAACCGTTCCTCCCGGAATTACACAAGCAATCGTTCCACTGGCGGCAGTACTACTAAGTGTGCCGATGGAGGTTGCGCCTGTAAAAGACCCTGAAGCTGTTGATAACTGCGCAGTGTAAACATTTCCGGAATTAGCATTTCCATTGCCCGTAAAAGCAACGCTCAATGCCTGCCCGGCACATAAGTTCAATGGTGAAATAGGATTGGTAGAAATGCTGCTTAGCACTGAGCCTCCTGCAACAATAGTAAAATTCACATTGGAAATATCAAAGAAAATATTTCCTGATCCTTCTACTTTAATTCTTGCAGTTGTGGTTACATTGTTTGGAACAGTCACTATTTCAGAGCCATCATTCGGAGTACCACTCAAAATTGAAATCGGATAAGTAAAGCCGCCATCTGTAGACAATAATATATTCACATTGGCGCAAGAAATCGGTGTAATATTCGTAGAAGAAACATTCCAGGTAACTGTTGTTGTGCTACCACCGGTCATCGTAACAGCAGTATTGGGAGCAGTAACAGCGAAAGCGGCGCCGGTGTTGATTACATTTACCAATACATTGCTATCATTAAATGTAACCCCTCCACCATTTGCACGATTATCCCTTGCCGTTACTTTGAATTTTAAAGTTCTTGCATAAGAGGGCAGAATTTCGCCTATGGTAGTCGTGTTATTTACAATATCCGATATTTTTGGAAATGTTCTTGTCCCGGAACTCACAGGAGAAAATGGTCTAAATATAGGTGCATCACCGACTGGAGCATTCCAATTCCCTGCAGCACCCAAATCATATTCTTCCCAACTATACGTTAAGGCATCCCCGTTAGCATCCGATCCTGTGGCATTCAAAGCAAATGGAGTTAAATAAGGAATTGTATAAGCAAAGGCATCTGGCGTCACTACCGGTGGTGTATTTCCTGTGGCAGTGGTGGTAGGACAAGAATTCCCACTTCCTGTGGTGATGTAATTTGTAATTTGATTGAAACTATAAACATGAAAATACGCGATGCTGTTTGGTGCTAAATCATTAGTTCCACAAATTCCGGCATAAGCCATTATTGTAATTCCACTTCCGGGCTCAAACGCCGCGGTGGAAGATCGATTTCCGCTGCATGAACCTGTACCTGCATTAAAAGTATGACTGCCTCCAAACTGATGACCCATCTCATGCGCAACATAATCCACATCAAATGCATCGCCCACCGGACTACCTGACCCTGTAACTCCACCGGCTTTATTCGTTGTACATGGAACACCTAAATAAGCTACACCTCCACCCCCGGTACTAAAGACATGTCCGATATCATAGTTGGCAGTTCCAATGACAGTATTACAAGTAGTAATATTTTGCCCCAGCATGGTGGAACCATTCGAATTAGTAAATGGGTCGGTAGCGGCATCAGTATAAATCAACAAATTATTATTTGCCACCAAGGTCATACGTACCGCTACTTCCGATTCATAAATTCCATTTACACGTAACATACTTGCTACCATCCCTGCCATTGCTCCGGAAACCGTACCACCATAATAAGCTGCATATTCACCTGTGCAAGACAATGCCAAACGGTAGTTTCTCAATTGTGTACCGTGTGATTTACTCGCTTGCCCGGAGGCGATGGTTTGGTGTATTCGCCCGTTGTCGGATTTTTTCTCATCCAATTCACAATTAAAACTTCGGTAGGGTTTAAAGTCATTTCGATAATAAAGGATATAATCTGTTGTGTTGCCGCTTTCCCAGGGATCAATAAATACATTTCCATTTGGAGACATTATCATTGCATGAAAACCAATTGAAGATATGCTTACCTTCAACAATGCATCCGGATGTTCAATACCTTGACCTGAATACGTTTTAATTGTTGGAAATAATGCAGCCAAATCGGGATGCATAATTTGTGTCTCTGTCATTTTAAATGACCAGGATTCACCATTGGGCATTGGAATATGAAATATCGTCTGACTCGAAGCTGCTGCCTGTGTAAACTCCATAGGAGCATTGGCTAATTGCTGTCGAATCACATTTACGTTACACGTTAAGCCCTTATATTTTTCAGGCAAAGCATACCTCGTTTTTGAGATGAGTAATTCATGTTCGGTCTTAATTTGCCAATATGCATTTTCCTCTCGAGCGAACGTTTGAATTTGGGAGAATATAATAGAGAAAAACAAAATAGTTTTTACATTAGAATACAAGATTCTTTGAAGCCATGTTTTCATCACCAATTTTTTATTAATAAGTTTTTTAAGGGAAAACCGACGTCGATAAATTGAAAAGCGAGGCCTATAACCTTGCAAGATAAAGACAAAAACAAATACAAGTCAAGTAAAACCTTTAAAATCTATAATAAACTCAATGAACCTTACAATCATTCACCTATGCTTTTTACCGTTTCACCAAACAGTTGAAAAATTAATTGCTAAGCTACGTAAATTCGAAAGTGTGAAAACCAAAGGTTTGTATTAACTGAAGTTGAAAAAGCATCAATCATATATTAACAATCTCAAAAAAACGCTTGCAATTGTCACAAGAAGTCATATATTTGTTTTTGCTGGCATCCGGAAATTCCGGCGAATTCAAAAACAATTACGATCAATTCAATTTTATATGCTATTGAAAAAACCACTTTCTGCATACTGCATGATTCATGCTGTATATTCTTATTCTATTATTTAAATAAAATCTAACAATAAATATAAACAAAATGAAAAACAAAAATTACTCAAATCAACGCACAGGATGGTTGTTGGGTTTGGTAGTAACGCTATTCTTATTAGCGTTCTCCACCAATCAATCA
>Ga0105052_10004470_pt1 | contig 15384 bp, 18 predicted proteins | sample FRY03_FD_78094 | JGI IMG/M metagenome (GOLD analysis project Ga0105052, IMG submission 78094) | Freshwater microbial communities from Lake Fryxell liftoff mats and glacier meltwater in Antarctica - FRY-03 | ecosystem: Environmental > Aquatic > Freshwater > Ice > Glacier meltwater ... | reverse complement strand
TGATGAAGTTCAGCATTGGCGAGAAAGTCAGCTTTGAGCCTCCGGGGCGCCCAAGGCAAATCGGCACTCTGGTGAAGTACAACAAAAAGTCAGTGACGGTGATAACCGAAGTTGGGCAGAAATGGACGATCTCGCCTGAATTGATTTCAAAGGCGAATGATGCCCGCGAGAGCAAGACTGGCAAAGGTAATGTTCTCGAATTCAATCCAAAGAAATAGAATTGCATAACAAACAGTTTCTGAGCGACTAAGGCGTTAGAACCAGAATGTAATGCCTGGAGCTGTTGCAGCTGTTGAACCTGCCGCCACTGTGGCATGGACGCAGAGCGCGGGCTTCTTTAATTGGCTGTTAGACCTTTTGGGAGAAACAATGCGAATACAATCTGTTCTGATCCTCTTGCTTACCGTCATCTCCCCGATATCCAGCGCTGCTCAGGAGCGTCCTGATTGGGGCAGGTTTTTCGAAGAGTTTGAAGCTCAAGGTACGCTCGTAGTAGATGACGAGCGGGTGGCCAGCAACTCTGTTTTGGTCTATGAACCAGAGCGGGCAAGAAAGCGTTTTTCCCCTGCCTCCACGTTCAAGATTCCACATACGCTATTCGCACTGGATGCCGGCGCCCTTCGCGATGAGTTCCAGGTGTTTGAGTGGGACGGAGTTGAACGAGACTTTCCTGGTCACAATCGCGACCAGGATCTCCGTTCGGCGATGCGTAACTCCACACTTTGGGTTTATCGGCAGTTCGCGAAGGAAATTGGTGAGCAAAGTGCGCGGGACTACCTGAGACGGATCGACTATGGCAACGCGGACCCGTCGACCGACGAAGGCGACTACTGGGTCGATGGCAATCTCGCCATCTCCGCGCATGAGCAGATTTCGTTCCTGAAGCGTTTGTATCGAAACGAACTTCCCTTTAAAACTGAACATCAACGCCTGGTGAAGGACGTCATGATTGTCGAGGCTGGACGAGAGTGGATACTGCGCGCCAAGACCGGTTGGGAGGGCCGAATGGGCTGGTGGGTCGGGTGGGTTGAGTGGCCAACCGGGCCGGTATTCTTCGCCCTTAACATCGATACACCAAATCGAACTGACGACCTTGCCAAACGAGAGCAGATAACTCGCGCGATCCTTCAATCCATTGAAGCGCTACCGGCACCATAGTAAACGGCTGTGCCTAAGCAATTCGGCACTGTGGTGAAGTACAACATTGAGTTAGACGGCTAACGGAAAGACCATGAACGGTGGGCCATTGTAAATTCAAATTGGTCAAGTCAAACAAATTCATAACTGACAATGCGCGTCCGCTGTTGTCGTGTGCGTTAATTTTCGTGAGTTGAAATAGAGAGTGCCAAATGAAAACTGTTGGTTTATTGGGTGGAATGAGCTGGGAAAGTACGGCGGGGTATTACAAAGCTATAAATGAAGGCGTTAAAAATAGACTTGGTGGTTTGCACTCCGCACAGATTGCGATGTTTAGTGTTGATTTTGAGCCGATTGAAAAATTGCAGCATCAAGGAGACTGGGCAGCTGCAGCACACATATTGTCAGAAGCGGCTAAAAAAATTGAGGCTGCTGGTGCGGACTTCTTGTTAATTTGCACAAACACCATGCACAAGGTCGCGCCTCAAATTGAGCAGGCTATTAAAATTCCGATTCTTCACATTGCCGACGCCACTGCTGAATCACTACTTGAAAATGGAGTTAAAACGGTAGGTCTTCTTGGTACCGCGTTCACCATGGAAGAGGACTTTTATAAAGGCAGGCTCGAAGAAAAGTATGGTCTTAAAGTAATTGTTCCGAATACGAAAGACCGAAAAATAGTTCACACCATTATCTACAATGAATTATGCATTGGTAAAATTGAATCAAATTCAAAAATGGAATATCTCAGAATTATTAACGAGCTTTCTGAAAATGGTGCTGAAGCAGTAATTTTAGGCTGCACTGAAATTGGAATGCTAATCAAGCAGTCTGACACAAGCGTATTTCTTTACGACACCACACAAATTCACGCCAGTAAAGCGGTGGAGAAAATGATTTAACACACTGTTCGGAAGCGACCAAAGCATGTTGCCAGGATTTTTTCTTGCAAAAAAAACACGCCAACATACCTTAGGGCCCAACAAGGGTTTCAGGTTTCTTTTAGGTAACTTATTTCAAAAAGGAAAGTTCAAAATGAATAAAAAAAAAGGTAGCCTCATCCTGCTTCTTCTTGCTTTTATCACTACTTTCGCATACAGCGAATCCGAACCAGTTGTACTTACGTTAGAGCTCAAGGAAGATGTTGTCTCTGAAACCGCCGCCATTTTAATTTCTGATTATGTAGAACCTGAAGTCGGCCGGGCAATGGCGGATGCCCTGACCCAGAGTCTGAATGCAGGTGAATATGCTGCGATTACGGATGTCACGGTGTTTACTGACATGCTGACTTCGCAGATTCGTGAAATCAGCAATGACGAACACCTTTGGATCGCTTATAGCGACCCTCCCATGCAAACCTCCGATGAGATCGACAACCCGACACCGCAGGAAGAAGCTGATTGGTTGGCGATGCAACAGCATTTCAACTTTGGTCTGAACGCGGTCAGCAAACTGCGCGGCAATATCGGATATCTTGACTATACGGCTTTCATGGATGCTGAACCGTCGGCACCAGCAATCGGTAATGCCATGGATTTTCTGCAACACACAGGCGGGTTGATTATTGATCTCCGCAAGAATTCAGGGGGCATGCCGGATGCAGTCGCGCTGCTGGCGAGTTATTTTGTTGGCCCTGAACAGGTGCATTTCAATTCAATCTTTTGGCGTGATACAGACACAACAGAAGAGTTTTGGACCAGGACTGACCTTGAGGGCACCTGGTATGGAAAAGACCGCCCGGTCATCATTCTAACAAGTTCAGAGACCTTCTCCGCGGCGGAAGATTTCACCTATGGCATGAAGGCAAACAAGCGCGCAATTGTGGTAGGGGAAACTACCCGTGGCGGGGCCAATCCCGGAGGAATAAAAAGAGTATCTTCCAATTTCAGTATCTGGATTTCTTCCGGAAAAGCGATCAACCCGATCACTGGCAGCAACTGGGAAGGCACTGGCATAACACCAGACCATCTGACTTCAGCAGAAAACGCAAGAATTGAAGCTGAAAAAAGATTATTGGAACTGGTGATTGCGCGTACTGATGATCCACAGGCAAAGCATGACCGACAGCAGGCTTTGGAGGCGCTTGAAGCTGAGCTTTAATTTTCGTCCTGGACGTATTGACGGAATTAACAAGGAATGGTTCGCCGCTAAGTTCAAAGCGGCTAGACGTTTAAGGCAAACTCGGACGGGAATACATGGGGGAAGTAATGGTCAGCGCTATGCGCACAATTCAAGACCAGACGAGCGTTAATACGGGAGTCAGGGCTTAGAGCCTAAGTAATCGCCCGCTGTCATGGCGATTCCGGGGAAAGTCTGGATGAGTTTCGTATCGCCAGTTATCAGTTTTAGGTTCAGCGATTTTGCAAGTGATACAAATTCACAGTCATATGCGGAGCAACCAGTCTCTCCGGCCAGTATTAAAACGTCCATAGAACTAACGCTATATTCGTTATCAGCGAGCTGTCTCTCTGCTTGCGCCTGCATAGCTATAGCCGTGTTCAGATCGATAATGTTTTTCCTGACATAAAGCGCCAGTACGTTTCGGAACTCGCTTCGCCACAGTAGAGGGGCAACCCAATGAGGGTCTTTGAGCAGCAATGAAACAGCGTCATCTGTCTGTTCAGTGGGCAGGTAGAGGTACGCGATAGTGTTGGTGTCCGCTACAATCATTCTCTACCTTGATTTCTGGCCGCATTGATTTCGTCGGTATCCAGCCGCTCGGTGGCTACACGCCCCCGCAGTACACGCGCTTTCTCGGCAAGCTCATCAGCAGATATTGGGGTTGGCTTAAACATTTTCTCCAGGCAATGAATCAGTTCGCTGTTTACGCTTCTTCGGTGCGCATTGGCAGATTGTTTTAGTTGCTCGTACAGATCGTCCGGAATATTTTTAAAGGTTACAGTGGCCATAGCTGAATCTCAAATTTGGTTTCATAACGATTCCATTATGGTTTCAGTGGCAATATCTGTCAATCCGCCCCTGGGAAGGGAGTCAGGTGATGAATCGCACTTCAGAATGGCGATTTAACTGACAAATTAGTCAAAACTAGTAATCACTGAGAAGGCGTTGATCTATTAACACTTTGATCTCGCTGTAATTTTTATACTGGCTCAAGATTTGCTTGTGAATTCTTTAATCTTGTTTATACATGTTACAGATCAGGGAAGGTTCACAGATGAAGACAGAAATCGAATATAAACAGCGTCCGTTTCATGCGTGGTCTGGCATCAGGAAACTGTTGGCGATCCTTGCAGCGCTGGTCATCGCGCTTGCGCTCGCAATCGCGGTATTGCTGAACTGGTCGCTGCCGGAGATGCCGCGTCCTGGCCTCACCGGTGATTTCCTGGTCAGAAATGTCTCCATAGTTGATGTGGTGAACGGCGGGGTCCTCCCCGGGCGTGATGTCGTTGTCCGCGACGGTCGCATTGACTCCATCGGCACGGGCACCCTGGGAAGCAGTCAAAACGCTCTGCTTGTTGTGGATGGCACCGGAAAGTTTCTGGTCCCGGGCCTGTGGGACATGCATGTCCATTCGCTCAAGATTTCACCGCAGTACACCCATCCGTTGTCCATTGCCAACGGCATTACCGGCGTGCGTGAAATGTGGGGATGCGCATCCCTTCCGGACAGTTTTGTTGCCTGTCGCCAGGATATTGATCGCTGGCGTGAGGGCTTGCTTGATCACAGTCACCTCGCGCCTCGTTATATTCAGCGCAGCAGTTTTCACATCAATGGCGAAGGCGGGATTCCCGCTGCGGCACCGACATTCTTCAGAGCGCGAAACGCGGACGAAGCCCGTGAGCTGGTGGCGCATCATGCAGACGATGGTGTCGATGTGCTGAAGACTTATACCAATCTTTCCGTGGCAGCTTACGAGGCGCTCGCAATGGAAGCGCCAAAGCACGGACTCTTGCTGGCGGGACATCTGCCGGTGCGAGTATCGCTTGAAAAGGCACTTGCCGCCGGCCAGAACAGCATCGAGCACCCGCGGCTTTTCCTGCTCGAATGCTACCGGGATGTCGCTGAGTTCCGGGCATTGCCGAATCCCATGGCCGCCTACTCCACATCAGTCGCCATGCAGGCCCGTCTCATTGACGAGCATGATCCCGAGCGCTGCACCGAACTTATGGCTACGATGGCAGCATCCGATACCTGGTGGACGCCGACCCTGCAGGTGCTTCGCATGAGCGCGCTCGCCGGCAACCTGGAGTTCCGCGAAGATCCGCGACGACGGTATATCCCGTTCATCCTCAGAGCAGGCCTCTGGGACCCGGATGCCGATAGCTCGGCGCAAAATGCTGTGGACGAATCCGGTCGCAACATGCAAGCGGAGTTGTATCAACTTGCGCTGGACAACGTGCGCCAGGCCCACGCGGCTGGCGTCCGAATAGTGGCGGGAACCGATGCTGGCGATACCTATGTCTTCCCCGGGTTTGCCATCCACGACGAACTTGCTGAGTTGGTGCGCGCCGGCCTGGCACCGATGGATGCCCTGCGAAGCGCAACCATCGACGCGGCTCTGTTCAGCGGCAAGGCCCCCGACTACGGCTCTATCGAGGCGGGCAAGGTTGCCGACATGATTCTACTGGACGCAAACCCACTCACCGATATCCGCAACACCGAAAAAATTGCAGGTTTGTTCTTCAACGGGCAATACCTTGATCGCGGTGCGTTGGATGAGCTGCTGGCGTTTGCAGAGCAACAGGCCGGCAGTGTTCGCACCAACCTCCAACTATTGTGGGGGGCGCTCAAAAGCCCGGTGGTACAGGCGCAGTTTGCAGATTAAATCGAAGGAAACCCGATGAACTTTTCCGCAGTACATTACCGAAAGTCCTTTTATCGTGCCGCTGGTTACGTCAGTCAAGGCGATACTACCCAGGCACTGGCTGAGGGTGTTGAGATGGGTGCTGTGCGCATGTCAAAGTGCCTCGGTGTTGCTAAGGATGTCCATTGAAAATGAAGATTCTGAGGACGCACGGCTGTAATCTCGAAGGAGGGGTAAACTTCTGCGTCCAGGCGATGTCACATCTGGTGGAACAAATGCAGGTATGTGCGACTGACCGGCAGCACCTCGTCACGACCCTTCAGGTGGATAGATGCAGTCTCATTCTCATTGCGGCTGACGTGGCTGACCGATCGCAGGTTGATCGCGGCTGAGCGGTGAACTCGTACAAATTGCTCGTGATCGAGTTGAGAGAGCAGCTCTTTCAGAGGCATGCGGATCAGAGTCTGGCGGGTTTGACCTTCATCGCTGCGCCAGCAGACCCGAGTGTACTTCTCATCAGAACGCAGAAAATCGATCGTCTCCACCGGGATCAATTGCAATGTCTTGCCGACGCTGGCTCGGATGAAACGCAATTGTGTCGGTCTGGTCTTTATCTGCAGACGCTCGGCCAGCTCGTTGATCAGCGCTTCGGTGTTTGCCGCCGATTGCGCGCTCTGCAAACGTTCCTTCAGACGCACCACAGTCTCGGCGAGACGAGCCAGCTCAACCGGCTTGACCAGGTAATCCAGCACTCCATGTTCGAAAGCTTCGACAGCATATACGTCGTAGGCGGTCACAAATACCAGATGAGTCTGGCGGCCGATGCGACGTGCCGCGTCTACGCCCGAGAGGCCGGGCATGTGAACGTCAAGAAAGCAGATATCGGGCCGGTGCTCTTGAAACCGTGCAACCGCCTCACGACCGTTGCGAGCCTGCGCGACGATCTCCAGCAGTGGGGGATTGAGAGTTATAAGTCGCGGCGGGCTGTGATGTATGACTTTGCAGAAGTAGAGTTTGCCAACACATGAAAGACGACGACTATACCGTCGCGGCTTCGCCTGCACGGAACTGCGTCATCTGTGCGCTAAGTGGGGGGGCATCCTTGATATTCAGGCGCTGCTGCTGACCTGCGCAGATCCAGAACCACCACCCAGCCCCTGACTTTCCCGAATCAGCCTCGTCAATTGGGCGCGATTTTTTACAAATGTCTTCTGGTAGATGCGCGAGGAATGGTCTTTCACAGTCTGCAGGGAAATAAAAAGCTGGTTGGCAATTTCCTGGTTGGTTTTGCCAGCGTAAATGCCACGCATGATATCGGCTTCGCGTTTGCTGATGCCATATCTGGTCAGAAAATCTTCAAGCGTCAATTGCGGTTGCATCAGATCATCGCTGGCCTGATAGGTATAGACAATTACCATGGCTGTATTGAAGAGATAGAAAAAGAACAGAAAAACGCTGTCGTAGTGAGGATAGGTGATGAGATCAGTGAATGTACTTAGATGAATCAGTCCTGCTGCAGCGGCCAGTGAGATCAGCAGGGGCTGGCCATGCTTGACAATCTTTTGCCTGCCGGTGCTAAGAACAACACAGACGACCAGTGAGGATGTGATGGCAATGATGGAGGCGGCTCGCCGCATACTGTCCTGCCCCGGCGTTTCCCACTGTACAAAAACAAGGATGGCTGCGAGGCTTACGCAGACTGTACTGATCAACAAAGGAGCGACGGGTCTTTTCTGAATGTGAGCCGCCCATAACAGCAACATTGCCAGGCTGACAGTAAAAAAGGGCGCTCCCAACTGGGCGACCAGGCTGATAACACGCTCAATATTCTCCATTTCGATGGAACTGGAGAGCAACACGCCGCTCCACAGACTGTAATAACCATAAACATAGAGCAGGATCAGGAAAATCTGCAGATAGTGGAAGTTGCTGTTGATGCGATTCTGCCGAAAGCGAAACAGAACCAGCAGGCCACCCGCAGTGATAGCCAGGCACAGAATGAAGCTTAGCCACAGTGGCAGTGTGTCGAAATTAATGTTGTCGTAAATAAGCATGCGGTCTGCTGAGCCGTTTATTGCCTGGTGATGATGGAAATATACCATTGCACTTGATTCTGGCATCCCTACCAAAGTAGTAAAAGCTCCGAAACTGCAAATCACTACCTTGGTAGGTTTGCAGAAGCATGGAAGGAGACTAGTTTCTCTCCTACGGGTGGCAAATTGCTGGCCCTGTCGACTTTCTGGGGAATGGATATGAATGACAACGCGCACAGCAGGCTAATTGAAAATCAGGATGATTCAGGCATCGGCAGTGCACTTGGCCGAGGTTGGGAGGCGATGAAAGGCAATTTTCTGGTGCTTTTTCTGGCCGTTCTGGTGCTAGGTGTCTTCATGGCTCCATTAAACATCGATGGAGATCATGAATCCTCTGCTCTGGTCGGATTGCTGGAGACAGCCTATCTGCTTCTGCTCTATCCGATCATCAACTACGGCGCTGACATGATTTTTTTGCGCGCTGTGCGGGGAGATAAAGTGGAGGTAAGTAGCATTTTCAGCGGTTTTCAGAATTACGTGAACATCGTGCTTGCTTCACTGCTGGTTCTGGGCCTGATCGGTATTGGCCTGATCGTATTTGTCCTCCCAGGTATCTATATTGCATGCCGCATGGCCTTTGTATCCTATCTGGTAATGGACGAGGGACTTGATCCAATAGCAGCTGTGGAAGCGAGCTGGCAGATCACCGGGGGCCATGTAGTGAAGATCTTCGTATTGGGCTTCCTGTCCATCTTGATATTCATCCTTGGCCTGCTGTTATTGATCGTGGGGGTGTTCCCCGCAGTGATCTGGATCAAGGCCGCATTTGCATCATTCTATCTGACAATCACGGCTTCGAACGAGCCTGAAATATTGGAAGCAGCAACCGGCAATGCATCAATTGGAAACACGTTCAGGGAGGAAATTTGAATGAAAACTCGCAGCAGATTTTTAAAATACGGGGTTCTATCGATACTGATCCTGCTCGCTGTGCCAGTTGGTCTTTATGTCTATATGGTTCTCGGTTCCGACAATAGTGTCCTGCCAGAGAGTCACGGAAAAGTGGTCTCACAGCTCTTCATGGGCGACGAAAGTAATCTGCCATTAATTGTCGGTTTGGGCGGGGCAGAGGGTGGTAACGCATGGGCAAGCAATTATTGGAAAACCCAGCGCGATGATTTTATTCAACAAGGTTACGCGTTTCTGGCTCTTGGGTACTTTGGTCTGGAAGGAGCGCCAAAAGAATTGGACCGAATTGCACTTGAAGGTGTGTATCAGGCAATTATTGCTGCGGCTGAAGAATCCAATATAAACCGGAAGTGCATTGCTGTAATCGGCGCTTCAAAAGGTGCTGAATTGGCGCTTCTCCTGGCAAGTCACTATTCCGCTATAAAAACTGTTATTGCAATCGTTCCCGGTCATGCGGTGTTTGCAGGATTGACTGCCGCAATGAATACCTCGTCCTTCTCACTGAACAATGAACCACTGCCATTTGTGCCTGTTCCCTGGAGCGCCACACCAGCTTTGATCAAAGGAGATTTACGGGCAGCATGGGAACACATGCTTAAAGATCAGGAGGCGGTCGAAAGGGCAGCGATTCCCGTAGAGAAGATCAATGGTCCCATCTATTTCGTTTCTGCCACTGAGGATGAATTCTGGCCATCATCAGAAATGTCTGACGTAATGATGAAAAGACTTGAGGATAATAATTTTGCTCATTATGTTCAGCATACTGCAATTGAAGGTGACCATGCTTCTCCATTGGCTCATTTTGATGCAATTGAAGATTTTCTGAACACCTATTTTAGAAGTAAAAGTTCAGAAAATTGCGGTGAGCCATTATGAAAATTCATGCTTCCTTGAATCAGGTGACTTTATCTGGACTGAGGCTGTCGGCAACCTGCTAAGAAATGAATACACACACGTAGAGGAAGGACAGCCATGGCTTGCGGAGACGACTTTGTCGGTGACATCGGAATCCATTTGTTTGCTGATCAACGCACTGCAGGGCGGTGCGGCATTTCTGGGCGCTGGATTTATGCGGGGTATCCCGGGCGCACCTTCAGTCAACTTCATGAACAGCGCATGGGCTGATTTGCCGCGACCCGATTACATCATTCGGGCGAGCAGTAATGAGAATCCTTATGGTCCCTCACAGGTTGCGCTGAATGCCATCGCCGAAGCTCTGCCGGATGCCAACAACGGTGCTGGTGGACGCCAATATGAATACTGACCTGGCTGCGATGATCATATTGTTGACTTCAAGAATAAGATGACCGGCCAGTTGAATATTGTGGGAATGCACGCAGCCCACGCCAGCTATCAGGACAAGGAATTTCAGCGATACACCCTGCAAAATAATCGCAAATCCTTGGATATTGCCGAAGGGATGTGTGATGAACTGGGTTTGTGTTACGTGAAGTCGCATGCCAATTCCACCTTTATTCACACCGGGCGTGATATCGCTGATGTCAGCGCCGCCTTGCTTGTCATCCTACCCTCCCTACGGCAACGCATAAGCAACAAGCTGCGCGGGGCTGCTCGTGCCGCCGACGAACATGGCCAGGTATTGCTTGCCATCGTGCTCGTAAGTAAATGGCAAGCCGGTTTGGTTATCTGGTAAGTCCATGACGGTGATGACTTCACCGGTTTCTTTGTTGATCACTCGCATTCTGGGACCGGCGTCGGCGGCGCCGTTACCTTCACCCACGAACAGCAGCGACTTGGTGAGCAGTATCCCGGAGCGCACCGGGATACCAGTATCGGGCAGATCAACGCCTTGCAGCATGGGATGATTGCTAATCCGGTCCGGTGTGGCGGCGTTGGCAACCCACCACAGATGGTCGCCGGAGTTCATGTCGATCGCGGTTACGCGGCCGTAGGGCGGCTTGACGATTTCAAGTCCTTCAACCCTCGGGATGCGAACACCATTACCCTGACTGAAATCAATGTCTGAGGCCGGATTCTTTGCCAGTGACAAGGCTTGCAATTGGGTTCTTGAAGGAACGTAGAGTATGCCCGTTTCAGGATCGAGTGCAGAGCCCTCCCAGTTGGCACCGCCCGTAGAAGAAGGCAGGCTCAGCAGACCACGGGTACCATCCGCCGCTTCAGTCAGGGAAGGAGGCGTGAAAAGACTGGGGCTGAGACGGAAGCCTTCGATGGACTCCAACGCCAGCGCATGAAGCTGCGGCGTGAAATCTATCAAGTCAGCTTCTGTAAAGCCCTGCCGGTCAAAGGCTGCAGGACGAGTCGGGAACGGCTGGGTAAGCGAGTACCATTCGCCGGGCACATCGCCAGCGGGAACTGGTCGTTCTTCAATCGGCCAGATTGGCTCGCCAGTCTCTCTGTCGAAAGTGTAGACAAACGCTTGCTTGGTTACCGACATGATCACCTTGCGGCCGTTGGGCAAGTCCGCAAGCACCGGGGCCGCGGGAACGTCCCAGTCCCAGATGTCATGGTGAATCAACTGGTAATGCCAGCGGCGCTCGCCGGTTCTGACATCAAGAGCGACGATACTGCTGGAAAACAGATTGGAGCCGGGGCGGTCGCCACCGTAATAGTCCCCGGTGGGGTCTTCCACCGGCAGATAGACCATGCCCAATTCAGAATCCCCTGAGATGGGAGCCCAGACGCCGGTATTACCGGTGTATTCAGCGCTCTGTTCCAGCCAGGATTCATGACCCACTTCACCCGGCTCGGGAATGGTGCGGAAGGTCCAGAGCAGTTCACCGCTGTGCACATCGAAACCGCGAATGTCACCTTTGACATTCGACTTGGATCGCGGTCGACCGCCCGTCGAGTGGGCCGCTCCGACAACAATGACATTGTTCGTTATGAAAGGGGGTGCGGATGCGCCGATATCGATGTTGTCGTACCGGTCGTCTTTGGCATTTCTGAGCCCAACCATCAGGTCCACAATACCGTTGTTGCCAAAGCCCGGATCTGGAATTCCAGTTTTAGCATCCAGTGACACCAGATGGTAGCCTGGAGTGACATCAATAATTCGAGTCTTGTCACCGCTGCGCCAATAGGCCACACCACGGCCGGCACCTTTGCGCGGCGCGCTGTCAAAACGCGCGCCTTCCTGTGGTCTCCACAACCACAGTACCTGGCCTGAGGTGGCGTCCAGTGCGACAACATTGCGTGTGCTGGCGATATTCGCGTACAGAATACCGTCTATCTCCAGCGGCGTTGAGGGATTGGTGAAGTCGGGAGTGGGTCCGAATTTCTCAGTAGAGAAACGCCAGGCAATTTGCAAGGAACCCACGTTCTCAGCGTTGATCTGCTCGAGTGGGGAATACCGCTGGGAGAACTCATTGCCGTGGTAAACCGGCCAGTCTCCTTCGAACACACTGGTTTGTGTCTGGCTCAGGGCCAGCGGAGCAAAGACCAGCGCGCTGGCGGTAAGGACGAACCGTGAAACTATCTGCATTGCCGTTTTCACCGTGGGCACTCCTGTCAAAGCTTGATTATTGTTATTAGCCGCAGCCTTCCTGCGGACGCCACAAGACTAACGGTTTAATGCCAGGATTTCAAAATTCAATTTCAGGATACCGATCGCAATCATAGTCTGAATTCATTAAGACGAATGCTATTTTTATATGTTGTTTTTCAATACCTTTGTCAGGGAGATTGCAGTCCGTCGCAGATATTGATGCGGCAGTGGAAAACAGGAACCTGATGTCCTGGCGATCAGTGACAGCAGTGGGCTGGGTGCCTGGTATCGCGAGCTATCGAGAATTATTGATTGCATTCAGCATTGAGTCGGACTATGTTTTCCCAAAAAGAATCTGCTCGGGAAAAAAATTATGTCATCGCCTGGCACCTGGAGCATGAAAAGAGTGACTGTCGGCGCTTTCCTGGTGTGCTTCCTTGTTGCTGGTATCCCTTTTTGGACCATCCCATCGTGGTCGCTGGAGCGCGTGCAGTGGCAGGCAGGCGGATAGTCCGGTAATCATGCTGAGTAAAAGGAAAATGGAAAAAGGAGAAAGACATGAGCGCAATGGTATGGATTCTGATTGGTATCATTCTGATTGTATCTGAGTTACTCGCCACCAGTGTGATAGCCGTATTTTTTGGAATAGCAGCTATCATTGTCGGATTGCTGTTGCAGTTGGGCACAATAGAGTCAGTGGCGTCGCAGTTCACCATCTTTGGTGCAGTCAGCCTGCTGTCGCTGTTCACTGCACGCGCCCGCTTCAAGGCAATGTTCAAGGGCTATCTGGCCGACAAATCACAGGAAAAACCCAACTTCCAGCATGACATTGGTGAACGGGCATTTGTCGTGGAAGATTTCTCGCAGGGAAACGGCCGTATTACACTCAATGGGGTAAGCTGGTCCGCTTCCTCTACCGAGAATCTGAAGGCCGGTGAAGCGGTTTGGGTAGTAGCTAATGATGGGATTGATTTAATCGTTTCAAAAAACAAACTCCAGAGCTGATGCTGTCCTGGATTCAACACGACATATATTTTCAATCAAAGGGAGCAACAGATAATGGAAGGCATGAGTAGTATTTTAGCAATCGGCTTTGCAATTGTAGCCGTCATAACTATCGCCAAGACTGCTCGTATAGTTCCGCAGCGGTCCAATTATGTTATTGAGCGCTTAGGGAAATATTCAAGAACGCTCGATTCAGGATTTCATATTCTGATTCCATTTATCGACAAGGTGGCCTATCAGCACACATTAAAAGAAGAAGTCGTCAACGTCGAACGTCAGGCATGTGTGACTAAAGATAATATCCAGGTCGGCATAAACGGCGTGCTTTATATGCAGGTTATAGATGCGCATAAGGCCAGCTATGGCATCAATGATTACCGCTATGCAGCCAGTCAACTGGCGCAAACGACGATGCGTTCGGTTATTGGGCAGACCGACCTGGATAAGACCTTCGAAGAGCGCGCGAAGATTAATGAGAATGTCGTAGAGGCATTGGACCATGCTGCCTCGCCATGGGGTATCAAGGTGCTGCGTTATGAGATATCAGATATCGAGCTGCCAGCCAGCATCAAGGATGCTCTTGAGCAGCAGATGCGGGCGGAACGTGAGCGCCGCGCCGCCATAGCCAGATCAGAAGGCGAACGGCAGGCAATGATCAATGTATCGGAAGGTCAGAAACAGGAGGTGATCAATCATTCCGAGGGTGAAATGATGCGTCAGATTAACGAGGCACAAGGCCGGGCCCAGGAGATCGAACTGATAGCTGAAGCCACGGCTGTCGGCCTTCGCAAGATCGCTGCCGCCATTGAGCAGCCTGGTGGAAGAGATGCCGTGAGCCTGCGTGTGGCGGAGCAGTATGTGAAGGAATTTGGCAATCTCGCCAAGGTGAATAACACGATGATAGTTCCCGCCGAACTTGCCAATATCGGCGGTGCTGTCGCCGGGCTGACTGAAATACTAAAGACGACAAGATTGGGATAGCCGGTTCGTATCGTTTGGCGGTACAACCATGGGACTAAAAATGAAAAGTCGTGCTTACAAACAGCTGCTGATCGTTGTCATGATAACGCTCGTTATCGGCCTGGTTTCCTTCAAGCTCTTCGAAGTGATCTTCGTTTACAACTGGGGATGGGAATCGGTTCCGAACGAGCGATATCCCCTTAACACAGTACACGCCTCTGGATGGGAGGAAGTCGGGGCAAAGGCAGATGCGTGGCTGGGCGGCTACAACATTACTGGTGCCGTAATCGAAAGTGTCACTGAGTTCAACTTCAGCGATACCGGGCCAGCAGATGATCACACCTCAGTTGTTCAGCGAGAGTACACGGGACTTGCTGATACGACATCAAGCTCTCACTGATGGCCAACCCAATCCGCAGGGCTATGCACTTGGGTGGCGAAATCAAGAGGTTCAGGCCACATACCGGGGCCGTTGTGGTTGGAGTTATGCGTAACAGGGGTCGTGAACTATGGATTTGAATCAGGTGACTTTGCCCGTTTCCAACATGAAGGAGGCGACAGCTTTTTATCGCAAGATGGGATTTCTTCAGATTGTAGACTCTCCCCACTACGCCAGATTCGAATGCCCGGAAGGTACATCTACATTTTCCCTTGCGTTGGAAGACTCTGAGGTTTCAAACAGGAGCGTCATTTATTTCGAAGATGAAGAACTCGATAATCTTGTCGACGAGCTGAAGTCCAAAGGTTTTAAGTTCGATCAGGACCCATCTGACATGTCGTATCTATGGCGAGAGGCGATACTTCATGACCCGTCCGGCAACAAAATCAAATTGTACTGGGCAGGAGAAAATCGTCTTTATCCACCATGGCGCGTAGAGCTCAGAGCATAACGAGACGCTCGATCCGCTACAACTGTTGGGCCAATAACAAAAAAAGGTGGTCAGAATGCACACGATAGACTCCGCCCCACTTCCGGCCTCATACCTTCGACATTCACTATACGTGCTGATTGCCTGTGCGTTGTCGTTATTGCCGGTGGCGGTCACAGC
>Ga0105052_10004468_pt1 | contig 15386 bp, 9 predicted proteins | sample FRY03_FD_78094 | JGI IMG/M metagenome (GOLD analysis project Ga0105052, IMG submission 78094) | Freshwater microbial communities from Lake Fryxell liftoff mats and glacier meltwater in Antarctica - FRY-03 | ecosystem: Environmental > Aquatic > Freshwater > Ice > Glacier meltwater ... | reverse complement strand
TTAGCACCATTGTTTTAAGATTTAATGATTAATTTGAAAAGCAACCACAACAAAAATGCCTGTAAATACTATGATTTACAGGCATTTATTTCTATTTGAAAATAGATTAGTGGAGTCGCCGAGAATCGAACTCGGGTCCAAACAAGCAACTAAAAGGCTTTCTACACGTTTATTTCCTGATTGGATTTTCGACTTTGTGCTAGGCCAGGAACAGCCACACATTGCTTATCTTCTTAGTTTCGAAATCCACCCGAAGCTTATGGAAATCTAGGTTTAAATTTACGATTCACCTGTATCGACCGCTATAAACCAGAGCTTTCGAGGTAAATCCTGCTCTCCTATCTGATAGGAGCGAGGCTAATCTTACTATAATTCAGATTATGCAGCAAGAGCGTAGTTTCCTTCGCCGTGTATGTGTTTTGAAACCTTTTATTTACGAGAATTGTCCCAGTTCTCGGCGTGCTTACTTTTCAATTCGACTTGCTGTCAAAACCAGTCGACCCCATTTATTTAAGTCTCAATTGTCAAAAATCATTGCAAAATTGAGTTGACAAAGATAGTCTTTTTTTGCCTAAATTCAGTTATCAATAACTATTCCGCTTCATTAAATAAGTGAAATGGATAGTCTCCAAACAATACCGATAACTTTCGAATTTCATAAGGCTTTCTCGAAAATTTATTGGATAAGGCAATAATGGTAACATTCTCTTTTCTCAAAGAGACAAAAGATGAGGTATTGCCGTGCCACCAGCCGTTGTGGTAGTACATTTTTTGGCCTGTTTTCCATTCAATCATTCGAATGCCAAGACCATAATTCCTAGTGCCTTTGCGTTCATTACTTTGTCCGGTATACACTTGTTCAAGCAACTTTGGGTTTAAAAATGTGGTAGCACTTCTGGCCCTTTCAAATTTCAATAAATCTCTTGGAGTTGAATAGATGTTTTTGTCTCCACAAACAGCATCTAAAAAGTCCAATCCAATCTCGACCTTATTCCCTTTATAAGAAGGAACTATCTTTTTCTTGTCGTTTTCATAGTCAAAAACAAAGGTGTTTTTCATTGCAAGTGGCTCGAAGATTATTTTTTTCATCGCCTCTTTATAGGACAATCCTGTTATTTTTTCGATAATCAATGCCAAGATGGCGTAATTCGTATTGCAATAGGTAAATCGGGTATCAGTTTTGAATTCTAAGCTGATGTCTTTGGTTGCCATAAGCGTTAAAATATCTTGATTGGTCAGCGTTTCGTGTCTGTCCCAGATTTCTTTTTTATCGGTGAAATAGGAATAATTACGCATCCCGCTTCTATGATTTAGAAGTGTTTTCACGGTTACGTCTGGATATGGAAATTCCTTTAGTATGGTATTTACTTTTTGGTCTAAATCTATTTTTTTGGCATTAATCAATTTCAAAACGGCTGTTGCAGTAATCACTTTACTTACTGATGCGATGTGCAACGGAGTATCGGCAGTAATTAATGTTTTATCTCTAAAATTAGCAAAACCTTCATAACGTTCATAAATAATTTGGCCATTTTTAGCCACAAGAAAACCGCCATTTAAACTTTTATTAGGCCAGTTTTTATTATAAAATGATTCAATGGATCGTTTTTTTGAGTTGGTATATTCTGCGGTAAGTTTTGGAACTTCGTTCACCAAAGGTTTCATTTTAGGCAGAGTGTCTTTTGGAAGTTCAGCATCGCTAATTTCATTTTTTTTTTCGTTTTTACACGAACTAAAAACCAAAATTAGGAGCAGTATTTGTAGTATATTTGCGCTTTTGATAAAATTTATTTTTAAATTAGTAGAAAGGCAAATATATAGAATCAATCTCTTTTGATTTGCCCTTTTCTAAAAACTTAACAGTATTTTATAAATTATTTTTGGTTTGTCATCATTATATTGGGTATCAGTTTTTAATGATTTTGAATTCCAAAACATTTAAATGAAATCAAAGTCAAATTCATTTGAATTGTTATATTTGTAACAAAAATAATCATTTGAGTTATATTAATAAAAGTTAAAACATGCAATAGATATGAAATTCGGAATAATAAAAGAAAGAAAAAGTACGCCAGACCGAAGAGTTGTGTTTTCTCCCGAGGAATTGGCAAGACTAAAACAGCTGCATCAAAATATTTCTGTGAAAGTTGAAAGTTCCGATATCAGGGTTTTTACCGACGAGCAATTTCGAAATATGGGGATAGAAGTAACCAATGACATCAGCGATTGTGACGTTTTTTTTGGTGTAAAGGAAGTTCCTCTTGAGAATTTAATACCCAACAAATCCTATTTCTTTTTTTCGCATACCATAAAAAAACAGCCGCACAACAGAAAATTGTTGCAAGCCTTGTTGGAAAAAAACATCATTTTTTACGATCACGAATCCATTGTAGATGCCCATAATCGAAGGTTAATTGGTTTTGGAAAATACGCCGGATTTGTGGGAGCATATAATAGTATTCGGGCTTTCGGGATAAAATTCGAATTGTTCAAACTTCCAAAAGCAGAAACACTTTCCGGAAAAGAGGCATTAATTTCTCATTTGAAAAGAGTGATTTTGCCGCCTTTAAAATTTGTCATTACTGGAACAGGAAAGGTTGGTAGCGGAGTCAAAGAAGTTCTGGATGCCATAAAAATCAAGGAAGTTTCTGTTGAAAATTATTTATCAAAAAACTACACACAAGCCGTTTATACCCAAATTGATGTGTTGGATTATAATATTCGAAAAGACGGTCAAGTGTTGGATTTCAATGATTTTTTTCAAAATCCCAAAGAGTATGTTTCCAATTTTGAACGGTTTACAAAAGTATCCGATATATACATAACGGGACATTTTCACGCAAACGAAGCGCCAAATATTCTTACTCTAGAAATGCTCCAAGCCAACGATTGTAAACTAAAAGTGGTCGCCGACGTTTCCTGTGATGTTAACGGTTCTATTGCTTGTACGCTCCGATCATCGACTATTGCGGAACCTTTGTACGGTTATTTGCCCAGTGAAAACAAAGAAGTCGATGTTTTTCATCCAGCGGCAATCGTGGTAATGGCGGTAGATAATTTGCCTTGCGAGTTGCCCAAAGATGCCAGCGAAGGTTTTGGAGATATGTTGATGGAACACGTAATTCCTGCCTTTTTCAATGGCGATAAAGACGGAATTTTGCAACGAGCCAAAATGACCGAAAACGGAAAACTAACTCCAAGATTCAGTTATTTACAAGATTATGTGGATGGAAAATAATTGAACCTACCCTTTTATAAATACATTCTTAAAGCTTCTTAAACAGGAAGCTTTTTTTATGTTATTTTAATAAATGTGGTTATATTTGAAAATAAATCTGTGCAACTTGAAAACTACACTATTAAAATTCATTCTTATAGGTCTCATTTCCTTTCAATTGTATCCGCAAGAGTTGCTGCCTTTTGTTGAAAATTACAATAAATCAAACTATCAAGGGGACAACCAGATTTGGAACGTGGCCCAAGGGAATGACAAGGCGATGTATTTTGCCAATAATCATTATTTATTGCGTTACGATGGCGTAAGATGGGAAAAATATAATTTGCCCAATAAAACCATCATACGTTCCATAATGGTGGATGGAGACAAAATTTATTCGGGTTCTTATAAAGAATTTGGGTATTGGGTTCGAAAAGAAGGTAAAATGATTTACACTTCAATTTCCAATGTCAAGAATGTTTTTGATGACAAGGAAAACGAAGAAATTTGGAAGATTTTTAAGTTTGACGGCAAGATTTATTTTCAATCTTTCAATGAAATTTTTCAATATGATGGCAAACAAATCAAAAAGAGGAAATTCCCTTTTCTTATTTCGTACTGTTTTGTTGTTGGAAATCAATTTTTAATAGCTTCGGTTGAAAATGGGGTTTTCAAGATGGATAATTCTAGTTTTGAAAAAGTAAAAGGCTGGTCTGCCTTAGAAAAAAATGTGATACATTCGATAGAAAAGTACCAAAACAAAACTTATATTTTCACCCAAAAAAATGGCGTTTATATTGAAGAAAATGGTGTCTTGAGTCCTTGGAAAAACCCTTTAAATGAAAGATTAAAAACGCAAAATATAAATGTAGCCAAATTTATAAAAAACAATAAACTGATTATTGGCACGGCAAGCAAAGGCATTTATATTTTTGATATGAACAACAATTCGTATCAAAATATAAATAGGAATAATGTATTGATGAACAACTCTATTTTGAGTATTGGTCAAGACGGAGAAAATGATTTATGGGTTGGCTTAGATAACGGCATTGCTCATATAGAGGTCAATTCGCCCACTTCTATTTTTTATGATAATTCAGGTACTTTGGGTTCGGTATATTCTGTGGCAACTACTGATAAAGGATATTTGATGGCTTCTAATCACGGTGTTTTTAAATACGAAGACAAGCTTTTTTCAATGATACCAAATTCGCAAGGACAAGCTTGGAATATTACAAAGTTTGGCAATAAATATCTTATTGGGCATAACGAAGGAACATTTATTTATGAAAATAATTTGTTTTCTAAACTAAACAGCATCAATGGTGGTTGGAACTTTACAAAAAGCAATGCAAATAACTCGTATTTGCAGGCTTCGTATATTGGTCTTAGGATTTATAATGACACCGACGATTTATCTCAAACAATCGCCATTAAAGGACTGACGAAACCCATTAGATATGTAGCCCAAAACCGAAAAAATGAAATGTGGGCAGCAGACAATTATAAAGGCTTGTATCGAATACTGTACAATGATGTTTATGAAACCACATTAGTTGAAAATGTAACGCAACGAAGTAAAATGGCAAACGATTATGGCGTCAAAATATTTGAATTCCGAAATGAAATTCTTTTTTTGATAAACAATTCGTGGTACACTTATAATTCAATTTCAAATCGATTAGTCAAAAATGAGTTGTTCAATGCTAATTTTAAAAATATATCCGACATAGTCGCCATTGACGACACTCATTTTTTAGTGCTACAAAACGGGATTTTATATCAGGTTTTTGCCAATGAAAACCTGTTTTTTTGGAATGTGATTCAAGAGAAATATTACCGTGGCAAAATTATTAACGACAGTTTCAAAATTTTTAAAAATGGGGAAAACTATTTGTTGAATCTTGACGATGGTTTTATTTCCCTGAAATTGAAAAACGAAAATAGGCAAATTGCACATATAACGATTGAAGCCTTCATCAATGACAATCTAATTCCAAACCAATCAAAAATAGATTATAATTCTGGCTTAAAAATTAATGTGATTTCTGGAATATTTGGATCATCAAAACCAAATTTGTTTTATAAAATAGACAACGGAACTGAGTTTTTACCTGTAAAAGCGGGGACAATTATTTTAAATAATTTGGATAGCGGTGACCATTCAATTGTATTGTATAATCATAATGGTTTGCAATATGAGAAGGCATCCAGTTTCGAGTTTAATGTGGCAAAACCATGGTATTTCTCTTTTTGGATAATACTTATTTATATCGTTACAATTGGCTTGGTTTTATTTCTCTATTACAAATGGAATAAAATGAGGTACGTTCAAAAATTGAAGTTGAGGGAAGAAGAATTAAAATACCAAAAGAAAATTCTAGAAATGGAATTAAAAGCCGAAAATGAATTGAATCTTCAAGAATATGAAAAGCATATTTTAGAACTTGAAATCCAAACCAAATCGTCCGAAGTTACTGGTAAATCACTTTCTATTGCCAAACAAAGTGAAATGATAGAGAATATTCAAGGTATTTTAGACAATGAAACCGATTTTAATAAACTAAAAAGTGAAATCAAAAAAGCCATAAAAATTAATGCAGTAAGCAAGCATCAATGGGAAACTTTTGAAACCAACTTGAATCAAATTCACAATAAATTCATCATTAATCTTTCTAATAAATATCCAACTTTGACTGCTAAGGATATTAATCTTTGCATCTATTTAAAAATGAATCTTTCTTCAAAAGAAATTGCTCCAATGATGAATATTTCTTTCCGTGGAGTAGAATTACACCGATACAGACTCCGTAAGAAATTAAATCTTAATCAGGATGAAAATCTTTCCAAATTTTTATTATTGGTATAATTAAGGGCTAATTTTTACGGATAACATTCTTTTCACGGTAATTAGTTGCAGAATTACAGTACATCACTACTACATCAAATGATGTATAGTTTTGACGTTTTTAATCAGTTCATCCCAGTAAAACCTCATATTTTTGTTCTTTTTGTTGTAATGATGTATTAATGTAGTAATTCTATTTAACGAACTACAACGTTATAATTGCCTAATTTAGCTTGACTAACCTGAACAAATTATTAATTATATGAGAAATTTTATTTTTAGCTTTTTAGCACTAGTACTTTTTCCAGCCTTTATGTCTGGTCAAGTAATTAAAGGAAAAGTATCTGACAAAAGTGGAATAGGAATCCCCGGGGCAATTGTTATCGCTGCTGATTCCAGGACTTCTACCGATACAGATTTTGACGGAAATTTTAGCATCAATGCCAAAGTAGGCGAGACACTAAAAATCAGTATGGTTGGTTTTGACGCGATTACCGTAAATGCCGCATCGGGAACAATGAAGGTAATAATGCAAGAATCCAAAGAAATGGAACTTCAAGAAGTGGTTGTCATTGGGTATGGAACAGCTCGAAAGCGAGATTTAGCAGGTTCCATTATTAAAGTCGAAGGTAAAATTGTTGCCGATAAACCCAATACAAATCCAATAGCTTCTTTACAAGGTAGAGTTACGGGGCTGTCAGTTGTAAATTCTGGACAGCCTGGAGCCGAACCTGATGTCAGGATTAGAGGTACCGTGAGTAGAACTAATTCAAAACCATTATATGTAGTTGATGGAATATTTACGGACAATATTAATTTCATCAATGCCAATGACATTGAGTCGATGGAAATATTAAAAGATCCATCATCATTGGCGATTTTTGGAGTTCGAGGTGCAAATGGAGTTATTATTATTACCTCTAAAAAAGCGAAGGAAGGCCTGACTATCATTAACTATAACACGACTTTAGGTTTAAAATCGATTGTAGGGAAACCATCTTTAACAAATGCTGCCCAGTTTAAAACTTTATACAACGAGCAACGTGTCAATGAAGGAGCTGCACCTTATGCTTATTATGACAAATTCACAGGAGATACGGACTGGATTGATACCATTTCAAACGAAAATGCTACAATAATTAATCATAACCTTAGTGTTTCTAATGGTACAGAGAAAAATAAATTTTATTTGGGTGTTGGTTATATTGAAGATGAAGGTTTGATTGATTATGAAAAATACAAAAGATTTACTTTCAATTTAAACAATGAATTGCAATTGTCCGAAAGTATAAAAGTTGGTATTGGATTTAGTGGTGTTGATGCTAGACCAGCTCAATTACATTCTTTTGGTTCTGCAATAAACGCTACTCCAATTGTCAATCCGTTTAATTCGGAATTCGGAGTTTACAATCAATTGCCAGTACAAATTGGAGGAGCTCAAATTGGCAATCCACTTTTATATGTATCCGGAAATCAAGGGACACAAATAAATCGTGAAACCAGATTCGTTGGTAACGTATTTGCCGAATTCAAATTGTTTAAAGATTTAAAATTCAGGGCAGCCTATTATGCAGATTTAGGGTATAATAAAGGCAGAGGATATACACCAGTTTTTAATATCTATACTGCTGAAACAAATGAACTTACTCTTGCAGCTGGAAATTCTCAAACATCAGTAAATCAATACAGCAATACGTACGAAAAAACACAACAAGATTATTTATTTACCTATAATAAATCTTTTGGCAGTCATAACCTGACCGCTATGGCTGGTTATACGCGCTATTATTTTGGATTTGAATCTATAAATGGTTCTGTATCTCAATATGTAGGTGGAGAACCAATTCCTTATGATAAAAGATGGTGGTATTTGAATGTTTTTCCTTTCGGAGATCCTTCGTCAAGTAGATCTGGTTCAAGCCAAAATGAAAATGCTACTGTTTCCTATTTGGCAAGAGCTTTGTACAATTATGATGGTAAATACATTCTTAATGCTTCTTTCCGTAGAGATGGTTCTTCTGCATTTACTGGAGACAACAGATTTCAAAATTTTTGGTCTTTTGGTGTTGCTTGGGATGTGTCCAAAGAGGATTTTATGAAGAATCAAAAGATTTTTAATACACTTAAACTAAAAGGGTCTTATGGCGAGTTAGGAAATCAATACAATTCTATTCAATATCCATCTTATCCAAGTTTTACTGCAGGAGCATCAGCCGTTTTTGGGGAAACATTGGTTCCTGCTTATATTTTGGCTTATAGATATAATGCAGATTTAAAATGGGAAACTATAACATCCTATGAAGGAGGAATTGAAATGGGAACTTTAAACAATAGATTAAAACTGGAAGCTACTTATTTTAATAAAACAACAAATAATTTGTTGACATTTGTAGATTATGGTGTCGAAGGGTTTTATACCAATGCTGGCGAAATATTAAATAATGGGTTTGAGTTTTCTGCTTCGTGGAACGATAGTGTAAACGATGATTTTTCTTATTCTGTAAGCGGTAACTTGACCACTTTAAATAATGAAGTAAAAACTGTTTTTGAAAATGATGGATTTAGCCCAGCAAATGGCTCTTCTATTTTACAAGCTGGTTATCCAATTGGATCTTTTTATGGCTATGTTGTGGAAGGCGTTTACCAATCTTACTCTGATGTTCTAAGTTCTACACCAAGTTCTTTAGGCGATTATGGCCCTGGAGATTTGAAATACAAAGATGTAAATGGTGACGGAAAAATTTCTATTGCTGATAGAACCGTAATAGGCAACCCAACTCCAGATTTTATGTACGGAATGTCAGCAAGTTTGAATTATAAAAATTTCAGTTTTTCGGCTGATTTTCAAGGGGTTTACGGAAATGAAATATGGAGAGATTGGGGCAACGGTTCTACCTTTACACAATTTAATTATAGAACAGATAGATTGGACAGATGGACTGGAGCAGGAACTTCTAATTGGGAGCCTAGAGTTAACGATGGTTCTGGGTACAACAAACTAGATTCCACTTATATGATTGAAGACGGAAGTTATATTCGTTTGAGAAACGTGCAATTTGCCTATGATTTCGATACTGAATTTTTAAATAGATTTTCTATCCAAGGATTGAAATTATTTATTAACGCACAAAATCTTGTAACATGGAGTCATAATTCTGGATTTACACCTGAAGCCGGAGGATCTCCTATTTCATTTGGTAGAGATTCAGGAGGATATCCTCTTCCTGCCATTACTACATTAGGTTTAAATGTTACTTTTTAATAATAAAAAAAATGAGAAATATGAAAAATTATAGATTTATCATTAAATTATCACTTATAGCCATATTGGCATTACCCACAATAAATGCATGTAGTGATGCCGAGTTTCTAGATATGAGGCCTAAGGGGATTGCTGCGAAAGATGATTTAACCGCCGGTGGTTTTGAAGAACAAGCTTTTGGATTGTATGGAAAAATCCGAACCCAATTTGGCGTTACTGACTGGACTAGATATTGGTTTCAGAGCATTCGATCCGATGATGCCGCAAAAGGAAGTAGTCCTACAGATGCTGCCACATTAGGAAATGTAATGGACAATTTTCTGTATTCAGCAACTGAATTTTCAGGAAACTGGGATGGTCATTATAGCTTGATATATGCCTGCAACGATTTAATTGTAGAGGTGGAAGAGTCAGGTTTAACGGATCAAGGAAGTTTAACCAATGCCGCTGAAGCCAAAGTAATTAGAGCGTTTGCTTATTTTGATTTACGTCGTGATTTCGGAGATGTTCCAATTGTATTGAACAAAATCGTGAAACCAAGCGATGGTATTAAAGCAAAAAACACCGTAGCACAAGTGGATGCCCAAATCATAAGTGATTTAGAATTTGCGGCGCTACACCTACCTTTAAGCTGGCCGGCATATCCCGGTAGAACTACCAAGGGATTTGCAAATAGTTTATTGGCAAAATTGTATCTCTATCAAGGAGAATGGAAAAAATCCTTGGCAAAAAGTGAAGAAGTTATTAAATCAGGACAATATAATTTGATGTCTTCTTATGAAACTTTGTTTACAAAAGCGGGAAACAATTCAAGAGAAACTGTTTTTGAAGTACAGTTTTTAGTAATTGGAAGAACCTATTATTCCAACAATTATTTTGAGTCACAAGGAGTTCGTGGAGCAGGTATTTGGGATTTGGGATGGGGTTTTAACGTTCCAACAACCAATTTAGTAAATGCTTACGAAGCCAATGATCCAAGAAAAGCGGTGACAATTCTTTATTCAGGTCAGAATGATGGTTTTGGAAACACAGTTCCATTAAGTCCTCCTTTAGATCAGTTGTATTGGAACAAGAAAGCGTATACACTTCCTTCCGAAAGAACAACCTTTGGAGAAAATAAAAACCATTGGGAAAACGTTAAACTCCTAAGATATGCCGACGTATTGTTAATGGCTGCCGAAGCAGCTAACGAAGACGGAAATTCAGGGTTGGCAGCGACGTATCTAGAAGAAGTTCGTAAAAGAGCCAGAGGTGCTAATAATAGTATTTTGCCACCCGTTTCTGGAGGTCAATCTACTTTGAGAACAGCCATTAAACAAGAAAGAAGAATAGAGTTTGCAATGGAAGGCGAAAGATTCTATGACTTAGTTCGATGGGGAGATGCCGGAGCTGTTCTTGGTGGAAAAGGATACCAAAGTAAAAACAGGTATTATCCAATTCCACAAACTGCAATAGATCAATCTGGCGGAGTTTTAGTTCAAAATCCAAATTATTAATAACAATTCAATACTTGAAAAAATGAAAATAAATCAATCATTTATAAAAAAAGCTCTTGGAATAGCACTTATTTCATTAGTATTTATTGGTTGTCAAAATATGGATAGACCTGAATTAGGGGATTATCCAAAAGACGCCAATGCTCCAGGAGGTCCTTTAAAGTTTTATGTGGCCTTTGACGGATTGACTTCTAACTCTTTAATGAATGCTGTTGACAGTATTCGTGCAAAATTTCCAACGGATAATCCATTGGAATCAACAGCAGGGATTTCAGGAAAAGCACTAAAAGGAGGAAAACCTAAGTTGTTTGTTTCCTATTCGAAACCTAATGACTTTGTAGTTAATTCTGCTAGTTTCACCATAGCTTTTTGGGAAAAACACGGAGCTCCAACACAAACAGAATTTGCTTTTAGTTTGTTAAGCGATAACTGGGCGAAAGCCAATATGTTTTGTTTATTCGAAGGATCAGTTGCAAGTCCAATCGTGAAATTTTTTGTTGACGAGCAGCCCGGAGATAAATGGTTCGAATGGTTAGGAAGCCAGAGCGTTCCTGGTATTTATGACGGACAATGGCATCATTTGGCGTTTGTTTATGATGGTCTCACTTCTGGCATGACTATGTACAAAGATGGTGTTGCTTTTGCAACTAAAACCTGGACTGGTCACGGAAACATGAAAATTAAAGATTCAAAAGTTTTAGGCTTTAGGATTGGAGGTTCTGGAAATCCTGCCGAAGGTTGGATGAATTCTTGGACTGGTGATTTAGACCAATTCAGAATGTATGGTAAAGCACTTACCGTTGCAGAAATTAATGATTTGTACACCAAGAAAAAATAATTAAAATGGAATATGCCAAAGCGATTGCTTTGGCATATTTACTAAAAAAAATATATGAAAACATTCAAATTTTATGCTGCTGTATTTTTGTTTTCAATCATAAGTTGCAGCAGTAGTAGCGATGCTCCAGCGCCAACACCCAAGCCAACACCAATACCAGCACCAATTATCCCAGCTCTTACCGATGCGCAAGCAATGGATCAAGTGCAAAAAGATGCAATAAAGTATTTTTGGGAATATGCGGAAACAAATTCAAAACTGGCTAGAGAACGATACCACACGGATAATCCAGGTTTTGAATCTCAGATAGTTGCAACTGGTGGTTCTGGTTTTGGATTAATGTCAATAGTTGTTGGTGTTGAAAGAGGTTTTATTCCAAGAGCTGAAGCGGTTTCTAGACTTGCAATTGCATTGAATTTCCTTGAAAAAGCAGATCGATTTCATGGTGCTTGGTCTCATTGGATTAATGGTGAAACAGGTCGCGTAATCCCCTTTGGAACCAAAGATAATGGCGGAGATCTTGTAGAAACATCTTTCCTTTGTCAAGGTTTGCTGACTCTAAGGGAATATTTTAAAACCGGAAATGCAGCCGAACAAGCATTGGCAACCAAAGCGGATGATTTATGGAAAGGCGTAGAGTGGGATTGGTACACAAAAGGGGAAAATGTCTTGTATTGGCATTGGTCTCCCAGCTATGGTTGGCAAATGAATTTTAAATTGGAAGGATACAACGAATGTTTAATAACCTATGTTTTGGGCGCAGCTTCTCCAACACATCCCATATCCGCAGCGGCTTATCAGCAAGGATGGGCACGAAACGGAGGAATTGTTAATGGAGGTTCTCAATATGGTTTTCCAGTTGTTTTGAATTATAATGGCGCAATAGGAAATGTTGGTCCTTTGTTTTGGTCCCACTATTCCTATTTGGGTTTGGATCCTCGTGGATTAACGGATGCCTATGCTAATTATTGGACATTGACACAAAATCATTCTAAAATCATCAATCAATATTGCGTGGCTAATCCTAATAAATGGACTGGTTATTCCGATAAATGTTGGGGACTTACAGCCAGTTATACCAGAAATTCTGATGGTACAACAGGATACACGGCACATCAACCATTGAATGATCCTGGAGTGATTTCGCCAACAGCTGCCTTGTCATCATTTCCATACACTCCCGTTGAAAGCATGAAATTTTTGCATTATTTATACGATGAAAAAAAGAGTACTTTAGTTGGTGTCGCAGGACCTTACGATGCATTTTCGCCTCATTATAATTGGGTTACACCCAGATATTTGGCGATAGATCAAGGAACAATTGCACCAATGGTAGAAAATCATAGAACGGGATTAATCTGGAATTTATTTATGAAAGCCCCAGAGGTTAAGATTGGTTTAAAAAAACTGGGCTTTTCCTCGACCCAACATAACTATTAAAAATTAATTATAAAATGAAAATAAGACTTATAATATTCCTTTTAGGTTTTTCTCTTTTTGGCTACAGCCAAAAAAAAGAAACTAAAAAGCCCGTCAGTATTAAACCTAAATCCGAGTTTGTTTCCGATTTAATGTCGAAAATGACAATCGAAGAAAAAATTTACCAAACCGTTCAATTTACCTCCGATGGAACCGTTACAGGACCAAAATCTGGTGATAATTTTATCACGCGAATTCAACAAGGAAAAGTAGGTTCTATTCTGAATGCAACTGGTGCCAAAGAAACTAGGGAAATACAACGCATCAATTTAGAAAATTCAAGATTGAAAATCCCCTTGTTATTTGGACATGATGTGATTCACGGCTACAAAACTATTTTTCCAATTAATCTGGGAATGGCATCTTCATGGGATCCAAAAGCTGTAGAACTAGCCGCAAGAGTTGCCGCCACCGAAGCTTCTTCTGGAGGTGTTCATTGGACATTTGCGCCTATGATTGATATTTCTAGAGACGCAAGATGGGGAAGAGTTTCCGAAGGTTCCGGTGAAGATAGTTTTCTTGGAATTCAAATGGCAATTGCCAATGTAAAAGGATTTCAAGGAGACGATTTGTCAAAGAACAATACAGTTTTGGCTTGCGCCAAACATTTTGCCGCTTATGGTGCTGCTGAGGCTGGAAGAGATTACAATACGGTAGACATGTCCGAAAGAGTTTTGCGTGAAACCTATTTGCCCGCTTTTAAAGCAACTGTTGTAGCCGGTGTAAAGACTTTTATGATGGCGTTCAACGAAATCGCGGGTGTTCCATCAACAGGAAGCAATTTTTTGATTCGTGACGTCTTGAAAGGGGAATGGAAATTTGATGGACTTGTGGTGTCCGATTATACTGGTATTTACGAAATGGTGGCACATGGATTTGCTACGGACGATAAAAATGCTGGAGAAATAGCATTGAATGCGGGCGTAGATATGGATATGGTTGGAGCAACTTATATGAATCATTTGAAAAAATCCTATGATGAAGGCAACGTTAGTTTGGCTCAAATTGATGATGCTTGCAAAAGAATTTTGGATGTAAAATACGATTTGGGATTGTTCGAAGATCCATATCGGTATTCCGATGAAAAACGTGAAAAAGCTACTGTCTATAAACCTGAATTTTTAGAAGCCAGTTTAGAAGTGGCCAAAAAATCATTGGTTTTATTAAAAAACAAGAACAATGTTTTGCCATTAAAAGCGAACCAAAAAATTGCTTTCGTGGGTCCTTTGGTTAGCGATGAATACAACATTATTGGTTCATGGGCAGCACTTGGAGACCGCAACGGTTTTGCGAGCAGCGTGAAAGAAGGTGTGACTAATTATTTGAAAAATGTTTCGAATGTCACTTTTGATCAAGGGGTCGAAATCCAAAGTACCAAAAGAGATATGATGCAAAAAGCATTGGATAATGCCAAAAATGCCGATGTTGTTGTTGCTATTATGGGCGAAAGAGAAAATATGACGGGCGAAGCGGCTTCTCAAACCAATATCGATTTACCGGGATTGCAAAGAGAATTCTTGACCGAATTAAAAAAATTAGGCAAGCCAATTGTTTTGGTGCTTCTTAACGGAAGACCTTTGACACTTACTTGGGAAAACGAAAACATAGACGCCATTTTAGAAGCGTGGTGGCCGGGAACTCGAGGTGGCGATGCCATTGCACAAACGCTTTATGGAGCCAACAATCCAAACGGTAAATTGCCAATGTCTTTCCCTAGAAAAGTAGGTCAATTGCCTTTGTATTACAATCATAAAAACACGGGGAGACCGTATTTGGGGATTTCTGATCCAGAACAAAAATACAAATCCCAATATACTGATGTAGGTAATAGTCCTTTGTATCCATTTGGTTTTGGATTGAGTTATACGACTTTCGAATATTCAAACATCAAAATTTCTTCTGATAAAATCAATTTTAACGAAAAACTTAAAGTTAGTGTAGATGTCAAAAATACTGGAAATTATGAGGGTCAGGAAGTGGTTCAACTCTACATTCGCGACTTGGTGGGTTCCGTAACTAGACCCGTAAAAGAGCTAAAAGGATTCGAAAAAATCACTTTAAAAAAGGGAGAATCAAAAACAGTTTCTTTCGAGATTTCATCCGAAGATTTGAAATTCTACAACATCGATATGAAAAATGAAGCCGAAGCTGGAGATTTTGAGGCCTTTATTGGAACAAATTCTGAAACAGAAAATAAAATAAAATTTGAATTAGTTAAATAATTGATTTTCATTTATTTAAAT
>Ga0105052_10004458_pt1 | contig 15402 bp, 6 predicted proteins | sample FRY03_FD_78094 | JGI IMG/M metagenome (GOLD analysis project Ga0105052, IMG submission 78094) | Freshwater microbial communities from Lake Fryxell liftoff mats and glacier meltwater in Antarctica - FRY-03 | ecosystem: Environmental > Aquatic > Freshwater > Ice > Glacier meltwater ... | reverse complement strand
GGCACACGCGACCTGCGATTTGTGAAGGGCCCCATCTTTGCCAATATGATTCTTGCCGACGAAATAAATCGCACCCCGCCCAAGACCCAGGCGGCATTGCTCGAGGCGATGCAAGAAAGACAAGTCACTGTTGGTGGATACACCCACGCTCTTCCGCAGCCATTCTTTGTTTTGGCAACCCAGAACCCAATCGAACAAGAAGGGACATATCCGCTGCCAGAAGCCCAACTGGACCGATTCATGTTTCTTGTTCGAATTGGTTATCCAACCGAGCAACAAGAGATTGACATTGTGAAACGAACAACTGGCGGGCCGATTGCAGAACCACGACCAGTCATCGGTGCGGCCGAATGTTTGAGAATCCAACAAATTGTGCGCGAAATTCCAGTTGCCGATCATGTCATTCGATATGCCTTGCGTCTTGTGCGTTCAACACGGCTGGACGACAACTCATCGAAGTTCATTCGTGATTATGTTTCGTGGGGCGCTGGCCCGCGCGCCAGTCAATATCTCATTCTTGCAGCAAAGGCCAAAGCGCTAATGTCTGGCGAACACCATGTCATGCCACACCACCTCCACTCCGTGGTGTTGCCGGTTATGCGTCACAGAATTATGTTGAATTTTAACGCACAGGCCGATGGAATTGATACAGATCGTGTTGTTGGCGATTTGATCAAAACCATTCCGCTCGACAGCGCGGCATAATCAATGCCAGAGGGACCGACGACCCCCTTGCGAGCAGAGCAGTATCTCGCCCCCGAGACGCTGGCACAGTTGGCGTCATTTGAACTGCGCGCAAAAATGATCGCCGAGGGTGCGATGAATGGCTTGCACATATCACCACGACAAGGCGCAGCGGTCGAATTCGCCTCACACCGTCAATACACAACGGGTGACAGTGTTCGACATTTGGACTGGAAGGTTTTCGCCCGCAACGACAAGCTGTATATCAAGCAATATCAACAAGAAACCAACCTCAACATTTTCATTCTTGTTGACGGGTCCGCTTCAATGCAATTTGGAACGCTCGACACAAAGAAAGGTTGGGGCGGAACAAAGGCGCAAGGAACAAGAGGCCGTTGGACAAAGTATGACCACGCAACAGCGGTAGCCGCAGCAATTTCGTTCCTCGCACTGAGTCAGCGCGACCGAGTTGGGCTTGGGATTTTTTCAGATGGAATTCGTGGTGGGGTTCGTAAGTCAAGCACCAATGATCACTGGAGATCGGTTGTGCGGTGCCTCGCAGCAGAACCAATGGAAAAGAGTGTCAACTGGCCAAAGGTCGCTGAACAGGCGATTAGCCAGAATCATTCCAACACGCTCTTTGTCATTATTTCAGACTTTCTGGAGCCGATCGAAAATATTCAAGCAGCGCTCGCGCGCCTTGGCCACCACGGCAACGATGTCATCCTCTTCGCAACGCTTGACGATGCCGAGTTGAAGTTCAACATGGATGTCGCCGCACCGTTCAGCGGGTTGGAGGGTGAGCCCACACTTGATGTCGATTCGCGGGCGATTCGTGGCGCATATCTTGAAGCACTCCAACAACATCTCGGCGAATTAAAGCGCATAAGCCGAGGGTTTGGATTTGACAGTGCGGTTTTCAACACCCACGAGTCTGTCGGTCCAATTCTTTCGGCGCTATTGGCGAAGCGCGAGGCGTTCGCCCGTCGGAGATCAACACGGTGATTTTTGCGACACCAACCATCGTTATCGCTGGCGTTATCGCGACAGTCATTCCCATTGCGATTCATTTGTTGTTTCACAAACGCAAGAAGCCAATCGAATGGGCGGCGATGAATCTGCTTCTTCAAGCGATACAGCGCACGACGCGTCGCCGTCAAATTAACCGCTTGATTTTGTTGGCACTGAGATGTTGTGTGGTTGTGCTGGCGGCGATCGCAGTTGCAGGCCTGGTTTTTCAACAATCAAAAAATTCACCCGCAAACACCACGGGTCTTATACGCGAAATTATTTTGGTTCTCGATGATGGAATTGCACAACAAACCAAAAGTGGAAACACAAACGCGTTTGAAAATAGCCGTGCACAAGCGGTTGATGCGATCGGGGGAATGAATCCTGGTGATCGTGTTGGTTTGATTTTGGCGGCCGGAGCACGACCACTTGTGTGGCCCCCAAGTGACGACCTCTCGGCGGCCATGACGATTGTTCAAGCAACTGAAGTGTCTTATTCGCCAAGCGACATCGGAACAGCGATAGCAACAGCAAACAACTCAACGAGGGCGATGGGCGTCATTAGTGAATTTAGGCGTGGAAGCACGATAAGGATGATGCCCGAACAATTTTCAAAGGCGGCCAAGGGCGGCCCAAAGGTTTTTCTTTCGCAACCCAATCAAACCGAAGTCAACAATGTTCAGGTCGTCAGTTTTGTATCACAAGCTAGGGGTCCATTGTCATCACGCTCAGGAATACCACTGCGTGTGAAATTGCGTCGCGAGGGTGGACGGTTGGGAGCAGAACAATCACAAATTGACATAACAGCCGACGACAACACAAGAACTTCTCTAAGGGTTGATTGGAATGAAGGACAAGTTGACGCTTCTATCGATGGAGCCATCACAGTTCAGGTGGGTCGCAGGACAGAGATTCCGCTGCGAGCGTCGCTTGTCCAGCGAGACAACCAACCCGCGGATGACGCACGATTTTCAATCATTCCAACAGCCGCCGCAATTCGCGTTGGGATAATTGATCGAGCCCCAAATATTTCTCATGGAAAGTTAACGGACGGCGACAGCGACGGCGTTGGCGCGTGGGTCGAGCGCGCTCTTCGACCAAGTGATGAGATAGATATCGAAACGGAGGTGATCGAGCCAACCGCGATGAATGCGCAGCGCTGCAAGGGTTTTGACGCAATCATTATTATTCGCCCCGACGCGGTCGACGGCGCTGGGTGGACCGTCTTGTCACGACTTGTGCAACGCGGCCTGGTGTTGATGGTCATTCCTCCATCACAAACAACAAACACAAACTGGTCAGATAGATTTTTGAAGACATTCGATCTCGGTTGGACCATCTCACGAGAGGTGATAAATTCCGATCCGCCAACCAACCTTCGCCGGCTTGATGTGCCCAACTCACTGTTGTTGCAAATTGCTTCGGAACTCACAGATTTGATGCAGCCCATTCGTTTCAATCGGTTCATCAAAGTTGTGACACCAATCAATCGTGGGGAAACCGTCTTGGAATTTGACAACAACTCACCATTTCTCGTTCGTACCTCCTCCGACGGTGCTCGCGGATCGATCCTTCTGTTTGCAGCACCGCCAGATTTGCGGTGGACCAACCTTCCAGCAAAGCCGCTTATGGTTCCGCTCTTCCAGGAGTTAATTCGCCAATCTATTGCACAAGTTGATAAGGGTCGCCACATGGCGGTTGGTGGTGAGCGATTACCAACACCAATTGCTGGCGCGACTGGATTGCGCTTGTCACTAGGCCGCGAGCAAATCGATACGCGCGATCAAAGGGTGATTTCGGTGGACCCAAACGGAAATCTTGCGCAACCCATTACGCAACCGGGCGTTTACACAGCGCTTGATTCAAGCGAGAAGGTTGCGGGTTGGGTTGTTGTCAACATCGAGCCAGCCGCCGCATCAACACAACCAACAACAATTGATGAGATCGCGGCGATACTCAAGGGAGTCTCGGTGGAACCAGCCCAAGGGAAAATTGCGGGCGAACTTTTGGCGGAATCAGGCGTGGCTACAGCGATGAAAAGCAAATCACCAGAGATTCCCTTGGCAAAAGCGCTGGATGGTTATTCGCTCGCAGTTTGGTTTTTCACCTTGGTCTTACTGTTGCTCTTGGTTGAAACATGGTTCGCGCGCAGTGCGTCGACCGGCGCGATCCTTCCCAAGGCACAAGGTGAAACACCATGACTGATTCGCCGTGGCTGCGATGGTTTTTCGGTATCGATGTGATTCCAGATGGTGCGCAGGGATTGCAACTTTCGTGGCAATATCAACCAGCAGCTTGGGGCTGGCTGTTAATCATCACTGGATCGATCGTGGTCGCAAACTGGAGTTACCGACGAGTTGTCGGCAAGACACAAGTTCGTGTCGCCATGGCGGCGATGCGCGGACTCTTACTCTTGTTGGTTGCAGTGTTGATCGCCGGCCCACTTCTTCGATTGCCCATTGTTGAAAATCAACCAGATTGGGTCGCCGTTCTTATTGACCGAAGTCGAAGCATGAGCGTTGTGGATGACCGAACAGCCAATGGATCACTGCGATCAAGAGACGATGTTGCGATAGAAGTTGTAAAGAACAAAGTGTGGCGTGAGATCAACGAAGACAGGGAGATTGTTTGGTTGGGTTTTCACGCCTCGGCATTCGATGTTGATTCCAACGCCCTCCCACCCGCCGATGGTTGGTCAACAGAACTCACTGTTCCGATTGAAACCGCGCTTCGAAGATTGGCGGGACGGCCAGCAAGCGGCATCGTCATCATTTCTGATGGTCGAACAGCTCGGCCAATTGACCGCAGTGTGTTGCGAGCCCTGCAATCACGCGCAATCCCAGTCTTCGTGGTTCCAGTTGGATCTTCAGACGCGATGACTGACATGGCGATTGCCGAAACAGAAGCACCGTCACGAGCTTTCATCCGCGATCAAGTTCCTGTGGTGGCTACGGTGCGCTGTGTGGGTGGATCGCCCACCAAACCCATACCGGTCGATCTTGTGGAAGAGGCGACTGGCAGGGTCATCGATACCATAGCCGTTCAACCAAGCGAATTCATTGATGGTCACGCAGAGGCTGTCTTGACGGGAGCGCGGGCGCAAGCTGGATCAGTTCGATGGATTGTGCGAGTGCGCGGTGGACAAGACGACCTTGTGAGTGCAAACGACGAGCAAGTTGTCGAGGTCGACTTCATTGATCGCCCTTTGCGCATTCTTTACATCGAGGGATATCCGCGCTGGGAGTTTCGATATCTCAAAAACATGTTGGTGCGCGAGTCATCATTCGAAAGTTCGGTGATGTTGTTGTCCGCCGACCGAGATTTTGCGCAAGAAGGAAACGCACCACTTGAACGATTACCGCAGAGTGAGGAAGAGTTTTCGAAATATGACTTGTTTATTCTTGGAGATGTGCCATCCAGCAGCTTGTCAGAAATGCAGATTGCGCAAATGAAGCGAGCGGTGAGTGAACGCGGGGCTGGTCTCTTGTGGATCGGGGGAGAACGCTCAACACCAGCTTCGTGGCGCGGAACAGAGCTTGAGGATTTATTACCGATGCGAGGAGTTCCAGAGCGATTTGACGAGTCGGTTTTTATAGAGCCAACCGAAGGCGCGCTCCGCGGCGGTGTCATGCGACTTGGCGAGACGACGAAAGAGCGTTGGCCGATCGCGTTGACATCCGCTGGTGATCGCGGACGAATTGACTGGGCGCAGCGAATCGAGATTGATTCATTAAAGCCAACAGCTGAAATTCTGGCGCGCGCCGTACCACGCACAGGAAGTCCCGCGCTGCCAATTGTGATTTCAATGCGTTATGGAGCCGGCTTGATTGTTTATGTAGGGACCGACGAGACATGGCGCTGGCGCCACGGAGTTGGTGAAACATATCAAGAGAGATTTTGGATTCAATTCATTCGCTACCTCTCGCGAGGAGCGGCGCAATCAGATGGCGGCGCGTTTCGTCTTGTTGTTGAACCAAAGCAGCCCGAGGTTGGAACACCTGCGATGATTCGTGTTGAGATACAGGATCCAAAGGCTGGCGATATCGCTGGCGATGCCTCGTTGGATGTTCAGGTTGAGCCGATCGACGCCGCGACTGGCGCTGCGGAACAGACGGTGCAATTGACACACGAATCAACGGGATGGGTTGGACTGTGGTCGGCCGATACACCAGGAACATGGCGAGTTCGCGTCGCTTCTTCGCGCACTGGAAATATGGAACAGTTGGTCAAGGTGATCAGGCCTGACATCGAACTCGCCCACCCAGAGTCTGATCATCCTCAATTGGTCGATTTGGCAACTCGTACGGCGGGTGTTGTTGTGGCTCCGGCCGAAATTGCGCGCTTAGGCCAACTACTTCCCAAGCGCGCAACAAGCCTCGAGCGTGCAATCCTTGATCCAATTTGGAATAGTCCAGCCGCATTCTGTGCAATTATTCTGTTGCTATTTGTTGAATGGGTTGGTCGAAGATGGCTGCGACTGGCGTAGAATTTCACACAGTTGGACAACATGAGCACCCGAAACCTTTCACGAGAACTTGATGAAGCCGGCCGGCGGATTCGATCGGTCGGTCTGCTGGAGACATTCGTTCTTATCACACGCGTTTTTGTAATGGCTGTGTCGGTGTGCATCGCAATAGACGCACTGATTCGATTCCCGCAGGAAATTCGCTGGATTCTGCTTGTTGGACTCGGCGTTTTCGCGGGTTGGTTGGTATCAAAAAGGTTTTTGCCGGCACTTGCACCAGAAGTGTCACGAGTCAAACTCGCGTTGGCGGTTGAAAAGACAATTCCACAAGCGGCCGGCCGTCTCGCGTCGGGTGTCGAGTTTTCCAACGATGCCACAATGCAAGAAAACCAATTCGCTCAACAAGTCGAACGCGATGCGGTCACACTTGTTCCTGCGCGCGCAATTACCCAACTGGTTTCAATGAAACAACTCAAGCGGGAAGGCCGCGCGTTTGTCGTGGTCGCCTTGTTGTGGATCACATTTTTTATTGTTGCGCCGAATCTCGCGACCATTGGAATTTTCCGGGTCCTCACTCCGTGGGTTGCGGTCGATTGGCCAGCCCGCACAGGAGTTCGCAGTATGGTTTTCGCAACTCATCATCCAAAGCAAACAGCGCTGGCAATCAAAGCAGATTTGTTTCGTGGCGACCCATATCTGGAACCGGTGTGGGTGCGGATGCGTCGAACAAAGGGAGAGAGCGTTGGTTCTTGGGAAAGGATTCCACTCATTCATCAAAGCGAAACTCGCTTTGAGCGTTTGATCGAAGCTGGTTCGGATGTGGTTGAGTTCCAATTTCTCACTCGCGATATGGAAACTAGCACACAGAAGATCGATTTTGTCGATGCCCCCACAATGACATCGATAATTGTGTCGATCGATCCACCGGCATATGCACGGCATCTTGAGCAACAGCGGTTTGATCTTGGAAATGGCACCAACAACCACGGTCGAATTTCAGAATCGGTGTTACAGGGCTCGTTCGTCGCGATCGATTTCAAACCATCATTTAAGATTTTTATTCCAACCGACGAAGCCAGGCGAGAAGAGTGGATCAACCAGACATTCCACTGGTCGAGTGTGTCTAAAGATGATGACGCATCGATTCCACAGACCAACCTGACAGAGTTAGATGGTGTTTGGCAATTATCTTGGCAAGCAGACCGTTCAAGATCGTTGTTGGTTCGCCTCACCGATGAGAATGGAGTGCAGAATGTTGACGACATTCAAGTCACGATTGATGTCGCGGTGGATCGCCCACCCGAAGTCCTGGTCATCGATCCCAGTTCTGACGAGACCGTCCTGTCGACAGCCAAGATTCCACTGCGCGGATCAGCCCGCGATGATATTGGGCTTGATCGTGTGTCGATCGATGTGAGTCGTGCGACGAGTTGGCGTCAAGAATTGACGACGGCGCAAGCTGATGGTTCGCGGGAACTGGATGTGCAAACAGTTTTCGATCTTTCAAGTGCGAACGCGCAACCCGGCGAGGTGTTTGAAATTGTGACAGTCGCGAGCGATTTGTTTGAAGTTGACGGAGTGCTGCGCGAAGCGAATCGGTCAAGCCCAAGGCGACTTCGTGTAGTCACGCGTCCACAATTCGAAGAGGAGACTCGCAACGCACTCGCCGCAATTCGCCAAGGTGCAATCAGGGCGGATGAGCGACAAGCAAGTTTGGTTGAGAAGGATGAGGGAGCATCAGCACAAGTGCGACCACAGACAGAGATTGGTGAGCGCATCACATCGATGCGTTCAATGACACAAACCCTTCGCCAACGCCTAGATCGCAATGCCGTTCCAGACGATGCAACTCGCAGTCTGATCGATGCAGCTGACGACATTCTGCAAGTGGCGAAGGCACAGAGCGATTCGGCGCGCAACGATTTACAAGCTGCGGCGCAGATGCAGGAAGACCCGAGTGATTCCAGTGCGATGGATCAAGCGAAACAGAAGCGAGAGGATGCTCGGGTTGCACAAGGAGAAGTTCGCAGCGAGCTTAAGGATCTCTCGACACTTCTTGACAAAGATAAAGACGCTTGGATGGCCGCTCGAAAACTGGAGAAGGTTGCGCAAGCGATTACACAAGCAGACAACGAGCGTTCAAAGGCTGGAGCTCGAACAATCGGTCGCAGTCGCCAGGAGTTGACGGCCGAAGAAGCGGCGAATCTTGATCGCGCTGCGCAAAGCGCCAAGGCGGCCGCGCAGGTGGCGCGCGAGACAATCGAAGAATTGAAGAGCAGAGCAGAAAAGGTTCAGAAGGATGATCCAGCTCGGGCGATGAATCTTCAAGAAGCTGCTGAGCGTGGTGAACGCGAATCGCTTTCGGGACGGATGGAGCAGGCTGAAAAAGCGACCCAAGAAAATCGGCTGGATGAAGCGCAGCGGGCATCAGCGTCGGCGATGCAAACAGTGCAGCGAATGATTGGAGATCTTGCCAACGACGAGAAGGCGCGAACAGCAACACTGAAGAGAAAACTTGCCAACCTTGCTGAAGCGATTGCACAGTTGGTGCAGCAAGCGGAGAGTGTCGTGGATATCGGCATGGGTCTTGGGAATCTCACCGGACAAGATCTCACTCGCGCCACGCAAGGTGCGGCACAGCAGGCGGCCACACTCTCACTCAACGCATCAGCCGTTGCGGACGAAGGCCGGGCAGCTGGGCCAAGCGGCCAACGCATTGTGCGATTGGTTGAACGCGGGGCAGAAGCCGAAGGTCGAGCCGCTGTTGCGCTGGGTGCAGCACAACAAGATGTCGTGGTCGGCAACGAGAATCTTGTTCGCGGGCTGAGCCTCTTTGGCGAAGCGCTTGCCGCGGTTGAATTGCAAGAGAAAAAGAATGAGGAACAAGAGCGACAACAGCGGGTCCAGGAACTTGCGCAGCAATACCGCAACCTTGCTGATCGCGAAGAAGGGTTGTTGACGGCCACAAGCGCGCTTGTGGGAGTCAACGCCGACCGTCGAGCCCTTGTTGAGATGCGGCGACTGAGTGTGGAACAAGAAAATATTTCTCAGGCGATTTCAGCAATCTCTGAATCATCGCCAGATGTCAAAAAGTCAGCAATCTTTGTTGAAGCGACAAGCATTGCAGTGGATGCGGCAACTAGAGCGGCTGCTGATCTTCGAAGTGGACCTCCAAATCAAACAACCGTTGACACAGAGCGCGAGGTGTTGGAGATTCTGCGTGGCCTCACTGAAGCACTCAGCGATGCGGCAAAGAAGGATGATGATCCATTCGCCGATGATGACGGCGGCGGCGGCGGTGGTGGCGGTGGTGGCGGCGGCCAACAGGAAAAGCCGCTCATTGCGCCACTTGCAGAGCTCAAAGTGATTCGTTCGCTTCAACAACGCATCTATGAACGCACAAAAGCCATCAACAGCGCTCGAATGCCCACAGATGCATTGGATGGGCTCGCACAGCGGCAAGAGTCGATTGCAAAAATTGCCGATGATCTTCGCAAGGAAGTCGAGCGGCAGATGAAGGAGCGCGAAAACCAAGCAACGCCAAAACTTGTTGTTCCAAAGGACGAGCCGCCAATCAATGTCGATCCCAAACTTCCAGATCAACCAGTCGAGTGAGCACAACACACAATGAGTGACAGATTCAATTGTTCAACAGCCGCACTCGCGTGGATCTTGCTTTGCGTTTTTCAAACGAGCGTCGATGCACAGGCTCCCAAAGCATTAGATCCACAACCAGCACAAAAATCGCCAGGGAGGAATGTGCCGGCCAGTGCCGTACCAAAGGAAGACGGAGAAAAGTCTCTTGATGATCTTCTGGGTATCGGCGAAGACGACGCCAAAAAGGCAAGCGATGAGAGCGGTCGAGCTCAGAAGGAAACACTTAAGAGAATACTGAGCGAGCAAGAGGCAAAGAACACACTCGAGGCGACGATCGATGCCATGCATCGCAGTGCAATACTTCTTGGAGAGAAGGAATCCGGCACGGCCGTCCAGCGCTTGCAGGAAGCCGTGCTTGCTCGGCTCGATACACTCATTCAGTCTGCGCAGCAACAGCAGCAACAACAATCATCATCAAGTTCGTCATCATCATCAAGCTCACAATCAAAGAGTTCGTCACAGCCCAAGGGCGGCAAGGGAAAAACACAAAGTGCGGCCCAAGCATCCGAAGAGCAGCGCCGCGCAGAAGCAAAGAGACGCGCTGAGCAAGCTGCTGGAAAACAGCATCCCGCTCAACAACAACCAACGGGCGATAGCCCAGGTGAGTTACCGCCAGGTGTCGACGCTATTCAGGGTGGCGTGATTCAAGAGACCGAAGAGGAGTGGGGAAATCTTCCGCCTCGAACTCGAGAGATCATTCGTCAGGGCGTGCGCGAGAAGATGTCGTCGGTCTATCGTCGCTGGACCGAGGCGTACTATCGCCGCATTGCGGAAGAAGCAAAGCCGTAAGTGAATTATGTTTGCGACTCTGACACTCATTCTCGCGTTTCAAGCGACCACCGCAAACACGAGTGATCAAGCGGCGGCTCTTGGAAGTTCGGCGGTGCAGAGTGGCGACACATCCACACCAGCATCCACACCAGCCGCCACGCCATCCCCCACCTCACCTCCACTCGCCGCCGCGCAAGCGCCAAGTCGCAACACAGCCGGAGCCGAAAACAAACCGGCGAAGGACGAAATCACACCAGAGATGACTCGCGCAATCGAGCGAGGCTTGACATATCTCGCTTCGGCGCAAAACGCAGATGGTTCGTTTGGTCGCGGCCGCTATGGTCGCCATGTCGGCATCGCCGCGCTCGCCGCACTCGCATTCATGGCTGATGGAAATGTGCCCGGTCGTGGTCGTTACGGCGAACAGGTTGCCCACGCACTTGAATTTGTGTTGGCGAATAAATCTGAAAGCGGATTGCTCGCCACCGAAGGCACAACGGGTCCAATGTATGGACATGGATTTGCAACACTCTTCTTGGGCGAAATTTATGGCATGAATCCAAACGATTCAAGTGTGCGCGATGCGTTGGTTCGAGCGGTCGATCTCATTCTCAACAGTCAGAATGATGAAGGTGGCTGGCGATACAACCCAGTTCCATATGACGCAGATGTATCGGTCACCATCTGCGAAGTCATGGCTCTACGAAGTGCGCGCAATGCTGGAATCAAAATTCCAAAAGACACAATTGATCGTGCGGTGCGCTATGTCCGTGATTGCCAGAATGACGACGGCGGATTTCGATACATGCGACAACCCGGCACCAGCGCATGGCCACGCACCGCGGCAGGAGTCGCCAGTCTTTTTTATGCCGGCGTTTATGAAGACAATTCAATTGAGCGCGGCTTGGAATATTTGCTGAGCAACACGGCTGGTGGAGCGCTGGGAGGTCCACAAGTACAGGCCCACTATTTTTATGGCCAGTATTACACAACTCAAGCCATGTATCTCGCTGGTGGTGAACGATGGGAACAATGGTGGCCAATCATTCGCGAAGAATTGATTGGCATGCAATCCGCAGATGGGTCGTGGATCGATCATCAGGCAGGTGAGTCGTATGCGACGGCGATGGCGTTGATTGTGCTTCAGGTGCCCAATCGATATCTGCCGATCTTTCAGAGATGATCAAATGACCGTAATTTCATCACTGCTTTTATCGCTTGTGGCATTCGTGTCATCTTCGCGACAGGACCCAACGATCACACTGGATGTTCTGACACCGCGAGGCGAGTGGGTGAGCGCAATTGTGAGTGAGGATAAAAAAATACGCAGTGCAGAGAAGGTGGATGTGGGCCAGGATGCCTTAGCGTGGATTCCGATTTATGACAATACCGACCGAACCGACCGTCCACCATTCTCAATGATCAGGCTTGACGATGGACAGACGATCGTTGGATTGTTCGGCAGATTTCATGGGGCACTACCCGATACGGTTGTGCGGTGGAAACATCCGATGCTTGGATCCATCGACATTCCAACCGATCGCGTTGCTTTCATTCAGATTCAGCCGATGGCGCATCCGCCATGCGCAATCGAATCGGATGAGATCGTCATGATCAACGGTGACCGTATCGGCGGGTTCATTGAAAAGTTTTCAGATCCCATTGTTCTTGAACACGCCGGATCCAAACAAGAGATTCCACTTGACCGAATTGCGGGTCTCGCATTGGTGACAGCAAAGACAACACCAGCAAAGGTGCGAGTATGGATGAGCGACGAATCTGTCATTGACGGCAAATCGATTTCTCCACTTTTTGGAGATGCGTTCGCGCTTCAAGGAGTTTCGTTTGTCAAGGCGCGACCGTCAATATCGCTTCCCACCGAAGAAATCGCTGGCGTTGCCCAAGCACTAGCACGACTCATGCCGCTTGCGCTGCTGGTGCCAAAGGTCGCCCCGCCGACCGCGTCGACACTGCCGCGCGCGGAGTATCCACAACCAACAATCCACGCACGCGACACCACTCTTGGCGCAGCCACCATCGAAATCCGGGGGCCGGAACGGCTCATCTATGAAATCCCCCAAGGATTTTCCGTCTTCAGTGCGTTGGTGGAAATCTCGAGTCTTGCACCGGCGTGGACCGACTGCGTCTTTGTTATCCGGCAAGGTGCAATCGAGCTTGCGCGCCAACCAATGTCTGCAAAATTTCCAAAGGTCAAGATTGGCGTGGCGATTAAGCCTGGACCACTCGAGATCGAGATTGAGGATTCTGGCGGCGGCCCGATCGGCGACATCGTCATCCTTCGACGCGCCCTTCTCATCGCTGCCGAGCAATAGAGTTGTCTCAATCGTGTTTGGCGCTATTTTTTTTATGTGCCGCACAAGACCAGAGTTGGTCCATTGATATTGCCAACCGGTCCAACATCCAGTCCACACCTGACTATCGCCATCAACCAAGACGCAACATGCACGATCGCGTGCGGTCACAAACCTGCGGGCTTTGGGAAGGACTTCGACCCAGCGATCTTTCGCCAAACGAGCTGGTCCCGTCGATTGAAAAACAAAAGGACTCGCAACGCGCGATGCGAGCGCAGCTGCGGCTGGACGAAAACTGCCGTGATGCGGCAATTCAAAGACTGTGATTCCTTGAAGGCTCGCGACATCGGGTGATTCCAAGAGCGCGACGCACGCTTCTCGCGCCGCATCCCCGACCATCAACAGCCTAAAGTCGCCATCATCAATTCGAATGATGAGGCTGCTGTCATTGGAATCTCCAAAGACATCGCTCGCGCCAGGATGCAACACGCGCCATGTCGTGTGTCCATAGTTCATCACATCACCACGCGCCAAGAGTTTGGTGAGAGCCCCAGCGTTATTGGCAGCACGCAGAGCTGCGCGAGCCGCGCCATCTCCACGGCGCGTCCACTGGATGAATTGCGGTGTTACAAAAACATGCGGCACTGCGAATGCTCGGACAACCTCGGGAATCGCACCATAATGATCAATGTTTGGATGGGAAATCACAATCGCGTCAATCGAGCGGACTCCAAGAGCGCGAAGTGCTGGCACAATAGTTTGCGATCCCACGGCGGCGGCACCGAGACTTCCGCAGTCGAATATGACGGCAGAGTTTCCAGAGCGAATCAAATAGCACGATCCATTTCCAACATCGATCATGTCAATTCTTGTGTGCCACGCAATTGGGTCGGACACAGTGCGCACCGACGAAGCGCCAGTCGCGGCACCCGGCAATGTGGCGCAGAATCTGACCACACACAGAATCACTCGAGCATTCACCATTGATATCCATCCAGCCGCGAATCCAATCGGCGGACAGATCGGCTGTGCCGCGACGGCAATGTTGGATGAGATCACCATGACGGCGAAGCTCGGCGATAGTGCAAGAGTGCATGGCACACACCAGAGTGGGCACGATCCGAAGTGAAGCGCAACGATTGGTACCGTCGCAACCCACGCGCCAATTCCCGCCGCGACTGGAGTGAGCGCACGCCGAAGAATTGTTGCGCACAGTCCGTATCCGTGGATCGTGCAACACAGCAAGCGCGCGATATGGGGTGTGAGATAGCGAAGACCAAAGATTGCGCCGAAACTCAGTTGGAATCCTGGTTCAGACGCGGCGAGTGGATCAAATGCCACAATCACAATCGCGGCCATTCCAATCACCGATCCAAATGGAATGGATCGACCAAAGAAGAGAGCGAGTGCGGATGATCCGCCCATCAATGCAGCTCGCGCGGACGAAACTTCCGATTCAATCGATGCGATGAAGAGCAGCGCAAGGATCACCAGAACGGAGCCGCCGATTCTCGGCGCAAGCCGTAAGCGACCGACCAACCACAGCGCGACTGCCGCAAGGATGGCGAAGTTGAATCCAGATATTGCAACGAGATGTTGAACGCCACTTGCCGCGAATGCTTTGGAGACAGACCGTAAGCCAGGCCAGTTTGCGCCAGTGGTCGATGCGGCGATGAGGGCCGCAGCGTCGAGACGCGTTTGATCGCCGATGGCATCGCGAAGGCTCGCATCAACCGCGGCGCGCCAGCGTGCCAGACGGGTTGTTGGGGAAAGCGAAGAATCTGCGCGGCGCTCAACAAGATTTGCGCTGGAAATCAACAGCAGCCCGGCGATTTCGCGGCTGCGACTCCATCGAAGTGCGTTGAATCCACCGGGATTGGTCGGCGCCGTGAATCCGCGCAACCAACCCTTTGCTCGAATGCGATCACCAGCGACGCAACCAGCGACCGCCCCATCAACAACAACCCGCACAGTTGCGCAAACGGGCGTGTCCGCACCGTGACCATCAATGAGCGCGTGAACTTCAAGGTTGAAGCGAACCGACACAGTACGCGGCACGAATCGTGCAAGCGTGTCTTCTTCAAGTGAGTCGCAGGCGATGAGAGCATCGCGAAAAGCGAGTTCATCAAGGCGAGGAGTCGATACGACAATTCCTTCCACCCAGACAAGCCGCGGGCTTTGCTCGCTTTCAGCCGAATCAACTCCCAGCGAATTCAACACCTCTATCCAACGCGCGTCCGATTCAACAACTCTGCAAAACCCAAGCACCGCGATAGCAACGAGCAAACACACCGTCGGCGCATAAGACCGTCGCCGCCACGCCAGCGCCAATCCATGCGCAGCGAGGGCGACGACGATCAACGCGGCGATGACGAAAGATCGCCCGCGTTCATCCAAAGCCGCGCATGGCAACCACGCTCCATTGGTTGCGCTGAGTCCTCCACAGCACGCACCAGCGACCATCGCACCAGCGGCCAACGGAAGAAAAGCTCTGCGAGCGGC
>Ga0105052_10004455_pt1 | contig 15409 bp, 15 predicted proteins | sample FRY03_FD_78094 | JGI IMG/M metagenome (GOLD analysis project Ga0105052, IMG submission 78094) | Freshwater microbial communities from Lake Fryxell liftoff mats and glacier meltwater in Antarctica - FRY-03 | ecosystem: Environmental > Aquatic > Freshwater > Ice > Glacier meltwater ... | reverse complement strand
GAAATTGCCGCCCCTCTGCTCCAACATCGAGGTCATCACCTGAAAATGCAGATGCGCTGCCCAGCCGCCGTTCTCATCCCAATCGCCGAAATGCGCGATAACCTGGCCGGGCGTCACCCTGTCTCCCACGGCCAAAAGCCCGGGCAAGCTGGCGCCCATATGGCCGTAGAGCGTAAAGAACGGGGCAGGGCCGTCATGTTGCAAAATCAGGGTGTGGCCATAATCGAGCGGGTCAGCGTTATAGACCACAGAATGCACAACGCCTGCCAGTGGCGCATGGACCGGCGTGCCAGCGGGGGCGAAGACGTCAATGCCCAGATGCACGGTGCGGCGTTCCGGGCTGGCGCGGTCGGCAAATTGCGGGGTCTGATAAACGCTGCGGTTTTCGCCATAAAGGCCGATGCCGTAAGGCACGCGCATGGCGGCAAACCAATCGTCAAAGGTCCGGTCCGAAAAGGCGGGCATATCCGGGCGCTGCCCGCCCGTTGGCAAGGCAATGCTGGGGCCATCACCAATCGCGGGGTCGAACATCGGGGCCACGTCCACGCCTGCCAGATAGGCTGCAATCGCGCCTGCACCTTCCACCGCCTCCAACCCTGAACCCGCCCGCAAAATCGCACGCAACAAGCCTTGATCGACAGAGCCAAGCCGCCCCGCCACATCTGTGTCACAGGCGGCCAGCAAGGGTGCAAGCTCGGCATGGCCCAGTGACATCAAGGCGGAATACAGGTCGGGCTGGCCTGTCAGTCGGGCGGCGAGGGTGGGGTAATCGGGCATTATTTGTCCTTGGGCTTGGCCCAGCGGGCCGGGATGGTGGGGTAGGCGATGCCGCGAAACGGCGGGAAATCGGTGTAACGGGCTTGGCGCTGCGCCAAACCCTCAACCGGATCAGCGCCTGCTGCAAGCAATTTTCCGCGCGGGGCTGCGTAGGAGGAAATCACCCGCGCAGGTGCTTCACTCCATGTCAGGTTGAAGGCAGTGTTGACGGGAAAAAAACCATTGTTCATATAGGGCAAATGGTCATTCACCCACCACGCCAGATCGCGCCAATCGCGGCCTTGGTTATATTGGTCGGCAAACCACGGCACCACCACCGAAACACACGCCCCCATCCGCCCCGCAGCGTCGCGCATATCCCAGATATGGCCTGCATAATTCGCCGCATTGCGCGCGCATTTCAAACGCTGCGCATTGCCAAAGCCATTGACCGCCGGGCTGCGGTACGCCGACCGCACCGCGATGGGCCCAAAAGTTTCCACCAACGGGTCCAGCAACTGCGTGCAAAACGCCACCCCCGCCGCCACAAACAAATCCACATTGCCGGGCAGGTTCGGGATGCCATGGACATTCCCAATCTCGGAATACAAAAAATCGCGGGCGTAAAAATGCTGCGACAATCGCACCCGCCCCAGCCGTTCCAGCGTGTCATAGGATGTCACCGCGCGCATCGCTTGGCCTTTCGCTTTAAAAAAACCCTAGCGGTGCGACAAACTGCGTGCAATCGCGTCTTGCCCCATACGCCGCGCCGCTTTATCCCCTTGCCAAAGTGATTTCCCGAAGGAACACCGATGACCAACGCCCGTTTTGACAAATCCAAACTTCCCAGCCGTCACGTCACCGAAGGGCCATCGCGCGCGCCGCATCGGTCATACTTCTATGCGATGGGCATCACCGAGGAGGAGATTCACCAGCCATGGGTTGGCGTGGCGACCTGTTGGAATGAGGCGGCACCTTGCAACATTTCGCTGAACCGTCAGGCGCAGATCGTCAAGCATGGCGTGAAAAAGGGCGGCGGCACCCCGCGCGAATTTACCACGATCACCGTGACCGATGGCATCGCGATGGGCCATGAAGGCATGCGCAGCAGCCTTGCCAGCCGCGATGCAATTGCCGATACTGTGGAATTGACGATGCGCGGGCACTGCTATGACGCGATTGTGGGCCTTGCGGGCTGCGACAAATCCCTGCCGGGGATGATGATGGCGATGGTGCGGCTGAACACGCCAAGCGTTTTCATCTATGGCGGGTCGATCCTGCCGGGACGTTACAAAGGTCAGGATATCACCGTGCAGGACATGTTCGAGGCCGTGGGCAAAGTTCAGGCCGGCACCATGTCCGAGGCCGAGCTGGATATCATGGAGCGGGTGGCCTGCCCGTCGTCGGGTGCATGTGGCGCGCAGTATACCGCAAACACGATGGCTTGCGTGTCCGAGGCAATCGGACTGGCGCTGCTCAACTCCTCCGGCGCGCCGGCACCCTACGAGAGCCGCGACCAATATGGTGAGGCGTCTGGCGTGGCGGTGATGAACCTAATTGAGAAAAACATTCGCGCCCGCGATGTGGTCACGCTGAAATCCCTGCAAAACGCCGCGCGCGTGGTGGCCTGCACGGGAGGGTCTACCAATGCCGCCCTGCACCTGCCCGCGATTGCCCATGAGGCAGGCATTGATTTCGATCTGTTCGACGTGGCCGACATCATGCGGGACACGCCTTATTTCGTCGATCTGCGGCCGGGTGGCAAATACGTCGCCAAGGATCTTTATGAGGTGGGCGGCGTGCCCGTCGTGATGAAGGAACTGGCCAAAGCGGGCCTCATGCATCTTGATTGCATGACCGCCAGCGGCAAAACCATCGGCGAAAGCCTTGATGAGATTACGGGTGAGGCGGATGGCCGCGTGATCTATTCCATCGGCACGCCGATCACCAAAACCGGTGGTGTGGTGGGTTTGAAGGGCAATGTCGCCCCTGATGGTGCGATCGTCAAAGTTGCGGGCATGACGGATGCAGAGCAGGTCTTTACCGGCCCCGCGCGGGTGTTTGAATGCGAAGAAGACGCTTTTGCCGCCGTGAAAGCCCGCGAATACAAGGAGGGCGAGGTGATCGTGATCCGCAATGAAGGCCCCGCAGGCGGCCCCGGCATGCGCGAAATGCTGTCCACCACCGCCGCTCTGTCGGGGCAAGGGATGGGCAAAAAGGTGGCGCTGATCACCGATGGCCGCTTTTCAGGTGCGACACGCGGGTTTTGCGTTGGGCATGTGGGGCCAGAGGCGGCGCATGGCGGCCCGATTGCCCTGTTGAATAATGGCGATATGATCACCCTGAATGCGATCACCGGAGAATTGTCGGCGGATGTGACTGACGCGGAATTTGCCCGCCGCAAGACCGAATGGAAAGGCCCGCGCGAAACCGCTTATGCAACCGGCGCTATTTACAAGTTCATCAAGCTGGTAGGGTCTGCGCGTTACGGTGCTGTCACCCATCCGGGCGCCAAGGCAGAGCGTCATGTCTACATGGATCAGTAAAGCGGTCCTGTTCGCGCTGTTGCTGTCGGGCTGCGTTGCCCCCGACGGGACGGCGGGGCTTTTGCCAAAAGCCGGGGCGAATGCCCCGGAGCAACGACAGGCCCTGACGGTTTCGGGTGTTAAACTGGCCGGTCCGCAGGGGTTTTGCCTGTTGCCCGGCACCCGCCAGCGCGTCTCGGGCGCGGATTTCGTGGCGTTTGGCAGTTGTGATGGGGCCAGCGGGCCCATCCTGACGGCCACCGTCGGGGCGCAAGGCAGCGCGGCGGGGCTTGTGCTGAACGTGGCCACTATGGCCCCCTACTTCAAAAGTGAGAACGGCCTCGCTGCGTTGCGCGGACCCGGCAACCAAGACAGGATCGCTGTGCGGGGCGTGAGCGATTACCAAGGGGCGGTTCTTTTGCGCCTGACGCGGGAAACCGCTGCGAGCAAAAGTGAGCAGTGGCGGGCGTTGACCCGGGTGGGTGGGCGGCTTGTCACCCTGACAGTGCGGCCCCGTCCGGGCCAAACCCTCGGCACGGCCGAGGGGCGACGCCGTGCGCGCCAGTTTCTGGATGCTTTGCGCGGTGCCAACGGCCTGTGATGCCAAGGCCCCTGGGGTGATGTATTTTTGCGCGCAGTTTGAACTTGGGGTGGAGTCTTTACGAATTTGGGGCAATAAGAGTGTTGTTTCCATATGGTCAACAATTGACGTGACCCAGAACAATAAGTGACGGCGCAAGGCATGGCAAAACAAGGGGACCGCTTGATTGACAAGCTGATGCACCGCAGCGTTTTGCGGCGTTGGCGCAGGCTTGCCGATTTTGCAGGCGGGTTTGATCTGGAAAGTTTGCGGCGCTACCGCGGGCAGGCGCTGGCCTTGCGCCGCAATCTGGACCGGGTGATCCACCTGGCGGAACATCAACTGGCGCTTCCGGTGATCGGCTCCAACGCGATTCGCAAGCCGATGGGGACGGATTGGGCCTGGCGTCCAATGCTGTGGAAAGGCCCGATCCCGGTGCCGGGTTTTTCCAGCGTCGCCAATAAATCGATGATCTGTGAAGGCTCCACGATGTTTCACGATTGTCGCAGCAGCGAATTGACGGTGCGCCAGATCCGAAACACCCATGAAACCGATCTTGCCCCTTTCGGGCTGCGCATGGATGTGTTCCGCTTTGACGGGTCGTTCCTGTCGCTGGTGCTGGAACTGCCCGAGGATGCGGTGGAAGGCCTGCGCCTGACCCATCTGATCCGGCTGGACGTAGTTGTTGAAATGGAAAAGCCGCTGGAAATTTTTGCGCGGCTCAACATCAAACATGGCCCGAACGTGGAGCAGGTCGTGCGGGAATTGCCGTTGAATGAGACGGAGGTGAAGGTGGAGTTTGACCTTGCCTATACCAAGCTGAATGAAAAGCGGGTGGAGCGGATTTGGGTAGATCTGATCTTTGAAGGCCCGGAGATGAACCAGATCATTCTGCGGGATGTGACCTTCTCGCGCAGGCCCCGGGCTGAATTGTGATGCGGGAATTTAAGGTGGGGGCAAGAGCATGAGTGACGCCAAGCTGGTCAAGACGCGGCTGCGCGCAGGTGTTTGGGAGGGGGTACTGAGTGGGGTTTCCGGCCAGCCCCTGCTGGAGGTGATGCATCTGGAAGCCCCGGTTGCCGGAACTTCGGTTGTCGAGATTGCAGGGCGCCCCGGCTCATTTGCGGTGCGCGTGCCTGTGCCGGTCGAGGCTTTGTCTGAAGGCGTGCAAACGTTTTTGATCCGGGATGCGGTGTTGGGCAACAAGCTGGGGCATTTTACCATTATCACCGGGGTCGCCATGGAGGATGACATCCGCGCCGAGATGGACTTGCTGCGGGCGGAGTTGGATATGTTGAAGCGGGCGTTCCGGCGGCATTGTCTGGAGACGATGGGTTAGGTCGCGGGGATTCAGGACGCGGGGGGCAAAGCGGTGGGGGGCGCTGCCCCTCTGGCCTTGCGGCCATTCACCCCGAGGTATTTTTGCCAAGATGAAACGCAGGCAGGTTTTCGTGTGACGCCGCGTTGGGGGTGACAGCGCAGCATCACCGCGCCATGCTGGGCCTACCTTCAGGGAGGCCGCCATGACCCACTATCCCCATATGCTTTCGCCGCTTGATCTGGGCTTTGTGACCCTGCCCAACCGGGTCTTGATGGGGTCGATGCATACAGGCCTGGAGGAAACCGGCGATTGGGCGCGGGTGGCGGAATTTTATGCCGCGCGGGCGCGGGGCGGGGTTGCGCTTATTGTGACCGGGGGGATGGCCCCCAATGCCGAAGGGGGTGTGTTTCCCGGAGCAGCGGGGCTTTATACGCCGCAAGATATCGCCAATCATCGTCGAGTCACGGGTGGCGTGCATGCGGCAGGGGGCCGGATCGCGATGCAGATCCTGCACGCGGGGCGCTATGCGTATGGCAAGGATTGTGTATCTGCCAGCGCCATAAAGTCGCCGATTTCGCCTTTCGTGCCACGGGAATTGGACGAAGACGGGATCGAAGCGCAAATCGTGGCCATTGTCACCGCCGCCGCGCGTGCGCAGGAGGCGGGATATGACGGGGTGGAGATCATGGGGTCGGAGGGGTATTTTCTAAACCAGTTCCTGGCCCGGCATACCAACAAGCGCACGGATGATTGGGGCGGCGATTACGCCAACCGGATGCGCTTGCCTGTCGATGTGGTGCGGCGGGTGCGCGCGGCGGTAGGGCCGGAGTTCATCTTGATCTACCGCATCAGCCTTATTGATCTGGTTCCCGACGGCTCCACCTGGGAGGAGGTGGTGCTGCTGGCAAAAGCGGTGGAGGCGGCGGGGGCCACCCTGCTGAACACCGGGATTGGCTGGCATGAGGCGCGGGTGCCGACGATTGCGACATCGGTGCCGCGCGCGGCCTTTGCGTGGTTGACCGCCCGCTTGCGGCCGGAGGTTTCCATCCCTGTCATCACCTCCAACCGCATCAATACGCCGGGTGTGGCCGAAGATATTTTGGCCAGCGGGCAAGCCGATATGGTGTCGATGGCGAGGCCCTTCCTTGCCGATCCCGATTTTGTCGCCAAAGCGGCGGCAGGTCGCGCTGCGGAAATTGCGCCTTGCATTGCGTGCAATCAGGCCTGCCTCGACCATACGTTCAGGGGTAAGCTTACCTCTTGCCTTGTGAACCCCCGCGCCTGTGCGGAGACGGAACTCATCTATGCGCCGACCGCTGCGCCCAAGCGGGTGGCTGTGGTGGGGGCGGGGGCGGCGGGGATGATGTGCGCGATTGTAGCAGCGGGGCGCGGCCATCATACCACCTTGTTCGAGGCGCGGCGCGAGGTCGGCGGCCTCCTGAACCTTGCAAAAGTCATTCCCGGCAAGGAGGAGTTTCGCGGGCTGGTCGATTGGTTTGCCACCAGCTTGGATACTGCGGGCGTGCATGTGCATCTGAACCACCGCGCCACCGTGTCGGATCTGGCAGGGTTTGATGAGGTGGTGATCGCCACTGGCGTCACCCCGCGCGCTCCCGGCATTGTGGGCCAAGACGCGGCAAATGTGCTTGGCTATGATGCGGTGCTGCGCGGCGCGCCGGTGGGCAAACGTGTGGCGGTGGTGGGGGCAGGGGGCATTGGTTTTGATGTCGCTGAATATCTTGTGCATCAGGGCGTGAGTGCGACCGAGGATTTGGATTTGTGGAAACGCGAATGGGGGGTGGGCGATCCGGCGGATGTGCCGGGGGGGCTGGCGGCGCTGGGCCCACAGCCCGCCCCCCCCGCGCGGCAGGTGACATTGTTGCAGCGCCGCGCGGAAAAGCCGGGGCGGCGTTTGGGCAAGACTACGGGCTGGATTCACCGGGCGGCGCTTGCGATGAAACAGGTGCAGATGCGCGGCGGGGTCAGTTATGACGCCGTGGTGCCGGAAGGGTTGCAGCTGGGCACACCTGCGGGGCCGGAATTGTTGGCGGTGGACACGGTCGTTTTGTGTACGGGTCAGGTGCCCAACCGCGCTTTGGCTGACACGCTTGCGGCGGCAGGGATTGCGCATCATGTGATCGGCGGGGCCGATGTTGCGGCGGAACTTGATGCCAAGCGCGCGATTGACCAAGGCGCGCGGTTGGGGGCGCAGTTTTAAGCGCGCCGCCAGCCAAGGGTTACTGCACCAGAAGATCGGCCCCCAGAGAGGCTTCATATTCCGTTGCGTCAATCTGCCCATCAGCAGAGGTGTCCATTGCGGCAAACACCTCCACACTCAGGGTGGGATAGCTGGCCCGGAGCTCCTCCATTGACCAGGTGCCGTTACCATCGGCATCAACGGGCAGGTCCCGGGCCAAGGCGGGCGCGGCCATGCTGGCCACCAAACCAAGCGCGATCATCAAACGGGTCATTTTATTTCCTTTCGGGGCTAAGGCGGCGGCACAATGCCCCCGCTTCAAGATAGACCTAGCCGTGCCCAGAACGTTATTCCAGCGCCCACAGGCATAGGCGGAAACCCCCGACAAAATGGCGCTGATCGGGGGCTAGCGGGGAAACAATTTCCCGCCAATCGGTGAAGCTTGCCCCTTTTGTCGCCTGCGCAAACCGCCCAAATCAGCGCCTTTCTGCCGCCCGGCTTTGTTTCCCTGCCCTTAACGATCCTTGCAATTACCCCGGACTGAACGCGCCAGCGCCGCGATCTTGCCCGATTTGGGGAACAGTAAGGGCGCATGGACCTGCACTTACCGCATGGGGAAAACAATGGACCGACTAACCGAAATGGAAGCCTTCGCCACTGTCGTGGACCAAGGCGGCTTTACCGATGCGGCGAAAAAGATGGGGATTTCAAAATCTGCCGTTTCCAAGCACGTCTCGGCACTGGAGGCCCGTCTGGGCGCGCGGCTTTTGAACCGCACCACCCGCCGTGTCAGCCCGACCGAGATTGGGCTTGCCTATTACGATCGCGCCCGCCGCGTTCTCAACGATGCCGGAGAGGCGGACGCGCTTGTCACCTCCATGCAATCCGCGCCTTCGGGCTTGTTGCGCATTTCCGTGGCGACCGATTTTGGCGTCAACCTTCTGTCACCGATCTTGGGGGATTTTCTGTTAGAGTATCCCGACATCACGGTCAATATGGTGTTGAACAACCGCTATGTGGAACTGATTTCCGAAGGGTTCGATCTGGCCGTTCGGATTGGTGACTTGGAGGACAGCAGCCTGCGGGCGCGGAAACTGACCGAGACATCCAAGCGGATGATTGCGTCACCGAATTATTTCCAGAAATACGGGCGACCGTTGAAGATCGACGATTTGAACGAACACAAACTTTTGCATTATTCCAATCAGGCCAATGGCAATGTTTGGAAAATTTCGGCCCCCTCGGGTGAAAAACGGCAGGTGCGAACCGCTGGCTGGTTGACGGTGAACGACGGGCAATCCTTGTTGAACGCGGCCATCTCGGGGCTTGGGATCGCTTATCTGCCGTCCTTCCTTTACGCCGAAGCCATGAAACAGGGCCATGTGGAAGAGGCGATTCCCGGCCTGCCCGTGGAAACGCTTGGGGTTTACGCGGTCTACCCGCCGGGGCGCTTTACCCAGCCAAAGGTGCGTGCCTTCATCGACTTTCTGGCCCGGCGCTATGCCGACAAGGGGCCCGATACCTGGTAAGCCATATGCCTGGTAAACCCGCGAATTTTCCTACTGGGTCGAGGTCAAAATGGCCTCGACCCTTCGGTTTTTTTGGCGGCCTTCCTCGGTCAGATTGCTGGCGATGGGCGCCAGATAGCCCACACCCTGCGCCTCGATCTGGGCGCTTGGGATGCCGTAGGCTTGCATCAACCGGGTGCGCACTGATGCGGCGCGGCGTTTGGAAATCACGATATTGCCGTCAAGCCCGCCCGATGCATCGGTATGGCCCACCAGCGCCACGGTTTTATCTGGGTTCGCCTTCAGCCATTCGGCCAAAGCGGCAAGCGATGCGTAGCTCCCATCTGTCAAATCCGCAGCGCCGGTGCCGAAATCCAGCCCCTCCAGCACCACGGCCCCGCCTGTCAACAAGCCTGCCATGGGTGTTCCAAGGCCGGGCAGAAGGGCGGCGGGGGGCTCATCCGACGGGGCTTGCAAGTCCAGCGCGCCAATCCCACGATTCGTCGCCTCGAACAGCGGCGCGCCCGCATCGGCCACCGCACGGGTTATCTGTACAAAGCCTTTGGTGGGGGAGCGGCTGACAAGAAGGCCAATCGCCTCCTCGCCTTTTTTCGCCGACAGAAAGCGAAAATCACCAAGGTCCACATGCATGTCGGGTTCGGGCAGCACCTCGATCGCAAAGCGGAAATCAAAGCCACCGCAGGCGGCGGTTTCACATTCAAACACTGGCACAAATCCGGCTGCGACCAACTGCGCGCGCAAAGGCTGCATCAGATCCAGACTGCTGAGCTGTGGCGCATCCACCTGCCATGCCGCGCGTTCCACCGTGCCGTTCAGCGTGTCGGCGGGCAGGCCTTGCGGCGTCCAGCGCCCGGTGGGCAAGGCATAGCTGGCGCGGGCCTGCGTTGTGCTGGTTACGGTTGCGGGGCCGGGAAATTCCAGCGTGAAGGCTGCCGCGGGGCCAACCAGCGCCAAAACACACAGGACGGTCAGTAATCCTTTTACCACGCGGCACCTTATGGTTTCTTGCGATAATGGTATGTTCCCACAACCACCATCCCAAGGGAAGCATAGAGCGCGCAGGCGTTTGCATTCGCCTTTGTCACCGCAAGGCACAGCATCTTGGCACCTTGATCTTGTGCCCAAACTGCCGCAACCCGCAAGATGTTGCGTGCCGTGCCTTGGCGGCGCAGGTTTGGAACCACCTCCAACGCGTGGAGCATTGCGAATGTGCCATGGCAGGCCACAAAGGCCACGCCTGCCGCGCGGTCATTGATCCGGCCTAAAAGGCTGGTTTTCGGGCTGGCGCCGCGGTCCATCACCGCCATCCGTCCCGCATCCATCCCGGCATCCGCCCAAAGCTGAACTGCGATGTTCAGAGGGGGCCAAAGCGCAAACGCTGTCATCGGCGAAGGTGGCGGATCGGCCAGCGCCGCCACGGGGGCGGCATAGACCACCACCGGATCATGGAGGGCGTAGCCACGCGCGTCCAACGCGGCATCAAGTGCTTCGTCTCCCTCTCGGATCATGAACAAAGGCATTTGGCCCAAAGCCATCATGGCGGCTTCGGCCTGCGCAATATCGCCCGGCCCATTGGCGGTGGCCGCAGATACCCTTTGCCCTCCGCCCTGGCCTTCGCGGATGGTCCAAGCCCCTTGCCGTGTAACGTGCGCGGCGGGCCAAGTGGCCTCCAGCACCGCATAAATCTCGGCAGGTGTCATCCAAACAGTGCCGCAAGCCGGGTCATCGCAGCATCAATCTGCGCCGCGTCGGTGCCACGGATCACCAGATTGGTGCCATGCGCCCCATTTTGGATGAAGGGATAGGACCCCATGGATAAATCCGGATATTCCGCCGCCAAAGCGCCAAAGGGGGCGGCCACCTCGCCCTCCCCCCTGTTCACCCGCAAGGATTGGGACAGCAAAGGCGCGCCCCCGGTCAATGTGGGCAAAACGCTGGCCACCATCGCCTGAAAGATGTTCGGCACACCCGCCATCACATGCACATTGTGCAGCGTAAAGCCGGGTGCTGAGGAAATCGGGTTGTCAATCAACACCGCCCCGTCCGGAATGCGTGCCATGCGCTGGCGGGCGTCGTTGAAGGGCATCCCCGTGCGGTCATAATGCGCGGCCAGAAGCGCCATGGCATCGGCGCGCTGGGTGATCGGCACACCAAACGCCCCCGCAATCGCTTCCGCCGTAATATCATCATGCGTGGGGCCAATGCCGCCCGAGGTGAACAAATGGTCATAAGCCCCGCGCAGCGCATTCACGCCCGCAATGATCGCGGCCCGGTCATCCGACACCACCCGTGCTTCCGCAAGATTGATCCCGTGGCGGGTCAGTTCGCCGGCCAGAAAATGCATGTTGCTGTCACGCGTGCGCCCCGACAGAATTTCATCGCCGATCACCAGCATCGCAGCGGTTGGGTTGGTCATGGCGGCCTCCTGCCTTCGGAATGTTTTGATGTATAGGGTGCAGGGGGCGCGGTTTCAAACCCTGAAATGGGCCTTGAATTGGTGTTGCGCGCACTAGGTCTGGCCATTTCGGCTGATGAGGATTATTTATAGGCAAAGCGATTGCAAAAAGGCCGGGATTTTGGACGATATGCGCGGACGGATAACGAAAGACGGCATTCGCATTTATGAGGATGCAGATTTCGCAGGCATGCGGGCGGCGGGCAAGGTCGCGGCGGAAATTCTGGATCTTGTGGGCGCTTTGGTTGAACCGGGCGTGACCACGGCTGCACTGGACGCATTCATCACAGCCGAGGTGGACAGGCGGGGGGTAACGTCTGCCACCATCGGCTATCGCGGCTATCAACACGCATCGTGTATCTCGGTCAACCATGTGGTCTGCCATGGAATTCCGGGTGCCAAAATCCCCAAACGCGCCAACGATGTGATCCGCGAAGGCGATGTCTTGAACATTGACGTCACGGTCGTTGTCGATGGCTGGTATGGCGATACCAGCCGGATGTATGTGGCGGGCACGGCCAAACCCTTTGCCAAACGCCTGATGCAGGTGACCCATGACAGCCTGATGCTGGGGATCGAGGCGGCGAGGCCGGGCAACACCTTTGGCGATATCGGCTATGCGATTCAATCCTATGTCGAGAAAAACGGCCTTTCCGTGGTGCGCGATTTTTGCGGGCACGGGCTTGGGCGCGTGTTCCATGCCCCGCCGAACGTGCTGCATTACGCGGGGTTCAAGCGCGACGGTGCGGGCACCAAAATCTCCAGCTTTCGGCGGACGGTTGCGGATACGACTGCGGTGCTGGAAGAAGGCATGTTCTTTACGATTGAGCCGATGGTGAACATGGGCCGCGCGGAAACCGAGGTTTTGTCGGATGAATGGACGGCTGTGACGCGCGATGGCAAGCTGTCTGCACAATACGAGCATTCCATCGGCATCACCGCCACCGGGGCGGAGGTTTTCACCCTGTCCCCCGGCGGGCTTTACAAAGCGGCGCTTGGCGATTGACCGACCCGCTTGATCTGAAGGGCGACCCCGGCCTTGATCCCAAGGATTGGGACGCTTTTCGCAAAACAGCGCATCGACTTTTGGATCAGTGCATCGACCAACTGGCGAATGCCCGGACCCACCCATGGCAACCCTTGCCGGAGGAGGTGCGCGCGGCCTATGCCCTAAGTGGCGCGGGCAGCGATGAGGCAGCGGTGGCCGCCCGCATTGCCCGCGATATTTTGCCCTATGGCACGGGAAACACCCATCCCGGATTTTTTGGCTGGGTCCATGGCACCGGGCTTGCCACGGGCCTTTTGTCGGAAATGGCGGCGGCGACGATCAACGCCAATTCGGGCGGGCGCGATCACGGCGCGATCTATCTGGAACGGGCGGTGATTGATTGGGCCAAGCAGGTGCTGGATTTTCCGGCTGCGGCGTCCGGGTTGCTGCTGGCGGGCACATCGCAGGCCACCGTGGTTGCGCTGTCTGCAGCGCGGGTGGCAGCGCTGGGCCCAAGCGCGCGGGTTCAGGGCAATGGCGCGCACCGACTGAAAGCCTATGCCGGGGCCGGGGTGCATAATGCCGCGCGCAAAGCGATGGAGGTGCTGGGGCTTGGGTCCGAAAACCTGGTGTTGATCCCGGATATGGGGGCGGGGATTGACATTTCCGCCTTGCGCGCGGCCATCGCGCAGGACCGCGCGGCGGGGGCCACGCCGTTTGCGATAATCGGCACGGCAGGGTCAGTCGATCTGGGACGGTTCGATAATTTGAACGCCTTGGCCGATCTGGCCGCCGATACGGGTGTTTGGCTGCATGTAGACGGGGCGTTTGGGGCCTGGACACGGCTGGCGGATGCGCCGTGGCGGGGGTTGAGCGATGGGATTGGCCGGGCGGACTCGCTTGCCTGCGATTTTCACAAATGGATGTATGTGCCCTATGATTGCGGCATGGTCCTGATCCGGGATGAGGCCGCGCACCGCGCCGCCTTTGCCGCGCGCCCCGCGTATTTGGCCGGGCAATCCGGGGGCCTTGGCGGAGGGGAGCCGTGGTTTTGCGACTATGGGATTGACCTGTCGCGCGGCAACCGCGCGCTGAAGGTTTGGGCCGCGATTGAAACCTATGGCGCTGTGCGGCTTGGCGCGGCGATCACAGACAACTGCCGGATGGCGGCGTTTATGGGCGATCTGGTCACGGCACCCATGCGGCTGATGGCGCCGGTCGTGTCGAACCTTTGCGTTTTCACCGCCAACGCAACCTTGCTGCCTGAGGCGCAATCAGCGCTGAACACAAGGCTTGCGCAAGCCTTGCAGATGGAGGGGGTAGCCGTATTTTCCACCACATCGCTTAATGGCATCACCTGCCTGCGCGCGGCAATCACCAACCATCGCTCGCGGGAAGGTGACATTCTGCGCGCGATGGCGCGGTTGCGGGAATTGGCAGCCTAAAGCCCGAGTTTGGCCGGGATCTCGCGCAGGCTGTGGATCACCTCTGCGCCCACCGACGCCAGCCGCGCGCCGTCATCATGTTCGGCCAGCCCAAGGCAGCGGATGCCTGCGCGAACCGCCCCCAGGCACCCCGTAGGGCTGTCCTCGACCACGACGCAATCGCTTGGTTCTACAGCCAAGGCGGCGGCGGCATGCAGCCAAAGGCCCGGATCAGGTTTGGGGCAGCCAAGGCTTTGCCCGGAATACAGGTGGCCCTTGAAATGCGCCAACACGGCGGGGTGTTGGCCAAGGGTGATCTGCATCTTTTGGTCCGACCCGTTGGAGCCGACCGCAAAGACCAGACCCGCGCTTGATAGCTGATCCAGCACAGCTTGCGCCCCGCCGATCAGCGCGGTGCCTTGCGCCAAAGCGGCATAAAGCCTTGCGTAAAACGTATCCACCCAATCATCGGGCAAAGCTGCGCCAAGCCCGCGCGCCGTGGTGAACAACCCGCCAATGGTGCCGCCCAAAAACCGCTGTTCCATTTCGGCCTGGGTCAGGTTCAGGCCATATTGCGCAAGATCGGCGGTCAGCAGGGCAAAGGCGGTTGCCTCGCTGTCCACCAACACACCGTCACAATCAAAAAGCACCGCTTTGGGGATCATAAACAGCCTCTCTCAAGTTTTCTGGTCATGTCAGGTCTGGCGCGCGCAGGATGGTGATGGTGGTATCGCCATATTTGCGCTGCTCGATCCGGGTAAAGCCCGTGGGGGCGGTTATGGCTGCACTTTCCTCCCATACGATAACCGCGCCGGGGGCGATCCAGTGGCCTTTGATGGCGCTGGCCAGTGCCGCCTCGCCCAAGGCTTTGCCGTAAGGCGGATCAATGAACACCAGATCAAAGGGTGCCGCGATATTGGGCGGCAGTTGGGTGGCATTCTGGCGCAGGATGCGGGCGGTTTGGCGGGTTATCTCAAGGTTGCGTTTGATCAGGGCGAGGGCTGGCTTGCCATCCTCTACCAGTGTTGCATGGGCCGCACCCCGGCTCAGCGCCTCCAGCGCCAGCGCCCCGGTGCCCGCAAACAGGTCCAGTACCCGCGCGCCTGTCACGGGGGGCGGGCCCCCGTCCAGCCGCCCGTTTATCAGCAGGTTGAAAATCGCCTCGCGCACCCGGTCCGATGTGGGGCGCAGATGGGCCGCGGTATCGCCCTTGCCAAGCTCTGCCAGATGGGTGCCGCGATGGGTGCCGCCGATGATGCGCATTATGAAAGCAGGGCTTTCAGGTCGGTCGCAGGGTCGCTGACCCGCAAAGGCGTCGGGGATTTGCCCATGGCCAAAAGACGCTTGGCCACCATGAAGGCGCGAGGGTCGTTCATCGCATCGACGGCCAGCAAGGCATCCCCCTTGTAGTACCAAAAGGATGTGGCCCCTTCGGTTTGGCGCGTGGCAACATGGTCATAGCCCGTGTTCAGCCCCGCGATTTGCAGCTTGATGTCATATTGATCGGACCAGAACCACGGCTCGGGCACATAGGGTTTGTGTGCGCCCAACATATTGGCCGCCACGCATTCCGCCTGATCAATGGCGTTAGGTACCGATTCCAGCCGCACCCGGCCTGCGGCTGTGGGGAAACT
>Ga0105052_10004441_pt1 | contig 15437 bp, 16 predicted proteins | sample FRY03_FD_78094 | JGI IMG/M metagenome (GOLD analysis project Ga0105052, IMG submission 78094) | Freshwater microbial communities from Lake Fryxell liftoff mats and glacier meltwater in Antarctica - FRY-03 | ecosystem: Environmental > Aquatic > Freshwater > Ice > Glacier meltwater ... | reverse complement strand
GTCCAGCTTCATGACAGGGCAAATCGTGACGCTCGACGGTGGGCGGGGCCTGATTGATGCGGCAAACGCGCCGGCGCATTGACCCACAGCCCAAGCCGCCGCTCACTCTAGATGGGTCAGCTTGCAGCTCGCAACGGCCCGCGCCGCCATGCGATCCAACGCCACCCTTTTCTTGCGCATCTCGGCCAACTTCTCCCGCTCATCGGCCAGATTAATCGCTTTGGGTCGCGTTTCGGTATAGTCAAACTCTTGCAAACACATCTGGACGGGTTGTGCTGCCTGCGTGGTGGTAGCACGGGTTGCGGCTTGGCAAATAACCCAGCGGTCACGGCTCAACGTCACCTCCTCCAGCGCATAACCGCGATTGAGATTGGCCTGCACCTCTGCCGTCAGCCGGTCCAGAATGCGCAGATCGCGGCTCGCAGAGGCGATGCACCGTTCTTGCGGGGTGCCGCAGGCAGCCAGCAGTCCAAAGACCAGAATGAAACGTTTCATCGCCGCCTCCTTCCAAAATCCACTGCCCATCTTGCACAACCGCAGTTTAGTGGCTTGCGGCGACAAAGCAATGCAGGTTGGTGCAACCCTACGCCCCGTCCCTCACCAGCCGGTAGCTTCCTTCGGGCAGGTTCAGCGCGGCCAGCAAGTCTTTCACCTGAACCATCGACAGTGTCACAACCACAGGCGCGCCGCTGCGCGGGTCCAACTGTTCCAGCGTCACGCAGTCTTCAAACGCCGTGATCGTCACATCATCGGCAAGGCTAGGTCCCCCTTCATCAATCAGGGTGATCACCGTCGCGTCAAACTCGTGTTCAATGGTAAACATGTCACCATCCTAAGCGCAGAACACGGCTTGGTGAAGGGGCTTTTCGCGGACGGCGCTTCTGCTACATAGAAAGCTGAAAATGAAAGGGGTGGCTTTATGCGGTGGATCGGTGCGCTTTTGGGGTTGGGCATGCTGGCAGGCTGCATTGTTCCTGTGGAAATGGCTCCGCCATCAGGCACCCAACCGGGTCAGACCCAGCCTTCTGCGGCGGCGCAAACCATGGCCAGCACCCAGGCCGCGCGCAATTTCGTCGCGGCGGTGGAGGCAGTCGAACCCGTGGCAGAGGCATTTTGCCGCGCCCGCACCCGCGGCCAGAACTGCGATTTCCGCATCGTGGTGGATGACCGTCCCGGCCAGGCCCCGAATGCTTTCCAGACACTGGACAGCTTTAACCGCCCCATCCTTGCCTTCAATCTGGCGCTGATCTCAAACGCCCAGAATATTGATGAATTGGCCTTCGTGATCGGGCATGAAGCCGCACATCACATCATGGGCCATATCCCGCAACAGCAACAAAGCGCCACCGAAGGCGCACTGCTTGCGGGGATTTTGGTCGCGGTCGGCGGCGGCGGAGAGGCGGAGATCCAGCGAGCCCAGCAAATCGGCGCCAGTGTCGGCGGGCGCAGGTTCTCCAAAGGGTTTGAGCTGGAGGCAGATGCCTTGGGTGCCGAAATAACCGAACGCGCGGGCTTTGACGCCTTGCGCGGTGCCGATTTCTTTGTCCGCCTGCCAGACCCCGGCAACCAGTTTCTGGGCAGCCACCCCCCCAATGCCGACCGCCGCGCCACGGTCCAAAGGGTGGTCAGCGGCCTGCGCTAGGCCGCCCTTGCCAACACTGCCCGCAGCGACCAGGTTGTTGGTTTTTGCGCGTAATTCAAAAGGCAAATCAGGTGATGTCCAAACTGCGGCTGTTCTTGCGAAGCCTGTTTCGCAAACTCTGGTTCATCGCATTGCTTTATGCGGTGCTTGCCTTGCTCACCAATGTCACGGCGATCCTGATAGGCCCCTTGCTGCCTGAGGGTCTGGGTGAGTAGCTTGGCGCTGGCGCAGTGGAAACGGTGCTGACAATCCTAACCAGTTCCATGCTGACGGTCGTGACCTTCTCGCTTGGCATCATGGTCTCTGCCCTGTCCAGCGCGGCGGCGGCCGTCACCCCCCGCGCCATTGAATTGCTGAAAGCCGACGGGACCACGCACCGGGTGCTTGCTGTCTTTCTTGGCTCTTTCTTGTTCGGGCTGATCGGGATCATCGCGCTGAGTGCCGGAGTGTTGACGGATAACGACAGGCTGGTGCTGTTTGTCGTGACCATCCTTGTGATCTTGATCGTGGTGATCGCGATCCTGCGCTGGATCGCACATCTGACCGTATTCGGGCTGATGACCGATTCCATCGACAAGGTTGAAACGGCTGCGCAATCCGCGCTCAGCGCCCGGATGAAGTCGCCCTATCTTGGCGGCCATGGCCATCCCGGCCCCGCCCCTGCGGGCGCAACCCCGGTCTATGCAAAGACCATCGGTTATATTCGGTTTTTGCATATGGAGGTGCTGCAAGATTGCGCGACGGCGATGGGTTGCCAGATTTATCTGGCAGCCTTGCCCGGCACTTTTGTCCACCCTGGCATGGTGTTGGCCCATCTGGAGGCCACCATCCCCACCCTGACAGACGATCTGCATAAGGCATTCACCATCGGCGATACCCGCAGTTTTGACCAAGACCCCCGTTTTGGTCTGTCGGTGCTGGCCGAGATTGCCGAACGCGCGCTTTCACCCGCCGTGAACGATCACGGCACCGCGATTGATGTGCTGGGCCGCGCGGTGCGCTTGTTGGCCTGCACAGCCGAAACCCCGACCCACAAACTGGAATTTCCCCGCATCTGGGTTCCCCCCCTGATGCTGGACGACATGATGGAAGATATCTTCCCTCCGATTGCGCGCGACGGGGCCGCCATCTTCGGCGTGCAGATCCGTCTGCAAAAGGCGCTGCTGGCCCTTGCCCAGATCGCCCCTGCGCGCTTTGGCAAACTTGCCCTTTTGCAGGCCGAACGCGCCATGCAGCGCAGCCGCAACGCGATGATGGAACATGAGCGCGCAGCGCTGAACGATGTCATGGATCAGATCGCCGCTACGGCAAACCCTCATCGCCCCCACCCAATCTAATGGCACCCGATCTGATCCTCCCCGTTTGATCTGCGTCAAGGCGGCGCAGGGATGCGTCCGTCATGCTGGCGGCAACACAACACAAAAAGGGGAACCACCATGATCGGATATGTCGAGGCACCCATCGCCTGGGGACGGGTCAGCGCAATGGCGCAGCGGGTCGGGTTTGACATGCCGCGCGCTGTGCTGGAAGGCTGGCTGACCCGCGCCGATCTTGCGCGGATGGTCGGCCAATGCCAACAAAGCAACTGCGCCAAGGGCTGTGTGGACGTGCTGGCCAAATCCTGCAACAGCCTTGCCGCCCCACCCAGCTTTTGCGCCCTGAAATCCGAACTGGAGGCGCTGGCCCCCCCGGGTCACCGACCCCGTTTCTCCCAAAAAGTCGCGGTTTCATCTTACGTGTGCAAAGGGCCTGCAACACGCGCAGTTCTATAAGTGGTTGCAGGAAAATGAAAAATCGTGCTGCCTCATCGCCCGCAAAGGCGGGTGCGGCACACATCCGTCGCACCCGTAGGCCATACCTAAGGTCGGCCCCGGCGCGTCGACGCCGAACATAGCTCTCCCCCCCTCATCTGTTCACAAATATCCACTCCGCCACTAGCCACATCAAACAGTGTCCACAGCAAAGCCCACCATCAGGCTTTCTGGCCAATCCGGGGCTCTGTCCCAGCCTTGATGCGCTTGATGTTTTCGGCGTGCCGCCAATAGACCAGCAAGGTCAGTATCGCCCCCAAAATCATCATCGTGCCATAGCCAAAGACCAACATCCAAAGGGTGGATGACGCCGCAGCCGCCAGGGCTGCCAGCGACGAAATCCGCGCCAGAGCGGCCGCTACCAGCCAGCTTGCACAGGCCGCAAGGCCCACAGGCCAGGCCAGCGCCAGCAAGGTGCCAAGAAAGGTGGCCACGCCCTTGCCCCCCCGAAACCCTGACCAAACCGGGAAAAGATGGCCCATAAAGGCGGCAAAGGCGGCCAATTGCGCGGCATCCTCGCCAAACATTGCCCGTGCGATCAGCACGGCAATCCCGCCCTTGGCCGCATCCAGCAGCAATGTGGCCAGGGCCGCACCCTTGTTTCCAGTCCGCAGCACATTCGTGGCCCCGATATTGCCCGACCCGACGGCCCGCAAATCGCCCAAGCCCAGTGCCCGGGTAATCACCACCCCAAAGGGGATCGACCCCAGAAGATAGGCCAATACCGCCACCAAAAGCAGCAACATGGGCGCTGTGGTTATCTCAGGCATCTCAAACCCCTCCCTCATCCGGTCTTTGACCGAACACTTGTTTTCCAGCCACAAAACTCGCGATCACCCGTCCCTCCATCCGCTGCCCGTCAAAAGGGGTGTTCTTGGATTTGGAATGTAGCTTGGCGCGGTCCAGCATGAAAGGCGCGTCAGGATCGAACAGCACCAGATCGGCGGGCGCACCCATCGCCATGCGGCCTTGTGGCAGGCCAAGCCGTTTTGCAGGGTTAAGCGACATGGCGCGAAACAGCGTCGGCAGATCCATGGCACCTGCATGATAAAGCCGCATTGCCGCCGGAAGAAAGGTTTCCAGCGCCACAGCCCCTGCCGCCGCCTCCTCGAAGGGCAAGCGTTTGCTTTCCTCATCTTGGGGCGTGTGCATCGAACACATGATGTCGATCAACCCCGACGCCACCGCCTCCACCACCGCTAATCGGTCCTCCTCGGGGCGCAAGGGCGGGGTCAGCTTGAAGAAACTGCGATAGTCGCCCACGTCCAGATCGTTCAACGTCAGATGATGGATCGACACCCCCGCCGTTACATCCAGCCCGTTGCGCTTGGCCCGTTCCAACGCAGGCAAGGACCGCGCGCAGGTGATCTGATCAGCGTGATAGCGCACGCCCGTCATCTCCACCATGCCCAGATCCCGGTCCAGCCCGATACGTTCTGCCATCTGGTGAACGCCGGGCAGCCCCAGCAAGGATGCGAACTTCCCGCTAGTCACCGCAGCCCCCGCCGACAATCCGGGGTCTTGTGGATGGCCGATCACCAAGGCCCCAAGGCTGCGCGCATAGGTCAGCGCTCGGCCCAGAACCTTTGTGTCACTGACCACATGGTCACAATCCGAAAACGCCAGCGCGCCCGCATCCAACAAAAACCCGATCTCCACCATCTCGCGGCCCAATCGGCCCTTGGTCAGCGCTGCCATGTGGTGGATGCGCACCGGGGCCTCCGCGGCGCGGCGGGTCACGAACTCCAGCACTTCGGGCGTGTCAATCGCGGGGTGGGTATCGGGGCGTGCTACAATCGTCGTCACCCCCCCCGCCGCCGCGGCAAGGCCGGCCGAGCGGAAGCTCTCGCGGTGCCGCTCTCCCGGTTCGCCGATCTTGACGCCAATATCCACGATGCCGGGGGCCAGGCATTTCCCTTGGCAGTCAATAACCTGCGCATCGCGCGGGGCCGAAGCCATGCCAATTGCCGCAATCACACCGCCGTCAAGGATCAGGTTGCCGATCGTTTCCGTCCCGGTTTCGGGGTCGATGATCCGGGCGTTTTCCAGAAAGAGTGTCATGTTTGCCGCAATCCTTTGGCGCGGGTTTCGGGACATATGCCGCGAAGGAGGTATTTGGACCAAGATGAAATCAGCGGCATCACAAGGGGCGCCCCGCCTGTGCGGCCTTGATCGAGGCGACCACTGCTGCGCGATCGCCCATATATTTCATCAAATGCTTGTCGCCTGCTTGCGTGATGACCTGTACATCCCCCAAAAACGGTCGCGCCTGTCGGATTTGGGCCAAAGCAATATCCCGCCCACCCGGCCCTTGCAGCCGCTGGTCGGTCAAGCGCCACACATTCGTCAGCGCCTCGGACGCCAGATACCACCCCCGCGCGCCCATCGCCAGCACCGCGGCCAGTGGGCCAACCCAAGGCGTGGGGTTGCCAATCGCCACAAGTACCGCGCCCGCGACAAAGCCGCCCAGCACCGCCATTATCCCATGGCTGCGCCAATAGCTGCCTTTGTCGGCAGGCCATTCGGCAAGCAGGGTTTCGGTCGCGCGCAGGGGTAACATCACATCAGAGCCCATTACGGTATCACGGGGAAGATCAGGCATCCGTGCCTCCTTCATTGGGGGTATGTCGCATCGCGCCATGCACTTTGATCAGCGCAAGCGCCGCCGTGAAATCATCTGCCGTCTGGTTTTCAAACACCAAGAAGTCTGCGCCCTCAGCCTTCTCATCAACAGCCCGCGTGGACAGCATCAAGTAATGAAGCCACCCGCGTTGCTCCGTTCTCACCAACCCGGTCGGGAAGAGTTTGGCAACAAAAGCCGACCGCCGCGATTGCGCACCACGTGCCACAAATTCGCTCACACCATCACTCCCATAACTTTCGCACCACGTTCGGCCCGCAAATTGCGCGCCAGCAGGTCCATGCAGGCCATGCGCACCGCCACACCCATTTCCACCTGCTCCTGAATAACGCTACGATTGATGTCATCGGCAAGCTCTCCATCAATCTCCACCCCGCGGTTCATCGGCCCGGGATGCATGACAATCGCGTCCGGCTTGGCGTGGGACAGCTTTTCAGCATCCAACCCATAGCGGTGGTAATACTCCCGCTCCGACGGGATGAAGCCGCCATCCATCCGTTCTTTTTGCAGGCGCAGCATCATCACCACATCCGCGCCCTCCAGCCCCTCGCGCATATCGTCAAACACCTCGCAGCCAAACTCGGCCACGCCCGCCGGCATCAAGGTGGGCGGTGCGATCAACCGCACACGGTTTTCCATTTTTCCCAACAAAATCAGATTGCTTCGCGCAACGCGGCTGTGCGCCACATCACCGCAAATCGCTACGGTCAAGCGCTGGATGCGCCCCTTGGCCCGCCGGATCGTCAGCGCGTCCAGAAGAGCCTGCGTGGGGTGTTCATGCCGCCCATCACCGGCATTCAGCACCGCGCAATTCACCTTTTCCGCAAGCAGGTTCACAGCCCCCGACGCCCCGTGCCGCACAACCAGCAAATCGGGGTGCATCGCGTTCAGCGTCAGCGCCGTATCAATCAGGGTCTCCCCCTTCTTGACCGAACTTTGCGCGACCGACATGTTCATCACATCCGCCCCCAACCGCTTGCCCGCCAACTCAAAGCTCGCCTGCGTCCGGGTGGAGTTCTCAAAGAACATGTTGATCTGCGTCATCCCCGCCAGCGCATCCGACTTTTTGATGGAGCGGCGGTTGAGATCGACATATTTATCCGCCAGATCCAGTACTGCGCGGATCTCATCGGGCGCGAGGTGCTGGATCCCCAGCAAATGGCGTGCGCGAAAACTCATCCCTGCCTCCCGGAATTGGCGTCCCTCGCTTATGGCAAACTGCGGCCTTCAGGGCAACTGCTTCGCTTGGAAAGCGCGGACCACGGTCGGGCGGGTCAGGGTCGGGCGGGCCAAGCAGCGGCCTGGCAAAACATATCCCGTAGAGCCGACCGACGATCCATCCCGCGACCCTATCGACCCACGCCGTCCGAACCATTTCATCTTGGTCCAAATACCTCTTCGTGCTTGGCAATTGCACCTGCCGCTTGCCACAACAAAAGCACGCGCCGCCCGTCAGGACGGCGCTCGGCCCAACGGGATGCGGGGCGTGCGCCCTTCGCGCCCCAAAGACCGGCGGGAGGGCCCCCGGATCCTGCCTTGCCCCGCCCCCACCCCGGCCCTATCTTGGCGCTATGGGAATCGACGCATCACTTTCCGACTATGACTGGCACGCAGCCCTTGCCGCCCTGTCCTGGCAGGTCGATCTGGGCGTGGTCGAATTTTCGGTCGACGCCCCGGTTGATCGCTACGCCCTGCCAGAAAAGCTGGAGCCTGTGGCAAAGCTCAAAGCCGCCGCCCCCGCCCTTCCTGCGGCCCCTTCGCTCGATTCCGTGCAGGCCGCCGAAACCGCCGCCCGCGCCTGCAATGACCTGCCCACCTTGCGCGCAGCCCTTGCCGCCTATGATCATTGCACGCTGAAAAAAGGCGCCAGAAATTTAGTGTTTGCGGATGGCAACCCCAGCGCCCACCTGATGCTAGTGGGTGACGCCCCCAGCCGTGAGGAAGACCTTGATGGCCGCCCCTTCACCGGCCCTTCGGGTCAGTTGCTCGACAAGATGCTGGCTGCCATCGGCCATGCCCGCGATGCGGCGGATGCGGCAAAATCCGCCTATCTCACCACCGCGGTTCCGTGGCGGCCCCATGGCGACAGTGACCCTTCGCCAACCGATATCGCCATGCTGCGCCCCTTTTTGCTGCGTCATATCGCCCTGATCAGACCCCGCGTCCTCATCGCTTTCGGCAATACTGCCTGCATGGCGCTTCTGGGCCAAGACGGCATCTCGCGGTTGCGAGGAAAATGGGGCGAAAGTGCCGGCATTGCGGTGATGCCGATGACCAATCCCCAAACCCTGCTGCGCAATCCCGCAGCCAAGCGCGATGCCTGGGCCGATTTGCTGGATGTTCAGGCGCGGCTTGCACAATGACACCGGTTGATCCCCTCACCCTTCTTGCCTTCGCGCCCGCTGCCCTTGCTTTGAACCTGACGCCGGGCGCGGATATGATGTTCAGCTTGGGCCAGGGCTTGCGGTCCGGCCCACGCGCGGCGGTGGCAGCGGCGGCGGGCATCACGGCGGGCGGCATGGTGCATGTCACGCTTGCCGGGCTTGGGCTTGGCGCAGTGATGGCGGCCCACCCTGGTCTGTTCGAGGCAATACGCTGGCTGGGCGTTGTGTATCTTTTGTGGCTGGCGGTGCAATGCTTGCGCCAGTCCACGCTCCAGCGTTCCCGTGCGGCCGCCCTTACACCGCTCCGCGCGTTTCGCGATGGGGCTTTGGTCAATCTGACAAATCCAAAGGTCATTCTTTTCACCCTCGCCTTCATCCCGCAATTCGTGGACCCCTCACGCGGCCAGATCTTGGTTCAATTCCTGATCTTTGGCGCGGTGCTGGGGCTTGGCGGCCTAATCGTAAATTCTGCCGTGGGGCTTTCGGCGTCTGGCCTTGGCCGCCACCTTGCCACCTCCACCCGCTTCGCCCGCATCCTTGGCGTTGTCAGCGCAGGGGTTTTCGCCGCCCTCGCCCTGCGCCTCGCCCTTTTGCAAAAGGCCTGACCCTTATGTCGCGTATTGATGAAACCAAACCCTTCCTGCCCGTCCGCATCGCGGTGCTGACCGTGTCGGACACTCGCCAAAGCACGGATGACAGATCCGGCGATACGCTAGTCACGCGGCTGGTTGACGCGGGCCACAGCCTTGCCGCCCGCGCCATCATCCGCGATGAACGCAGCGAAATTGCGGGCCAGTTGCGCTTATGGTGCGCCGACCCGGATATCGACGTAATCTTGTCCACTGGGGGCACTGGCCTGACGGGCCGCGATGTGACGGTAGAAGCGCACCGAGATGTCTACGAGAAAGAGATTGAGGCGTTTGGCACCATCTTCACCTTGGTCTCCATGCAAAAGATCGGCACGTCGGCGGTGCAAAGCCGGGCCACGGGGGGGGTTGCCAATGGCACCTATCTGTTTGCGCTGCCCGGCAGCCCCGGGGCCTGCCGCGATGCTTGGGACGAGATTTTGAAATGGCAGCTGGATTACCGTCACAGCCCCTGCAATTTCGTTGAAATCCTGCCACGCCTGACGGAACATCAACGCCGTAAATAGCCGGACTCCTAAAGATTTTGCAAAGCCCGCGACGGAACGCCATGCTTGCTGCGTAAAACATCCAAAGGCTTTGTGATCTTGGGTTTTCATCCAACTGCGCCGCTGTTGCGTAGGTATAACAATATCCCTGCGGAGTGTTCAAATGCGGTTTTTCAGACGGTCGCTGTTCGGCCTGTTGCTTGTGGCGGCAACGCTTGGCCTTCTCGCCATGGCGGGCCAAACCCTGCGCACCGCATTCGAGGCGCGCACAGCCGACAGCCGCCCCGCGGTGGCCGCCCGCGAACGGGTGTTTTCCGCCAATGTAATTTTGGCCGAGGTGGGCCCTTTCGCCCCCACCCTTACCGCCTTTGGCGAGGTGCGCAGCCGCCGCACGCTGGAATTGCGCGCGCCGCGCCCCGGCACGGTGATAGCCCTTGGCGACGGGGTGGAGGATGGCGCAAGCGTGGTGCAGGGCCAGCTTTTGCTGCGATTGGACCCGGCCGATGCCACCGCCGCCCGCGACCTGGCTTTGTCAGACATGGAGCGCGCGGGATTGGAACGCGACGATGCCGTGCGCGCGGTCAGTCTGGCCCGCGATGATGTGGCCGCAGCCCAAGCGCAGGCCGCCCTGCGCGCAGGTGCGCTTGCGCGGCAACGCGATCTGGAAGCCCGCAAAGTCGGCTCTGCCGCCGCAGTGGAAACCGCAGCCCTTGCCGCATCCTTGGCCGATCAGGCGATCTTGTCGCGCCGCGCAGCACTTGCAAATGCCGAAAGTCGCGTAGGTCAAGCCAACAGCGCGCTGTCGCGCCAGAACATCACCCTTGCCGAGGCCGAGCGGGCGCTGCGCGAGACCCAGCTTTTCGCCGCGTTTGCTGGGGTTCTAAGCGGATTCACCGTGGTTCCGGGCCGCATCCTAGGCAGCAACGAACGTTTGGGCGATCTGATTGACCCCGTGGCACTGGAGGTGGCCTTCCGCATCTCCACCGCGCAATTCGCGCGGCTTTTGGATGATAACGGCGCGCTGATCCCCGCCGAAATTTCCGTGGCGCTGGAGGTGTCGGGCGCGGAACTGGTGGCCAAGGGTCAACTCTCGCGCGCAGGGGCCGCCGTGGGCGAAGGCCAGACCGGGCGCTTGATTTATGCCACGCTGACCGCTGCCCCCGGCTTTCGCCCCGGCGATTTTGTGACGGCCCGGGTGGCCGAACCCGGCATGCTCGCCGTAATCGCTCTGCCCGCCACGGCCTACGGCGCGGATGGCACCGTGCTGGCCTTGGGCGCAGAGGACCGATTGGAATCGCTGCCCGCCCAGCTTTTGCGCCGCCAAGGCGATATGGTGATCTTGTCGCCGCGCGGCATCGCCGGGCGCGAGGTGGTGCGCGAATTGTCGCCCTTGTTGGGGGCGGGCATCAAGATCAAACCGATCCGCCCCGCAGGTGCGGACACGGCCCCGCCCCCGCCCGAATTTGTGGCGCTGACGCCCGAACGCCGCGCCGCATTGATTGCCTTTGTCGAAGGCAATGACCGCATGCCCGCCGAGGCGAAAACTCGCATTCTGGCGCAGCTTGCCGAAGATCAGGTGCCAACCCGCGTGATTGAACGGCTGGAAAGCCGGATGGGGGGCTAAGCCATGGCGCTGGCCAATACCCCCAAAGGCAAAGGCATCCTGTCCTATTTCACCCGCCACCGCACGCTTGCCAACCTTGTGCTGGCGGTGATGATCGTGGCGGGCCTTGCCGCCGCCACCCGTATCCGCGCGCAGTTTTTCCCTGATGTGATCATCGCAGAAGTCATCGTGACCGCCAAATGGGACGGGGCCGGGGCCGAGGATGTGGACCGCGCGATTGTGCAGGTGCTGGAGCCTGCTTTGCTTTCGGTGGACGGGGTGACGGATGTAACCGCCCTCTCCTCCGAAGGCTCTGCCCGGATCACGCTGGAGTTTGAGCCGGGGCTGGATTTGCAGCAGGCCGCCGAGGATGTGCAATCGGCGATTGATGCGATCCGCACCCTGCCCAGTGACGCTGATGACCCGGAGGTGCGGCGCGGTGCCTGGCGCGACCGGGTGACGGATGTGGTAATCACCGGGCCGGTTGCGGTGGAACAATTGGGCCGCTTTGCCGATGAATTTGTAGCAAGGTTGTTTGACGCAGGCATCACCCGCACCACAATCCAGGGGCTTGCCGCACCACAAATCATGGTGGAGGTGGCATCAACCAGCTTGATCCGGCATGACGTGACCATGGCCGAAATTGCCGCGGCCATCGCATCGCAGGTCCAATCCTCGCCCGCAGGCGACTTGGGGGGGGGTGCCGCGCGCGTGCGCACGGGGCAAGAGGCGCGGACTGCCGACCAGATCCGCGAAATCGTGCTGCGCCAGGCGGCGGATGGCACCACCCTGACAATCGGCGATGTCGCACAGGTGCGCGACGAGGCGGCAGACAGGGGCCGCGCCAGCTTTGTCGGGCCCAACCCCGCGATGTCGGTGCGGGTGGACCGAAACGATACCGGTGACGCGATCCGCATGCAGGCCGATGTGCAAGCCGTGGCCGACAAGATGAACCCGCTTTTGCCGCCCGGCGTGTCGGTCACTTTGGTGCGCGCCCGGGCCGAGGCAATCTCGGGCCGTCTGAACCTGCTATTGGACAATGCCGCGATGGGACTGGGGCTTGTGGTGCTGCTGCTGTTCTTGTTCCTGAATGCCCGCACAGCGCTTTGGGTGGCCGCAGGCATTCCGGTGTCGCTGCTTGCGGCGCTTGCGGTGATGTATGGTTTTGGCCTCACGCTCAACATGATCTCGCTATTTGCGCTTATCATCACGCTGGGCATTGTGGTGGATGATGCGATTGTGGTGGGTGAACACGCCGATTTCCGCGCGCGCCACTTGGGCGAAGGCCCGGTTGAGGCTGCTGAAAACGCCGCCGCGCGCATGGCGATGCCGGTTATCGCCTCCACCCTGACCACGGTGATTGCCTTTGCGGGGCTGGTGACGATTGGCGGGCGGTTCGGGTCGCTGATTGCCGATATTCCCTTCACGGTGATCGCGGTGTTGATGGCAAGTCTGGTGGAATGCTTCCTGATTTTGCCCAACCACATGGCCCACGCCTTGCGCGCCGCCAAGGATGCCGCCTGGTATGATTGGCCATCGCGGCAAGTGAACAAGGGTTTGCAATGGCTTATTCGCGTGGCCGTGCGCCCTTTGGTGGCGCTGGTAATTCGCGCGCGCATGGCGACGATTGCGCTGGCAGTGCTGCTGCTTGCCACCCAAGCCGCGCTGTTCATCAGCGGTGATTTGAAATTCCGCTTTTTCAACTCGCCTGAACAATCGTCAATTTCCGGCAATTTCGCGATGCTGCCGGGGGCCAAGCGCGAGGACACTTTGGCGATGATGCGCGAATTGCAGCGCGCCACCGATACGGTTGCCGCCCGATATGCGACTGAACACGGCACCGACCCCACAACCTTTGTGATGGCTGAAATCGGTGGCGGGTCGGGGCGCGGCCTGTCGAGTGCGGACACCAAGGACGCCGATTTGCTGGGCGGCATTTCGATTGAAATCATTGACTCCGATTTTCGCCCCTATGCCACCTCCACCTTCCTGACCGACCTGCAAGACGAAGTGCAAAGCCACCCGATGCTGGAGGACCTCAGCTTTCGCGGGGGCCGCTTTGGCCCCGGCGGCGATGCACTGTCGGTGGATATATCGGGCGCGGATGCCGCCGTGCTGAAGGCCGCAGCGGAAGCCTTGAAAACCGCCATGACGCCTTTCCCCGAAGTCTCGGCGCTGGAGGACAGCCTTGCCTATGACAAGGAGGAGTTGATCTTGTCGCTGACCCCGCAAGGCCAGGCCCTTGGCTTTGGGATTGATACACTGGGCCGTGCCTTGCGCGAGCGGCTGAACGGGATCGAAGCTGCAACCTTCCCCGATGGGCCGCGCACCGCCGCCATCCGTGTGGAACTGCCAGCCAGCGAATTGACCACCGATTTTCTGGACAGCACCTTGCTGCGAGCCAGCCCCGGGGTTTATGTGCCGCTGGGCGATATCGTGACCGTGGACCGCCGCTCGGGTTTTTCCACGATCCGGCGCGAAAACGGGCTGCGCATTGTCACCGTTTCGGGTGATATCGCCGAGGATGACCCTGCCCGCGCCGCCGAGGTGCAGCGCGTTCTGACCGAGGAGATTTTGCCCAAACTGGAGCAAAATTTCGGTGTCACAACCCGGCAATCGGGCCTTGCCCAGCAAGAGCGGGAGTTTCTGGGCGATGCAAGCCTTGGCCTGATGCTGTGTCTGCTGGGAATTTACATGGTGCTGGCTTGGGTCTTTGCCAGCTGGACCCGGCCTGTGGTGGTGATGGTGGTCATTCCCTTCGGGCTGATCGGCGCGATTTACGGGCACCATGTCTGGGGCGTGCCGATGTCGCTTTTCTCCATCGTGGGGATGATCGGGATGACGGGGATCATTATCAATGACAGCATCGTGCTGGTGTCCACGATTGATGAATACTCCGAAAAGCGGGGGCTGTATCCGGCAATCATAGATGCGGTGGCGGACCGGCTGCGCCCGGTGTTTTTGACCACGGCGACGACCGTGCTGGGGCTGGCCCCCTTGCTGTACGAGAGGTCCTCGCAGGCGGAGTTCTTGCGGCCAACGGTGATTACGCTGGTGTACGGGCTTGGCTTTGGCATGCTGCTGGTGTTGTTTTTGGTGCCTGCCGTGCTGGCAGTGCAGGCCGATCTTGGCCGCCAGTTCCGCGCCCTGCGAAGGGGCTTGGGTGCACAGGCGGCCCCCCGGGCGCGCGGGTTGTTATGGGGGGCGGGTGTGGTGATTGCCCTTTGGTTCAGTGCCACGCTGGGTTGGTTCATTGCAACAGGTGCCGCCCTTGGACCGCTGCCAAACGCAGGGATCGGGGCAGCCTTTGGCCTGTTTCTGGGTGGGGCGGTCGTGGTTTTGATCGCGGTTTACGCGCTTGGAATCATGGTTTTGCGCGCAGGACCATCCGGGAGGAGCGGCTGACGCCGCTTGCCTTCGGCGAAGATATTTGGACCAAGGTGAATACGGATCACAGCGCGCCGACCAAGGCCTCAACCAAGGGCGATGTTGGGTCTTCCATCGCGTCGATTACGTCGAAATGGTGTTTGCCGGGGGCGACCGTCCAGCCGCAGCCCCAGTTTTCCGACAAAAGCCGCGCTTGCCATAAAAAGCTGGGGCGTTCTTGGCCCCCGACCCAAACATGGGCCTGCACGCCTTGCGCAAGGCTTTGGTACGAGGGGCTTTGGGCCGCGATTTCGGCGGCATCCAGATGGAGCTTCGCTTGCATCCCGGTCTGGGCGATCGGCCCAAGGTCTGACAGGGGCGAGATAGGGACAACGCGCACCACCCCCTGCACGGCCAGATCGGCGCAGCCCATACGGGCTGACAGATGCCCGCCTGCCGAGTGGCCGGTGATGATTTGGCGCCCCGGGACATGGGTTGCGATCACGGCCAGCGCCTGCACCATCTCGGTGGTCATGGTGGTGATCCGCGCTTCGGGGGCCAGGGTATAGCTTGGCATCGCACAGGCCCATCCCCGCGCCAAAACGCCTGCCGCCAGATGCGACCATACCCTATGGTCAAATGCTAACCAAAAACCACCGTGGATGAACGTCACGCAGCCCTTGGGCGGCGCGTCCGGCAAAAATAGATCAAATTGATGCCGCGCGCCGGGGCCATAGGTAAGTGCTTGCGCGCGCAGGCCCAAACCTTCGCGGAACGCCGCCGCTTTTGCCGCCCAGCGCGGCGGATAATCGGCGGCCCCCGTGATAAACGCCCCATTGGCATAGGCCAGATCCATAT
>Ga0105052_10004431_pt1 | contig 15463 bp, 18 predicted proteins | sample FRY03_FD_78094 | JGI IMG/M metagenome (GOLD analysis project Ga0105052, IMG submission 78094) | Freshwater microbial communities from Lake Fryxell liftoff mats and glacier meltwater in Antarctica - FRY-03 | ecosystem: Environmental > Aquatic > Freshwater > Ice > Glacier meltwater ... | reverse complement strand
TTATTGGAGATTTAATAGGTAGAATTGAATTTACTGGAACTCTTGGAGCTGCTTCATATAACGACGGTGTTAGAATTGAAGTTAGTTCGTCTGAAAACTGGGGTGCAACAGCTAATGGGTCTACATACAAAGTAAGAACTATATTGAATGGAGGTACTGTGATGAGTGATAGATTTATAATTGATGGTAACGGAACAAACTCTTTGACAGGAAACACTACAATTACTGGTACATTGAACGTAAGTGATATACCAACAGGAACTCCTGTTAATAATTTAGCGGTTGATGTTGATGGTAATGTAATTATTGGTTCTACGGGATTACCAGGTGGTAACGCTACCGTTGATAACTTTTATTACCAAATTAGTAATAGTGTTGATACACAACCAGTATTCACCGATGGAAACGTTACGGTTGGATGGGATGAAACAGGGAATGATATAGAATTTACAATGGATACCGCACCTCTTCTTGGTACTCGTGATATGCGTTCATTATCTTACAAAGTTGGTGGTGCTACTGAAAATGTATATATTACAACTGTTGGTACTATATATGATTTATACGGTGCTGGTGTTAATTCTGGTGAACGAGTTGAAATATTTGTAACTGCTGAAAATGATGTTTATTATCCGGCTTATAAAATAACTGTTTACAATACTGGTGAGAGTTCATTGGTTAGTATATGGATAGAAAGAATAACTAGAAGCTACTAGACTTTCAGGCTCAATTGGTAACTTAAATCTAACGTTTGAAGACGTATACGGTTCAGTAAAACCCTTAACTTCTGGAATAGGTGAACTTGAAGACAGAATGCACGCTATGTATGCAGCTGGAGAACAGAATAGTGCTGGTTTTAGAGAGTTACAAGACGAAGTAGTAAGACTTAAAACCGTTGTAAGAGAAGTTGATGATACTATAGATGCTTTTGCTCAAAAAGATGCAAAACTACTCGGTATTATAGGTGTAGCAACCGGTATCACAGGAGCTTTTACAGTAGCACAATCTGCAATAGGTTTATTTGGAGTTAAGAATGCGGCTGTTGAAAAGAGTCTTTTAGCTGTTGCGAACGCAATTAATTATAGTTCTACTTTAATAAGAGCATCAAGAGCGCAAACGGGTGTATTTGCCGTAAGTGATTTGCCACAACCATTGAGAATAAAAGTTAAAGACTTAGGTAATATTACAATCTTATCTAATCCAGGATATCCTTCTTATTATGAATAAAATAAAAATATAGGTTTCTCGGATGGTATATTAAAAATTGAATTAAAAAATAATTAAAATTATGTTAAAATACATTAATGGAATATTACAATTAAATAGTTTAATAATTTTAAGAAAGGAATCAATTATCAGTGGTGATATCTTAGGCAATCTTGACTGGTCTGGATCTAATGGTAATACAACTAGAATAAGAGCAGTTGCAACAGAAACAAATAATATTTCATCATCAGGAGGAAAACTTGAATTCTATACAACACCAAATGGATCACTAATTGGTCAAAACTCTAGAGTTAGGACAAGATAAAACTGTTAAAGTAAGTAATTCTTATACATTACCTAATACTGACGGAACACCAGCACAAGTACTACAAACCAATGGATCTGGTACTGCCTCTTGGACCACAATTAACTTATTTATACCTCAGTCACAAAATATTTATGTGGATTCTGAGAATGGAATAAACACAACTGATAGAGGAAACATAAATAAACCGTATTTATCTATTGAATACGCTTTAGCTAACACTATAAATACCGGAACTATTACAGCGACAACAACAAATAATAATATTACGTTAACGTCAGTATCAGATACTACAGATATTAAAATAGGTCAGTTTATTACTGGTGCAGGGATTCCTTATGGGTCTCAGGTAGTTTCAAAACAGTGAGTACAATTGTACTTTCAAAGACTTGTACAGCAACGGGTTCAATCACTGCTACGTGGTGGACGACTTATAATGTAATATGTTTAGGAAGTTTTACTGTTTTGTCAAATATCTACAAACACGGGTTTTATATTGACACAAAGACATACAATGCAACTATTAATTTTGGTGGACTCGTATTATTTATGTTAACTTCCAACGCCTTAATTCCAATTGGTTTTCAATTAGGGAAAACAAATGGAACACACGCAAATTCAAGGATTCATACTACGAACAGTTACAGCGCCGTGAACTGCGATATTTGGTATGGTAATCTCTACTCAATAGGTACGGATAGAATGTTTGGCAATGTTTGGAACTATTCAGGAATATGTAATATAGCAGGGAATTACGCAGATGCAAGATTTGGACACGTTGCATACTTTGATGCTTTTAATACTCTAACGTGGAAGGGTAATGCCTACGGACTATTAGGAGGAATAACTACCGTTGTTGCAGAACAAGCAAGCATTGACACCAATATAGTAACGCCTGTAAGTGTAAATGTAGTACGTTTTTACTCCCCTGGTTCATTATACGGTAGTGTCCGTGGGAATATCTTAGGCGTTGGTATGGTTAGTATCCATTCAAATATTATGTGGATAAATACAACTTTAGCTAATACAAATACTGCCGTTACTATTTTTGACGGAACAAATACTGTGACTATTTCAGTAACTGGTGCAGGCAAATCAGTAGCGGTTATAAATGCGGAAATTGTTACACTAATTAAAGCAAGTGTTTTGCTGTTTCAGTGTTGTGAGGTATTAGGGAGTGGAATTGTGTACTTCATTGGATTACAATCAATATCTACTACTGCTACTTCTCTTGTCAACGCAACAACAAGTACTCATAATGGCGGTGGTGGCTTATCATTTATACCAAACATCTTAGTGGCAGGCACAGAAATAAATAACGAAAATTTAAACTATTAATATGAAAACATTTAAATAAATTATTTACAGAGCAGAAGACGCTGCATTAATGATTGTACCATCTAACAACGAACAAGTTGTAGCTAGATTCACAGTAGATTTGAGTGATACTCAAAAAACATCATTTTTTATCCTAAAAACATATTTGTTAACTCATGTAGAGACGATATCTTATGCTGTTTATACGACTGAGAATAATCAGTTAGATATAGAACCATTAGAAGGTACAACTGTTCAGTTACCTTTGGATGGTCTAAATGTTGATGATAAAAAAATAATTCAAGATGTATTAGATATATGTTCAAATATATTAAATACATAGAAGTAAATATATAATACCTAAGATATTAAACTTAGGTATTATATTTATATCTATTTAAGATAAATATCCTGACAATATTTATTAATTATTTTTAATGTGAATTGATCTTTATGATAATCATTATAACCGGGCATGTTTCCACGTAATGAAGAATCGATTTCAAGTAACTCATCTTTTGACGACTTAAGTATTAAATCAATTACATCTATAGCATCGTTGATAGCAATCAAATCAGACCAATCAGAATATAACTCTAAGATACTTTTCATATCTTGTAATCCTGGATCTATATCATATTCTTTACTCATAATATTTTCTTTAATTGGTTACATTACAAATATAAGTATAATATTTTAATCTATCAACTCTTTAATAACTTCAGATACAACTTTCCTATCAACTGGTAATGTAGAGAATTCTTTCATTATCATACTTATACTTGTGATACCTTTATTTTTTAGATTTATAACTATATCACTTATCTCATCTCTTGTTAATTTACATGGTAGATAACCTTCAACAATTGATAATTGTAATAAAGATTCATCATCAAAATTCTCTTTCAATGACTTAACATTCTTGTTAAGTATTTTAGTTACCTCATCATCACATAGAGTATCAACTCCTTTATTCTTCTCAATGGTTTGAATCTCACCTTTAATAACTGATAATATATTCTTTGACACAGTATCTCTAGCTTTAAAAGCTACCATATAATCTTTACTTATTCTTTCTTTTAAACTCATATATATTCTCTTTTAAAATTACTAATAAAAATGAAGATTTGGAACTTCTGTTAAATATGGTCGGAAAAATAGAACCTAATTTTTAACTTTTAGTGACCTAATCACTTGTTCTTCCTTTTAATGGACTTTCATCCTTCTTTGAGCAGTGTTACCATTCTACTCGAAACTATCTTCATTTTAGATGATTTTTATACAAGTGTTATCATCATCAAAACTTACACTCACACTCTTTTATTATATATATCTAGTCAGGATAGTTCGGTATCTTTTATCAAGAGTGATAAATTATTTAATACCTACTTACTATCATTTCGAATACAAATATAAGCAAATTTTTAGAATAAAAGCGAAATCTGAAAAAAATATATTAATATATAAGTTATGAAATATTTAAAATATAACAATCAATTCATAAATGAGAGATTCTCATCTAATTCTATATCAAAAACAATTAAATGGTTAAATAAAAAGTTTAAAAGTGGTAAAGGATCATCATTGTTTTTAAGTGAGTTAAGGAAGATTTTAAAACTTGATATACCTCTTGATAAAGTATCTGATGATTGTTTTAGTTATATGAGTACTAGAAAAGCATTAAAGATATTTCCTGAAGGAGATGTTAATAAGTTAAATATATACTGTATTAAATATTGGTTTTCATTAAAAAATGGTCTTGAAATTACAACTGTTACACCATTTAAAAATACTGATGTGAATTTAGAACATATTAATAATGAACTATCCCATTTAAAGACAGGTAGCTTAGAATTATTGACTAAATATGAAGAATTTAAACATGGTGATACTATATTAGCTAAATTATCTAATAGATCATATGCTTATGTTGAATGTTATTTATTTATAGATGATGATGGTGATAAATATCTAATTCATAACGCTGAATATAATGGAAGTATTCCATCTGTATCTGATGAATGGAAAAAACATGGATCAAAAACATGGATCATTTCAAAACATTCTATAGATTCTGATGTTTATGATCCTTACTTATACAAAGAGTCTGAATTAGAACTACATATTAAAGATTATAATAATATTAAATCAAATTTAAATATTGATCGATATGAAATTGAATCTTCTCTCATACTATCTAGTAATGATTTGAAAAACATTGAGAATAGTGACTTCGCTGTTGTTATGTGGATTGATAAATTAATAGAGAATATACCAAATAGTAAACTTCCCTCAATTACTAGAAAAGATAGAAATGATAGTAGACTTGGATCTACTTATTTAATGAGTGATTCAGAAATAAAAAGAATTAACATTTACAACCGTTTGGGTAAATCTTTAGAAAGAAATGGTATAAACCCAACTTCTGTTATGGATCTAAATAATTTACAAGATATTATAATTAGACTTTTAGGTGAAAGTAAATCATTTATTCTTTTAATAACATCAAGACATATATTAGATTCATTTTATTCATCTCTTAAAAGATTCATTTTAACCATCGGGGATAGTAAAATTGAGTTTAATGATAATGATAAACATTTGATAAAATCATCTTATGGTGGTGTTTTGAACCTAGTTTTAAATAGATTAAAAGTTATAGAAGATATTAATTCAGGACATTCTGTATATATTAATGAATATCTAAATGATGATGAAAATAAATATAAAATTAATATATTTAAGGAATTAGAAGATCTGAGTATATTTCTAAATGTTTGTATACGAGGATATAATATAAATACAATGGAAGATTTAATAATATTAATAAGTAAAATTAAGTCTATATCAATTAGTATTTTAGATAATGATATTTTCAAGATGTCAATATTTAGATATTGTGAAAATTATGGAACTTATAATACTTTAAATACATATGAAGATTATCAATATGAAAAAGATTTAAGTAAAATAGCTTCAATTAAAAATTTGATAAATTCATATTTTAGATAAGAGATTTTATCTCACTTTCTCTTATTTCAAATCTTTCTAATAGAGATAAACAAGTTTTTAATAAGTCTGATAAATCCTCATCACTACATTCAATAGTATTTATCAGACTTAAAATAGATTCCTTTATTTTAGAAACATCAATTAGAATATTCTTAGCTATATCGGATATTAATACTTTAAAATATGGATTATTAATTAATAAATCTTTATATAGATTAATATCATATGATTTTATAATAGTAGTTAGTCTATCAATAACCTCTTCTTCATCATTAGAAGAGGTTAATCCTTTATATACTTCATCAAAATCTATTTTACTCATTAATTATGAATCTCTCTTTTACTATCACGATCTATATCCCTTTGTTTAATATCTTCCTTCTTATTCCAAAGTTTTTTACCTTTACAAACTGAAATTTTAACTTTTATTCTATTTTTAGAAATGAATACCTCAAGTGGAATTAAAGTATTACCTTTAACTTTTAATAACTTATCAATCTTATTTATCTCCTTTTTATGTAAAAGTAGTTTCTTATCACGACAGTCATCATGTTTATCTAATTTATGAGCTTGTTTATATGGAGAAACCTTCATATTTTTTATCCATACTTCACCATTTTTAACATAAGCAAATGAATCAGATATAGTAACATCATTATTTCTAATCGATTTCACTTCATTACCTACTAGTATAATACCACAATCAAATTCTTCTATGAATTGGTATTCAAATCTAGCCTTTCTATTAATTGTTATTTTCATAAATATCTATTCTTAATTATTGATATATCTTCATTAATTGTTAAAACTAAACTAGATGAGTAAAGTAATGTTGATCCACCTTTTATATTAATTTCATTATTAAATATATTAGAATAAGTTTCAGATATTAATATAAATCCCACATACATATCATCACACCTGTTTAAACTTTCAAATAAATTACGAATATTACTAGAATTAGTTAAATGACTTTTATTACTTTGTGTTGAAGAATAGAATAAGTCATTTATATCTAAAACATAATAAACTTTTTCATCTAATATACTATCAGATAGTATATTAGATATCAATTTATCTCTCTTATGAATTTTAAGAAATGAATTTAATGATTTATTAATTAAATTCATTTCATCAATTTCAACTTTATAAGTATTTATATTAGAAAGTAAATCATCTTTAACCAATTCACCAACTTTAGAATATCCAATAGTTGTTATATTTGATAAATCCATTAACCTCCTAATATAATCTAAGCTTATCATTTATCTAAATATTTCTCAATAAGATTAACTATCTTCTCTTTTGTGATAGATCCAACTAACTTCTCAATTGTTCCATTCTCATCTTTAACCAATTCACCATCTTTATAAAGAACTATAGTTGGTATGTTTCTAATACCTAATTCAGATATAATATCTTTATTAGTTAAAATAACCTCTTCACCCGATTCATTAATAATCGAAACTACATCATCAACATCTAGTTTACCAACTGATAATCTACCATTGTATATAACAGATAACTCATCAATTATTGGACCAACAACCTTACAAGGACCACACCATACAGCTTTCACATCTACTAGTGATAAACCATTTGAGGTAAATTCTTTGAAGTTTAATGGATTTAATTCGGTAACATATATAATCATAATTTAATATTATTTATATTTATATTATTTATATTATTTATATTCTAAAAGTTTTGAATAACTGGATTTAAAACCAGATCAACTATATTTTTACTATCATTAATAATTTCCTTTCTAACCAGAAGTTCTAATATTAAAGTTGTCTTATCATCAAGAATTATATCTTTATCTAATTTAATTTTATCCAAAACACATAATGCTACTATTGGATTATCTTTAAATGATTCTAATAAACCTTTAACTAATTTAATCTGTTCTGATAATGTCAATCCATTTAACTTATCTATACAATTAGGAACATTATTAAATAATCTACATAATAATTCTATATCTTCTGAATCAAATTCACCATCTAAGTAATCACTAGTTTTAAATGAATAGTATAATTTAGACCAAATATACACTTTTAAATCATTACCAAGAATGTTTCTGATAAAGAATGTAAATTGTTTTGATGTATTAAATATAGATGAAGTAAATAAAGTATCATTATTCCATTTAATTGGATTTAATTGATATAGGTTATCATCACAATTAAATCGTTCCTTTATATAAATCTCTGTATCATAATCTCTTACTATATCAAAATATTCATGTAATTTTTCATTATCCATAAAAGAATCAAAGTATTTTTTCTTAAATCTACTTTTGTTATTATCCAAAGGATTTCTAATTATATATGATAATGCTCTATATTCAAATTCATCTAAATGAGCATTTAACTCCTTTGCCTTTTTACAAATTCTAATTGATGTGTGAGTGGGTGTTGTAAAATTACATACTTTTAATTCACCAGTTTTTAAGAATTCTACAAAATCATCACACCAATACAATTCATCTAAATCAATAGAGTATCCAACTTTTGTACAATTTATATCAAATGAGTTTAAAATAAAATTCTGATTATTGGTTGTTGAATCATATCTAATATAATTAATTAGACCAATATTTTCAGAAGTTCTTATCACATAGAAATCACCTATATTGTTATCCCATTTTATAATTCCGTTATAATTCTCGTGATAAGAGATATTATCTTCATTATATTTAAATAATGAATTACCACTATAATTATCATCAATATCTAGTTTTTTATTTAAAATAAAAATATCAACATCGTTTATAACTGCTTTATTACCAGAAACTATTTCCCACATTGTATTTGCTAATGAACCACCTGCTAGGAATCCACTTTTTGGAAAATCACATTTAGATTTTAATATATTTAAAGCTTCTCTTCCTATTAATTCAATATCCATCATTTAATAATTTTAATAATTTTCTCTCTCTAATAATAGATAACTTCTCAAAGTAATCTTCACATAATGAAACCTTACCATTTAAGTTACAAAAGATCAACAAGTCTCCAAATATATCTGATACTATCATTTGTTGATCCTTTATATAACCAAGGTGTGTTAATACATTTATTCCAATATCTATAAAGGATAAGGAATAATTTATGGGAAGATTATCAAATCCGGTACATATTACAATATCACCTTTTTTAAATCTCATATAAAATTAAAGATACATCTGATCTATTTGCCTGAAGTCAAAAGTAGTTTCCTTAACTAGTATTGCTCTACCATTTCTAATTTGTGATTTTATTGTAGATAGATTTTTACCTAAAATATCTGATATAGATTTATAAGACATTTTCTTAATCTCTCTCATCTCGATTACACTTCTATAAGGTTCTTTTAGATTATATATATGATTTTTCATAATATCCGCCTTTCTTTCTTTAACAGAATGTGAGAACTCATCACTTTCCTCTTCTGTTATAAAGTCCTTCATAGTAGTTCCCTCATTATCATACTCAACATCTAATGATATAGTTTTCTTATCATTTTTGAGACTTTGTAATGCTAGATTCTTTCCAATTGTAAAAATCCATGTTGAGAATTGTGCTTTCTCTTTATCATACTTTTCAACTTTTTCCAATGCTATAATAAATGAATCGGTTGCTATATCCTCAGCTTTCTGTGGATCGGTACACATCTTTGATGTGAAGTATAATAATTTTGGATAATACTTCTTATACAAAGTTGAAAAGTCTTTTCCTGTTCGTTCTATAAATAATTTCTCTTGATCACTACATGCTTTTGATTCCATAAATTGCTTTTTATTTTTTATTTTTATTTTGATTATCAATTTTTTCAATAATCAATGCTTCTTTCTATTGCCTTATTCTATTTTATATATGATTATATATAAAAAGTTTAAGTATTTCTAAAATTATATACCAAGTAATTCTAATTTAACATTCCTATCACTTACGATCATATCTGATAGAACTCCATCAAATTTTTCATTTAAATAATCAAAGTTATCCATAATAGTTTTACCATGAATAAATCTATTTATATCTTCTTTTTGATTATCTTTTAAACAATCTTCACTTAAACATGATAGATCACAATCCTTATTAATGAAAATAGAATTACTATATGATGGAAAATATCCAACTCCAGTATTTGTATTCAATTTACTAACTAAAAGGTGTTTATCATCATCATATCTTTCAAAATTTAGATTTATAATATCTCTTAATTTACGACCAATTAAAACACCCTCATTTCTACCATTAACAAGACAGTTTATAAAGTATATAGTCATAATCATAAGTTCTCTACCATATATTCTTTTCATTCTAATTAAATAATCTTTACTACTAGGTGATCTAATCTCATAAAAGAATCTATTATCATTATCAATATTTATACTATCAATAGTAATCATAACCTCAGAATCCATATCTATTGGTAATATCTTAATAATATCACCATCTTTTAAATTATACATAACTAAATTATTTTATTTTAAGAAATCTTCTAATTCACTTACTACAAATATAGTAACTCCTAATGATGTAGCTTTTATTTCTTTACTAGATCCAGAACCTTTTTCTTTCATAACTAAATGTGATGTGGTTTTTGAAACAGTTCCACCAATTTTACCTCCACGGCTTATTATAACTTCTTCTAAATCATTTCTTCTAACACCAGTGAAAACAAAACTCATACCATCTAAATCGTTTCCAAGTGAAACAACTTCAACTTTCTCAATTATAGTAATAGGTAAATCCTTAATAAACTCATAAAATTTATCATAATTATCAACATAAGTTTTTGCTGAAATATCAGCAAATCCGTCTATATTAATAACTTCATCAATTGTTGGTTTTTCTGTAAAATGTTCAAGTAGTGCTAATTTTTTTGACCCCAACCCAACGAAGATTCCGGTAGCGTGTTGAAGTTTTGACAATTGAACACCCTTTATAGACTTTTGAATAGAATCAAAAACAATTTTTGACTTTCTTTTACCAAATCTATCAATTTCTTCTAAGTCTGATTTTTTCAAACTTAAAATATCTTTAATTGTTTTATGACCAGCATCCCACAACTGTGTTATAACACCCTCAGATACATTATCAGATTCTAATATTTCAAAAAAAGCAATATTCTTTTTTAATTTTTGATCATCTGTTTCGGTTAAAGTTATTAGTTCGATACCCGCTTTATTCCAATCTATCTCAACTCCATCTATAATAGGAAGTTTAAAATCAACCCTTTCTAAAACATCAACAATTAAAGGTATAACCATACCACTTCTTTTTACTAATACTTTAGCTCCGATTCCAATTCCCATATCTTTTATAAATCGAGCATTATTACCGGTTACATTAGAAACTGTAACACCATCAAGTTTAACTGGATTTATATGTATGATTGGTTTTAATAATCCTTGTTTTGATATATTCCAAGAAAGACCAATTACTTCTGTTTCAGATGTTTGTTCAAAACTCGGATGTTTAAATGCTCTAGCCCAAACTGGGTTACCAGATTTCTCTCTACCTAAACTTCCTTGTATTGATAAGTTATTTACTTCTAATATAATACCATCAATCTCAAAATCAACAGACCATTCTTTAAATAAACTTATTAACTTATCCTCAGTTAAATCAACAATATTTGAAATATAATAAGGTACTTTAATATCTTGTCCATCATTTAAACAATCTAATAGATCTTTCTTTGTTGTAAATAAATTACCATTGGTGACCCCACCATATTTTATATAACTTAAATCAGTTAAAGCTTCTCTAGCATCTGGTGAATTTATCAAACCAGCTACTAAGTTTCTTGGATTGGCAAAATCATTTGAATACTTATCTAAAAAAACTTTCTTAGACATCATAACTTCACCATAAGAGTGTTTTATGGTCTGTCTGTCATAGTTAGTATTATTTAAGTTTAAATGGTTCCCAATCTTCTTATAATGGTCATCAGAAGATTGTCCTATCAAACCATCACCTCTTGTTGTTGCTTCATCAGTTACTTCATTAACCGCGAGTGATAATCCATCATACTTTGGAGTGCAGATTATTTCCACTAATGATGGTATTAGTCTAGTACGTTTCCAATCTTTTATATCATCTAATGACTTAATCTTATTCATAGAAGCCATTGGTATTTCAAGTTTTCGTTTCCTTGACTCATCAATTATAACATGTCCAATAGTTGATAATAATTCATCATCAGGAGAGATAAATATTAATTCATCAATTAGAATATCAAACTCAGCATCCGAAATTATAGATACACCGCTTCTGTAAGCTTCATTAGCTTCCCTTATTTTATTTCTTAGTTCTTCGATCATACACAAATATAATTATTTTTATTTATTTAACAAGTCATCTAAAAAAGAATTTCTTTTATATATAATAGAAACATCTTCTATTATACCAAGTTCTAACATATCCTTAATACGTAAACTATTTACAATATAATTATTAGTATATTTTTTATAATATTTAAAATCGGGATTAATTATATCAACCGTGTCCCAGATATAATCATTACTCAATAAAGAAATATCACCATTAACATTACCATAAATTGAATTAGTGCGATAAATCTTAGCTAATACCGAAGTTCTTTCATAAATAAGATTATTCTCTAAATAAGGACCATCATTTATAATAAACATATCATCCTTCATAAGTGTCATATAATCTTTACGAGAATTTATATTATTTCGATAACCAATCTCAATTCTTTCTATCACACTATATACCATCATTTGTCAAATATACTAAAAATAAATTAAGTATCAAAGGAGAGTAATTTAATATATAATAAAAATCAATTAGATTAAAAATATGATACAAAGTTCATTTCCAAAAGTAGCGGATCAAATAATTACTTTTAATAAAAATATAGTAGATATCTTATCTAAAATTAATAACCTAGCAACAACAACCGATTCTTCAGTTAATGTTCAAATTTATGATGAAAATGGAGTTTTGAGAAACTTCTCACTACCAACTATTAATAATCTTAAATCCGAGATTGAAAGATTAAATTCTAATATTAACTCTTTATATAATGTTAATACAACTGGATCTATGATCCAAACATCACCTAATACTTTTAGAAAGGTTATAACAGTTGATTTAAATAGAGAACCAAATACAATATCAAATCTAGGAGCAGTTACTACATTCAAAGCTAAGAATAACTGGTTTTTTGATTCAATGTTAAATCCAATGTTATCAGTTGAAGTTGATTTAACTAATCAAATTGAAGATAATGTTAGAAAGGTGAAAGTAAGAAGATATATTGTTAATTTTCAAAAGGATGCATCTGATAATATATCAAATATTGGTCAGTCAGCATTAAATAGTTTTAACTCTTTATTTAGAGGAAATTCAACTATATTAATAACTGATTTTGAAAATTGGCATAAAACCACTCCTGGTGTTTTAAATCCAACAAATCCGAGAATTGATGATCAAATATTTGATCTAGAACCTAATAACTTAATTTATCAAGGTGAGTTCACTGTTATAAATATACAAGAGGACAGACTAAATAGAAAACTTTGGTATGTTTTAAATACACTAGATTATCTAAATCTAGAAACAAATACGGTTGAAAAGTTATCAGTTGGTAGTGAACTTATAATAAATATGTCAAAATCATCAACTAGATATAAAGTTATTGAAATATCAACATCACAATCTAATGCAAGAATTAGAGTTGAAAGAGTTGAGGGTCTTGACGCTATACCAGTTGGAGTTGGAACTATTAAGATATATTCACCTATAAATTATACGAAGATAATAGATATAAGTGTTGGATATGATGAGAGAAATGCTGTCTTTGCTAAAGCTATAAATACTGATAGTAATTTACTATCAAGAGACTGGAGTTTAGGAACTGGATATTGGTCAAATGATTTAAGATTAAGTTCAAATACTACTGAGAACGGTACCACAATGGAACAATTCTATATAGACTATGTTTATGATTATGGTGTAGTTTTACAAGATTTAGTATCTAAGAAAATACCAAATAAACTAGGTGGAACACCTCTAGCTCCTAATTTAACATCTACTAACTTTAAAGTAACACAAGTAAATAAACATTTAACTGATACTCCTGATAGTAACTTAATTAAACAAAAACATAATTACCAACAATCTTTAAAATCTGAGATTGAACAAATTCAACAAGCAATTCTAGATAAAAATAAAAGATCTAAAGTTGATAAATTTAAATCAGTTTCAAGTAAGAAACAAGCTTTATTAGAGATCGATGAACTTTCTAAGAAAAAGGATAGTAAATCTAAACTTATAGCATCTGTAACAAAGGAGATTCTAGATTTGTCTAAAAATCCACTTAGTAAAACTAATCCAGAGTTTAGTGTTAGAGGATTTTGGACAATACCAGATGCTATAATAACTAATGGTACTTCACCACAGGAAGTAATTCAATTTAGAGTTCAATATAGAAAATTGAGTAAAGATGGTAAAGAAAGTCCGGTTGAAACATTTAATATTGATAATACACAAAAAAGTGGAGCTTATTCTAATTGGATTGAGTATAAAACAGAACCTAGAAAAAGAATATTTGATCCAGTAAAACAATCTTATAGCTGGGAAGTACAAGATATTTCCAATGCTGATGAAACTAATATAAATCAATTAGATTTACCAATTATGCCTAATGAAACAATAGAATTTAAAATTAAATCTATTTCTGAGGTTGGTTGGCCAGAATCACCTATTGAATCTGAATGGTCTGCTATAATCACACAAGATTTTCCAACCGACTTAGTTAATGTTTTAAATGAAAATGATGCTATAATACAATCTGCTAATAAAGAAGATCTTAAAAATAGTATGGATAATGAGTTAGCATCAAAGGGATTAGATGAACATCTTTCTGATACAATTATACTAAATAGTAAATCCTTTCACCACGAATCTAATAAGATATTATCAGGATTTAAAGATGATAATGGAGTAGCATTGGATCTATTTGAATATCTAAAGGCTCTAGAAGATAGAGTTAAAGGACTAGAAGAGAAAATTAAAAGAGCTAAAGGTGAGCTTAAGATTGTTATTTTGAGAAATAATGAGGAGTTTGTAGTTGAAAATGGTTCTGAAAATACATTTACAATCGAATGTGAAGACTATTTAGAATTATATAAAGGAACAGGTGTTGATACAGGTAGAGTTTACTCTAATCAAATATATGTTGTTAAAGACTTTGTTGTTAAGGTTAAGAATAACTCAATTGAATCACCACTTGGATTATTATCATCAAGTAATTATCAATCAAATAAAGGTGTTTATAATTCAACATCTCCACAAGTTTTTTGGGTAAATGATCATGATGAATTACTAACAAATGATACAAGTGGTTCTACTAGAACACAGTTAAATAATCAGTTTGTATGGTCAGTTAATTATGATTCAGTTACATCAGACTCACTTAATAAATTATCATCTAATATAGGTAACTCATTTAGAACAAATAATTCATTAACAAATATATTGAGCACAAAAGAATATAATTTGGGATATAATGAAACTGGAATATTATCACTATTAAGTAATAATAAATCAATATTAGATTATGGTAAATGGGTAGATT
>Ga0105052_10004429_pt1 | contig 15465 bp, 14 predicted proteins | sample FRY03_FD_78094 | JGI IMG/M metagenome (GOLD analysis project Ga0105052, IMG submission 78094) | Freshwater microbial communities from Lake Fryxell liftoff mats and glacier meltwater in Antarctica - FRY-03 | ecosystem: Environmental > Aquatic > Freshwater > Ice > Glacier meltwater ... | reverse complement strand
GTTCTTGATCGCCAGTTTCGCAGCGAGTTTGGTAAGTGAAGAAGCGGATCAACCTGTCGACAAAGAGAAGGCGCCCGCATCACTTATTAATTCCGCGGTCTCCGTTCTGGTTTTTGATCACCAGTTTCGCTGGCTTGCGATCGTCGCGGCGGCCTTCGGTTTAAACATGGTGCTATTCCCGCATTACCATGCGTTGGCCAGTCGAGAACTCTCCGCAAGCCTGAACTGGCTGATGCCGTGGCTGGTTGCGCAGAATATCGGCGCTGCGATGTTCAGCACGATCGCCGGAAAGCTGGCGGACCGACTAGGAAATCGAATTGCCTTACAATTTACACTCGCTTTTCAATTATTAGCCCCCTTGGTGGCCGTCGCAGTTAGCTTGGGTGGGCCGACCCAGTTGCCGTTGTACCTGGCCGTTTTTGTCATGCTGGGCGTAACACCGGTCGTCTATCGGCTGTTTTCAAACATCACATTGGAATACGTCCAACGCCGACATCACCCAAAATACCTAAGCACCTTGGCGATATGCCTGGCTTTACCGCCAATGCTGCTTTCGATTCCAGTTGGCTATTTGATCGACATTTTTGGGTTTCGCCCAATTTTTCTCGGGGTTTGGCTCATACTACTGCTGGGTTTGATTGGCACTTTAAAGATCCGCGAACCGCGACATCGTAAAAAAGTTTAATCCGATCACGTGTTTGATTCGTCTAGAGATATTCACAAGATTCCATTGGACTGGGAAACATAGAAGGCGGTTGAATTTCGCCCAGGCGGCCCTTTGATGGATTTTAGCCCCAAATCCACTGTAAGTCTTTACAGATTGGCGAGTAAGGTCTCCAATATCGATCCGTACAGTGATTGTCTTGATCCGGATTCTATTCGGGATTTAGAAAATCGCTTGTTCGTAATTTGATACCACGTTGTCCGAAATTTTTCGTATAAGGAAATTTAGAATGCTAGTGAAAATGATGGCCGTCTTGGCGGTAGTTAGTTGCATGTTCGTTACCAGTGGTAAGGACGACGCAACTGAAGTAAAGGCAGAATTGAAGGACGTGAAGTGCCTTCTGATGCCAAAGAAGGAAGTCAAAGAGACTTTCTCAGTCGATTACATGGACGCGAAAGTCTATTTTTGCTGCAAAGGTTGCGTTGGCAAATTTAGCAAGTCACCTGACAAGTATGCAACTCTGGCAAACCATCAATTGGTTCAAACCAAATTGTTTAAGCAAACAGGTTGCCCAATCTCGGGTGGCGATTTGGATCCAGCGACTGAAATTGAAGTCAATGGCGTAAAAGTCCAATTCTGTTGCAACAATTGCAAGGCGAAGGCTGACGCCATGAAGACCGACGCTGAAAAAGCTGAGTTGGTGTTCTCGAAAGACGCATTCAAGAAGGGCTTTGCAAAAGTTGAAGCCAAGAAAACCGAAGAATCAGCCAAATAGTCGACAGCGTTGCTGTCTCAAGGTTACTGTCATCTGACAGCTATCAAAGACGACCAAGCGAGTGAACTCAAGTACGAGTTCGCTCGCTTTTTTTATTGCTACTGCGTCAGATGAGCCGATAACAGGCAAGGAGTATCGCGTCTGAGTGCGGAGCGGATATCTGACCAAAAGCGGTGCACTGGACAGTTTTGCGTTGGGGAAATTCAATTCCGCCGGCATACCCACAGTTGCGTCGCGATTGAATCGCTTGGAATGCGATTGCTTTTCGATATTCCGATCAAAGGTGGAATCTGATACTTATAGAACTCGATGGATCGAATCAAGTTTTGGCGATTTGCTAGAACGCATTTGATTGGTTAAAGAACGTGTCGCAGTCCAAAGGAAAAACGAATGGAATTCCAATCAATTTGCAGATCGAATCGTTTCGCTTTACGTTCAGTACGATCGTATAACTCGGCCTGGGTTAAGAGCTGGTTGTTGGCAGTAACCGTCGGACTATTTTCGACCAACATTGGCTGCGCTCAATGGCAAACGTCGGAGAAAGGCACCATTGTGGGCGCTGCTGCGGGTGGGGCTCTAGGTTCTGCGATTGGCAAGAAGTCGGGCAACCCCATCACAGGCGCCGTCCTGGGCGCAATTAGCGGCGGCATCGTTGGCAACGCAATTGGCGAAAGTGCCGAACAGCGACGGGCAGCCGACAACTATCGTTTGCAACAGCAACAATACCAACAACAGCAAGCTTTCCGTAACTCCGGCGTCTCGATTGATGAGGTCATTTCATTGACTCGAAGTGGTCTTAATGAAGAAATCATTGTTTCTCACATCAATGGCAACGGATTTAATCGCACATTGTCGGTCAACGATCTAGTGCTGTTGAAAAACAATGGTGTCAGCGACGGAGTCATCATGGCGATGCAACGACCTTCTCAAAATGTCATTCCGGCGGCTCCGACGGTAATCCAATCCCGTCCAATCACGGTGGTCGAAGAAGTCCATGTGGTTCCATCGTGGTACGGTCAACCTGCCTACTACCCTCTGCCAATTCCCTATTACGGTGGCTACGGAGGCTATGGTCACCCCCATCACCATCGATCACATCAACGGTCGAGCGGCATGAACCTGAACTTTCGCTTCTAAGTTAGAACGCCCGACACCTCAGAATCGCTCGAAAAAAATCGGCAACAGACCAAACACAACTTGGCACTGAGGTCCACTTGAACCTGCGTGCCATTTTTTTCGGTCGGGTTGCTGAACGCTAGCGAATCGCGATTGGACTAGGCTCGAACCGTACCATTAATGATACTTAGGTCCACAAATCTACCGCCAGATTCGCGTCATAGACGTCTTTAACTGGTGAGCCATGCTTGGCGCCAGGGTCGTGTTTTTTGTCAGTGACTCATGTCCAAGCAAGGTTGACACCCGCAACGTCCAATCCTGCTTCGGCGACGCATTGGGATTGATTGGAACACTTGCGCTGGCGGGCCCCAAATGGCATGCCTTCGACTTGTCTTTTGTGCGGAACGACCGCGGTACGATTTCGTCCAGCTAGGATGGCTTGGACATTGTTCAATTTGTAATCACTTAGCCACGGACAGGCGAACCCATGCGAGTCTTCTTCTCGGTCGGCGAACCAAGCGGCGATCTACACGGCGCCAATTTAGTCAAACGCCTCAAGGAAAATGGCATCCAATGCGTTGGCTATGGCGGCCCACGCATGCAGGAGGCCGGGTGCCAATTGCTTGAAGACTTGACACAGTACGCGGTGATGTTTCTTACTGCTTTAAAGTTTATCCCCAAGCTGTGGAAACTGTATCGCTCCACCGATCAGTTCTTCGCGAAAGAAAAGATTGATGCGGTTGTCTTGATCGACTTCCCTGGTTTCAACTGGTGGATCGCCAAAGCAGCCAAACGCAATGGCATTCCAGTTTACTATTACGGCGTGCCCCAAATGTGGGCATGGATGCCGGGGCGAGTTAAAAAACTAAAGCGTTTGGTAGATCATGTGATTTGCAAATTACCGTTCGAGGCTCCCTGGTTCTCGCAGCGAGGCGTGAAGGCTCACTATGTTGGGCATCCCTATTTTGACGAACTGGTCAATCGAAAACTGGACCCTGAATTTCTAGCTGAATACGACCACCCAACCCGGCCTTTGATTACGTTGCTGCCTGGCTCTCGCAATCAAGAGGTGAAGAACAATTTGCCGTGGTTGGTTGAATCAGCAATCCGAATCAAACAACAGGTTCCTGACGCTTCGGTCGCGGTCGCCTGTTTCAATTACCATCATTCTGAAGCGGTCCGCGAATACCTTGCCCAAGCGGATTTGCCGTTTGATGTTTTCGTAAAGCGGACACCTGAATTGATTGAACTTTCGACCATTTGCCTAGCGTGTTCTGGTTCGGTTTCGCTTGAACTGATGTACCACCATAAACCCTCGATTGTGGTTTACCGCCTTTCACGGATCCAAGCGGCCTTCAAGTGGCTGGCACTGACCTGCCGCTTCATTACGTTGGTAAACCTGTTGGCGGTTGATGATATCAACCGCTCGAAAAATAAACCCTACGACGCGACTAAGCCCAATCAAGAGATTCCTTTTCCAGAATTTCCTTGGGTCAACAACCCTTCAATACCTATCGCGGACCTAGCGATTAGCTGGCTAAAAAATCCATCGGAACTTGAACGCCGCCGTGCACAGTTACGCGATCTATCAACCAGATTTGGGCAAGCAGGAGCCACCCAACGAGCAGCGACTTTCATACTAGAACAACTGCAACCAATTCCCAGCAAAGCCAAAATAAAATCAGAACCATTTGCTGCCGCAGCATACTATCGTCAAAACAATGATGCCGCCACCGAACCTGCGATCGCTTTAAATGGTACGCATAACGGAATAGACCTTGACCAACCAATTCACGAAGAAGCCTACGACGAATTCGAAGATGATTGGTCCTCGGCAGCGGCAGCCGCTTATCAAGTTCAGAAACTTTCGCCGCAACCGCTAGAGTCCGATCTGGCGACAACACCCAATCCAGAGAGACTTGCCGCAATCACGCGGCCCCAATTCACGCTGCCTAAATTCACGCTGCCTAAATCAACAACCAAGGCACCAACAACAACGACTGAACCCCATTCGGACAGCAAGCGACGAGTCGCCTAAGCGGCGGCAGTCTCACATTCTTGCCAACCTGAACACCCGGTCCGATCACCCGGTCCGATCACCCTGCGTGCCTAACTGGAACCGACAGGAGGAGCATTCGCCGTCGCAAACTTTCGATCCTGGGAAGCCACGCAATAAGAATGAGCGTCGCTTCGTTGCTTTCGGACACCTACTCTGATTTGACGTGGTATTTTTTTTTTCAAGTTACTCCTGAGGCACTTGAAGCTTACCGGTCAACTCGACTTCTTCCCTGCCGTCTTCCCTGCCGTCTTCAAGGGCACCAGAAATAGGCCACTGGTAGTCTGGCAGAGCCTTTTCTGGCTGGTTGGGCATGTCTTGACCGTCGGTCTTGGCGGAGATGAGTTCAAGCGAGCTCATGGCCTTTTGGAATTCGATTCCTGGCGACAGGCCATTCAATCGTAAGGCATCCTATTGAAGTGCGTGAAACAGTAAAATTACCCCTGGACCCAACTTATCTCGCCTGCTGATCGCTGACGGGTCTAACCCATCCTTGGTTAATTCGACCGAGCAAACTTCTATCGATTTTTCTAGCGGTTGCCCGTTGGGTAAATTCACCCTCTGAAAGCAATGGCGGGCCTGATCGTTTTCAGAAACCACTCGTCGATGAAGCAGATAAATCGAGATCGCATTGTCTGGGTTGTGAGTATTGCGTCCTAATCGAAGTTTCACAAACCACCAAGTGGCAGAAGCAGACGAAACCCACCCCATTGGCTGGACTGCATTACAATCCGGACCCGCGATTGCCGCGATCGCTTACACTTTATGATCGTGAACGTCCTTGTCAATGTAATCTGGTACGTCGGTGTTGAACAACTAACAGGCTTGGATTGCAACAGGACTGCGGAAGTTACCAAGAACCAGACAGATGTCCTGGTGGTTTTAGAGCCTAGGGGTGTGCCGCGATGCAACTGGCAGAGAACGGGAACGCAACGTCTTTGGTTTACCAAAGGCTTCCATCGCTCCACAGCAATAAAACCGAATCACACCCAGTGAAAAACGCTAATTGGTGAACGGGTACGAAGAACTCTGGCACAAAGTCTGACTTGCGAAACGATCGTACAATAAATTGTGATCCCAGAGTCGATCTTCGGGTTTTGAAAACGTTCGATACAAGCAACAATACTCAACAGGGCAGGGTGCTAAACCCAGTTGACTCCGCACCCCAGGTCCTTGAGCGTCAGTGGTAGATTCCAAGCGAAAGCTAACTTTAGATTGGGTTCCAAATGTTCTTACGACAACCAAGTCCAACAGGCTACGAGATTAAATTTCGCATCTTTGGAATATCCGTGGAAGTTCACCCATTTTTCTGGATTGCCGGATTGATATTTGTCGGCCAGTCGGCGGTTACGTTTTCCGTCGGGAACAAATTGGTAAATTTGATCGCGGCCATGCTGATCTTTTTCTTATCGATTTTGATACATGAGCTAGGTCATTCGATTGCAATGGCTTTTTATGGCATCCACTCTCGGATCGTACTCTATGCGTTTGGTGGTATGGCAATTCCCATAGGACGATTGCCTGGGAAGTTTCACAATAGTATGTGGGACCAAATCGTTATTTCGGCCGCAGGCCCATTCGCCCAGTTCTGCGTTTTAGGATTGATCATTCTGTCTGGGCTACTTGGGGGAGTCGATTTCGGACTAAGTCGATCCTTTCCATTTCTGACGTTCGAATATCTTGGCCCCCCGGTGATCGCAGGGCTAAGCGTTTGGCTTGCATTATGGGTTGCGATTTTCGTGAACTTCATTTGGCCACTGTTTAATCTGCTGCCCATCCTTCCGCTTGATGGCGGGCGAATCTGCCAAGGACTCTGCCAGATTTATCAGGGCAACCATCGAGGCGTAGTGGCTTCGCTGTGGGTAAGCGTTGTCACCGGTGTCTTCTTGGTGATACTGCTGTTTCAGGCCCAAGAAATTTACATGGCGTTGTTTATTGGGTATCTGACCTATCAATCGTTGCAAGAGTTGCAAAGTGGACGAGGCATGTGATGAGTCTTTCAGCCTCGGAGCGCTTTGAATTCCCTAAACAGACCGCGAGCCAAACCAGAAATCGCTTTCATATATCACCGACATGCATTGTTAGAACCATCGCCACGATAACTTGGTTGATTAAGCGTAACACACAAGCACTAAACGACTTGCGCCAACCAAAGATTAGTCACATGGTTCTGGCATACGGTCTGTTTTTTTGCAGAAAGTCTCAGTGTGAGACAACCAAACCAAACCTACTAGGTATCCAATAAGTCTTACGAACGTCAGTTCATTTCTGCCCACAGGGTTCTGTCCGATTTGCCTGCAGCGGGAACGAAAAGTTCATGCCGATGATGACCGCATCTTCGGTTTCCGAGTTTCTATCGATCACAACCAACGATAAGAACAGGACGTCCAAAGTTTCGGCACCCAAACTGCCCCGTTGGAACGCATCAACCCTGATTTTCATTCCAGAACAGCAAGATCGCGACGGAATTCAATTTCAACACATATTGAGATTACGATCGACATCACCTGGAAGCATTTAGGCAAAGCAGATTGCGATCAATAATCTTTTTTCATCGAAGTGAATCCAAAGAGAAAATAGCCAACGGATTGAATCAAAAGACATACCAAAACGTGAAAGCAATTCGCTTGGCAACTGGCAGTGAATGAAAGTTGAAGTTTGAAAAACGGTCTCAAGTGTGACCAACCTCATGTTTTTCACCAAAGAGCATCAAAAAAAAATAAAAAAAAACAAGCCCGAATCCGTTGCGAATTTGAGCGTTCGCTAGTCAGAATTCTTGCCACCAAAATCGCGACAACATCAGCAACCCATTGCTACCATCGAAAACAAAATTTGAATCATCGGCACTGATGAAGTACAAGCAGATACACCGATTTCGAATCGTGAAAAAGACCTCTTCGAAAAAGAAAGCAGCGATGGTGACGACAATGAAAACCAAAACTCGAAACCACCACGAATGCAAAAACACTCGCTAATCCTCGGCATTTCCCATGCCCGTTGCCCAAACCAATCCCATGCCAGCAACACGCAGGAGCGTCCCCTTATTCAAGCACGCAACCTGCTTTGACGCTTGGGTCGCGGAATTACTATTGAAAATACACCCACGCTTTAAACCTGCACGAGAAAACGGTACGACCTTAGAAGATGACCTCAACAGGGTCTAACATTCATGAAGATTTAAGTTCAAAACGATCAACTTTTCGCCGTCGTGATAAGCTTTCAAAATGAAAAATTTTGCGATGTTTGCAAAAAAGACGTTGAAATATATTTTCACGATTCGTAAAACAATAGGCGAGGATTCCTAAACGTTGTTTACGTTTCATCTTCTTTGAAATGAGTTGGCGAAAACAAGTCGCTGATTCCGCTTAAGGACGGACAAGATGAATCGCTTCTGAATCAACTTCAGAATGCACACACGTTTGAGAATATGGTTTTGATGACCGGCGAACAGTGAAGCTGGAGAAAGAATGGATTTCTTTTACCTCGATGGACTGAAAGGAACGATCAACCTTGGTTGCCCCCCCGCAAGCGAATGGTTTGCGAAGGGCGATTTAGCGACGGTTGATCGGTTTGGTTTCTGATCTGGGTGTCATGAAGATTTCCCGACTTTTTCTAATGTGAACGCTTCTGCGATGTTCGCCTTAGAGATTTTTTACGGAGGACGTGTTGTGGCAAAGAAAAAAGCTGCAAAGAAGGCTGCACCTAAAAAGGCTGCTGCGAAAAAGGCTGCTCCTAAGAAGGCTGCTGTAAAGAAGGCTGCTGTAAAGAAGGCTGCTCCTAAGAAAGCCGCTAAAAAGACAGCTAAGAAGACAGCTAAGAAGGCAGCTCCAAAGACTGCACCTAAGGCTGCAGCTCCAAAGACAGCTAAAAAAGCCGTTAAGAAGAAAAAGTAGTTCGGCTACCGCAATTTTGGTTGCCCAAGTGATAGCCGCTTAAATGGTAAAAAATTCGTTTTCGGAAGTTAAGCAAATTTCTTTCGTGGCACGGATGATCTTAGACCTGGTTCTAAGTTTTTGCGTGAAAGCTAAACGTGATTTTTCAGGTAAAGCAGCGTGAAACTGACCCTTAGCGGTTAGTTAGCACCATGCTTAACTAGAGAACCTTTAAGGTCAATCACTACTCCTGCAACCGTTTGCATTAAAGCGAATTGGTTTCGCAAATTGTTGAAACAACGAGAAAGAGCCCCCGATGGAGGCTCTATTTTTTTGCGCTGACAGTTTTTTTCGTTCACGCGGACACCCAACAGAACACCGAACCGTTAGATTTGCGGGTACGACGTTCGAAGGCCAAATTAGCCAAGGACGGGCAATTGAGGCTGCGCAGGATTCAAGCGAGCTTTATCGGCCAAACGTCGAGCCATTTGGTATGCGATTTTCTCGATAAACGGTGCGATGATCGGATCTTCAAGGTTCAACGCGGTGGTTCCTTCATCGCCGCGTTCGCGCATCGAAATATTGATCGGCAATTCACCTAGGAACGGAATCTCCGCCTGCTCTGCAAAGCGTCTAGCTCCACCCGACCCGAAGATATCATAGTGTTTGCCGTTGTCTGGACAGATAAACGTGCTCATATTTTCGACGATGCCAGCCATTGGAATTTTTACTTTATCAAACATCGCAACCGCCTTGATCGCATCCAACAATGCAACTTTTTGCGGGGTGCACACGACCACGGCGCCCGAAATTGGAAGCAATTGCGAAAGCGTTAACACCACGTCGCCGGTTCCAGGTGGCATATCGATAATTAAATAGTCCAAATCACCCCACGCGGTGTCTCGAACGAACTGAGTTACTGCCGAATGCAGCATCGGGCCCCGCCAAATAACCGCTTGGTCCGCTGGGACCATAAACCCGATACTCATGATCGGCATCCCATCCTGGAAGATCGGCTGAATCTTTCCATCCACTTGAACGGGCTTGCCAGAAACGCCGGTCAACTGAGGCACGCTAGGTCCGTAAACATCCGCGTCCATCAGGCCAACCTTGCACCCTGACTTTTTCAACGAGTACGCCAAACTGGTCGCCACAGTGCTCTTGCCGACACCGCCTTTTCCTGAACCTACCGCTATCACGCTGCGACAAGTTAGCCCCACGGTTCCCATCGGTTGCACTTTCCGCTGATGATCAACTAGTTCCACGACCACTTCGGGGACTTCGGGAAAACGCTGCTTCAATCGTTCTAAAATTTGATCGTGAAAATCAACTTTCAAAGGGGACGAGTGACTGGTCAAACCAACCTGAACGTAAATTCGCTGGTCGGTCGCGTCGATCGCTTTGACCTGCTTGGACTTTGTGATTGGGTGCCCTGATTCAGGATCTAGGACGGTTGCAAGCACGGATTGAATATCTGAGGAATCGACCATTTGTCGGCAATCTTATCGAAAAAGTAGACGAAAAAGCCCAGGCGACGAAAGCCGCCTTTGGCATCGTTTTAAGATACGTTCTTCCCGAGACCGGGAAAACCGGCAGCGGCAGAAAAGATCAGGCAGTGGCTCTGACATGAACAAAACCGGTGCCAATTCCGATACATTCCCGCCCCAAAGGACTTGGTGGTCAGACCGGAAATATCACCTTGAATTCACCTTTGTCCGGCCCGGTCATTTTCGCAATCAATCGACTTTTGGTATAGTTGCGTTGAATTCCAACCAGGATCAAGCGGAAGAATGGACACGTATGGCTCGGGAAACTGTAATTAGCGGCAACGATGACAACGACGAATCGGCAGATCCATCGCCCAACGACGCGAACCCCGCATCGTCAACCCCCAAATCCATTGATGGTCGCGTGTCCAATGCGGCTGAAGAAACATTGCGGCCACGACTTTTGGCCGAAATGATCGGGCAGATGGACGTAAAAGAACGACTGCAAATTGCGATCGATGCCGCAACCAGACGGCAAGAGACCTTAGGGCACATCCTGTTTGACGGGCCTCCTGGATTGGGAAAGACCACTTTTGCGACGGTGATTCCGCAAGAGATGAATGTCCCGGTTGAATTCCTCTCCGGTCCTACGCTCAAAGCACCCAAGGACCTAATTCCTTGCCTAACTAATTTGTCGGCCAATCAAGTTATTTTCATTGATAAAATCCATCGCATTCCCAATGCTGTCGAAGAGTACCTGTACACGACGATGGAAGACTTTCGCATCGACATGATCCTGGGTGAAGGCCTTAACGCTCGGACACATTCGTTCCAGCTTCGACCTTTCACCTTGATCGGGGCAACCACTCGGGCTGGCATGCTGTCGGCCCCGTTGCGAGATCGGTTTCAAATTCGCGAACACTTGGGCTACTACTCGGATTCGGAATTGACCTTGATTGTCCACCGAAACGCTAGAATTTTGAATGTAAAAATCGATGACATGGCCGCCAAAGAAATCGCCGGTCGAAGCCGTGGCACCCCTCGAGTTGCAAATAATCGCTTGCGATGGATCCGCGATTTTGCGCAAACCCGAGCCGACGGCAACATCTCACTAAAAGTGGCACGCGACGCCATGCAGATGATCAAGATCGACGAACTGGGCTTGGACCACCAAGACCGTAGTTATCTGGAAGTGCTGATACGGATCTGCGGCGGTGGGCCAACGGGGATCGAAACCTTGGCCGCGACGATGAATGTCGCTGTCGACACCTTGACCGACGACGTTGAACCCTTCCTATTGCGTTCAGAATTGATTTTAAGGACGCCTCGTGGCCGAGTCGCGACTCCGAAGGCATTCAACCACATGAACTTGCCGCTGGACGTTCACGCCAACCCAGGGTTATTTGATTAGGTTGCCCAATCCAGTTGTGCGGCGGTAGCACAATGGCGTTCTTTCCTAGATTCTCACGACAGTTTATAACTTGGCTTCAGCGGCAAAGATTGAATGGTCCTTCGCCACAGTCGAGCGAAGCGGCCGCAGACTTCATTGGATAGGTAGTAACGTGTCGAAAATTGCATTTCTGTTCCCAGGCCAAGGGGCTCAATCGGTTGGAATGTGCACCGAGATCTTAGCCGGGTCCCCAAAAGCTAAACTTCTGTTCGACCGGGCGAAGGAAATTCTTGGGTACGATCTGCTGGAGATCTGCCAAAGCGGTCCTGCCGAGAAACTGGATCTTACCCAAATCAGCCAACCCGCACTTTTCGTCTCCAGCTTGGCGGCACTGGAAGTGCTTCGCGAGCAAAGCCCGGAAATTGTCATGAGTTGCCAAGCCGCAGCAGGACTGAGTCTGGGCGAGTATACCGCGATGGTATTCGCGGGCGTGATGAGCTTTGAAGATGGGCTGGAAGTGGTTCATCAACGTGGCCAAGCGATGCAGGCAGCCGCCGATGCGAACCCAAGTGGAATGATTAGCATTCTAGGTTTGGAACGCGACAAGGTCGACGAAATCTGCGAACAGGCACGTGATGCCGGACAAGTTTTGCAGGTAGTCAACTTGCTTTGCCCCGGAAACATCGCAATCTCTGGACACACCGACGCTTGCGAACGGGCTGCAGAATTGGCGACCCAGGCCGGCGCCATGAAAACGGTCCCCTTGGCGGTTGCAGGCGCTTTTCACACTTCGCTGATGTCCAGCGCTGTCGAACGCCTGTCGGCTGCCTTATCGCAGGTAACCCTCAATCCACCAGAGATCGTTGTAGTGTCCAATGTAGATGCCTTGCCGCACACAGACACCCAAGAGATCCGCCAGTTGCTGATTCAACAAGTTTGTTCCAAAGTCATGTGGGAAGATTCAATTCGATACTTGATGGGCCAAGGCTTTGACAGCTTTTATGAGGTAGGCCCCGGCCGAGTCCTTCGTGGTTTGATGAAGCGAATCGATCGTAAAGCATCTTGCCGCGGTGTTTTTAACTAGCTCGGAAATTAATAAACTTCAAACGATCGACCACAGACTTGCGTAGGGACTCCTGTAATATCGGTCGTGATTTTGCTTGGTCAGCCTGGCCCGGCTATCCCTTTGAAATAACCCTTTAGATTGTTCGAGAGGTTCATGATGTCAGATAAACCAGCATTTTCAGTCGACTTGAGTGGCCAAATTGCACTCGTTACCGGTGCGTCGCAAGGACTTGGTCGCTCCATGGCGATTGCCTTAGCAACCAGCGGAGCACACGTCTTTTGCATCGCCCGAAACGAAGCCAAACTGAAGGAAACCGTTGATCTGATCGAAGCCGCCGGCGGCAAGGCCGAAGCAAGAGCGTGCGACGTGAGTCAACGAGAATCCGTAGATCAACTGGTGGAATCCATTGGTGATGCTAATGAAGCGATCCACATCTTGGTCAACAATGCAGGCATTACGCGCGACACCTTGTTGCCTCGGATGAGTGATGATGAATGGGACGACGTGATCAATACGAATCTACGCGGTGCCTTTTTATTCTCCCGAGCAGCCTCGCGTTTCATGATGCGCTCACGGTACGGAAGAATCATCAACATCGCCAGTGTCTCAGGGTTGATTGGCAATCCAGGCCAATGCAATTATTCAGCATCCAAGGCGGGCCTGATCGGAATGACCCGTTCGTTGAGCAAGGAACTGGCCAAACGCAAAGTGACCGTCAACGCGGTGGCGCCTGGATTCATCGAAAGCGAAATGACTGCAATGCTTGGCGCTACCATTTTGGATGAAGTGAAGAAGCGAATTCCAGTGGGCCGAGTGGGCACTGCTGAAGAAGTCTCTGCTTGCGTTTTATTCTTAGCAAGCCGAGCCGCATCCTACGTCACAGGCCAAGTCTTAACCGTAGACGGTGGGATGATCGCCTAAGTAGTTCACCACCGTGCCCGGTTACTCACCGCTGGCCACGATGACAATTCCGGCGACACGGCAAGTTTCACAAGTTTCGTGCTGTGAGTTAGGGGCCCCTTACCGTCGCTTGGGGGTCTGGAACCCCATGCAAGAGAGTGCCGTTTGATGCGATTCAGTGCCAACAAGTTTAAACGCCAATGAGATTAAACGGGCGTTGGAATCAAGCTGCGATAAAAATGGCCAAAAATTGGCGTGTTTTAAGGAATGGCGGTTTGGCAAAATCTCAGGTTCGTGGCTAACTCGGTGGCGGAATAGGGCGCGCAAGGCACCAGAAACTGCTTATTCAGCCGAACACAAGCTGATCCAAATCCTATTCAAGTGGCATAAGCCGGAAAATCAACAGAAATTGCAGGAAACCATTATTCGGGTGACGCCAAGGTAGCCTTGACCGGCTTAACAAAAATCCGATATCTTGTGGGGCTTACTTGGGTTCCCAAATCCTTGCCCACTGACGTGTTATCGTTCGCGGGCAAGTAAAAGAGTAACCCAGTTGAATTAGCGTTCAACTTAATTTCATAACAATTAAACAATCCAAATAGGGAGGGCGATGAAAATGGCCTCTACCGAAGAGAAAGTCATTGACATCGTCGCCGAACAACTCGGTGTCGACAAAGAAAAAATCACTCGCGAGTCCAATTTCATTAATGATCTTGGAGCTGATTCGCTAGATCTCGTTGAAATGGTGATGGAGTTTGAATCCAGCTTTGGAATTCGGATCCCTGAAGACCAAACCGACAAGATTCAAACCGTTGGCGAAGCGATTGATGCGATTGAACGAGCGACCGAAAAAGCCGGTTCGTAGAATATTTAACCGCATAGTAGTTAGGAATAGACCAAGCATGAGACGTCGCGTTGTAATCACTGGTTTGGGGGTTGTTACGCCTATTAGCTGCAAAGTTAATGACTGTTGGCAGCGCATTCTTGCCGGTGAAAGTGGAGTTCATCCGATTCGCTTGTTCGACGTGTCGGACATGCGAGTGAATTTCGGCGGTGACGTCTATGATTGGGACCCGATAGGGTATATCGATAAGAAAGAGGAGAAACGGCTTGATCGCTTCTCCCAATTCGCGATCGTTGCCGGGGTTGATGCGGTTGAAGATTCGGGAATTAACTTTTCTGAAGTTAGCCCGTATCGTGCGGGTGTCCTGTTAGGTTCGGGCATCGGCGGGCTGCAGACGATTGAGGAACAGATTGCGAAACTAATCAAAGAGGGCCCCCATCGTGTTTCGCCTCTAACGGTTCCGCGCATGATGCTTAATGCGGCGGGTGCTTGCCTTTCAATTCGCTACGGCTTGAAAGGTCCAAACTTCGCGATTGCAACCGCCTGCGCCAGTGCGACCAATGCAGCGGGCGATGCTTTTCGCTTGATTCAACATGGTGCTGCCGACGTGATTGTGACCGGGGGTTCCGAAGCTGCAATGACCCGGATGGGACTATCGGCCTTTCAAAATATGAAGGCACTGTCTAGCCGAGTGAATGAACCAGCGCGCGCCAGCCGTCCATTCGATGCGGAGCGAGATGGCTTTGTGCTGGGCGAAGGCGGTGGCATTCTAGTTTTTGAAGAAATGGAATTCGCCAAGGCTCGTGGCGCCAGAATCTATGCCGAAGTCGTTGGCTTTGCGACCACCGCCGACGGAAATCATATCACTCAACCCGATCAAGACGGCCTGGGTGCTGCCGAAGCCATGAAACTGGCGCTCGAAGACGCCGGATTAACACCCGACAAGGTCGATTACATCAACGCGCATGGAACCAGTACGCCACTGGGAGACAAGGCTGAAACTAAGGCTATCAAACGCATTTACGGTGAACACGCCGCGAAATTGAGCATCAGCAGTACAAAAAGCCAACTGGGACATTCGTTGGGTGCTAGCGGTGGAATAGAATTGGTGATGTGCTGCAAGGCAATCGAACATGCTATCGTGCCACCGACGATCAACCTAGAAAATCCAGACCCGGATTGTGATCTGGACTACACACCCAACGTGCCAAAATCTCGTGAAATCCAGTATGCCATGAGCAACAGCTTTGGCTTTGGAGGCCACGATGCCAGCATTATTATTGCAAAATATGACG
>Ga0105052_10004417_pt1 | contig 15492 bp, 10 predicted proteins | sample FRY03_FD_78094 | JGI IMG/M metagenome (GOLD analysis project Ga0105052, IMG submission 78094) | Freshwater microbial communities from Lake Fryxell liftoff mats and glacier meltwater in Antarctica - FRY-03 | ecosystem: Environmental > Aquatic > Freshwater > Ice > Glacier meltwater ... | reverse complement strand
TGGTACTGGTAAATCACATGTGCTTGGTAAGATAGTATCTATATCTCAAAGATTAGGGGTAAATGTTATAGGGCTTAGCCCTACTCATAAAGCTAAAGGTGAGCTTGCTAAATGCGGCTATGAGCAAACCGATACCATTAAGGGAATGCTCTTTAAACTATATAATGGGAGGTTTGAGCTTCTTAAAAATAGTTTGCTGGTAATAGATGAAGCAGGGATGGTAGGTAATGATGATTACCTAGAACTCTTACGGGTTGCTTCTAGTTTTAAATGTAATGTGATACTAGCTGGAGATGAGCGCCAATTATCGTCGGTGCAGCGAGGCGGGATGTTTGAAGTCTTTTCTGAAAAGTTTGGCTCAACTAGCTTGCTTAATATCAAGAGACAAGATTCTGCTTGGGGTAAATCAGTTGCAATGGCTTTTTCAGAAGGCGCAGTTAGAACTGGTGTTGGTATACTAGATACTCATGACCGCATCATTAGCTCTGATGATAAAATATCTAGTATGGAGACTTTGCTGCTTGATTGGAGTAGAAGCACCGAGGAATTAGAAAATAAGCTAATTATTGCAGTTAAGAATAAGGATGTTGATGCTTTAAACCAAGGAGCAAGACAGCATTTAAAGGCAAGTCAATATCTTATGGGCAAAGAGATTGCTGTAGGAGCTAATTATTATATGAAAAATGACCGTATTTTAATTAAGCAAACCAACAAAGAACTAGGACTTACTAACGGCGATCTAGCAGAAATCATCTATGTTTCTAAAGAGCGATTTACCATTGAGAACGCACAAGGCAAAGAAATCTCATTTGACCCAAGTAAATATAGTGGTTTTAGCTACGGCTATGCTACTACGGTGTTTAAGGCTCAAGGACAATCTATTAATGATGTATTTGTTTTACATGATGGGTTTGCTACTATCCGCAATAGCTATGTTGCTTTATCTAGGAACATCAAGGAGTTAAATCTCTATATTAACAGTGGGTCAACAAGGGATAATGAGCATTTAATTAAGCAATTAAGTTATGATCCCGATAGTAGCAGTAGTCTTAATTATTTCACGAAAAAGGACTTAGAGAAACGTAAATTAGAATCTGATTTTAATGCTAAGAAGGGGATCTTTGCTTCATTAGTGGTTGGAGCTGTGGAATATGGATTAAAGAAGATCACGGAGATTGCCGATAAGAACTTAAGCAAAACTGAATATTATAACTATAAGGAGCCTGAACTAAAGCAAGAAAAAGTAGAAGATGTTCTGGAGAGTACCTATTATGAGCTGGAGCAAGAGAGCCTAGCGGCAGGTAATGATGTCCAAAATCAAGAGCGCAGAGTAGTTGGCGGCAACTCAGTTGTTAGTAATAATACGGAAAGTAATATATATGCAAAATCAACAATAAAGGGTGTTGATAATAGTACTTATTTACTATCTATATCAAATATTAATACAAGTATTAATACAAGCGCTAATAAACCAAGGGCATCTACTAAGGAACGGTTTTATATCAATGCTGACTATAAGCGAGGCTTTATTGAGAAAACTGATCTAAAGGAAAACTGGGACAAAGAATCTGAGCAGCTGCGCAATGAGGTAAGATTTAGCTCTGAGCGAATAGCAAGAAACTTACTAGGAGAACCTAATAGCAAACTATCTAATGGCAAGACATTGCGATTTGGTGAGAGCGGAAAGATTGTAGTGCGTATTAACGGTGAGCGTAGTGGTACATGGTATGATTTTAGCGCAAACAAAGGCGGAGATATATTTAGTTTAGTACAAGAACAAAGAGGGTGTGACTTCAAGGAGGCGGCTGAGTATCTGAAGCAAGTAGTAGGCATAGAAACAGAGGGTAGGGCGCATTTGCGTTTAGTAGAGGATTACAGAAGTAGCGATAAGATAACGCAGCAACTTAAATCAATACAAGCCTCAGAAAAAGAGCTGCAAGCAAAAGAAATGCTAGTTTCTAAGCTAGAGGCAAGAGCAAAGCCTATAGGAGATAAGTCAGTAGCTCATCGATATTTAACGAAAATAAGAGGAATTGAATGTGAGCTTAGCGAAGACATTAAAACGGCTGGGATATATCAGAAGAACATAGATTTAAGTTCAGATGCTGATGATAGGCAAAGGTTGGAAGTGCCAGGTAAGTATTTACCAGCAATAATAGCTTTTGCCAGAGATAAAGATGGTAGGGTTACCGGTGGCCAGCAAATACTACTTGATAAGAGTTCCGGTACAAAAGCAGATGTAGATATAGCAAAGAAATCGTTTGGTAGGATTGCCGGTTCTTTTGTAGACGCTGGTAGTATTATTAATATTAGAGGTAATACTGAAAAACAGCAGGAACAGGAGAAGATAACAATAATTGCCGAAGGCCTAGAGACTGCCTTATCAGTAAAGCAGGCTTTAATGAATGGTAAAACTAATTACGGCGTTAATGTCAAAGTTATTTGTTCACTCGGCATTAGCAATATCAGAAATTATCAACCTAGCAAGGGAGAGAAAATAATAATTGCCGCTGATAATGACGGTGATAAGTCAAATACTACAACTACAATAGACAATGCCAAGAAAGAACTTGAGGGCAGGGGTGCTTATGTTGAGATTGTGCGGCCAGCTACGCCCGAAGATTTTAATGACTTATTGGTTTCTGGGAAGGAGCATGAAATTCGAAATAGATTTAGTGGAGCGATAAATAAGCATACGGCTATAACCCTAAAGGATTATATAGCAAGTAATAATAACCAACCTCAAAACTCTATAAAATTGGATAAGATTTCCACAGAAAATCTAGCAATTATCCAGAAATACAACCTGCCTGAAAAAGATATAGTTGAAGCCTATAGAAATAGCAATATTAAAGGGTCAATAGCCCTTGATCACAGCAGAAAATCTCTAGAATTTGCCGCTAATTGCTACCAACAAAATAAAGCAATACTTAAGGAAGCCGCGGGTATAGGATACAAAGATAGCGAAATTGATACTATTAAAGCTATGCTTGATATGGATGATAAAGATGCAAATCTTTATTGCAGAGAAATTAGAGATAAGCATCTTGAGAAATATTTAGATAAGCATTTAACTCAATTTTCAAAACAGAAGCAATCTACTTATAAAATAGATAAACTCAAACCAATTATTGTATCTGAACAAAAATTCTTACAAGAAACCTACGAATCTTTAAAGTCACCGCTTGATAAATACAAATATGCACTATATTTAAATTTAAAGGCTGGGGAAATAGCATCAAAACAACCTGAGTTAGTAAATAATGTATTTATTTTAGTAGATAATATACTCAAAGAATATGGACAGTCTGAAATTACCATATGCAAAGATATGTCCTACTCTATAAATATTGCGCAAATTCAAAAAGAGTTAGAGAGATATATCGCTATCCAAAAACAATTTAGACAACCGGAAAAACAAGCAGAAGCAAGACTAAATTCTGGATCACCTGAATTAGCTTTATTAGAAATAAAAAAAGAGCAAAATATGCTTGCTGATTTACATGGGAATATCCAATATTTTACTCATGATAAAGAGTTAATGGAGAAAGTATTTTTAGCTTATACTCAACGCGCGAATAAGGACTTTGAGCAGTTAGAGGTTTTAGCAAAACAATCTCTTAAAACAGGACTTGAAACGCCAAATACACTACTTGAAAAGCTCAGATGCACTACCGACCTTGAAACGACCTATAAAACCTTAGATAAAGCTATTGAGGGACATCGCATTAACAACCAATTTGCTAAATTTAATAAGCAAATAAATGAATGTGAAAAACCAGATAAGCTACTAGAAGCTATTGCTGAAAAACAAGCATTTCTAGTTAAACTAGACCAAAATATTAAATATCCAGAGCAGCATGAGGAGTTACTTGAGCTTAGCAAATCAGCTAAGGAATTAGAATCAAAGCAAATACCAAAAAAACTGAATGAATTGGTAAAACAATCCTTATCTCTCTATTCTGAAAAATCAGTAATTTCTGCACTTAAAAATGCCACAAATCTAGAAGACACCTGTCAGAAGTTAGAGATAGCAATCCACTCAAGGAATATTGATAAGCATCTACTAGAACTAGATAAGCAGAAACAGTCATCTAAAACTCCCGTGGAAGTGATCGGTATAGTCAAGCAAGAACAAGAGTTTTTAGCGGGGCTACATGAGAAGATAAAGCATTCTGATCTTTACAATAATAAATTGATGTATTCTATTAATGAGGCTCACCATAACATACATACAGGCAATATTGCTAAATTAGATAAGCTTGTTACATTTTTAGAAAAAAACAGTAATGATCCATGGGTACTTACAACTTTGAAAGCCCCAGATCACTTAGGCTTAGTACATCACAATTTATTAGATAAGTATCAAGCAAAATGTATAAACACTGTCAACACAGGTCTTGATATGCTAGATAAAGGGAAAAGCTTTACTTTAGATAATAAGAAATTTGATTGTCCTACAAAGTTTTTCGATTACCTAGTTAAAACACGGACTCATGAATATTTTCCGCATAAGGAAGTTCAGATTATTCAAACTAAGGTCATGGAAAAGAGCAAGCAGCTTGAATTGTCCAAAGGGCTTGAGCTTGAGTTATAAAAAGCAGCTTAAAATAGTACGATTTGTAAATATATGCAGAGGGAACATATGCCATACTTTGAAAAAGAGTTATATAGCAACGAGCTCCAATATAAAGAGGAAGATCAGTTTAATAACAGTCCATACATAGAGATGGCTGAATGCGTATTCCAACATATTTGTACAACTACGAACCTCACTACTATGGAGAAAATATATTATTTACTGCTTGATTGTGAAGCAATTGTTAACCTCAAGCTATGTGGCAACAGAACTACAGCAAGTACTGCAAAAACATGGGCAGTTAAGCTTGGGTGCTCCAAACCTCAAATATTTGCTATGCAAAAGAGCCTAGAGCGTAAAGAATATTTGGATATCAAGAGATCTTCTAATCTCTATAATCAAAATAATCGTAATTTATTATCTACTTCGCTGCCTAAAAATATTTTTAAAAATCTTGTAGCTAATGGTGGCACTGATAGGTTAACTAAAGAAAATAAAAGTATCTATGATAGTTTAGATGTTAGGGCTTACTTAGATCAAACAAAAATTTTATTAAAGATTAATTTTATCTTATTTAGAAAGATAGTTGCTTCCCGGAAAATAACTTACATAGCCAAATTATTTTGCGTTGATTATTACTCACCATGTTACTTACCAAATATTATGCTCGATGATAAAGGATTATATCACAGTACCTTTACCTATTCATCATTAATGGAGAGATATAATATCACTAGAGCGCATCTATCCAACATCTTAACTAAATTAAACAGGATGCACTGGATAGACAAGCATAGGGTAAAAAAAATTAGTAATCCACCGGTTTGGAATGCTTTTTGGTACCCTGATAATATCAAAAACGCCGCTTAAATACCGTTGGTGTTATAAGCATTATCTATTAGCACTAAGGGAGCTGGAATATATTGTTGAAACCTACTATTAGATCAATATTTGAAATTATATTCATTCTTGAAATATTTTTAGATGTTCAGCAATCTCTTCTGGACTCGGTAAGAAATCCTTCAAGTTTTTGGGTAAAGCAGCTTTAGTGGTATAAGTAGAGATTCCAAGAGGCTTGCTGACGGAAGCATCCCCTGTATTTCTAAAAAAAAGATACAATATTTAACTAGCAAGATTAAATATTATCATAAAAATATATAAGTTTTGATGCATATTTAAGCCTCTTTAGGCAAAAGAAGTATACGGCAGAACAAGGTAAATTAAAATATTATAGCGATAAAATAAACGTGCTATATTACAAAGCAGTCATATTATATAAAATAATTTTAAAACCTATAAAGATTATCAAGTGCCAAAGAATCCTTTGAAACTATATCATCAAGACTTTGATAAAATATACCAAATGATTGTTGCAACGCAAGGATCGGTGTTTAGGCAAGTTAATCAACAATTAATCTCTTTATATTGGAAAATTGGTGAATATGTTTCCCATAGAGTAACACAAGATGGTTGGGGTATGAATATAGTTGAAGAGCTTTCCGGGTATGTCCAGGAACGCCATCCTACCGTTAAAGGGTTTTCAGCTCGGAATATATGGCGTATGAAGCAATTTTATGAGACGTATATAGACCACCAAAAACTGCCGGCACTGCTGACAGAAATTTCTTGGTCAAATCACTTACATATTTTATCTAAAACTAAGACAATAGAAGAAAAAGCGTTTTATTTAAATTTAGCAGCAAATCATAATTACTCTGAAAGAAACTTTGCAAGGATCATTGATAGCGGCACCTATGAACGAACTAGCATTGCCGATAAAAAACTGTCAGCACCGCTGACAGAATTTCCTATAGACCCAAAGGGTGTATTTAAAGACAGTTACGTTTTCGAATTTTTAAATTTATCTGAGCAGCATAGTGAACATGATTTAAGGAAAAGTTTAATAAATCATCTCAAGAAGTTTTTATTTGAATTAGGCCCCGATTTCACGCTAATGGGTGAAGAATACCCTCTACAGGTAGGTAAAAAGGATTTTAAGGTAGATTTGCTTATGTTTCACCGAGGCCTTAATTGCATGGTCGCAATAGAATTAAAATCTACAGAATTCCATCCTTCTCACTTGGGGCAGCTGCAATTCTATCTCGAAGTGCTTGATCGGGATATAAAAAAACCACATGAAAACCCAACTATAGGGATATTAATTTGTAAGACCAAAGATGAGGAAGTAGTAAAATATGCTACATCAAGGCATGCATCACCAACAATGATTGCCGAGTATGAAACTAAGTTAATAAAAAAATCTTTATTAGAACAGAGGCTACACGAAATATCTCAGGTCCTACCATGGGATCAGGATGAGAAATGATATTTTGTAGGTGATAAATAAATATAGAGCTCCACGCATCTTACTTAATGCCTTCTTATAGTTATTATAAAGGTAATGCTTACATGAGTATATCTTTAACTTGAATGGTCTTACTGAATTAGATAGAATTAAAGACAAGTGCTCGCTATATGTTATGATCCATATATTTCACTTTTTTGTATATTCCTTATTGGTTAATTATGAAATTCAGAGAAAATTTATGCACGATAAAGATAATAAAGTTAATGCTTTCGCTAATGCAAGTACTTCCAATTTGAACTTGGAAAGTAACTCAGGCAGTCTCAATGCTCCTGGTATTAGGCCGAGTGTTACGGAACGTGTAACCAGGGGCCACTTTAATCAGATAGGAAATTTTCCAATTACATTTTCATATTCTTTTTGAGCATCTCCTATGGATAATTTTGAATATATCTCTAAAGATTGGCGGCTTTCATGCCCTGAATACGGCTGTATCAGCGCATCTTCAATACCTTGTTTCTTAAGCCAGGTGAATAAAAAATGTCTTAGTTTATGAGGCGAGATAGATTGCTCAATTCCAGCAGATTTTGTATATTGCGCCAAAATTCTTCTAATTCCTCGGTCTGTATAACCTTTTTTCCATGATGACTCAAATAAATATTCACCACCTTTTTTCTTTGTATTTTCTACATGCAGCATTAATGTTTCCTTAAAACTATTGGGAAACGGAACTATTCTGTCTTTTTTACCCTTACCTTGAGTAATCCTTATCTGACAACGATCAGAATCAACTTCACTAAGTTTTATTTTTACTAATTCGCTTACTCTTACACCTGTGTATAATAAAGTTTTTATAATCATAACATGTCCCATATTTCGCAATTCTAGGACTACCTCATAATACTTCTTTATTTCTTCTTCCGTAGGTACATATGGTAACCTTTTATCTTTTTTAGTTACTACAATGCTTAATTCTTGCCTTAAATGACGAAATAACTCCCGCATATAGTCATAATCAGGTCTTTCTTTCCTTAGAGATCTAGCTATTTCTTTGGCTTTTTGACGAACAGGAGTGCGAGCTAAATCTGTCATGCAGCCAATCCTGTTATCGTATTTTCAATTTTTAACCGTTTATTTAAGTCCAATGGAAATAAACCATATGGGTTAATGTGACTATGGATAAGCGGTGTCAAAGCTCTCATGTCTTCAGGTTTTAATTTACTTTTCCATATGGGATCAGATAAAGCCTCTTGGATAATTAAGGTATTAATATACACCATACATACTTGCAATAAGTGCAGACAAACCACTGCTAACTCTTGGTCTTCACGATTATTAGTAGTGATTTCTCCAAGTTTACCGTAAAAAATAAAGCCCATTATGCCATTTAATCTTTCAACAACATTTAGAGCGTCATTAATTTCAATACGTAACTCTTCAGACGATATATAACGACATAAAAAGATTGTTTTTACTGCTTTCCCTATTTCTGTCAAGGCTTTGTATACAGGGTGTTCATAATTATCCTTACTAAAATGTTTAATCATTACGTCAGGATCTACTGTTCCAATCTTTAATGCAACCGCATGTCTTATTACTTCATTATAGTTAACTTCTATACTTTCCCAATTAATCGATCCTTGTAAGATCGAGGTTAAATTGGCATAATTATCTTTATCCTTAGGCATAGAATAATATAATTTTTGTTTATTTATATTTTTAAGCCTTGGTAATAAATCAAAGTTTATCAAATAACTTAAGCCAAATCCTATAGTACTTTGTCCATGGGTATCTACATAACCTTGCTTCATATCCATATTTGTCGAGTGTTTAAGCACTCCTTTGAGCATAGCTCCAACTTCTGAAGAAAGACAGGTTTTTAACTGAGAATAAACACAAGTAGCATCTTTATCCACATGCCAATAAATCATTACTCCGCGTTCATGATAACGTACATGCCACTCAGCCATTAAATTTTGATCCCAACAACTTAGTTGAGTTGAATCAGAAGCGCAACCCGTTGTAGCTTCTCCCCAAATCCTGGTGTCTTTAATTGCAAAAATAGCATTAACTATTTCAACAATACTGTTCCTAACGTTAGTTTCATTAATAAATCGCCGTTTAATATATCTCAAGTCTGAATAATTACTATCATCATTTGCGCTACTTATTCGCTTTAATCCTGTATTACTGCCAATAGCATATAAACACAATAATAACCGTTTGAGTAACTGTTCTTGCCCTATTATTTCTTTACTAGCAACGGTTTGAAAATGTTTAGTAAAGCCAATTCGTAAATCTGCTTCCTTTAGTATATCTATCAAACTTATCGTTGACCATTGTCTGTTTATAAAACGTTGTAATGCTTTAATGTTATAAGGTTCCTTCTGAGGTGAATATGGAGTAATTTTTATGCGACCGCTTTTGTTCTTACTTTTGCTATTTATAATTTTTACCTTTGGATTTGTACTAATCCCAACATTTAGTTCCTGTAAATGCTTATCTAAACTATCTCGTAATTTTTTAGTAAATTCTTTTCCGTCTAATGGAACACCTAATTCTTTATAGTAATATTCTTTACGTTCGTCAAAATCTTGCGGTAAATCTTCACAAGGATTACGATAACGATCAGCTCCTTCAATCCAAATCAATTTACAGCTGAGTTGTCTTCTTAATTCTTCTAAAACACCAGCCTCATAAGCCATGCGATTAATCTTACTATCTGCTAATTTAGCTTGTCCTTGATCCTTAGAACTCTCTTTGTTTTCTTCTTCTCTAGTTGACTCTTGTTCAACTTTTACTTCTTTACTCTTTAGAGCCCTTTCTACTGCTATTGATACCCAAGCATCTGTTATAACATCTTTAATAGGAACAATTTTAGAATCCTGGTAATATTTGCCAGTATCAGGGCGGTTTTGTTTAATAAAACTGATTGCCTCAAGTAATACTTGACTACTCGGGTTATTGCTTTGAAAGGTAAATACCTCTAATAAATCCAGCAACATAGGCCGATTTGCATAAGCATATAAAGATCTGATTTTACTTTGTACCTTGTTCTCATACCATTTATTACCTCTATTCTGTAACTCCTGGGCTAAACTTTCTAACGTTTCCTTACTAACCTTAGGATAAATAGCATCTGCAATAACACCAGTTGGATTTTTAACAGCTGTATCTGCTAATACGTATAAAATATCAAACTTACCATTAATACATTTAACTTCTGCAACAATATTTTTATTAATAAAATTTTCTGCTGAATTCCTCATTTTATGAATCAGGCGCATAAACAAATCAGCTGTAGTATCTGTTACTAATTGCGATCTATAATAACAAAATATTGCCATGGTAGGATATAGAATATCTGGCTTGTGTTCTGCGATACTGCTTGGCAACGCAGCAAGAATTCGATTATAATACTTTATAGTTAGTTTTTTTGAAACGTTAGCTAGTAGATTTATTGGTAAATTGACCAACCTTAGTCGCTTTAATTTTGCAATTTCAGCATTAACATTTTTAAGTTTTACCCCAGATGAACCCTTTTTTAAATGCCTTAATTTAACGCGAGTAAAATCTTCTGCCAGCTCTTCTTTATTATCTAGCTCAATATCTGAAGTAAGCTTATCACCTGATTGATCAGGCTCATTATCACATAATAAGTTGTCAATGGATACAATGGTTTTAGCATCTAGTTTCTCAAAAATACCAGCATAAAATTGTCTTTCAAAATTATAATGTGCTGTATTTATGCAACGCTCTAATTGAAGCGGCGTACAGGCTTCTATCTTATTTTTAGCTAAAAACTCATATGCATGTGCTTGGCATTGTATTTGCGCTGGCGCTTCAGGTAGTATATTATCCATTAACCATCTAATTAACCCTTGATTATCAGCCATTGTCATTTGTTTATACCCTAATAAAGTACGGATTTCATTACGAAACCTTTTGACCGTCCTATTATTACTACTCCAATAGACTTCTTGCGTAATTTAAAATAGTCTATTATCTTCTCCCTAATAGGAAAAGATAATAGACTATTTTAAATTACGCAAGAAGTCTAGTCAGTTAACAGGTTCCATCTTATTGTGGTAGATGAACTGGGTTATGTACCAATAAAGCCTGAGGCTAAATTCTTACTATTTGAACTATTTGCTAAATTATATGAACAGACTTCGCTTATCATAACTACGCATTTGAGATTTGAAGAATGGGGTGATATATTTGGTAATCCTAAGGCAACGAAAGCAATTATTGATAGGATAACACATCATTGTCAAATAATAGAGACTGGTAATAAGAGTTTTAGAGGGGGGAAAGATGTAAACTAACAAATATTATTATGACCAAGAAATTTGGAAACTATAGCATAATATTAGTTAATGATTAACTAATATTATCTGAATTGTAACTCAAATTTAGGTATAAAAACACTATAGTTTTAGGTGTTTTTTTAGGGTGGTTTGGGGGGCAAAAGCTGATTACAATCTACACTCATGATTCACTACGTATAGCAGATCTAATCTGCAAAACATTATGAGCACCTTCTCTGCCCCATAACATCTTCTGCTTTCCTTTTTGTCTTTCATTGATAAGCGTGTTGACGGTAGATTCTGCTAGATTACTTAGACGTCTTCGGATACCTCAGACGCGCCGCTTTCACCAAGCGCCCGCAGGTGCGTGAAGGTATCGATCCCGGTATTATGGCCGTCGCTCCAGGTGATCTGGATGGCATAATTGCCTACACTGGAGATCGTGCGAGGGATTATGTCGGCTCGTACGCTTTTTGGATTCAACAGGGGGCGTCCGCTCATCTCGTCCCTGCACAGGGCACAATGACAGTTCAGCCGAAGGTCGCGGACGTCGAAATCATTCCGATGCCCGTCCTCCCAGAGCACCGACAGTGTCCGCGCGTCGCGTCGAAGGAAGCCAATTGCGGTCGTTCGCGAGGCAGATGGTCTAACGGCGCTCTCCATCCACGGCGGGGCGCCAGCACTGCTTTCCCAAGTCCATGCGAATGGCTTCAACACCGCAGTTGATAGAGCCAGGAGTTGCCCATCTAGTTCGGTGGCAATCGCGAGATACACTTTGGTAGCAAGCGAGTTTGGCTTCTCGAGCACCAATGGACGCCCTTGATCCCCGCAAGCGACGATATCGGGGTCGAGAGGAATCGTGCCTAGGAACGGGATGCCAAGCTCCAGGCTCATGCGCTCGCCACCGCCACCGTGGAAGATGTCCGTACCATTTCCGCAGTGGGGACAGGTGAAGGTGCTCATGTTCTCGATGATGCCAAGAATGGGGGTGCGCACGGTCTGGAACATCCGCAAACCGCGGCGGGCTATCTTGAGACTCACGTCCTGTGGCGTTGTAACGATAATCGTACCAGACAGAGGAACGCTTTGAGCCAAGGTAAGCTGGGTGTCGCCAGTCCCTGGTGGGAGGTCTAGAATCAAGTAGTCCAGCTGTCCCCATTCAACTGAGCTAACGAACATTTTCAGGTACTTGCCCACCATCGGCCCACGTAAGATGGCCGGGTTATCGTCGCCAGTGAGCATGCCCATTGATATGGTCTTTAGTCCGTACCGCTCCGCGGGAACCATCTTCTGGTTCACGCTCGTCGCGGGCGGCTGGCCGGTAGGAAGTCCAAGCATCCCAGGGATGGTCGGCCCCAGGACATCCGCATCCATGAGGCCGATTCGGTACCCCATCTGTTGCAATGCGAACGCAAGATTCACGCTGACAGTGGACTTCCCCACGCCGCCCTTGCCGCTGCCCACGGCGATTATATGTCTGATTCCCAGCAGCTTTTCATGATTGGTAGTTTGCATGTCTCAAGTTCCTTTGGTTATGGTTGTTCTGGCCGCGCTGCGATAGGCTCCAGCAGCTCCAGGGTAAGCGTAGACGCGAGTGCAATACTTCTCTCTCGAGAAAAAGTGTACCCATAATCTCTCCTCCTCAAAACATGCCAAGTTGTAGTTGGGCGGCTTCGGACATGCGACTCCGGTCCCAAGGTGGCTCCCAGACGATCTCGATGTCGACTTCGGTGACGCCAGCCACCCCCTGCACCTTGCGGCACGCGTCTGCCTTGAGCACATCGCCCATCCCACAGCCTGGTGCAGTCATCGACATTTTTATCTCGACCCGGTGGCCACCGTCCGCGAGCTGGTATGCTTCGCAGAAGTAGATTAGCCCCAGATCCACAACGTTGACCGGTATCTCCGGATCGAACACGGTCTTGAGCTTCTCCATTACCTTCTCCAGACTAAAAAGCCCTGTTTCCACTGGCGTTTCTTGCTCAGGCTCATCCTCAAACCCAAGGGCGTCGGCATCGAGAGTGTCAACCAGCACCAGGTATCCCATCTCGGTTCTAACGGTGAAGCTACCACCCAATGCCTGTGTCACTACGACGGTGTCATCTTTCCAAAGCTTTAGCTTCTCCCCATGCGGGATCATCGTTACCTCGCAGTCACGCTTGATCTCGATCTTTGTGTGTATGTCAGGATTCATGATTGTTTACTCCATTGTTTGTTTTATTAAAATCCGTGCGCACGTTCCCTTCGAGGGCGTTACGCAACGTATGCCACGCAAGAGTAGCGCACTTGACCCGCAACGGAAATTCCCAGATTCCAGACAGTACCGCAAGCTTGCCGACACCATCGAGATTTTCTCCGCCATTTGGACCCTCTGTCAGCAAAGCGTGAACGCGCCCGAAGAGAGCAAACACCTCTTCCTGTTTTTTGCCCTTGAGCGCAGTGGTCATCAGAGATGCTGAGGCCTTTGAGATAGCGCATCCGTCTCCTTGGAAGGCGATGTCCTCAATAACTCCATCCGCGAGCTTCACGTAGAGCGTGAGGTGATCGCCGCATAGCGGATTGAAACCTTCTGCCGAGCATGTCGAATCCTCAAGCTTGAGGAAGTTACGCGGACGCATGCTGTGGTCGATGACCACTTCCTGGTAGAGGTTGCGAAGCTCGTTGTTCATTGGAATATCTCCCTGACTTTACCTAAGGCGGCCACGAGCGCGTTGATATCCTGCCGAGTGTTGTAGCAGCCAATCGACGCGCGAGCCGTAGCAGGCAGACCCAATCGACTCATCAATGGTTGTGCGCAGTGATGACCCACGCGAATCGCGACTCCTTCTCGGTCAATAATGGTGCCAATGTCATGCGGGTGAACCCCATCAAGCACGAAGGAGAGGACACTAGCCTTGGCATGAGCCGTGCCGATGAGGCGGAGCCCTGGAACCGCAGAGAGCATGCGTGTGCCGTAGTCAAGGACGTCCTTTTCGTGAGCAGCGAGCGCCTCGTACGGAAGGCTAGTGAGGAAGTCAATGGCGGCGCCGAGGCCGACTGCACCCGCCATGTTTGGCGTGCCAGCTTCAAACTTATATGGAGGCTTGTTGTAGATGGTCTTCTTGAAGTTGACGGATAGAATCATGTCGCCGCCGCCTTGGTATGGAGGCATCTCATCGAGCAGCTCGCTTTGGCCGTAGAGAACGCCGATGCCGGTGGGGCCGTACATCTTGTGTCCTGAGAACACGTAGAAGTCGCAACCCAGCGCCTGCACGTCGATTTTCAGATGGGGGACAGCTTGCGCACCGTCGACGAGCACGCGCGCGCCTTGCACATGTGCCATCTCGACAATGCGCCGGATTGGATTGATGGTGCCGAGTACGTTCGAGACGTGGGTGACGGCCACAAGCTTAGTTTTCGATCCGATGAGTCGTTCGAACTCATCGAGCAAGAGCTCGCCGTTATCGTTGATGGGCACTACGCGAAGGCGGGCGCCAGTCTGTTCGCAGAGCATCTGCCAGGGTACGATGTTCGAGTGGTGCTCCATCTCGGTGATGAGCACCTCATCTTCCTCCCCGATATGCTTCTTGCCGTAGGATTGTGCGACTAGGTTGATGGCTTCGGTGGTGCCACGCACGAAAACAACCTCGTGGGCGTACTCGGCGTTCAGGAATAGCTGAGCCTTGACCCGAGAGCCCTCATAGGCTTCCGTCGCGCGCTCGGCAAGGTAGTGCACGCCCCGGTGAACGTTAGCATTCTCCTTCAATAAGAAATACGACATCGCATCAATGACCCCCTGCGGCTTCTGACTGGTTGCAGCGCTATCGAGATAGACGAGGGGTTTGCCGTAGATCTTCTCTCCTAGGATTGGAAAGTTCTGGCGTACTTGCTCGACGTCGAAAACTGAACTCTTCTGTATATCGCTCATGCCACTACCCTCCCTGCCGGCAACCGTAACGTAACCAGCTTTTCTACATGGGATTTGAGAGGCTCTAGCCTAATAAGTTCCAGCATCTCGCCCACGAACCCGTAGGTAAGCAGGTCTCGCGCGGCAAGCTGCGGAATACCGCGGGAACGGAGGTAAAATACGGCCTCCTCGTTGAGCTGGCCCACAGTGGCGCCGTGGGCGCACTTCACGTCATCTGCGAAAATCTCGAGCTGCGGCCGCGTGTTAGCCTTCGCCGACTCCGAAAGCAGAAGATTCTTATTCGTTTGACTTGAATCCGTCTTCATCGCACCGGGGCGTACGATAACGCGCCCGTCGAAGATACCGTGACCCTGTCCATCGACCACGCCCTTGTAGAGTTCGCGGCTAGTAC
>Ga0105052_10004401_pt1 | contig 15537 bp, 14 predicted proteins | sample FRY03_FD_78094 | JGI IMG/M metagenome (GOLD analysis project Ga0105052, IMG submission 78094) | Freshwater microbial communities from Lake Fryxell liftoff mats and glacier meltwater in Antarctica - FRY-03 | ecosystem: Environmental > Aquatic > Freshwater > Ice > Glacier meltwater ... | reverse complement strand
GTTAGTTTCCCATAAGCGGTGGTTCTGTATTCAGGTGCCCTGTCAACCTCAGCCGTACAGAACAGAAAAATGACTGGTTCTTCCGCACTCTTTTTGCCGTGGTGGCAATGTGTGTAGTTGCGCAGCAAGCTTCTGCAACTGTGCAGGCGTGGGCATGGAAAAGCATCGATCCAAGTTGCTCTCAAAATATGACTGCCATGGTTGCGGCGTACCCACAGTTCAAGGTGGAGGATGTTGCTCGTCAGCTGAACGCACTTCCTGATGGCAAGCGCGTGTTGCTTCTCATGCGCTACACCGATCGCCTTGCGACGCATCCTTCAGATGCATGCCGCAATGTAGACGCGAGGGGCAAGACCAAACTCACCGCGTTCGCAGGTCCATGGTGCACAGCGGGTGAAGCCGAGGTGAAAGTAAGTATGCAGAAGTTTTTTGACGACCTTAAAAAAACCGGCGTAAAAAATATTGATGCCTTGGTCATCGACAACGAAACCAATTTCTGGGCAGGTCGCTATATCACCGCTGCTGGCGAAAATGTCACGGCGATTGAAAAAGACCCGCGTTTTCCAGTGATCGCCAAGCGCTTGGGATTCAGCAAACTGAACAAGCTTGCCTGGGGAAGCAAGGAATACTTTCGATGGAACGAGGTTGTGCAAGCCGACTTTGATGCGGCGCTGAATCGCGCCGTCGCAGTGCCCTTTCAAAAATACTGGCCCAAGGGCATCACCATGAACTATGGCAGCACACCAGTGCTTTCACAATACATGACCCCAGACATGAGTGGACTCGGCATTGTGTATGGCGGACCTGGTTTCGGAACACACAACAGTTTCAGCTTCTACGGCAACTCATTGCATTGGATTCGTGGCGCGGTTTTCGCTGGCACCACACTGAACGACACGCCCTTTGACATGTTTCGATTGAATGTGCATCGCATCCGTTCAGCAAACGCAAGCAGCCGTCGCATGATGATGCCTTGGATCGCGAACTACACCCTTGGACTTCATGATGAAGCAAACGAGCCTGGCAGCGACCTCGCGGGATATTCCTCGCCACTGGCCAACACCAAGTATTGGGATGAGAATGTGATTCAACTTGTCATGCATGGCTGTGACACGCTGATGCTGTTTAACCCACAGGCGTGGCGCGCGGATCAGAACGCGGCCAAGTGGAATTTGCTTAGCGATCAACGCAAGTTGGCTGACACCATCGATGTAGTGAACGCAAAACTTGGCGCAAAGCCAGGTGCTTCGCGTTGGTTCAGTCTGCCTGGTCTGCAAGATCGCGTGATGACCACTGGTCGGCTTGTGCGGGGTGGCACCATGTGGCGATTTAGTTTCGCTCCCGATGTAAGCAGCGTTGTACTTGCACTGCAGAACGGTAACACTCTTGAAATTCAACCTGAGCAAGGCAGTGCGGGTGCGTGGTATTTCGAATCCGACAGTGATCCGATTGCGATCAAGCAGGACAACAGCGATGTGGCCATGGTCGAAGCGCCACTCGGTAGCGAATGGCCAGATCTTGATGGCAGCGGCGAATTCGATGAGGGTGATATCGCGCTGCTCTCATTGGAGATGGGCGAACACAATGCGGAGGCCGATCTTGATAAAGATGGCATCGTGACCATTGCCGATGTGACACACTTCCGAGCAATTCGAAAGAATTGGTGGGACACAGCGCAGTTGGCTCGCAATAGTGGCAGTGGTTCAGTGATCGTGGCATCCACAAAATAATTCCTACCCCAGACTCACCGCCGGCGCATCCGCCGATGGTCGATGACGAGCTAGGCTTCGAAGCGCATCAAGAGCTGGGGCCAACTCGCGTACGGGAATCAGTCCTTGCATCGATCCAGGAATCGGTAATGGGCACCCCGCCGAAGCCGCGCGCGCGAAGGCGCTGGCAGCCGTGGTTGAATCCGATCGCATCGCCGCGGCAAGACCCAGCGCCCACCACGCATCGGCCATATCTGGCGCCGCATCTACCGCGGCGCGCAACGATCGCATCGCCTCGCTTGGATTTTTTTCGCCACCAAGAAACGCGATCGCCATATTGAAATGCACCGCAGCATTTTTGGAATCTCGCTGGCGCAACTCGCGCAAGCGCGACAACGCTTCTTGATGACCCGCGGTGCCAAGCCACAAACACGCGACCGCTTCGTTCATCGCCGCGGCGTCGCGCAAATTTTCAACGACACCAGCGATGCGAAATGCGTCGCGCGCCCCCGCCCACGAACGCGCGCGAAGAAGGGCGATTCCCCGCTGAAAATGCATCGCTGCCGCCGCGGGATCGTTGCGAAGGGAGGCGTGCGGCTCGACGCATTCCACCAAGTCTGTTTCTGCAAGCGAAAATTTCTCGATCGTCGTGGACACGGGTTGTTGAATGGGCAGCGATGGTTCAGCGGGCACATTCACCATGGGCGGTATTTCAATCTGGCGTGGCATCGTTGGTTCATTCTCAAATTGAATTGCAGAGAGTGCGTCAAGTTCTTCCAGCGCATCGCTCTCGTGCGAAAGCGTTGCCATCGGCGCGACCTTCGCCTGCGTCTGGATGTTGCGTGGGAAAAGTTGATCTCCAAGAATCGCGATGTCATCAGGAAGTTCGATGCGCGCGACGCGAATTCTGCCACCTTTCAGTCGACCTACGCAGGTGCGTCGCCTTCCGCCACCAGCGGATGCCACCAGCGTGTCCGCCATCGTTGTCAGCGTAAGCACCGCGCCTTCGCCATAGGCGCGAAACCAACGATAACCCTCAGGCGCAGCATCTTGGCCGCGAATCATGCGGTCAAGCGGCGCATCAAAGAGCTGTGACAAAGTGCGCAGCGCGGCGCGAAAATCTTGCACACCACAGATCACACCACCTTCGCGTTGCGCGGCATTTACAAAATTTTCCCGCAGATGCAGACGCCCAAGAACAAAATCACGCAGCGCGGCGTCGGCATGTTGAAGCGATTGCAAATCTTTTACCGACCGCAAGCGCGACGCCCGCGGCAACGCTCCATGCGCGAGCACAGTTCCATCCGCAAGCACAACTGCAACCGGAAGTTTTTCCGCAATCTGCGCAACAGTATGTACCAGGTCGTTGCGCAAGGATTTCAAGTGCGCGGCGACTGACATGGAATGCAAGCCACTCGCGGCGACTGTGGATTCAAGCAACGCAGCCACCGCATCGTTCAGCGCCCATTCGCGATCGCCGCGAAGCAACAGCGTGCGCCCCGGATGGGCGGTCAGTCGTTCAAGCACCATCGCAACACAGGCGGCATCTCCACAAAATCCACCGGTCCAGTCGCCTAGAAATGCGATGAATGCAGCTTCGCTTTCGCCATCCGCTTCATCGATAAATGCCAACGCTGTCGCCAACGCCAACGTATTGTTGCGCACATCTCCAATAATCCACAGCGGCCGATTTTGTGGAAGCGCGCGCGCGCGAACAACAACGCCCTCTTCCAGTTGCAATGCACGACCCATATTCGTTGGATCAGCAAGCACCGCCAACGCGCTCTTTGCGGCTTCGAGCGCGCGACGAATGGCGACGGAGTGTTCACCGAATGCTGCAAGTCGTTGACGAACCCTCTGCAACATCGACGCCGCTCTGGCATGCTTCATATCCACCGCGGCAAGAGGGCCGGGTGGCGGCGGGGTTGGATCCGTTGCCGCGCTATCGTTCACAGGGATTATCTTAACGCTTCGCTGGAATTCATTTACGAATCTGGAAACTTCGCTTGTGCGAATGGAAACACACCAAGACCGTCACGATCACTACGATCACACTACGATCACAACGACACACACCCTGACCACCACGATCATTACGACCACCATGACCAACACCCTGCAAAAAATATTACTCGCCGCCGCCACAGGCGTGGCAGCCATCACTGGATTCGCCTGCGCACAGAACGCGCCGCAGACACCCGATCTCACCCACAAATGGAAGGACCGAACTTTGTACACCATTCAGACAACAACGCTTGAGGGTCAGCCCGCAAATCTTGCCGACTACAAGGGCAAGGTGGTTTTGATTGTGAATGTCGCGAGTCGATGTGGATTTACCCCGCAATACACCGACCTTGAAAAAATGCAGCAGCAATACAAGGACAAGGGCTTGGTGATTCTTGGATTTCCCTGCAACGATTTTGGCGGCCAAGAACCTGGCTCACCCAAAGAGATTCGCGAATTTTGCACCAGCAAATATCAAGTCACCTTTCCAATCATGCAGAAGGTGCAGGTGAAGGCGGGACCAGGGCAAAGCGAGTTGTATGAATTTCTCGGCACGCGCACCGGAAAATTGCCTGGATGGAACTTCAGTAAATATCTGGTAGGCAAAGATGGTCAGCCCATCGCGTTCTATGCGAGCGCGGTGAGTCCAAACGACGCCGCATTGCATCAGGCGATTGATCAGGCCTTGGCGAATTAGCGCTCACACATCACTGGATTGTTGTATCGCTTGATCAAGTCCCAACGCGGTGCGGCGTCGAAGTGGTTCGAGCAATTCAACGGCCGCCGCGCTGATTAAGATCGCCAATGCGATCCAAGCAGGAATTAAATTTGAAAGGTACGCCACCGATCCCAGCGCCGCTTGCGCCAAGCTGGCATCCGCCAGCGGCATCGCCGCGCGCAAGCAGGGTTTCCATGCGATGCGAGTCCACAGCGAAAGCCCCGTGCCCGCGCCTAGCCACCGCATGTCTTCCGCGGCGACGAATATTCCAAGCACGATCCAACTTTTCCAATCAACTTGCAGATCAATGCGTGTGATTGCGATCGCAACCACGCCCGCGACCGCCGGTCCCACAAGCCGTTTGAGCGAGCGTGGAGGTTCTGTAGCCAGTCCCCACGCTGCAAGCATTGCGCCCCAAGGAAGCAGCCATGCAGCGTCATGTTCCGCCGCGCACAATCCAGCGACCAACGCAAGCACACACGCGATCACGCCCGCTGCGCCACGCGCGGCATCGAGCGTGGATGCGAAATCACCAAGCATGCGCGATGCCACCCAACGATCGCGCTGTTGCATCGATGCGGCGCCGATACACAGGATTCCGATTGCATACATCCACCATGCATCGGGTTCAGGTCTGTCGCTTAAAGTGAGCGTGGCAATAATCACAGAGGCTGGCACCAGCATGTACAACAATCCAACCGCGAGCCCGCCGTGTCGCCACCAGACAATGCGTTCAATCAACGGCGATGCACCGATCATCACGAACGCCGCAAGCATGGCGGTGATCCACACTGCGGGCTGATTAAATTTCATCGTGGCTTCGCGAACGCGCTCTTGAGCGGCACGCAAGGTGGATTCCAATTTTGAAAGATCATCGACATCGACCAATGCGCCGCTGGACAGAGCGGCGAGATTCGCGATCTCGATCTCGCGCTCCGCCACAAATGCCTGGCGTCGAGCATCCATTGCACCTGCAAAGAATTGATCATGCCACGCTGGTTGCACGCGACCAAGTGCATCGCCACCAAGCAACGCGCCAACACACACGCCGGCCGCGATCCACGCGCCTCGCACTCCACATGCGCGCAACAATCCACCAAGCGCCGCGGCCAACGCCACGGCAATCGCGCATCCAAGCAAACAGTGCAGCAGTGTGTTGGTCGCCATGTATCTCGTACAGTAGTCCCAAACCATGGGTTCCTGCTTGCTGTGACAAGCCCCCAAAATGTACAAGTTCGGAGACAGCATGCAAAAATTAACCACGCCAAAAAAATATTTTCTATCACGCACCTTCGTTATAAGTTGCACCACCGCGCAGATACTCGCCATTTTTATAGTGTGCGCCACGGCGCAGAGTGCGCAGGAACCTGTTCGCCGAACGCCTGGTGCACAGGCATTTCAAGCCGCCCTAGATTTGGCGCCATCCAACGCCGTCAGCGTGGTGGTGATTCCCTCTCCCAAACTTGCCGCCGACGATCTCGCCGAATGCATGGCGCGGCTGGATCAAGCCGTCGGCGTGTTGCCGATGCGGCCGCTCGATCTTGCCAAGGCGCAATTCGGTTTTGGCGCAGGCATCGATGACGCTGCGAGTTTTGTGATGTGGTTTCAACCCGATGGAAATGGATTGCAATCCGCGATGTTGATACCAGTCACCAATGCGAAAGTTTTTTTGGAAAGCAACTTCAAGGCGATTCCCGGTGATTCAACAGATCAAGCTGTCGCATATGAGCATCCAAAACTGGGCAAGATTTTCGCGCGCGCGATCGATCGACATATTCTTGTCAGTCCTAGCGCCGCGATTGTGAAGGCGTATGTTGCTGCGCCAGGGCTTGCTGCTTCATTGCAGAAGCGTCTTGGCGAACGCGGCCTCGCACTGTTTTCTTCTGGCGACATGGGCGCATGGGCGGGTGACCAAGCATTGAAAAGTTTGCGCGAGCAGGCCGCCGCGGCAACATCTGCTGCAACGCCTGCGGCAACGCCTGCGGCAACATCTGCGGCAACGCCTGCACCAACTTCCACCTCACGCGCCGATCAACTCGCCCAGGGTGTTACCGATGGCGTGATCAGCATCGACTTAGATCCGATGGGCGTTTCGTTTCGCACCTTCGCGGTGATGGATGCCGCGAGCGAACTTGGTCGTTCGACACAGGGCGGCGCGCGCGGAAATGCCGCGCAACTCACGCGCTTGCCCAAAGGTCCCTTCATCTTCGCGGGCGCTGCGGATATGCAAGGTCTTGGTGGCGCCGACGCGTGTATCGATCTGATGAAACTTGTGCCTGGCGCACCGGAGTTGCCGGAGTGGGTGCGTGAAAATCGTAATCTGATGCAGGGTGCGCAGTTTGCGATCTATCCAAGCAAACTTGGTCTTGCCGGCGGCGGACTTTTAAACGAGGCGTATCTGTGGTGTAGCACCACCGACGCGGCGAAGGCGAAACAATTGTTGCGCGAGTGGATGCAAAGTCTCTCGGGCATCGAAGGCACAACCGAGCGCAAAGTTTTGTGGGAAAGCGACAAGGCCATCAAAGATGGTGCGATCGCCGATGCCTACGCCATCACCGAAGCCACTGCGGTGGAGCAGCAACCCGCGCAAGGCGAACCCGCCGCACCCAAGTCCAAGACGCGTCGCAACGCCGATCCGATGCAGCGACTTGCGCGCATGATGGTCTTCGGTCCGCGCGGGCCGATGGGTTTCGCAAAAACTTTTCCAGATGGCATGCTGGTCACTTTCAGTCAACGCCCCGATGTGCTGCAGCGCGGCATCACATTGACCGAGGGCGCAGAATCATTGCAAGCCGATCCAGTGATTGTTGCGTTGCGCGCATGGCTGAGCCCAGATCCGGACATGGTCGCCTATGTCGGCGTTGGTTCGCTGCTGAATGTTGTGCGCCAAGCCGCGCGCAGTTTCCCCGGTGCTGGCATTGAATTGCCCGACGCGCCACCAGGCATGGAGCCCATCGCAATTTCAATCGAAGTGCAAGATGGCCATGTAGAAACCGCGACCATGATGCCCACCGCTGTGATCGGCGTGCTTGCAGAACTGTATCGCATGCAAACCCGGCAGCAGGATGAAAGGCTCGACGCGCTCGATGCCGATGAAGCTGCCGACGCGAAACCAAAAGCGCCAGTCAAGAAATCCACAGCTCCCCTCGGCGGCGCGGCGCAAAAACCATCAACGAACAATACACGGGCGACTTCACCGTGAACACGCGCGATGCCAGGCAACACACCGACCACACGCCGACAATTTTAAATTCCGCGCAGTGGCCGCTGTTGATGGGCATTCTAAATTGCACTCCCGATTCATTTCACTCAGGTGGTCGCTCCATGCATGCGCACACAGCGATTGATCATGGAATATTGATGGTCGAGCAGGGTGCAGCGATCATCGATGTGGGTGGCGAAAGCGCGCGCCCCGGCGCCACACGCATCGGCGCCGATGAGCAGATTCGCCGTGTTCTTCCAGTGATTCAGGGACTTCATCGCAACACCAACGCCATGATCAGCATCGACACGACTCTTGCAGATGTCGCGCGCGCGGCGATCGATGCCGGTGCGACCATGGTGAATGATGTCAGCGCGGGCACCGAAGACGCCACGCTTCTTCAGCATGTCGCGAGCTCCAACGCGCATCTTGTGTTGATGCATCGTCTGGTGCCTCCCGATCAAGATCATTACAGCAACGCTTATGCGAAGCCGCCGGTGTATCCGGATGTAGTGGCCGCGGTGATCGCGCATCTGCACCAGTGTGTTGACAACGCTATGCGCGCCGGAGTGCAACGCTCGCGCATACTTGTCGATCCAGGATTCGGATTTGGAAAAACAGTCGAGCATAATCTTGAATTACTGCGGAGACTTTCCGAGGTTGTGGCGATGGGCGCGCCAGTGTTGGTTGGCTTCAGCAGGAAAAGTTTCCTTTCCCCCCACGAATCCGACCCGGCGCAGCGACTTCCCGCTACGCTGATCGCCGCTATGCAGGCGATGCAGCAGGGCGCCGCGGTTGTGCGGGTGCACGATGTCGCGCCGCACATGCAGGCGCGCGCGAATTTTCTCGCCGCCCGTGCTTGCTAGGATTTACCAACCAGCATCGAGGGCTGTTCCTGATGCCACACATTCAACTCACGCAACTCACGCGAGGCCATCTATGTCCAGTGCAAGCACTCTTGAATTTACCGAAGCAAATTTCGAAACCGAAGTCCTGCAAAGCGCCGTTCCGGTGCTTGTCGATTTCTGGGCTGAGTGGTGCATGCCATGCCGCATGCTCACTCCAACCATCGAGGCTGTCGCCGAGGCCACTTCTGGCAAAGCCAAAGTTGGCAAGGTGAATGTGGATCAACACCAAGGCATCGCGGTGAAGTACGGCATTCAAAGTATTCCCACCATCATGCTCTTTAAAAATGGACAGATGGTGAAGAAGTGGGTGGGCGTTGTGCAGAAGGACACGCTGACCGAAGCGTTGACGAGCGCTTAAATCACCGACGGGCATAATCAACACTCGCACTGACGCGGCCCACACTGGTGGGTACACTCGTTGATTCACTTTACGCAGATTCACTTTACGCATGGGCCTGTAGCTCAATTGGGAGAGCGCTTCCATGGCATGGAAGAGGTCGTCGGTTCGACCCCGATCAGGTCCACTCCAACACACGGTCGCCTTCAAGCGGCCGTGTGTGTTTTTACAGATTGACTTCGACTGCGCCAAACACACCCTTGGCGAAAGCTTCTTGAAAATATTCCGAGTTGGTGCCACTCACCGAAGTCAACTCGGCGTTGATATAAAACCAATTCACCCGCAAAATCTGCAGCGCGGCACCTTCGGTGTAGGTTTGAAATCCAAACGGTACAACATTGTTTCCAAAAAGCGGTTGCTGATCACTGCGTGTGTTCACATTGATGAAAGCCAACAATTGTTGTCGACTGTGATCTTGTTGACTCGCTTTAAGTTTTGATGCGATCACCTGCTGCAAACAATACAGGTCGGCGCTACTGTCTTCATCTGCATCCGGAGAGATTATCTACAAGCACTCGCCGCAACACTGCGCTGTATTGAACAAGAACTTCACAGTGCGCTTCGCATCTTGAGGCTTTGGCAGCGTAGGATCATTCAATGCCCTTGCATCTACAGTGTTTTTTAATGATGCTCGCCATCTGCATGGGGTCACCCATGGTGCGGGCCGACGAGCAACCACCATCGTTCGATCATGTGATTTTAATTTCAGTCGATGGTTTGCGGCCCGAATGCCTGCAACCAGAGATGGCGAGCGCGTACCCAGCACTCGCACGGCTTGCGCGCGGCCCACACACGCTGCAGGCTCGCTGTGATCCCGATATCAGCATCACACTTCCGAATCATTGCGACATGATCACGGGTCGACTTGCCGCGGGAACATCAGGTCACGGTTGGTTGAAGAATGAAGATCCGCCGGCGCGCAAGCATGGTGGCACACTGCACGCTAACAAGGTCGACTATGTCAGCAGCATCTTCGATGTGGCACATGACCGCGGCGCGCGCACGGCACTGATCTGTGGCAAATGGAAATTTGTGTTGTTCGAACAAAGTTATGGTCAAGACGCTGGCGGTCCCGACAAGGTTGCCCCGGACAATAGCCGCGACAAGATCGATCTGTTTGTCTGTGACTCGGAGGCTCTTTCGCAGAGCGATTCCGTGCTCGCAACAATTCGCCACGCCGCCGCGACAAATCAAAAAAGCCTTACATTGTGGCACATTCCAACGCCGGACTTTCAAGGTCACGCCACGGGTTGGGATGTGTCCGAGGGTTCGCCCTATCGGCAATCCGTGGCAACGGTGGATCACGGCATAGAAAATATTTTAACGCAAGTGGATGCCGACGCGCATGTGCGTGGTCGCGTGGCGATTGTGTTGACCGCTGATCATGGTGGTGGCGTTCCGGCCATCAGTCATGTCGACGCCGAAGCGCCGATCAATTTCACCATTCCATTTCTTGTGTGGCTTGCGAAGGATTCACAAGCATGCGATCTCTATGGAATGAATCCAGAGTGCCGCTCGTTGCCCGCAGCCAGTCAACGATTTGTTCCCGATGCGCGACCACCGATTCGAAATGCGGATGCGGCGAATGTTGCTCTTGGCTTGATTGGTCTGCCACCGATTCCAGGTAGCACCGCCAATGCGCAGCAAGAGTTGCGGGTGTCGCCCACGCCACACCACCCTATACAAGCGCAGGCGGCAGACAAAGGTGCCCCACACGATTCTTAAAGCCGTCAAAGGTGTAATCTTCAACGCATGGCAGACTTCTGGCTTCATTCAAAGCTTGATGATGAGCGTGAAATAAAATTTCAGTTACATGCCGCCGATCCCATCACCATTGGTCGCGCCCCCGGCAACACGATTGTGCTCGACAACATACAAGTCAGCCGCACGCACGCCACATTGGTATGGGTGCCCGAGACCGCCCTCGAAGCGGCGCACTGGCTTGTGACCGACGCGGGTAGTTCGGGTGGCACATTCGTGAATGAAACGAAATTAAAAACTGGCGAGACGCACAAGGCGCAACATGGCGACACGCTGATGCTTGGCTCGGTGCGAATGCAGTTGATGGATGATCAGTATGCGGAAGTTGGCGTCACCATGCTCGGCGCAGGCACCGATCCTGGCCAGCACTTTGAGAGGGTGCAGGTCGGCAGGGCGCAGGATTTAGCGCATAAACATTTGGCGCTGTTGCTTGAAGCCAGTGCAACTATTCATCAATCAACCAACGAGCAGAACACTCGGCGCATCCTGGTGGATTCGGTCGCGGAGGTGACACGATTTGAGAACATTGCCTTTGTGCGCAGCGTCAGCGACGCTGTGGCCAGTGGCGCCGAGGTGCAGGTTTTGGAGAGCATCGGGGAAGTGAAGGATCGCACTGGCAAGCACCGCATGAGTCGCACCATGCTTAAAAAAGCCCGCGAGTCAGGTGTGCCGATCATTGTCAGCGACGCCTCCAAATCCTCCGATGAGGCGATGGGCGCCAGTTTGCAGAGCATGTCGGTGAATCGAGCCATTTGCATTCCGGTGCAGTTGGACAAAATGCACTTTGGATTTTTATATTTGGATAATGGTCAGGCGCGCGGAGACGGTGGTGACGAGCAACGCTTGCGTGAGGCGGCCAGTGTTGCCGATGCCCTCACTCGTATGGCCGCGCAAAATCTTGGCAACCTTGCCAGTGCCGCAAAGATTGATGAACTCTGGCACGCCACGCTGCGACTGGTTGTTGATGCAATTGAATCCCGCGATCTGTACACGGGCGGCCACTCCAAGCGCGTCGCTGAGTTTGCGAAACTGTTGTGCACACACGCAGGTATGAACCAGCAAGAGACCACGCTCGCAGAGTGCTGTGCGCGCGTGCATGACATTGGCAAGATCAAAGTGGATGACGCGGTGCTTCGCAAGGAGGGCAAGTTGACCTCGGATGAGTACGCGCAGATTCAAGAACATCCAGAACATGGCTACAACTTGCTCAAGCATCATCCGCAGATGCAAGATGTGTTGCCGGGTGTGCGTGAGCATCACGAAAAGTGGGATGGCACTGGTTATCCGCACAAACTTGCTGGCGAAAAAATTTCGTTGCTCGGTCGCATCATTGGAATCGCCGATGTCTTTGACGCCATCACAAGCGAGCGCCCATATCGCCATGGATTTACCATTCAAAAAGCGCTTGCCATTATTCAAGCCGATGCAGGCACGCATTTTGATCCTGCATTAGCCAGGGTTTTCTTATCAATTCCGCATGAGCAACTTGAATCAGTGCATCAGCACTTCAAGTCAACAGCTCTCTATACAGGTCCAGCATCGGCGTGAGCAGCCCGATCAGTCTGAACAAAAAACAAAAAATACAATGCCTAGGATTCGCTGACGCCACCAGCGGCACCATTGTCGTGCGGGGTGCCTACAACCGACATGCATTCAGTCAGACATATGCTTCTCAATTCAACCACCTCTCAGAATGCACTCCGCCTACTCGCGTTCGTGCTTGGAATGTCTTCGCCCATCGCAATGGCGCAGACGCAATCCACGCCCAGCACGCCAGTCGCGCCGATCACTCAAGATATCGGCGAGCGTATTCCAACGATCCGCCTCACGCGGCTCTTTCCACATTGCACCCTGCATCGACCGTTGCAGGTGTTGCAGGCGCCAGGAGATGACACGCATCTGTATGTGCTCGAGCAAGCCGGCAGAATCGTGCGGCTTGATCTGGCCAACAACCAAAGCAGCGAGGCCTTCGAGTGGCTGGACATTCGCGAGCGCGTGAATTGCGAAGGCAACGAGGAGGGATTGCTTTCCATGGCGTTCGACCCACATTTCGAGCAGAACGGCGCATTTTTTCTTTACTACACCGCTCGCAAGCCGCGTCGCAGCGAGTTGACACGCTTTCAAATCGACATCGTCACCGGACTTGCAAACCCTGATAGCGCGAAAGTTTTACTGAAGGTGAAGCAGCCGTATTCCAATCACAACGGCGGCACTCTGTTGTTTGGTCCAGACGGCATGTTGTATCTAAGCCTTGGAGATGGTGGCGCCGCCAACGATCCGCACGGCAATGGGCAAAATATGCAAACACTGCTCGCGAAAATAATTCGCATCGATGTGCATCACGATGCGCACGCGAATGCATCGCAGCCAGACAAGCAACCTGAACAATCTCCTCAACCCACGCAAAACAAAGAGGCGAAGCAAGCACTTCAAGAAAAACCCTACGCAATCCCAGCCGACAATCCCTTTGTGAATACTCCAAACGCGGCGCCAGAAATTTGGGCAGTGGGTCTTCGCAATGTGTGGCGCATGAGTTTCGACCGCGCCACCGGCCTGCTGTACGCCGGCGATGTGGGACAAAATACCTACGAAGAAATCGATCTCATCACCAAGGGCGGCAACTACGGATGGAATGTTCGCGAAGGCTTGCATGCCTTCGAACAGGGGCACCATGGAAACGCCGAGCCACAATTTATTCAGCCGATCGCCGAATACTCGCACGCCGATGGCGTCAGTGTGACTGGTGGCTATGTCTACCGCGGCGCGAAATTTCCGGCGCTACAAGGTGTGTATCTCTACGCTGATTTCACATTCGGCACCATCTGGGGATTGCGTTGTGATGGCGTGCGCAGTTGCACGCCGACTGTGGTCTGGCATCGACAAGGTGGAAACAGCATGTGGTCAAGTTTTGGTCAATTGAACAACGGAGAATTGTTGCTCTGCGCTTTCGATGGTGTCGACAGCGGTCTGGGCAGCTTGTGGAAGATTGAAGCTGCGCAGTAGCGGCGCTTAACCGCCGATGTAGCCAGGGGCGTTCCACCACGGCTCGCTCATGTTTGGATAGGCGTCCTGATCCACACTGGGATCTTCATTGTCACCATCATCAAGGTCGTAGTAAGGCAGCGTCTCGGTTCCTGCGTTGTAATGTTGCTGCTGCAATTGCTTGGGCGACATGGAGTCTGGGAAAAGTTGCTTTTGACATCCAGGCAGCGCGATGCCTGCGCAGCTGAAGAATGCGACCACTGTGAATGTGGAAATCATGTTGGCAATCCGTCGAATGCAAAGAATCATTCCGCCACCTCCGTCCATGGTGTTGTGCCGCTGGGCTGCAGCGTGTGATCCATACCTGGCGACCAACTCGCCCCTTGTACCGCATCATTTTCGCGCGTCAGCATGGTGAACCATCCATCGCTCCAAAAGATCGCGGCACCAGTCGCCTGCTGTTGCCAACATCCAGTGTTGATCGCATCGATGCTTTTCACCGCCGCGCCATCGCTTGAGAGGCAGACGAACATCTCTTCGCCCTGCGAGTGCGCGCCCGAACTGGTGGTTCGCCACACACCGACCCAGCGTCGTGAATCATCTAGTAATTTCACCGCTTGTCCAAAGCTGCTGGGTAAATTCGTGTCGCGTTCGGTTGCCCCATAGGAAAGTTTTTCGTAGCCATATGTTCCAAGTCGAATCGTGTCCACCCAACCATCGGTGTAACGCACGGTAAGAATGCCTTCGCGAATACTCCATCCACCCTGTTCACCCTTGGCGCCATCCGCGCCACTGCTCCAGGTGCTTGTCGCCGAACCATCTTCGCGCAGTACCACATTAAAGGTAATGTTGCGATCATCGGTCAGCGTCCAAGTTCCAACCGCGACTTCAGAGCTGATCGGGACAAGCGGCGGCGAGCCGATCGCACTTTGCGTGTTCGCGCAACCAGTCACGCAACACGCGGCAACGATAAGCAAGGCGATTGTTCGGCACATGCGCGGCATGCTAACTCGCAAGATCGGGAAGTGCCGCAGGGTTTCGATCGCGTTGAAGTCGCGGCCAACCATCGGGCGCGTTGCATTCAATGCGCGTCATCCATTTCAATAACGGATCAAGTTCGATTGGTTTCCATTGCCAACAGTCCACACCAACATCCACCGATCGACCAAGCATCGGCAAGCCTCCGTGCGCATGCGCATGCAGCAGCACCGCGCCCTTGAATTGTCCGCGCCATAAACGCATCGGCCAGTGCGAAGCATTCACCCGCAACCGATCCTCGCCACTTCGCCACGACAGTAGATCGTTGATTGATTCAAAGAGTTGATAAAAACGCTCGCTTCGCCCGTCATGATTGCCGCGCACCAGGCGAATTTTTTTACAGCGGATTCGTTTGCGCACCGCGCAGGCATGGGAAAGTTGCGCCTTCTTGCCATCGGCATGCGGGCCGCAGAAGTCGCCCAAATGAATCAGTACATCATCGCGTTTCACCGATGCGTTGATGCCCTCAAGCAAGGCATCATCCATCGCTGCGGCGTCGGCGAAGGGGCGACCGAACATCGCGACCGCTTCCGGTTCTCCAAAGTGCGTGTCGGCGGTAATCCACACTCGTTCGGCCATCGCACCCCAAGGCTATCGCGGCGTCAACGCACCATGCGCACGCAAACGATTCTGCCGATATCGTTGCGGCTGTGAAGCGTGACTTTCTCAAGATCGAAGGCTTGTCACAAAACGAATTGCTTTCACTGCTCGACGCAGCGGAGGCCAATCTTCCAATTGCCGAGCAAAAACAACCGCGCAAGTCGTTGCTTGATGGCAGGGTGGTTGCCAATTTGTTCTTCGAGGACAGCACGCGAACC